>Ga0070761_10000061_pt1 | contig 71339 bp, 58 predicted proteins | sample HubBroMetageREF1_FD_66724 | JGI IMG/M metagenome (GOLD analysis project Ga0070761, IMG submission 66724) | Reference soil microbial communities from the Hubbard Brook experimental Forest, New Hampshire, USA - Hubbard Brook CCASE Soil... | ecosystem: Environmental > Terrestrial > Soil >... | reverse complement strand
CCTGGGTGCGCCATCGGAACAGCCACCACGCCAAGGCAGACTGGCACTTCACAACCGAAACCGCCCGCGTCAAGCTAAAGCACCTATACCCCGTGATTTAGCCGAATCGGGCGACTAGGAATCCCCCGCCCGCCGGCTTATATCCCTCTCCATGAGCTTGCGCCGATGGATAAACCGCCTGAGCGGCGGTCGCTTCGCGCCGCCCCGTCCGGTCGTGGCGGTGCTGCGCTTCGAAGGCATCATCGCCGCGCGCGGCGGGATGGGACGGCGCAGTCTGTCGCTGCCTGGGCTGGCCGATCAGATCGAGCGTGCCTTTCGCCTGGAGGGCTTGGCCGCCGTCGCGCTCGCGATCAATTCGCCAGGCGGGTCGCCCGCGCAGTCGGCGCTGATCCAGGGCCGGATCCGGCAATTGGCGGCGGAGAAAAACGTACCGGTTCTAGCTTTCGCCGAGGATGTCGCGGCTTCGGGCGGCTATTGGCTGGCGCTGTCGGGAGACGAGATCTTTGCGACCGAAGGCTCGATCCTGGGCTCGATCGGTGTCATCAGCGCCGGATTCGGTTTCACCGAGGTGCTGAAGCGGCTCGGCATCGAACGCCGAGTCTATCATGCCGGCGAGAACAAGGCGATGCTCGACCCGTTCTCGGCCGAGGATCCCGACGACATCGCCCGGCTCCAGGCGCTGCAGATCGATATCCATGACGGCTTCAAGGCGATCGTCCGGCTCCGGCGCGGCGCCCGCCTCAAGGAGGATGCGGATCTCTTTTCCGGCTCCATCTTCACGGGACGGCAGGCGCTGGCGCGCGGTCTCATCGACGGCATCGGCGAGATGCGCAGCGTGCTCCGCGAGCGGTTGGGCGACCGGGTTCGCTTCACCCCGATCCTGCCGCGCGGCGGCGGCGGCTGGCTCCGCCGGCGGATTCCCGCGATCGGTGAGCGGTCGCTGCCGGTCGAGCTCGCGCTCGACGTCCTCGACGCCGTCGAGGAACGCGCCATTTGGGCGCGCTTCGGCTTGTGAGGCAGGCCGTGCGCCCAGTGGGCCACTCTTCCGCTAGTGCAAGCTCGCGGCCGCGAGCGGGCCGCGAAGGCTGACCCAGCCGCTTTCGGCCAGGATCGGCGCCGCTCGGGCCACAGCCGGCGAAGCCTGAAATTCAGGCGCGTTCCCGATCAGAAAGACTCGATTGCACGACTGACCCAGATCATCGGGGTAGCCTGAAACGACGTGAATGCCGGCATGATCGAACCGGTCGGAGTGGGCGGTCCAGCCGAGCCAGGACGACACGGACGGCGGGACCGCCGCCATGATCTTGACCCAGCGCTGGGCCGGCGGCGCCTGGACGGCGAGAGCGTCGCCCCAATCCGGCCCGGCGAAATAGCGCGCCACGCCCCAGAACGCGTCCAGCCCCTTGACGGCGACGATACAATCGCCGGGCTCTGCCTGCTGCTGAAGGACGGCGACCAGAGCCGGGTAATTCGGCTCCTTGGGCGGCAGAGCGGCGCGATAGCTGGTTGCTGCTTGCAGGCCGACGATGCCAGCGGCGCCCAGCGCGACGATCGCCCGACTGGTTCGTCCGATCGGCAGCTCGAGCCAGACTCCGAGCGCGCGGCCGAGGGCGAGGGCGAAGACCGGGACCGAGAACAGAAACGCTCGGGTCAGCCAGATCGGGGTCGCGAGATGACTGACGGCGAAGCCGATCAGGAACGGCAGGAAGAGATAGGCTGCGACCAGGTGGCGAGCATTCGGCACCGTCGCCACGGCGGCGAGGCCGGCGGCGGCGAGCACGAGCAGAGCCGGGAGGGTCCAGGGCCCGAGCTGGCCGGCGGGAGTGCCGACGGCGAGTTCGCTCAAGGTCGAGGCGACGATGCCGGCATCCGGCAACAGCGCATGGCCGGCGCCGCGCAGCACGGAATTGACCACCACCGGCAAGGCCAGGATCGCCAGCACCACATGCAAGCCCAGCCAGCGCAGATGGCAGCGCAGGTTGACCCGGGCCCGCCGCCCGGTCAGAACGCCATAGACGAAATTGGTGACGATGATGATCGGCCCGGTCGCATAGCTGTAGATGATCACGAGGTCGACCAGGAATACCGCCAGCCACTGCCGGCGCGGGGCCGTGCCCGCCCGGGCGAAACTGTCGAACAGCGGCTCGGACACCAGAATGCCGAGCATCGTCAGGAAGCCGAGGAACGCATACATCCGCAGCTCGAGCCCGTAATCGACCAGGATCGGGCTGGACAAGACCAATCCGCTCGCGATCAGAGCCGCAACCGGGCCGGCGCTCCGGCGAACGAGAGCGAGCACGGCGATTCCGGTGCCGAGCAGCCAAAGGGCCGAATTCATCTGGAGCCAGCGGTCGCCATGCCCGGCCAGCGCCCATAGATTGAGCTGCATATAATACAGGGGCGGGTGGTTGTCGAAGCGCAGCACGAACACGATCGATTTGAAGAACGACAAGGTCGACAGACTCGCCGCCCACAACTCGTCCTCGGACAGGCTCGACTTGCCCGGCAAGGTGCTGATTTCCAGGTAGAGAGCGAGGGACAGAGCGAGCAATACCGTGGCAGCAGCAAGAAAAAACCCGCGCCGATAACCGGTCGCCGCGCGGTTCCCGGAGGGTTCTGGCGGGTGTTCCATTGTGTGGCGCTTCCGAAAGGGGCGGGGTCTACAATCCTGGTGTGCAGGAGAATAGCCTCTGCCCCCGCCTTCGGAAAGTGCCCCGTGGCCGAACTCGACCGTCCGGCTTGACCGGCCCGTTCGAGCCGACTAGACCGATCCGATGTTGATCAAGCTCGTGCTCGTCGCGATCGCCGCCTATGCCGTTTGGCACTTCTGGCGCCGGATCGGCAAACCCTACCGCCGCGACGGCGCCACTGGCGTGTCCGAGGGTCGCCAGGCCGTGGACGGCATCGAGGACATGACCCAATGTGCCCTGTGCCGGAGCTGGGTTGCCGCCTCCGCCCCGGCTTGCGGGCGGCAGGATTGCCCGCGCCGCAATTGACCCTCGCCGGCCCGCGAACTAGGGTCCGTCGCGACTTGCCGCTCATCGAGGACATCCCAGGCATGAAGGCGCTGCCGAACCGCCCGTCGGACATCAGTTTCCAGGCGCTGATTTCGCGGCTCCAGGGCTTTTGGTCGGCTCAGGGCTGCGTCATCCTTCAGCCCTATGATTCTCCCGTCGGCGCCGGCACCTTCCACCCGGCGACGACATTGCGGGCGCTCGGCCCCGAGGATTGGCGGGCTGCCTATGTCCAGCCCTCGCGCCGGCCGAGCGACGGCCGCTATGGCGAGAACCCGAACCGGCTGCAGCATTATTATCAGTTCCAGGTGATCCTGAAACCGTCGCCCGCCGACAGCCAGCAACTCTATCTCGATTCACTGCTGGCGCTCGGCATCGACCCGGCGCTGCACGATATCCGCTTCGTCGAAGATGATTGGGAAAGCCCGACGCTCGGCGCCTGGGGGCTCGGCTGGGAATGCTGGCTCGACGGCATGGAAGTCAGCCAATTCACCTATTTCCAGCAGGTCGGCGGGATCGAATGCAATCCGGTCTCGACCGAACTCACCTATGGGCTGGAGCGGCTGGCGACTTATATCCAGGGCGTCGAGAGCATCTATGATCTCGATTACAACGGGGCGCCCGGCAACGCCCGGATCACCTATGGCGACGTGTTCCTGCGCAACGAGCGGGAATTCTCGGCCTATAATTTCGAGCACGCCAATGTCGAAAAGCTGTTCGAGCATTTCCGCGACGCCGAGGACGAGTGTGCCGCCCTGCTCGCCGCCGGCCTGGCACTCCCCGCCTATGACCAATGCATGAAGGCCAGCCATCTGTTCAATCTCCTGGACGCGCGCGGCGTCATCAGCGTGACCGAGCGGGCGAGCTACATCGGCCGGGTCCGGGCCTTGGCCAGAGGCTGCTGCGAATGCTGGCTCGACCCGGCGTCTCGGGTGGCGTGAGCCATGCCCGATCTCTTGGTCGAACTCTTCTCCGAAGAGATCCCGGCACGCATGCAGGAACGGGCGGCCGAGGATCTGCGCCGCCTGGTCGAGACCAAGCTCGCCGCGGCACAGCTGTCGGGCAAGAGTGCGCGGAGCTATGCCGGTCCGCGGCGGCTGACTCTGGTGATCGAGGGCCTGCCCGAGCGCCAACCTGATCGGACAGTCGAGGTCAAGGGTCCGCGCGTTGGCGCGCCCGAGCAAGCGATCGCGGGCTTCCTGCGCTCGGCAGGTCTCCGCTCGATCACAGAGACCGAAATCCGCGACACCGGCAAGGGTAGTTTTCATTTCGCCGTCACTCGTGTCGGGGGCCAGGCGATCGAGACGGCGCTGGCCGAGATCCTGGCCGAAATCCTCGACAATTTCCCCTGGCCGAAATCGATGCGCTGGGCTCGGCATTCGGTGCGCTGGGTTCGCCCGCTGCACAATATCTTGGCGATTTTGAGCCGACCGACCGGCCGGACGATCGTCCCGCTCGCCTGGGCGCTCGATCGCGAGAGCGAGACGCCGTCGGCGCTGGAGGCGAATGAATTCACCTTCGGCCATCGCTTCATGGCGCCCGAGCGGATCGAGGTCGATGATTTCGACGATTACCAGGCGAGCCTCAACGCGGCCCGCGTCGTCATCGATCCGGCCGAGCGCAAGCGGTTGATCCTGGAAGACGGGGGGAAGCTGGCGGCGGCGGAAGGCTTGCGGGTCAAGGACGATCCCGCGCTGCTCGACGAGGTCGCAGGCTTGGTCGAATGGCCGGTGGTGCGGCTGGGCCGGATCGAGCCGCGGTTCATGGAGCTGCCCGGCGAGGTGTTGACCACGTCGATGCGGACCCATCAGAAGTATTTCGCGTGTGAAACGGGGGAGGGGAAGGTCGCGCCGTTCTTCGTCGTCGTGGGAAATAACGAAACCTGCGACGGCGGCGCCCAAATGGTCGCGGGCAATGAGCGCGTGCTGCGGGCACGGCTGTCGGATGCGCAGTTCTTCTGGGATTTGGATCGTAAGACGACGCTGGAAAGCCGGGTGGAGAAGCTGAAGGAGCGGGTGTTCCACGCTAGGCTGGGCTCGGTTTATGACAAGGTCCAGCGCATGGCGATCCTCGCCGACACGCTCGTCGAGTTCGTGCCGGGCTCGAGACCCGACGCTGTGCGGCGTGCGGTAATCCTGGCCAAGGCCGATCTATCGAGCGCGCTGGTCGGCGAATTTCCAGAGTTGCAGGGCATTATGGGCCGCTATCTAGCCCTCCATGACGGCGAGCGCCCGGATGTGGCCCAAGCAATCGCCCGGCATTACGCTCCCGCCGGCCTCAACGATGCGACGCCGACAGGCCCGCTGGACATCGTGGTGGCCCTCGCCGATAAGCTCGACACGCTGGTGGGGTTTTTTGCCTTCAATGAAAGGCCCACTGGGTCGAAAGACCCGTTCGCGCTCCGGCGTGCGGCGCTGGGTGTGATCCGGATCATTCTGGATAACGGCTTGCGAGTGCCGTTGAACTCTGTGATCAGAACCGGCCTCGATGTATTAGTCCGTGTTTATAAAGGGCCGGACCTTCTATCTAACTTCGGTCAATTGACGTCGGAAGCATCGGCCCTGCTGTACCAGATCATACCGCCTGCGCTGCTCGACTTCTTCGCCGATCGGCTCAAGGTCTTCTTACGCGAGGAGGGAGTGCGACATGATTTGGTCGCGGCGGTGTTCGCGCTCGGGAATATCGATGATCTGGTACTGCTGCGCGAACGGGCTCGGGCGCTCCAAGGGTTCCTCGGTACGGATGACGGTGCCAATCTGTTGGTGGCGTACCGCCGTGCCTCCAAGATCGTCGCGATCGAAGAGAAGAAGGACGGCGTGTCGTTTCGCGATCCGGTCGATCGCGATCGGCTGGAACAGGCCCAAGAGTATGACCTGGAGCGGGCGCTCGCGAAAACCCGTACCGCCAGCGATGAATTGTTGCGGGCTGAAGATTTCACGGGTGCAATGGCGGCGCTGGCCGGGCTCCGCCGCCCCGTCGATGATTTCTTCGAGAAAGTGACAGTTAACGTAGTAGATTCTAATCTCCGGGCGAACCGGTTGCGCCTTCTCGCCCAGATCTGGGCGACGCTCGACCAAGTGGCCGACTTCTCCAAGATCGAGGGGTAGCGTGACCGAGGGACTCTGTAAAATAACAGAGATGAGCCGCTCCCTCTCCCGCGATGCGGTAGAGGGGCTTTCTGCCAGTGTCGCGGAGGCTGACAGTTCGGATGCCTCAGCATTGCGGGGTGGAGAAGGACTCGACATCGCGGCCGGGAACCACCTGCCCTCTCCTCGGTTCAGGCAGTGGGCCAGGCCTCCGCGCCCCGCCGCTCACGATCGAAGGATGACCGGATGATGACCAAATGGGTCTACCAGTTCGGCGACGGTGCTGCCGAGGGCCGCGCCGAGATGAAGGATCTGCTCGGCGGCAAGGGTGCCAATCTGGCCGAGATGTGCAATCTGGGACTGCCGGTGCCGCCCGGTCTCACCATCACCACCGAGGTCTGCACCTATTTCTACGACCATGGCCGAAGCTATCCGGCGGAGCTGAAACCGGCCGTCGAAGCCGGCCTCGCCCGGATCGAAGAGATCATCGGGGCGGGGTTCGGCGATGCCGAGAACCCGCTGCTGGTTTCGGTCCGCTCGGGCGCGCGCGCTTCGATGCCGGGCATGATGGATACCGTCCTCAATCTCGGCCTCAACGACACGACCGTCGAGGGCCTCGCCCGGCGCAGCGGCGATCCCCGGTTCGCCTATGACAGCTATCGCCGGTTCATCCAGATGTATGGCCAGGTCGTGCTCGAGGTCGAACATCATCTGTTCGAGGAAATCCTGGAGGATCACAAGCTGGAGATCGGTGCCAGCCTCGATACCGAGCTCCAGGCCGCCGATTGGCAGATCGTCATCGCCGGCTACAAGGAAGTGGTGCAGCGCCATCGGGGCCAGCCTTTCCCGCAGGATCCGCACGAACAGCTCTGGGGTGCCATCGGTGCTGTCTTCGGCAGCTGGATGAACCAGCGGGCCATCACCTATCGCCGGCTGCACGAGATCCCGGGCGATTGGGGCACCGCGGTCAATGTCCAGGCCATGGTCTTCGGCAACATGGGCGAGGATTGCGCCACCGGCGTCGCCTTCACCCGCAATCCCTCGACCGGTGCCGACGAGTTCTACGGCGAATACCTGGTCAATGCCCAGGGCGAGGATGTCGTCGCCGGCATCCGCACGCCGCAGCATCTGACGGTGGCCGGCAAGCGCGCGAACGACTCGATACTGCCGGCGATGGAAGAAGTCATGCCGGCGGTGTTCGCCGAGCTGCGCCAGGTCCGGTCCCTGCTCGAGGGCCACTATCGCGACATGCAGGACATCGAATTCACCGTCCAGCAGAACAAATTATGGATGCTGCAGACCCGCAACGGCAAGCGCACGGCACCGGCGGCGCTCAAGATCGCGGTCGATCTCTGCCGCGACGGGCTGATCGACGCGGTCGAAGCGGTGAAGCGCATCGATCCGGGCTCGATCGAGCAACTGCTCCATCCGACCCTGGACCCGCGGGCCGAGAAGAAGGTCCTGGCCCGCGGCCTGCCGGCTTCGCCCGGTGCCGCATCGGGCCAGGTCGTGTTCTCGGCCGAAGATGCCGAGGCGCTGGCGGCCAAAGGCCACGGCGTCATTCTGGTGCGGATCGAGACCAGCCCGGAAGATATTCACGGCATGCATGCCGCCAAGGGCATTCTGACCACGCGCGGCGGCATGACCAGCCATGCCGCCGTGGTGGCGCGAGGCATGGGCCGGGCCTGCGTCGCCGGCGCCGGCGATCTGCGCGTCGATTACCGGACCCAATGCTTTTCGGTCATGGGCACGACGGTCAAGGCCGGCGAGACCATCACCATCAACGGCTCGACCGGCGAGGTCATCCTGGGCGAGGTGCCGACGCTCCAGCCCGATCTCTCGGGCGATTTCGCCGAGCTCATGGTCTGGGCCGACCAGATCCGGACGATGAAGGTGCGCGCCAACGCCGAAACGCCGCTCGATGCCCGGACCGCGCGGAAATTCGGCGCCGAGGGCATCGGCCTCTGCCGCACAGAGCACATGTTCTTCGAGGCCGACCGGATTCTGATCGTCCGCGAGATGATCCTGGCCGAAGACACGCTCGGCCGCCGCCGGGCGCTCGACAAACTCTTGCCGATCCAGCGCGCCGATTTCGTCGAGCTGTTCCGGATCATGGCCGGGCTGCCGGTGACGATCCGGCTGCTCGACCCGCCGCTTCATGAATTCCTGCCCAAGAGCGACGCCGAATTCGCCGAAATCGTCAAGGCCACCGGCAAGGATCCGGGCTATGTCCGCCATCGCGCCGCCGCCCTGCACGAAGCCAATCCGATGCTCGGTCACCGTGGCTGCCGGCTCGGTATCACCTTTCCTGAAATCTACGAGATGCAGATCCGCGCTATCTTCGAGGCGACCCTCGCGGTCGAGCGCGAGACCGGGACCACGATCAAGCCCGAGATCATGATCCCGCTGGTCGCGATCAAGAAGGAGTTCGACATTCTGAAGACCCTGGTCGACGAGGTGGCAGCCGAAATCGGCAAGGAATCCTGTGCGCGCCTGGAATATCTGGTCGGCACCATGATCGAGCTGCCGCGCGCCGCACTCACCGCCGACAAGATCGCCCAGAGCGCCGAATTCTTCAGCTTCGGCACCAACGATTTGACCCAAACGACCTTCGGCCTGTCGCGCGACGATGCCGGCAGTTTCCTCGGCAGCTATCAGCGCCAGAACATTCTGGAGCGCGATCCCTTCGTCTCGATCGATCTCGAGGGTGTCGGCGAGCTGGTCGCGATCGCCTGCACCCGCGGCCGCAAGACCCGTCCCGATATCAAGCTCGGCATTTGCGGCGAGCATGGCGGCGATCCGGCCTCGATCCAGTTCTGCGCCTCGGTCGGACTCGACTATGTCTCCTGCTCGCCCTATCGCGTGCCGATCGCCCGGCTCGCCGCCGCCCATGCGGCACTCGCCGTCGGCCCCGGTGCCGGCAGCAACGCCTGAGCGTCCGCCTCTCACCCTCGCCGGGGTGAGGATGGGGGGCAAGCGGGCGCTGGCCCTGGCGCTGGCAGAGCTCGAAGCCCGGCCCGACGCACCCGAGACGGCGGCGCTGCTCGACGCGGCCCATGCCGCACCGAAGGCCCGGACGATCGGGCTCACCGGCCCGCCCGGCGTCGGCAAATCGACTTTGACCGGTGCTCTGCTCCGGGCTTGGCGCGGCTCCGGCCGCACGGTCGGGGTCATCGCCGTCGATCCCTCCTCGAGGATCTCGGGCGGCGCACTCCTCGGCGACCGGACGCGGCTGCGCGCCGATCCCGGCGATGCCGGCCTCTTCATCCGCTCGATGGCGGCGCGCGACCGGCTGGGCGGGCTCGCCGACCTGACCGTGGCGGCCCTGGTCCTGATGCGCGCGATCTTCGATCTGGTACTGGTCGAGACTGTCGGGGTCGGCCAATCCGAGACCGATGTCGCCGGTGCCGTCGACACGGTCGTGCTCTGCATCCAGCCCGGCTCCGGCGACGCGCTGCAATTCATGAAGGCCGGCATCGTCGAGATTCCCGATATCGTGGTCGTCACCAAGACCGATATGGGCGAGCCGGCCGACCGGGCCCGCGCCGACCTCGCTGCCGCCCTCGGATTGCGCGAGCGTTTCGCCGGCGATTGGCCGGTCGAAGCCCTCGGCGTCTCGGCCCTCTCGGGCGAAGGTGTCGAGGCGCTGCGCGCCGCAATCGACCGGCACGCCAGCTTCATCGCTGCGGATCTGGGGCGGCTCCGGCACGCCCAGGCGGCACATTGGCTGGTGAGTGCTCTCAAGGATCGCTGGGGTAGCGAAGGATTGAAGCGGGCTGGCACGATCGAACTCGCTCCCGGCACCTCGCCGTTTCGGGCCCTGGCCGATCTCGCCCGGCAGCTCGGGAGCGGCAGATGAACCGATTGAACCTCGGTTGCGGCCAGAACAAGTTGGCCGGCTGGATCAACGTCGACAAATATGATTCCTTCGCCCCGGACGTAGTCTGGGATCTGGAACGCTGCCCCTGGCCGTTCGAGAGCGACAGCGTCGGCGAGGTGGTACTCCATCACAGCCTCGAGCATATGGGCGCCGAGCCCGAGCAGTTCATGGCGATCATCAAGGAGTTGTACCGCGTCTGCGCCGGCGGGGCGGTGATCGCCCTCGACGTGCCGCATCCGCGCAGCGACGGGTTCGCCTCCGATCCGACCCATGTCCGGCCGATCACGCCGCAGATCCTGGCGTTGTTCTCCAAGGAGAGGAACCGGGAGTGGCAGCGCCTCGGCTGGCCGAATACGCCGCTCGCGACATATCTCGATGTCGATTTCGAGATCCTGTCCGCGGAGTACGCGCTGATGCCGTTCTGGGCCGGTCGACTGCAGGCCGGGACAGTGACCCAGAGCGATCTGGAATTCGCGATGAACTCGTATTTCAACGTCGTCGATTCGATCAAGATCAAGCTGAGGGTGGTCAAATGACCCGGGCGGCGACGAGACGCCTCATTGGCGCCGGCAGCACCTCGCGGTTTACTGTGAGGCCTTATTGAAGGAGCGGGTTCTCTTGGCTTTCGCGTCGTCCCTTTCGCGCCGTCTCGGCGCTGCAGCTTTCGGTGCGATCCTCGCAGCGGGTTCCGCCCAGGCGCAGTATCAGGGCGACCGGACCGGACAGACTCTGCAGAAAGAGAACAAGACCTTGGACCGGCTGGACACCAAACAGACCAGTTTGAATGCCTACGAGTCGGCGCTGAAATTCAAGCAAGCGGGCGACTATGCCCGGGCCATCGCCCTGCTCGAGCCGCAAGCCCGACAGGGTCATGGCTTCGAACTGGCCCAGCTCGTGCTGGGCCAATGCTATCTCGCCAGCGCCGACAAGGCGCCGACCCCGGAAGCTGCCGCCGAGGCGAGCAAGAAGGGCGGAAGCTGGATCCGCACGGCCGCCGAAGCCGGCCTCCCCGCCGCCCAGGAACAAATGGCCCGGCTCGAGTTCGAAGGTGTGCGGGTCGACCGCGAACCGGTCGAGGCGGGCAAGTGGTATCTGCTCTGGAAGGCCAATCCGGCGCGGTTCCAAGGGGTGAGCACCCCGTTCGATCCGGCCCTGGTGCAGAAGCTGCAGGCGACCCTGACCGACGCGCAATGGGCGACGGCGCAGAAGGCCGCCGATGCGGCCCGAATCGCCGGGGAGCGGTGAGGGAAACTCTCGGGATCCGGGCCACGCCCGCTCGCGCTCGGCAGGCTCAAAAATCCAGAATTATCCTTTGAAATAAGATACATAAGCCCCTCTCCCGCGTTGCGGTAGAGGAGCTTTTTACCAGCTTTGCGAGAAAGGACGGGTCAATGGCATAGCCCCGGACGGGCGGAAAAGCACTTCCCCCTTCATCGCGACCCGCGCGAGAAATTTGCAGCGACATCGCCTTTTCAGCACCGATCACCCCCGCTACACTCCGCCCCCGATCCCCGCCACCGCCCGATTCCCCGGGAGAGTCCGTTTCATGCGCGCATCGAGCGAGACCTGGCCGCGGGGTGCCTTGCCGTGCGGGACGGTGCTCCACGGTTATGAGATCGACGCGATCCTCGGCCGCGGCGGGTTCGGCATCACCTATCGCGCGCATGACCGTATCGGCAAGATCTTCGCGATCAAGGAGTCCTTCCCCCGCCAATTCGCCGAGCGCCACGGGCTCGATATCGTGCCTTCCGATCCGGGCGATGCCGAGACGCTGGCCGACTGCCTCGACCGCTTCCTGCGCGAGGCCAAGGCGCTCGACCAGCTGTCGGAGCAGGGTGCCGCCGGCGACGGCGTCGTCAAGATCGTGACCCTGTTCGAGGCCAATCGCACCGCCTATCTGGACATGGAATATGTCGCAGGCCAAAGCCTCGAAGCGCTGATCAAGGCCAATCCCGGCGGCATCGAGCCCGAGCGCCTGGCCCAGATCCTGGATCTGCTGCTCCGGGCGCTCGGCTGCGTCCACGATTCCGGGCTGCTCCATCGCGACCTGAAACCGGCCAACATCCTGCTGCGCGCCGACTTCCGCCCGGTCCTGATCGATTTCGGCGCCGTCCGCACAGTCGGTGCGGCGAACCAGAACACCGCCTTCACCCAGATCTACGCCAAGAGCTTCGCGCCCATCGAGCAGCAGCTCGCGGGCGCGAAGCAGGGAAGGTATTCGGATCTCTTCGCCCTCGGCATGACCTGCTACCAGGCGATCGGCGGCACGCCGATCGACGCGGTGACGCGCCAGCACGCGATGCATGGCGGTGCTTCCGATCCGCTGCCGCCTGCCACCAGAATCGGCGCCGGGCGTTATCCGCCGCTGCTGCTGGAAGCGCTCGATTCCTGTCTGAAGGTGGCGTCCGCCGACCGGCCGCAGAGCGTCGCCGAGATGCGAGTGCTGTTGAGCGGCGACGACCCGGTGGTTGTTCCGGATGCCCGGCCGGAACAAGTGCCTGATCCCGCCTGCGACGCGGTCACGGTGATCGAGCCGCGGCAGGGCGAGCCGAAGCGCGCCGGCATGATGACGCTCGCGGCAATCCTCTGCGGCGTGGCGATCCTGGGCGTCGGGGTAACGCTGGTCGTCCAGCAGAATGCGAGGGAGCCGAAGCGGGTCGATGAGGGCACGCCTCCACCTGCGCCCGTCGCCCCCAAGACCGTGCCGGTCGAGACGGTTGCACCGCCCAAGACAGAGGCTGAGGCTAGGAAGCCCGGGTCGACCTTCCGTGACTGCCCGGACTGCGCCGAGATGGTGGTGATCCCGTCAGGGAGCTTCACGATGGGCTCGCCCGCCTCGGAGGCGGAGCGTCATGAAGGCGAGTCGCCCCTGCACCGGGTCTCGGTTCCAGCGTTTGCTCTCGGCAAATACGACGTAACCTTTGCGCAATGGGAGGCCTGTGCGGCGAACGGCGGCTGCAACGCCTATCGCCCCGACGACCAAGGCTGGGGCCGGGGCAACCGTCCGGTGATCAATGTGAGTTGGGACGACGCCCGAAGTTATATCGCTTGGCTGAACCGCAAGGTCGGAAGTGTTACGGGCAATGGGGCCGGTCCTTATCGATTGCCGAGCGAAGCGGAATGGGAGTACGCGGCGCGGGCAGGAACGGCGACGGCGTGGTATTGGGGCGACAGCATCGGAACCGGAAATGCGGTTTGCCATGATTGCGGGAGCCAATGGGATGCTAAAGAGACCGCCCCGGTCGGTTCGTTCCGGCCCAATGCCTGGGGTCTTTATGATACGCTGGGGAATGTTTGGCAGTGGACGGAAGATTGTTACGTCGAGAGTTATGTTGGCGCTCCGTCAGACGGAACCGCGAGGACAACTGGAGATTGCAAGTCGCGCGTCGTTCGCGGCGGTTCCTGGGGCGACAATCCCCGGGACCTGCGCTCTGCCGTCCGCGGCGGGGTCGACACGGGCTTCCGGGTCAACGAGGCCGGCTTCCGCCTGGCCAGGACGCTCCCATAAGGAGCGTTACCTCCTGGATCTTCAGCTCTTTACCTCTTGGGGGAAGTCCAGAAGGGGGTGTCCCCCTTCTGGTCGCGCAGCGATCGAATCGGAGACTCGATGGGATATAAGGGGCGGGATCAGGCTCGGACGACCGGGCCGGCCGTGGAGGCGATGTATCGTTTCCTCCTCTGGCTCGTGCCGGCAGTCGAAAAGTTTCCGCGGGCTCAGAAATTTCTGCTGGGCGACCGGATCCAGGCGACGGCGCTCGACGCGCTGGAACGGCTGATCGAAGTCACCTACAGCCGCACCCGCCGCCCCTTGCTGGCGCAAGCGAATCTCGGGGTGGAAGAGCTGCGCTTTTTGTTCCGCCTGGCCTATGATCTGCAGCATTTGGATCTGCGCCGCTATGAATTTGCCGCTCGGGCGTTGGATGAGATCGGCCGCCTGATCGGCGGCTGGAAGAAGGCCGACGATGCCGCCCAGGAAGCATGACGGCCTGTTCGACCGGATCGCCAATTTTCCGGCACTGCTGGCGGCGGTTCACCGCGCCGCCATCGGGGGAGGGTGTGGCTCGGTCCTACAACCCCTTGGCCACCGCCAGAAACTCCCGGATCAGCGCCGCGCTCTTGATCCCCGGCGCCGTCTCGACGCCGGACGACACGTCCACCGCCTCGGCCCGCGTCGCCCGCACCGCTTCGCGCAGATTGCCAGCAGCGAGCCCGCCCGAGAGCATCCACGGGACCGGCCAGCTTCGGTCGGATAACAGGCGCCAGTCGAAGGCGATGCCGTTGCCGCCGGGGAGTGCCGCCGGCCCCGGCGGCGGCTTGGCGTCGAACAGCAGACGATCGACCGAGCCGACCCAGCTTTCGGCGCGGGCCAGATCCTCGGGGCCGGCGATGCCGATCGCCTTCATCACCGGGCGGCGATAGCGCTCGCGCAAAGCGGCACAGCGTTCCGGGGTCTCCTGCCCGTGCAACTGCAGCAGATCGAGCGGCACGGCTTTCAGCACGGCCGAGATCGTCGCCTCGTCGGCATCGACGAACAAGCCGCAGCGCAGCGTCCGGCTCGGAATCAGCCGGGCGAGATCGGCGGCGCGCGAAACCGTCACATGGCGCGGGCTCTTCGGGTAGAAGACGAAGCCGATATAGGCAGCACCGCCGGCAACCGCCGCCTCGATCGCGTCCGCGGTCGAGAGGCCGCAAATCTTGACGGCGAGGCTCACAACCCCAGGCCGGCCGCGATCGCCCGCGCTGCGGCGGCCGGATCGGCGGCAGCGGTGATCGGCCGGCCGATGACGATATGAGTGGCTCCGGCCGCGATCGCGTCCTGCGGGGTCACCGCTCGCTTCTGATCGCCCGAATCGGCGCCCTCCGGCCGGATCCCGGGCACGACCAGGACGAAATCCGGTCCGCATTCGGCCCGCAGCATCGCCACTTCGCGGGCCGCACAGACGGCACCGTCGAGGCCGCATTCCTGGGCGAGGGCGGCCAGGCGCAGCGCCTGATCGCGGATGGGCCCGTGTTGCCCGACCGGCTCCAGATCGTCGTCGTCGAAGCTGGTCAGGACGGTGACGCCGAGGAGCCGGATCCGCTTGCCCCCACCCGCCGCCGTCTCGGCAGCGTCGCGCGCCGCCCGCAGCATCGCCGGCCCGCCCGAGGCATGGATCGTCAGGAGATCGGGCCCGAGCGGGGTCAAGGCGCGCACTGCCCTGGCCACGGTCGTGGGAATGTCGTGGAGCTTGAGATCGAGGAAGCAGAACCGCCCGGCAGCAGCCTCGCGCACGGCCGCAGGCCCCAGGCCCGAGAAGAATTCGAGGCCGAGCTTGATTCCGCCGACCGAGGGCGCGGTCGCGGCGATCAGGGAGGCGGCACGGGCGGCATCGGCCGTGTCGATCGCGACGAGGACGGGGTTCGTGCTCATGCCTTGCTCTCCTGAGTCCCGATGAGGCAGATCGCCGGCCTCGTCGCGGTCGCTCGCACCGGCCTCTGCGCGCTCGAGGCGCCGTGGATGTCGCCGACTGGCAATCCTCATCGTGACGATTTCTATCGTTGCCGACAAACTTTCCCCTCTTTACACCCAATGGGCATATTGGGGAAACGAGCGAAAGGGGCAGTCACGAGAATTGCACGCCGCCGATCTTCCCCGTCGAGTAGGCCGGGCGCTTCGTGGTAAAATGAGACAGTATCACCTTCATCCGGGCGGAATCGGGACGAGAGCAGCATGGATTTCGAGCTGAGCGAGGATCAGGCGGCGTTCCAGGCAGTGGCGCGGGATTTTGCCCGAACGTCCCTGCGGCCGCACGCGGCGAACTGGGACGAGCACCGGATCTTCCCGGTCGACACGCTCCGCGAAGCCGCGGCGCTGGGGTTCGCCGGCCTCTATGTCGGCGAGGAATTCGGCGGGTCCGGCTTGACCCGGCTCGACGCGGCCGTGATTTTCGAGGAACTGGCCGCGGGCGACCCTCCGACCGCGGCCTTTCTCTCGATCCACAACATGGCCTCCTGGATGATCGATCGCTTCGGCACGGTCGAGCAGCGGGCGCGGTTTCTGCCGCAGCTCATGACCATGGCGCATCTCGCCAGCTATTGCCTGACCGAACCGGGGGCCGGGTCGGATGCCGGCAATCTTTCGACCCGGGCCGTGCGCGAAGGCGACGAATACGTGGTGACCGGGTCCAAAGCCTTCATTTCGGGCGGCGGCGCCAGCGACCTCTATGTCACCATGGTTCGCACCGGCGGGCCCGGTCCCTCCGGCATTTCCTGCCTGGTGGTCGAACGGGGCACGGAAGGCCTCTCCTTCGGCAAGCCCGAGCGCAAGCTCGGCTGGAAGAATCAGCCGACGACGGCGGTGAGTTTCGAGTCCGTCCGCGTACCTGTCGCCAACCGGCTCGGCGCCGAAGGCGAAGGCTTCAAGATCGCCATGATGGGGCTCGATGGCGGGCGCATCAATATCGGCGCCTGTTCGCTGGGCGGAGCCGCCGCCTGCCTGGAAGCGAGCCGCACCCATCTGTTGGAGCGCCGGCAATTCGGCAAGCGCCTCGCCGATTTCCAGGCGCTGCAATTCCGCTTCGCCGATATGGCGACCGACCTCGAGGCGGCACGCCTGATGATCCGGCGAGCCGCCTTCGCCCTCGACCGCAAGGCCGCGGACGCGACGCTCCGCTGCGCCATGGCCAAGCGCTTCGCCACCGATGCCTGCTTCCAGATCTGCGACGAAGCGCTGCAGCTCCATGGCGGCTACGGCTATCTCGAGGATTATCCGATCGAGCGCTATCTGCGCGATCTACGGGTCCATCGCATTCTGGAAGGAACCAACGAAATCATGCGCCTCATCATCGCGCGCCGACTGCTGGAAGCGTGAGGGCCATGGCTGACCCGGCAGAGGTTCTGATCGAGGCACGGGGCGGGCTCGGCCTGATCACGCTCAACCGACCGAAGGCGCTGAACGCGCTCTCGCTCGGCATGATCGAGGCGATCGAGACGGCCCTCTCCGGCTGGGCCGAAGACGACCGGATCGGCGCCGTGCTGATCCGGAGCGGCGGCGGCAAGGCGTTTTGCGCCGGCGGCGATGTCCGTGCCATCGCGACATCCGGGGCCGGTCCCGAGTCGCAGCTGCTGAAAGAGCGGTTCTTCGCCGCGGAATACCGGCTCAACTACCATATCCACACCTATTCGAAGCCGTTCCTGGCCTTGATCGACGGCATCACCATGGGCGGCGGCTGCGGCTTGTCCCTCCACGGCTCGCACGTGATCGCCACCGAGCGGACGGTACTGGCGATGCCCGAGACCGTGCTCGGGCTTTTCCCGGATGTCGGCGCCACCTGGTTCTTGAACCGGCTGCCGGGCGAGATGGGCGTCTATCTCGCCCTCTGCGGCGTGAGGCTCGGCGCCAACGATCTGCTGCCGCTGGGTCTTGCCGGGCATTACGTGCCTTCGGAGGCCGGCGCGGCGCTGATCGATTCGCTCGCCGAGGGTCCGTACGACCCTCCGACACTCGCGGCGACGCTGGCTCGCCATGGCGGCGATCCGGGTGGGGCCGTGGTCGCGCTGCGCCGGCACGACGTCGATACGCTCTTCGCTGGCGCCACGGTCGCCGCGATTGCCGCAGCCTTGGCAGGGGCCGGGCCGGGGTGGCCCGAGGAGGCTCTGGGCGTGCTGCGCCGGGCCTCGCCCACCAGTCTCGCGATCACGCTTCGCCAGCTCCGCCTCGGGCGCAGTCTCGATCTCGTCCGGATGTTCCGGACCGAATACCGCTTGGCGGTGCGCTGCACCCGTGGTCATGATTTCGCCGAGGGGGTCCGGGCCGTTCTCATCGACAAGGACAATGCGCCGTGTTGGCAGCCGGACCGGATCGAAGCCCTCGACGACGCCGCGATCGCGGCTTATTTCTTCCCTTTTGCCAATCCGGACGACGAGCTTGGGCTGTAGGGTCAGGGAGGCGGGATGATGGCGTCGATCGGTTTTCTCGGGCTCGGCAATATGGGGCGACCGATGGCCGAAAATCTGGTCCGGGCCGGGCATCGGGTGCACGGGTTCGACCTCTCGCCGGCCGCACTCGGCGCCTTCGCTGCGATCGGCGGATTGGCCGCCGGCAGTGCGGGCGAAGTGGTCGCCGATGCCGAAATCGTGATCTCGATGCTGCCGGCCGGCCCGCATGTCCGCAAAGCCTATACGGCGCAGGGCGGCGTCCTCGACGCGGCGGTGCCGGGGGCCCTCCTGATCGATTGCTCGACCATCGATGTCGAAACCGCCCGAGCCGTGGCCGCCGCGGCGGGGAGTCGCGGCTTCGCCATGATCGATGCCCCGGTCTCCGGCGGTACCGGCGGGGCCGCCGCCGGAACGCTCACCTTCATGGTCGGCGGAGGCGACGAAGCCGTGCTCCGGGCCCGGCCGATCTTGGAAAAGATGGGCAAGACCATCGTCCATTGCGGCGCCGCCGGGACTGGCCAGGCCGCCAAGATCTGCAACAACATGATCCTCGGGATCACCATGATCGCCGTCAGCGAGGCCTTCGCGCTCGCCGAAAATCTCGGTCTCGAGGCACAGAAGCTGTTCGATGTCAGCGCCAAATCCTCCGGCCAATGCTGGTCCCTGACCAACTACTGCCCGGTGCCCGGCCCGGTTCCGACATCGCCCGCCAATAGAGACTATCAGGCGGGTTTCACTGTCGATATGATGCTGAAGGATCTGAAGCTGGCGCAGCAGGCGGCACAGGCGGCGGGAGCGGCGACGCCGCTCGGCGCCGAAGCCGCATCGCTGTATCAACTGCTGGCGCTCTCCGGCGCCGGCGCCAAGGATTTCTCGGCGATGTTCCCGTATCTGGTTGGCCGGCCGTGCTGAGCCGGCGAGCTTAACAGAAATTTAATTCAGCACGGTTTTACTGGTTCCACGACTGACACTATGCAGGTCGACATGAAAGAGTCGTATCTCAATATGATCGCCCTGGTTGAGAGGCTGCATCGTCAGTTTCTCGAACTGGTTCGTACCGAGTTGGACAGCCTGGGCATCCAGGACATCAACAACGTCCAGGCGTTGATCCTGTTCAACATCGGCCCGGTCGAGCTCACGGTCGGCGAATTGACTCTCCGCGGCTGCTATCTGGGATCGAACGTCTCCTACAATGTCAAGAAGATGGTCGAGAACGGCTATCTCGTGCAGGAACGCTCGGCCCATGACCGCCGCTCGATTCGCGTCCGCCTGTCGCCCAAGGGGCTAGATCTCTGCGCCAAGCTGGACGCCATGCACGATCGCCATGTCGGCAGCCTGGGGGCCACCCCGGTCAATCTGCAGGCGCTGGACGAGGCGAGCGTGACCTTGCGCCGGATGGACCGGTTCTGGACCCAGATCGTCGATCGCGGCGTCCGGATCCTGCCGCGAATGACGACGACGGCTGCCTGAGTTTCAGGGCGCTTCCGGGAGGGCAGGGGCAGTCGGGCGTCGGGTTCCCGACGGCCCCGCCGCTGGGCTCAGCTGAACGCTTGGATCCCCGTCTGCGCCCGGCCGAGGATCAGGGCGTGGACGTCATGCGTGCCTTCGTATGTGTTGACGGCTTCCAGATTCAGCAGGTGGCGGATCACGCCGAATTCGTCCGAGATGCCGTTGCCGCCATGCATGTCGCGGGCGGCACGGGCGATGTCGAGCGCCTTGCCGCAATTGTTGCGCTTCAAGAGCGAGATCATCTCGGGTGCGGCCTTGCCCTGGTCCTTGAGCCGGCCGAGGCGCAGGCAGCCGGTCAGTCCCAGCGTGATCTCGGTCTGCATATTGGCGAGCTTCAGCTGGATGATCTGGTTGGCGGCGAGCGGCCGGCCGAATTGCTTGCGGTCGAGCGTATATTGGCGGGCGGCATGCCAGCAGAACTCGGCCGCGCCGATGGCGCCCCAGGCGATGCCGAAGCGGGCCGAATTGAGGCAGGAGAACGGCCCTTTCAGCCCTTGGACATGGGGCAGGAGATTTTCGGCGGGCACGAACACCTCGTCCATGACGATTTCGCCGGTGATCGAGGCGCGGAGCGCGAACTTGCCCTCGATCTTGGGGGCGGAGAGCCCCTTCATGCCCTTCTCCAGGACGAATCCGCGGATGATGCCGTCATCGGTCTTGGCCCAGACGACGAACACATCGGCGACCGGGGCATTGGTGATCCACATCTTGGCGCCGGAGAGCCTGTAGCCGCCATCGACGGCGCGGGCGCGAGTCACCATGCTGCCGGGATCGGAGCCGTGATCGGGCTCGGTCAGGCCGAAGCAGCCGATCCATTCGCCGGTCGCGAGCTTGGGCAGGTATTTCTGTCGCGTCGCCTCGCTGCCGAAGGCGTGGATCGGATACATGACCAGCGAGGATTGCACGCTCATCATCGAACGATAGCCGCTATCGACCCGCTCGACTTCGCGCGCGATCAGCCCGTAGCTGACGTAATTGGTGCCGGCGCAGCCATAGCCGTCGAGCGTCGATCCCAGGAACCCGAGGGCGCCCATCTCGGTGAAGATCTCGCGGTCGAACCCCTCCTCGCGAAACGCCTTCTGGACCCGGGGCAGGAGCCGGTCCTGGCAATAGGCGCGGGCGCTGTCGCGGATGAGCCGCTCCTCCTCGTCCAGCTCGTCTTCGAGGAGCAGCGGGTCGGCCCAATCAAAGCTCGGCCGCGCCTCCTTCGGCGTCGAGCGGGGCGTCGCGGCGGCAATCGATGACATGGCGGCTCTCCTCGGCAGGTCTTTGACACCACTGCGTTCTAGCACGGACGACAGGCCGCGGGGAATGCCGGCAGGGCAGAGGTCTCCCGTGCTCGACGCCGGCTCGCCCGTCCTCGACGGTGCACGAGAAATCCGGCATTTTATGAGAATTCTCGAAAATTACGCACCGCTTTAGAGTAATTCTCTCGTTTGCACCTTGCCAATCGAGTGTTACTGTCCGACCGTCGGCTGTAAAGCGATAGGCTGTTCTCGATAGTGGTGATGTGCCGTGTATGAACTCAGCGCAATCCGTCACGAGCGTACCTGCCGGACGAGCTATGAAATCCATGTCCGGACCGGTTCCGGGTGGGGAGTGAGGACGCATCGGGCCGAGTTGGAAGAGGCCGTACGCGAGGCCAAGCTCATACTCGGCCAGCCGGGCACGGAGGCGGTTCGCGTGGTCCGCGATCTCTATGATCCGGCGACGGGCAGCTTCAAGCCGAACACGATGTTTCGAGCGGCGGTGACCGCGAATCAGGTTCCGGTTCCGCGTTTCCCCGCCCGGTGGCGCTCCTGGCGCGCTCTTCTCCCGGCGGCGCTGAAGGCGAAGCGCTGGCGTCCGCTCACGGCCAGCTTGGCCGTCTCCGTCGCTGCCATCGGCCTCGGGACGGCGATTACCTGGCTGCGCTCCTGACGGCGCCCGACCTCTCCCCTGGTCACCGGCCGCCGCCGATTTCGAGGATCGTCCCAGTCGTGTAGGACGCGGCCGGCGACAGGAGCCACAACACGCCTTCGGCTACTTCCCGCGGCGTGCTGCCCCGCTGCATCGGGACGCTCGGGGCCATCCGGCCGACCCGGTCGGCGGCACCGTTGTCGGCGTGGAGATCGGTCTCGATCAGCCCCGGTGCCACGGCGTTGACGCGGATGCCCTCGGCTGCCACTTCCCGCGCCAAGCCGATCGTGAAGCTGTTGACCGCCCCTTTACTGGCCGCATAGTGCACCCATTCACCGGCGCCGCCGGTCCGGGCCGCGAGCGACGAGACATTGACGATCACGCCGCCGGCCCCGCCCCGCGCCGTCGACATGCGCCGAACCGCCTCGCGGGCGCAGAGGATGGTGCCGCCGACATTGACCGCCAGCATCCGCGTGAGCCTCCCGAAGTCGATGGACTCGACGCGGGCGAAGCCGCCAGTGATCCCGGCATTGTTGACGAGCGCCCGAATCGGCCCGAGATCGCGCTCCGCGCGCTCGAACAGCCGCACGACCTCGTCTTCCGCCGCGACATCGCCGGGGAGTGCCGCGGCCCGCCCGCCTGCCGCTTCGATCGCCTGGACGAGCGCCAGGGCCGGGGCCTCGCTGCGGGCGTAATTGACGGCGACGGCGTAGCCTCTGGCCCCGGCCAGCAGCGCCACCGCGGCGCCGATGCCGCGCCCGGCGCCGGTGACGATGATGACGCCCGGGTCCGTCATGCCCAGCCTCTCCGCTATCCCCCGGACGCGTCATCCCGACCGGGATGGACGACTCTGTCAATCAGGGATTCGATCGCGAGGCGCCGCGTCGCGCCCTGCGCTCCTCCTGGAAACGCCCCCGGATCACGCCGGGCAGGAGGAAGAGATAGACTCGGGCCAACTTCGGCGCTAGGAGGGGGGGGAACGCTCGGCTGGGTTCCCAGGGTTGAGCGCGCCCATCATTTCCATTCGGCCCGCCGAGGCCGGTCCTCATAATTCGCTGTTGGGGAGCCCTCTCTTGATGAACCTTCCGGCCGGCCCCGTCCTGGCGCTGTGCCTGCTGGCCGGCGTTGTCGCCTCCCCGGTGCGAGCGCAGACGATCATTCCGGTCGGCGGCGGCCTGAATTTTCCCGGCGGTGTCGCCGTCGATGCCGGCGGCGATGTTTTTGTGGCCGACAGTTTCAACATGCTGGTCAAGGAGATCCCCGCCGCCGAGGGGCGTGGGGTGGTCCGGAGTCTCGGAACCCCGGCCGCCCTCGCGATCGGCGGACTCGCGCCCGACGGCAAAGGCAACGTCTTCGTCACCGATCTCGCCACCGATACCGTCGGGGAAATCCTGGCGACCGGCGGCTATCGCACCATCGCCGGCGGCTTCAGCCAGCCGCGCGGTCTCGTCCTCGACAGCAGCGGTAATCTCTTCGTCGCCGATACCGGCAACAATGCCGTGAAGGAGATCCCGGCTGCGGGCGGCTATGCCGCGGTCGACACCGTCGCTACCGGGCTCCCGGCACCAGCCGCTCTCGCATTCGACGTGCATGCCAATCTCTTCGTCGCCGTCCAGGACGGTGCGAGCGAACTGCCGGCTGCCGGCGGATACGGAACGGTAATTCCACTCGTCACTGGTTTCCCTTTTGCCATCGGCATCGCGGTCGACATTGCCGACGACCTCTACCTCTCGAATGGCGCCACATACCTCTTCCAGGCAACTCACGGATACGCCGGGCCGATCAAGCTCGAGGTGGTCGGGCAGACCAGCGGGATCGCCACCTACGAGGGCGCCAACCTCTATTTCTTCGTCGCCGAGAGCGGTGCGCGCACCGTCAATCAGGCCTTCGTCAGTCCAGACGGCACCATATCCCCGGCCGAAATCATCGGTGCGGGCGTAACCTTCAACGGTCCGACGAGCCTCGGTGTCGATCCTCACGGGAATCTCTACATCGCCGATACTGGCAGCAACGCCATCATGGAGTTCCCGCTCGAAGGCAATGCCTATGTCACCGACAATACCGTGCCGAATTTTCTCGGCCGTCCGGGTGCCGTCGCCGTCGACGGCAATGGCGACGTATTCGTCGCCGACGTGTTCCGTAACGCCGTCAAGGAATTCCCGGCCGCCGGCAATTATCTGACGGTCAACGCCATCGGCAGCGGGTTCGGCGAGCCGATCGCGCTCGCGGCGGACGCTGCGGGCAACGTCTTCGTCGTCGATGCGGGCGACGATACCATCAAGGAAGTCCTGGCCGCTGGCGGCTATGCCACCGTCCAGACGATCGCGTCGGTCGAGCCGGCATTCGGCAACGCCGTCGGCATTGCCGTCGACGCCGCCGGCAACCTCTTCGTCGCAAACGGGTCCGCCCAAGGAATCACCGAATATCTGGCGGAGGACGGCTACGCGCAGACGAAGACGATCGGTGCCGGGTTCGGCACGTTCAGTGGGATCGCCGTCGATCGTGCCGACAATTTGTTCGTGATCGGCAACGGCGTGCAGGAGCTTCCCGCTGCCGGAGGCTACTCGACGATCACCACGATCATGCCGGTCGGCAACCCGTTCGATGCACCGACCGCCCTTGCCGTCGACGGCAGCGGCGACATCTTCCTGGCCGAAGTCGAGCGCACCGCCCTGACCGAGATTGTCGGGGCTGGATCGCCCTTGCTCGCCTCGACCCTGCCGGGCTCGCGCTCTCCCCAACTCGGCGCGCCGGCGACGATCTTCGCCACGATGCTCAACACCGGGGCGACCGCGCTCGAGGGTTGCGGCATCGCGCTCCCGTCCGATGCGCCGTTCGGCCTGACCCTGAGCTATCAGGCGACCGACCCGACGACGAACGCCCCGACCGGCGCGCCCGACACGCCGGTGACGATCGCCGGCGGCAATGGCAGCCGAACCTTCGTGCTCGCTTTCCAGAGCCCGTACCCCTTCACCGCCCCGGGCCTGCCGCTCGTCTTCAGCTGCACCGGCGCGGTGCCGGCCATCATCATTCCCGGCGTGGACACGGTCGATCTGGCCATGTCGGGCACGCCCTTCCCCGACTTCGTCGTGCTCGCGGCGACATCTTCGAACAACGGGATCATCGTCATCCCGATTACCGATGCGGGGGCCTTCGCCGTCGCCACCACCGATCTCGGCACGACCGATCCGATCACCGTTTCGGTCGATACCGGCGACGTCATCTTGCCGGTCACCTTGACGATCTGCCAGACCAATCCCGGCAGCGGGCAGTGCCTCGGCACGCCGGCGGCATCGGTGCCGGTGGACTATGGCGGCGGCCCGGCGCCCACTTTCACGATCTTTCTGCAATCTTCCGGGCCGATCCCCTTGGCCCCCGCGCTATCCCGCATCTTTGTGCGGTTCGAGGACGGGGCCGGCGGCCTGCACGGCTCGACCAGCGTCGCGGTCCAGGGATTCTAGCGCGATGAAACAATACTCGCCGGCTGCGACAACGCCACAACTCCGGGTGCCGAAGTGAAATTTTCCTCGAGACTTCTTGCTGTCCTCCTCCTCGCCGGCGGCTTCGCTCCTCTCGGGGCGCGGGGCGAAACGGCCACGATCGTCAACAACGCTGTCACCGGCGCCTCGAATCTGGCGTTCGACCGAAGCGGCAATCTCTTCGTCGCCAGTGCGGTGAGCAATCTCGTCCAGGAACTGACGGTGGCGAGCGCCTACGCCACGGTCACGACGATCGGTCTGCCGCTCAGCAGCCCCGGTTTCGTCGCCGCCGACAGCAACGGCAACATCTTCATCGCCGATCCGGTCAGCGGCTCGGTGTTCGAAGCGCCCGCATCGGGCGGCCATACCTCGCTGGAGACGGTCGTCACCGGAGTTGTCGGCAATATCGCCGGTTTCGCGGTCGACAGCAGCGACGACATCTTCTTTTGCAGCCCCGCCGGGTCGACGGTCACGGAACTGGTCGCGGCCGGGGGATATCAGACCAGCCGTACGCTCGGGAGCGGGTTGACCGCGGTGGAGACCATTGCGATCGATGCCGACAACAATATCTTCCTGCAAGATGTGGGCGTGAACGGCTCGTCTGGCGAAATCAAGGAGATCGTCGCGGCCGGCGGCTATGCTACGACCAAGACGCTGATCAGCAACATGGCCGATCCGCTCGTCCTTGCCGTCGATCGGAACGAAAACATCTTCATATCGGGCGTGTTCGACGGCGTCGTCGAGTTCCCGGCCGCCGGCGGCTACCAGAACTCCACGAGCCACCCGGGAAGCTACGTCGTCGCCAGCATGGTCGTCGATGCTGCCGGCAATCTCTTCGTGATCGATTCCGAACAGGATTCACTGGACGAAATTTCGGCTGCGGGGAACTACGACAGCGTTCAGACGCTCGTCACCGGCCTGTCGGAACGGGACCCGCTCACTATCGATAGTAGCGGCAACCTCTACTTCGGCGACGTGCCGCACAACGCCCTCACGGAGGTTTCCGCGGCGAGCGGCCACACCGCCAAGAAGACCTTGTTGAGCGGCTTCGCCCAACCGATGGCGCTCGCCGTCGACAGCAACGGCAATGTCTTCGTCGCCGATTTCGACGCGATCCAGGAGGTGCCGGCCGCCGGCGGCTATAGCGAGATCAAGACAATCGTTCCGGCCGGGGCGGCGAATGGCGTTTTCGAACCTTCGGCGCTGGCCGTCGATTCCAGCGGCAATCTCTTCGTCGCCGACACGGACAACAGCGCGGTGAAGGAGATTCCGGCCGCGGGCGGCTACACGACCATAAAGACGCTCGGTGACGGCTTCTCCCATCCGTTCGGCATTACCCTCGACGCCGGCGGCAACGTCTTCGTGGCCGATACGGGAAACCTAGTGATCCGGGAAATTCTGGCGGCCGGCGGCTATACCACGCTCCGGACCATTCTGACCGACAACGATGCTCCCACGAGTCTGGCTCTGGATTCGAGCGGAAACATCATCCTCACCGACGGCGTGCTGGGCAAAGCCCTCGCCGTCGGCGGCTTCGCCACGATCGACCGGTTCTACGACGTGACGACGCCGGAGAACCTGGGCTTCGGCTTTGCCGCCGGTGCCACCGCGATCGCGCCCAATGGTGGTGTCTACTTCATCGACTTCACCAGCAACGGGCTTCAGGTATTCGGCGGCCCGGTCGAACTGCTGCATCCCAATCCGCCGACACCGATCGCCGCCGCAGTGCTGCCCGGGGCGCGGGCCGTCGATTTCGGGACGACGGCGACAATTTTCGCGACCATGATCAACACCGGCGCTACGGATCTCGACAATTGCCAGATCGCCCTGCCCCCGCCCGGCCCGCAGTCTCTTCAGCATCTCGCCTTGAACTATCAGACGACCGATCCGACGACGAATGCGCTGACCGGCACGCCCGACACACCGGTCACCATCCCCGGAAATTCCGGCGTCCAGACTTTTCTCCTCGCTTTCACCGATAATTTCGACTTCGCTGGGGGGGGTCACCAGGAACTCGTCTTCGAGTGTGACGGTGCACCGCCGGCCGATATCCTGTTCGGCATCGATACCTTCGATCTCAGCCTCGAACAGGCGCCGGTCGCCGACATCCTGGCACTGGTCGCGACACCGACCAACAACGGCATCATCGACGTACCGACCGGCGGCGCCGCGGCTTTCTCGATCGCCAGCATGAATTTGGGTGTCGGGGACAACATCGGCGTCACCGTCGACACGGGTCTCGACACCTTGCCGATCGTCCTCTCGATCTGCCAGACCAACCCGACCAACGGCCAGTGCCTGGCGAGCCCGGCCGCTACGGTCGATCTGTCCTACGCCGCAGGTGCCGTCGCGACTTTCTCCGTGTTCCTCCAAGCCGGCGGGCCGGTGGCGTTCGACCCCGCTTCGGCCCGGATCTTCGTTCGGTTCCGGGGCAGTCTCGGCGCGAACGGCTCGACCAGCGTCGCAGTCCAAACCCCTTGACGGCCCGGCTTGTTCAGAAGTGCCAGGGCGCCGGGCGGATTGGACGAGGCTCGGCTTCGCGCGTTCGGGCCGCTGCCGCCTCGAGCTGCCCGGTCAGCGATAGTACCAATAGCCATGCGGATGGTAATAATACCCAGGTGCCGGCGCCACCACGCAACCGGTTACGGCACCGCCAATGGCGCACAGGAGAAAAAGAGAAAAAATGCGGCGAAAATGCGGCGATTTCATGGCGAGTACTCCACAGATAACAGCCTTCAGCGGCTGCATACTATGAATACGGACCATGGCCGGAAATGTTCCCCGGGTTAATTTTCATTAATTCGGCGTTCCCGCCGGGGATGAACCAGCCGCCGCTGCCGTAGCCCGCCGTCAGGCGGCCGGCACGGTCGGTTCGAGCAGCTGGATCGACTCCCGCCAGCGATGGCACGAGACCGTGTGGCTGGCGCTCACGGCTTCGAGCTGCGGCGCCTCTTCGGCGCAGCGGGCGAGGGCGATCGGGCAGCGGGTCCGGAAGACGCAGCCCGAAGGCGGGTTGATCGGCGAAGGCAGATCGCCGCCGAGGCTGATCCGCTTCTTGCGCCGCTCGAAGTCGGGATCGGGCACCGGCACGGCCGAGAGCAGCGCCTGCGTATAAGGATGGCGCGGATCGCGATAAATCTCGTCGCGATCGGCCAGCTCGGCGACCTTGCCCAGATAGAGCACCATGACCCGGTTGCTGATCAGGCGGACGACGGCGAGATTGTGCGAGATGAAGATCAGCGCGAGATTCTCTTCACGCTGTAGCTGGCGCAGCAGATTGACGATCTGAGCCTGGATCGAAACGTCGAGAGCCGAGACCGGCTCGTCGCAGACGATCAGCTTGGGTTTCAGGATCATCGCCCGGGCGATCCCGATGCGTTGGCACTGCCCGCCGGAAAATTCATGGGCATAGCGGTTGATGAGCAGGGGTGACAGGCCGACGCGGCTCATCGTCAGGGCGACCCGCGCCTCGCGGGCGGGCCTGGACAGATTCGGTTCGAAGGTGTCGAGCGGCTCGGCGATGATGGCACCCACGGTCATCCGCGGATCCAAGGCGGCCAGCGGGTCCTGGAAGATGATCTGCATGTCCTGGCGCAGCGACCGCATGTCGCGCTTGCCTGCGGTTGCGAGATCGCGGCCCAGCCAGACGACCTGACCGGCGCTGGGCGGGATCAGGCGCAGAACGGCGCGTCCCAAGGTCGATTTCCCGCAACCGGATTCGCCGACGATGCCCAAGGTTTCGCCGGGAAAGAGATCGAAACTGACGCCGTCGACGGCTTTGACCACGCGCTTCTCGGCGAAGAGACCGGAAGGCAGCGGGAAATGAACGCGCAGATCGCGCACGCTCATCAGCGGTGCTCGGCCGTTCACGCGACCAACTCGCTGGCGTTGCGGCGGCAGGCGGTCCAGCGCTCGGGCCCGATCTCGCGCAGCGGCGGGATGGCGACGAGGCAGGCATCCTGGCAATAATCGCAGCGCTCGGCGAAGGCGCAGCCGGGGGGTAGCCGGGCCAGATCGGGCGGCTTGCCGCCGATGGTCGGCAGGTCGCCGGTGACATCGTCGTTGAGTCGGGGCATGGAGTGGAGCAGTGCCCGCGTATAGGGGTGCTGCGGGTCGTAAAAGATCTGGCGGACGTCGCCCTGCTCGACCAGGCGTCCGGCATACATGACCAAGACCCGGTCGCACAGCTGTGCGACCACGCCCAAATCGTGGGTGACCAGGACAATCGAGGTACCGGTCACCGCCTGTTGCTCGGCCAGCAGATTCAGGATCTCGGCCTGGATGGTCACGTCGAGCGCCGTGGTCGGCTCGTCCGCGATCAGGAGATCGGGACGGCACAGCATGCCCATCGCAATCATCACCCGCTGGCGCATGCCGCCCGACAATTCGTGCGGATACATTCCGAGGCGCTTGGCCGGTTCGGGAATATGGACCTGCTCCAGGATCTCGCGCGCCTGCTCCAGCGCCATCACCTCGTTCATGTTCTGATGAAAGGTCAGAACCTCGGTCAGCTGCCTTCCGACCGTCAGATACGGGTTGAGCGCCGTCATCGGATCCTGGAATATCATCGCGATCCGGGTTCCGCGGATTTCGTTCAACGCGTCGCGCGGCAATCCCAGAATTTCGCGTCCGGCGAATTTGACGCTGCCGGTGGCGCGGCCGTTCTGCGGCAACAGCCCCATGATCGACATCAGCACTTGGCTCTTGCCCGAACCCGATTCGCCGACGATTCCGACGGTCTCACCCTTGTTGACGGTGAAGGACACGCTGTTTACGGCATTGACCGTGCCGTCCGGCGTGGTGAACCGCGTCTCCAGCCCGACCACGGCCAGCAGCGGCCCCTCTTCGATCCTGGTTCCGCTCGGCTGTTCGAGCACCTCCGCAGACATCAGCGGTCTTTCGGGTCGAGCGCGTCGCGCAGGCCATCGCCCAGGAAATTGAGCGAGAACAGTGCGACCGCGAGGAAAGTGGCGGGGAAGAGCAGCATATGCAGAGCGCTTTCCATGGTCCTGGCACCATCACCGATCAGGACGCCCAGGCTGGTCAGCGGCTCCTGCACTCCCATGCCCAGGAAGGACAGAAAGGATTCGAGAAGTATCACCTTGGGCACGGTGAGGGTCAGAAAGACCACGACCGGCCCGAGGAGGTTGGGAATGATGTGCCGGCGGATGATCGCCGGGCCGGAAACGCCGAAAGCGTGCGCGGCTTCGATGAATTCGCGATGCTTCAGCGCCAGGGTCTGGCCCCGCACGATCCGCGCCATGTCGAGCCATTCGACCGCCCCGATGGCGATGAAGATGAGGTAGATGTCCTGCCCGAAAAAGGTCACCAGGAGGATGACGAAGAATATGAAGGGCAGCGAGTACAGGATGTCCACGATGCGCATCATGACGTTGTCGACTTGGCCGCCCAGAAATCCCGCGATCGCACCATAAGTGACGCCGATGATCAGGCTGACCAGCGCACAGAGAATCCCGACGGCGAGCGAGACGCGGGCGCCTACCAGGGTCCGGACGAAGAGATCACGACCATTGCCGTCGGTGCCGAAATAGAAACCATGGGCGAAGTCCGGCGGGGCGGAAAAGGGCATGTCCCAGTACACTTCGTCGAAAGGGTGCGGGCTGAGCAGCGGGCCGAAAATCGCGACCAGCCCCATGATCGTCAGCACGATCAGCCCTCCCATGGCGGCTCGGTTGCGCGCCAAGCGCCGACGCGCGCTTTGCCACAGGCTGACGCCCTGGACGGCGGCGGCCGACCGGGTAACGGTATCGAGGGCGCTGACACTCATGGGTTGTCCTCTTACGGTTCAGCGGTGCGACAGCTTCGGATCGAGGACGCCATAGAGCACGTCGACGATCAGATTAAAGGAGATAATCAGTACGGCATAGACGATCACGACGCCCAAGACCAGAGTATAGTCACGGTTCAAGGCTCCTTGAACGAAGTAACGACCGCTGCCCGGGATCCCGAAGACGACCTCGATCACCACGGAACCGGTAGCGATACCGGCCGCCGCCGGGCCGAGATAGGATACTACCGGAAGTAACGCCGCCCGCGACGCATGGCGGGTGAGGGTCAGCCACTCGCTCAAACCCTTGGCTCGCGCGGTACGAATATAGTTCGCACGCAACACCTCGATCATGCTCCCGCGGGTCAGACGCGCGACATAGGCGATTTGGGGGAGTGCCAAGGCCACCACCGGCAGAATCTTGTACTGGATCTGCCAGCCGTCGCCCCAACCACCGGCCGGTAGGATGCCGAGGTATACGCCAAAGACGAGCGTGAACAGCGGGGCCATGACCAGGTTCGGAATTGTGATCCCGGTCATCGCCGCCGCCATCACCGTGTAGTCGATGGCGCGGTTCTGGTGCAGGGCGGCAATCGTGCCGAGGGTCGATCCGATGATCACGGCAATGAAAACCGCGGCCAGCCCGAGCTGCAAGGAGATCGGGAAACCGTCCCAGATCAACTCGGTAACGCTGTAATCCTTATAGCGGAACGAAGGCCCGAAATCACCGACGAGCACGCTTTCCAGGTAATCCCAATATTGGACTATCAGTGGTTGGTCGAGATGATAGATCCGGTTCAGATTGGCTTCGATCTCCGGCGGCACGGCGCGCTCGCTGGAGAACGGGCCGCCCGGTGCCAGCCGGACCATGAAGAAGGCGAGCGTTACGATCGCGAACAGTGTCGGGATCGCTGCGAGCAGTCTCTTGGAGATGAAAGACAGCATGAGCTCTTGTTTCCGAGTCCGGCCGGACGGGCCTTCGGCTCCGTGCCGTCAATGTTTCAGCAGATGGATCTCTTTGCCGTAAAATTCGCCGAGGATGTTGGGCTCGAAGCCCACGACATAGGGCTTGACCATCACCTTCTTCACGTAGCTATAGATCGGCGCCATCGGCAGATCGGTGACGACGAGCTTCTCGGCGTCCTCGAGCAGCTGCATGCGCCGTTCCGGATCGACGGTGCGCGCGGCGGACTTCACCAGCCGGTCATAGTCGGGATTGTTATAGCCCATGTCGTTCAAGCCCGAGTCCGAGAGCAGCAACTCGGCGAAGGTGTTGGGATCACTGTAGTCGCCGATCCAGCCGGCCCGGAACAGCTCCGTCACTTTCTTCTGCTTGCGATCTTCGAGGAATACCTTGAATTCGGAATTGACCAGGGAGACCTTGATCCCGAGTGACTTGTTCAGCATCGAGGCGATCGCGATCGCGACCTTCTTGTGATTCTCGCTGGTGTTGTAGCGGAGCTCTATGCTCAACGGCTTGTCCGGGCCGTAACCCGCCTCCTGGTAGAGCTGCTTGGCGGCGGCGATGCGCTGGTCCATCGGCATATCCGCGAACGAAACGGTTTGCGGCCGGTAGCCGGCGATACCGGGCGGGACCCAGCTATAGAGCGGCACCTCTCCGGTCTTCAAAATCTGGTCGGTGATCGCCTTGCGGTCGATGACCATGGCCACGGCCTGACGGAGCTTCGGATTATCCTTGAAGGGCGGACGGTCCAGATTGAAGCCGTAATAATAGGAGCCGAGAAACGGCGTGATCGTCAGCTCCTTCGGCAGGTTCTGGCGGATGAAATCGACCTGATCGGCCGGCACATCGTTGGTCACGTCGAGTTCGCCCGCCCGATAGCGCTTCAGCTCTTCATTCTGGTTCTCGATCGGGAAGTAGTCGATTTCGCTCAGCTTGACCCGGCCGGCATCCCAGTAATTCGGGTTCTTGACCGCGACGATGCGCGACTGCGGCGACCATTCCTTGAGCTGGAAGGCGCCGTTGCTGACCAGATTGCCGGCGCGGGTGAATTGACTGCCGAATTTCTCGACGTTGGCGCGGTCGAGCGGCATGAACATGTGATGGCAGATCGCGCCGAGGAAATAGCCGGTCGGCGCTTTCAGAGTCACCTCGAAGGTCAGGGGATCGACGGCCCTGACACCCAGGGCCGTCGGATCCTTGATGGCGCCGGCGACGATGTCCTCGGCATTCTTGATCGGAGAATAGAGAAACGAGTATTTCGAGCCGGTTGCCGGATCGACGGCGCGGCGCCAGGTCCAGACGAAATCCTCTGCGGTGATCGGATCGCCGTTCGACCATTTGCCGTCGGCGCGCAGCTTGAAGGTATAGACCAGCCCGTCGGGGCTGATCGACCAGCTCTCCGCGGCGCCCGGCACGACCTTGGCCTCCTTGTCGTGGGTGACCAGTCCTTCATAAAGATCGCGCTCGATATTGGAGTCCTGGATGCCCTCGGACAGCTGCGGATCCATCGTCCCGGGTTCCGTCTGGTTGCCGAGACGCAGAACCTGACTCTCCGCCAATTCCTCGGCGCGCACCGGAGCAGGCACGGTCATCGTCAAGGCGGCAGCGATGATGCCGAAACCAGCGAGGGCGCGGGATGGACGCATCGAACCTCTTCCCCTTTCGCACGGCACGCGACCACGCGCGCCTCGTCATCGGTCCATATGCGTCAGCGCGCCGCCGCCGTGCAATCATTTTAGCGTGGGCTCGTGCTCACGCCGCGGGCAGGCGCCCAAATCGACCAAAATTGCGGCAACCCACCTCACTCGGCGGCGACGGAGACCACCGGCTTCTCGGCGCGGAAGGAGGCCAGCAACTGCGCCTCGGCCTTCTTCGCTTCCTTCAAATTCGCCTCCTTGATATGACCGTAGCCGCGGATACGCTCCGGGATCCGGGCCAGTTCTATGGCCGTAGCGTAGTTGCTCCGGCCGAGGCGCTGGATGATCTCCTCGGTCACGGCGATATATTCGCCGATCAGGCGCCGTTCGGTCCGGCGTTCATCGTTCCGGCCGAACAGGTCCCAACTCGTGCCGCGCAGATGCCTGAATCCGGCGAGGAGGCGAAAGGCCGTCATCATCCAGGGGCCGAAGCGCTTCTTGGTGAGATGTCCGGTGGTCGGGTCCCGCCCGGCCAGGATCGGCGGAGCCATGTGGAATTCGAGCCAGTACCGGCCCTCGAACTGTTCGGACAGGCGCTGGTGGAATCGACCATCGGTGAAAAGTCGGGCCACTTCGTACTCGTCCTTGTAGGCCATCAGCTTGAACAGCGAGCGGGCGACGGCGTCGGTGAGCCCGGTTCGCCCCGGCGCCCGCGCGGCTTCAGCCTTGGCCACCCGGTTGACGACCGCCAGATAACGCTCGGCATAGGCCTCGTCCTGATACTCGATCAGCTGACCGGCGCGGCGCGTGACCACCTCGTCCAGCGTCTCCGAAAGCTTGTGGCTCCCGGTGGCCGTCAGTTTGGGCTTGGCGACGGCTTCGACCGCGGCGAGGTCGACCGCAGCGCGCCGGCCCCAGAGGAAGGACTGTTTGTTGAAGGCGATGGCGACGTTGTTGAGAGTGATGGCCTGCTCGATCGCCTCGGCCGAGAGCGGCACCAAGCCTTTCTGCCAAGCATATCCCAGCATGAAGAGATTGGCCGCGATAGAATCGCCGAGGAGCGACAGCGCCAGGCGTCCGGCGTCGAGGAAATCGACGGCACTCCGGCCCGTGGCCTCGGCCAGCGCCTCGTGCGAGGCCCTGGTCGGGAAATGCAGGTCCGGATCTTGAGTGAAGCCGCCGGTGATCATCTCGGCATTGTTGACGATCGCCCGGGACAAGCCGCGACCCAGTTTGCTCAGGCCCTCGGTGCTGGCGGCGACCAGCAGGTCACAGCCGAGCAGCAGATGCGCGCCCCCGGCTGCGATCCGGACCGCGGCGATGTCTTCCGGCCGGCGCGCGATGCGGATGTGGCTGAAGACGGCGCCGCCCTTCTGGGCCATCCCGGTCATATCGAGAACCGAGACGCCCTTGCCTTCCAGATGCGCGGCCATGCCGAGGAGCGCTCCGATGGTCACGACCCCGGTGCCGCCGACGCCCGCGACCAGAATCGCGTAAGGATGGTCGAGGGCCGGCAGAGTCGGTGTCGGCAGCGGCCCGAACTCGCCGTCGGCGGGCTTGGCCTGCTTCTGCCGCCCGCCATGGACGGTCACGAAGCTCGGGCAAAATCCGTCGACGCAGCTCATATCCTTGTTGCACGAAGATTGGTCGATCGCGCGCTTGCGACCGAATTCGGTCTCGACCGGAACGACCGAGAGGCAGTTCGAGGCCTTCGAACAATCGCCGCACCCTTCGCAGACTTCTTCGTTGATGAAGACGCGCTCGGGCGGATCTTCCAGCAGGCCGCGCTTGCGGCGGCGGCGCTTCTCGGCGGCGCAGACCTGGTCGTAGATGATGACCGTGACCCCCGGAGTCTCGCGCAGATCGCGCTGTACCTCGTCCAGCCGGTCGCGATGATAGATCGGGGTATGTGGTGGCAACCCGGCATCAGAGGGGTAACGGTCCGGCTCCTCGGCGACCACGACCAACCGGGTGACGCCCTCGGCCCAGACCTGCCGCGCGATCGCGGCGACACTGAGGGAGCCGCCGTCATGGTGCTGGCCGCCGGTCATGGCGACCGCGTCGTTGAACAGGATCTTGTAGGTGATGTTGACCCTGGCGGCGACAGAGGCGCGAATCGCCAGGACTCCGGAATGATTATAAGTACCGTCGCCCAGATTGACGAAGACGTGGCGGGTCTCGGTGAACGGGGACTGACCGATCCAGGGCGTGCCCTCGCCGCCCATCTGGGTGAAGGTTTCAGTGTCCCGGTCGGGCATCCAGATCGCCATGTAGTGACAGCCGATCCCGGCCAGCGCTCGGCTGCCCTCCGGGACCTTGGTCGAGCGGTTGTGCGGGCAACCGGAGCAGAACCACGGCGTCCGCGCCACCGCGGGGTTGAGCTGTGCCAACTGGGTAGCTTTGGCCTCGAGGAAATGCAGCCTCTCGGCGATGCGCGGGCTGGTGTGGAAGCGGGCGATCCGCTGGGCGATGACGGTGGCGATGGTCGCCGGGGTCAGTTCCCCCGGCGACGGCAGAATCCAGGTGCCGCTTTCGTCGAATTTGCCGACGACGCGCGGGCGGACATCCTCGCGCCAGTTATAGAGCTGCTCCTTCAGCTGATTTTCAATGACCGCGCGCTTCTCTTCGACCACCAGGATCTCTTCCAGCCCCTCGGCGAAATGGCGGATCCCCTCGCGCTCGAGCGGCCACGACATCGCGACCTTGTAGACGCGGATGCCGATCTGGGCCGCATAGGCATCGTCGATGCCGAGATCTTCCAGAGCCTGGCGGACATCGAGATAGGATTTGCCGGTGGTGACGATGCCGAAGCGCGGCACCGGGCTGTCGATCACGACACGGTCGAGCTTGTTCGCGCGGGCAAATGCCAGTGCTGCATAGAGCTTGTATTTGTGGAGCCGGTACTCCTGTTCGAGTGGGGTGTCGGGCCAGCGGATGTTGAGCCCGCCCGGCGGCCGCTCGAACTCCTGCGGCTGCACGATCCGGACCCGATCGGGTGCTACCCGGACCGACGCGGAACTGTCGACCGTCTCGGCGATCGTCTTCATCGCGATCCAACAGCCGGAATACCGGCTCATGGCCCAGCCGATCAGCCCGTAATCCAGAATCTCCTGGACGCTGGACGGGTTCAGAACCGGAATGCTGGCATCCATGAAGGCGTATTCGGATTGATGCGGCAACGTCGAGGATTTGCAGGCGTGGTCGTCGCCGGCCAGCACCAGCACGCCGCCGCAGGGTGACGTGCCGGCGGCATTGGCATGCTTGAACACGTCGCCGCTGCGATCGACCCCCGGGCCCTTGCCGTACCACATGGCGAAGACGCCATCGTACTTGGCGCCCTCGAACATGTTGACCTGCTGGCTGCCCCAGACCGAGGTCGCCGCCAGATCTTCGTTCAGCCCGGGCACGAAATGGACGTGGTCGGCCTTCAGATATTTGCGCGCAGCCCACAGCGTCTGATCGAGCCCGCCCAGGGGCGAACCGCGATAGCCGGAAATGAAACAGGCGGTGTTGAGCCCCGCATCCAGATCGCGCTGCCGCTGGAGCATCGGCAGGCGGGCGAGCGCCTGGGTGCCGTTCAGATAGATGCGCCCCCGTTCGAGCGTATATTTGTCGTCGAGCGTGACCGCTGCCAGTGCCATGGGTGAGCCCCTCCCGGAAGCTCCGGCTTCAATGCCTCAGATGGGGAGTTAAAGCTAGACCAAGCCCCGATCCGACTCAATCGCAGACGAATTGCCGCAAGAAAAAGCAATGAACGAGCGAAGGCCCGGGCCATGCCGATGTCAAACCCGCAAGGCGGCCCCGAGGATCGGCAATATTCTTTCGGTATCGCCCCCGGACCCGAGAGCGCCGGCGATCTCGAGACTCGTCCAGACGGGACAACTCGAAATCCGCCGTGGCCCGTCCGATCCGAAGTCATCCGGAGCGTCCGAGTCCGCAGGGTCAGAAGCGCAACCGGAATTGAGCGCCGCCCGGGCCGGCAATTGCCTCGATAGTGCCGCCGTGGGCCTGCATGATCTGGCGGACCAGCGGCAAGCCGATCCCGGAGCCCTCGAGTTTGGTGGTGAAGAACGGCACGAAGACCTGTTCGGTCACTGTCGGCGGCAGCCCCGGCCCAGTGTCGGCGACGGTCAGGACGACGCGGCCGTTCGCGTCGAGATCGGCGGTGAGGCTGACGCGTTTTTCGGCGCTGTGCTCGACCGCCTCGATCGCGTTCTTGATGAGATTGACCAGCGCCTGATCGAGCAGATCCGGGTCGGCGTATACGGCGAGCCCAGCAGGCTCGATCCGGGTTTCGAGGGCGACTCCGCTCGCGGCCAATGCTGCCGCCGCCAGCCGGCGCGCCCGGTCGAACAATCCTGCCAGCGGCACTTGGCGCTCGAGCGGTGCCGGCGGCTGGGCGAAGCGCCGATAGCCGTCGACGAACCGCATCAACCCGGCACTGCGGCGATGGATCGCATCGACGGCCTCGTCGAGTTCCGCCAGCACCGGCACGCTCCCCACCAATGCGCGCAGGTCTTCGACCATGACGGCGGCGGTCTGGGCCAGCGAGGCGACCGGGGTCAGCGAGTTCATGATCTCGTGCGCCAGCACGCGGACCAGATCCTCCCAGGCCCGCAGCTCGCTCGCCTCCAACTCCCCCTGGATGTTCTGCAGCGACAGGATCGTGGTGCTGCGTCCCGAGGCGATACTGCGGGCGACCGAAACCAGGCAGCGCTGGGATCCGCGCGGCAGGGTCAAACGCACCACCCGGCGGGCGGCGAGCGGGGCCTCCAGCGCCAGCTCCAATTCCGGCGCCAGCGCGGTCAGCTCCCCCCGGCGCGTTACCGTCATTCCGTCGAACAGGCGCCGCGCCGCGCGGTTCAACAGCTCGACATGACCACTGGCCTCGAGCGCCAGCAAGGGGATGGGAGCATGCTCGACTACGGCCGACAGCCTGGCACGCTCGCCTTCGGCGACGATGCTGCGGTGCCGTAGGCGCTCGAGCGCGCGGGCGAAGGCCAGGGCCAGCGGCTGATCCGTGTCGTGGCCGCGAAGAACGGGCGGTCGATCGACCAACTCACCCTGGCCGAGCGCGTCGATCACCCGGGCCAACTCCCGGTCGGACGAGCTGGTATGGCGCAGGAAGTCCAGCATCAACAGCACCAGGATCCCGGCGGCGACGGCGCTGACGGCATAGTAGCGCGTCTGGGACAGCAGCAAGCCGAGCCCGTCGGCGCCACCGGCGAGCAAACCCAGGCGCAATACGACACCCCAGCGCCAGCTAGAGCCCATGCTTCTCGATCCGCCGATAGAGCGCCGCCCGAGTCAGGCCGAGCGCCGCCGCGGCGTGGCTGATGTTGCCGTCGTGATCGGCGAGCGCGCGCCGGACCAGCCGGCTCTCCATCTCTTCGAGATTATAAGTCTCGATCTCGGGCACGCCCGCCGCCAGGGACGGCCCGGTCTCGACCGCCGGAAAATCGCCGGGTTCGAATCGCTCCCCCGTCCCGAGAATTGTCGCCCGTTCGATCGCGTGGCGCAGCTCGCGGACATTACCCGGCCACCGATAGGCCTCCAGCGCCGCAAGCGCCTCGGCCGAAAGCCGACGCCGCGCCAGATTGTATTTCCGCGCATAAATTGCGATGAAATGCTCCGCGAGAGCCGCGATGTCGGGCCGCCGTTCCCGCAGAGGCGGCAGGGTCAGCTGGACCGTGTTGATGCGGTAGAGCAGATCCTGACGGAATTGTTGTTCGCGGCCGAGTTCGGCCATCGGCACGTTGGTCGCGGTGACGAGACGCAGATCGATCGGCACCGGCTTGTCGCCGCCGACCGGGACGACCTCCTGGCGTTCCAGGACCGTCAAAAGCTTGCGCTGCAGATAGAGCGGGAGGTTGCCGATCTCGTCGAGGAACAGCGTGCCGCCCCCGGCCGCGACCATGCGTCCGGGACGATCGGCTTTGGCATCGGTGAAGGCGCCCTTCCTGTGGCCGAAGAGTTCGCTTTCGAACAGCGTCTCGGCGACGGCGCCCAGATCGACGGAAATGAATGGCTTGTCGGCGCGAGCCGAGCGCCGGTGGATCTCGCGGGCGATCACCTCCTTGCCGGTGCCGCTTTCGCCCAGGATCAGGACGTTCGCATTGGTCGGCGCCGCCCGCGCGACGATCTCGAAGATCCGGCGCATCGCCGGCGCATCGCCGATGATGACCTCGCTGGCCGGCTCGACCGCGGCCGTCAATGCGCGGTTCTCCGTCTCCAGCCGGGCGATGTCACGGCGCGAGCGGGTCAGGCTGGTCGCCGTCATGATCGTGGCCACCAGCCGCTCGTTCTGCCAGGGCTTGAGCACGAAATCCGCCGCCCCTCGCTTCATCGCTTCGACCGCGACCGGTACCCCGCCGAAGCCGGTCATCAGGACGACCGACAGTGCCGGATCGGCAGCCTTGAAACGTGCCAACCAATCATAGCCGTCAGCCCCGTCGCGCTGGCCGGCGCTCAAATTCATGTCGAGGAGGACGGCGTCCCAGCGCTGCGCCTCGATCCGGGCCAGCGCCCCAGCGCCGCGCCGCTCGGTCTCGACCGTCTCGACGGTCCGGCGCAGCAGCAGTTTGGCCGCAGTCAGGACGTCGGGATCGTCATCGACGACCAGGATCCGCTGCCCGATGTCTCGTTCCGGAAGTTCGCTCATGTCTGAATTCGTACACCACTGTCCATTAACGGACAAGATCCTCGCGCTCGAAATAGCTAAGCCACTGCGCTATAACGCTTCTGTACTTGGCAAGCGGATTGCTCGGACCAGGCGCATCGAGACAAGAAAGCCTCCAGATGGACATCGCCAGAAACCCGAGCATCCTCCCCGGTATGGATCGGCCGCGAGCCCGGCGCCGGGTTACCGGGCCGATGCTGATCGGTGGTGCCGCGCTGGTCGCTGCGGTGGCGGCGATCACCTGGCTGGCGCTGACACCGGCCGACCGCACGCTCAGGGTCGAAGCGTCGAAGATCACCATCTCGCCGGTCGTGACGGCGCCGTTCCACGATTTCATTCCGCTGCGCGGCCAGGTCGTGCCTCTCGACAGCATCGTGCTCGATGCGGTGCTGGGCGGCAGGGTCGAGGAGGTCCTGGCCGAGGCCGGGCAGCGTGTCACCGCCGGCCAGGCCTTGGTCCGGCTCTCCGATCCGACGCTGGAGTTGGACGCGATCGCGCGCGAAACCCAGGTCATCGAGCAGATCAACAGCCAGCGCTCGCTGCAGCTCAATTTCGAGCTGACCAAGACCAGCGACGCCAAGGCCGTAGCCGATGCCGAGTACAACATTCTGCGCCTCGGCCGTCTGGTCGCGCGGCGCCAGCCCTTGGCCGCCAAGGGTTTCGAATCGCAGGAAGTGCTCGACCAATCGGCCGACGAACTGGCCTATCAGAAGCGGCTGAGGGAGATCGCCGCCGACGCTCAACAGCGCGACGCGGCGGTGATCAAGCGGAGCGAAGCGCTCGTCGCCCAGACGGCGGCAAGGCTCGACGACAATCTTGCCGCGGCCAAGCGCCAGCTCGATGCGCTGACCGTGCGTGCGCCGGCGGACGGCGTGCTGACCGGGCTCGACGCTCACATCGGCGAACAGAAGATCCGCGGCCAGAACCTCGGCCAGATCGACCGCGACGGCGGCTTCAAGGTGATTGTGCCAGTCGATGAATTCTATCTGGCGCGCGTCAAGCCTGGCCAACCTGTCGCCGTCACGGTTGACGGCACGGCCAGCGCCCTGGTCGTCACCAAGGTCTATCCGCAAGTCAAGGACGGCAAATTCGACATCGATCTGACCTGGCCGGCTGCGGCACCGGCCGGATTGCGGCGCGGCCAAGCCGTCCAAGGCAAACTCGAACTGGGCGGCGACGTCCCGGCGCTGGTCCTGCCGGCGGGCCCGTTCCTCCAAGCGTCGGGAGGAACCTGGGTGTTCGTGCTCGACTCCGACGGGACCAGCGCCGAGCGCCGCTCGGTCAGGCTCGGCCGGCGCACCACGGAAGCGGTCGAAGTGCTGGGCGGCCTCTCGCCCGGCGATCGTGTCGTCACCTCCGACTATACCGGGCTCGATCGGATCGATCGGCTCGCCATCGCCTCTTGAGACAGGAATTGCTGTGATCATGCTGAAGCTCGTCGATGTGACCAAATCCTATCTGACCAGCGAAGTCGAAACCCTGGCGCTGCGCCAGATAAGCCTGGAGATCCGGCAGGGCGAGTTCCTTGCGATCATGGGGCCGTCGGGCTGCGGCAAGTCGACTCTGCTGAATATTCTCGGCCTGCTCGACAGCCCGAGCGATGGTCGCTTTTACTTCCTGGGCGAAGATATCGCCCGCGCTTCCGAGCGGAAGCTCACGCTGCTGCGCCGAGCCCATATCGGCTTCGTGTTCCAGAGCTTCAACCTGATCGACGAGTTGACGGTCGAGGAGAATGTCGAGGTGGCGCTGATCTACCGCGGCATCGGTTCGGCCGAGCGCAAGCGGCGCATCGGGGCAGCGCTGGAGCGCGTCGGCCTGCCGCATCGCGCGCGCCATTTGCCCCAGCAGCTTTCCGGCGGCCAGCAGCAGCGCGTCGCGGTGGCGCGGGCCCTCGTCGCCGCGCCGAAGCTGATCCTCGCCGACGAGCCGACCGGCAATCTCGACACCGCCAACGGCGACGCCGTCATGGACATGCTGACCGATATCGCCCGCGCCGGCACGACCGTCGTCATGGTGACGCATAGCCACAGCCATGCGGCCTATGCCGAACGCACGCTCAATCTCCTGGATGGCCAAGTCGTGGCCGCGACGCAGCTGGCAGCCTGAGCGCAGCCGGCAGGACGAAGAAAGGAGAGAGCAGATGTTCCGAAGCTACCTCGCCTCCGCCTGGCGTAGCGCCCGCCGCGACCGGCTGCATACGATCATCAATATCCTCGGGCTGGCGATCGGCCTCGCCGCGGCAATCTTGATCGCGCTCTATCTGCGGCACGAGCTCAGCTATGACAATTTTCTGACGGGGAATGACCGCGTCTATCGGGTCAGCACCCAAATCACGATCCCGGGCCGCGCCATGTCGTGGTACTCGGGCCCGCCCGAACATACCGCCGCCGCGCTGGCGCTCGATTTTCCGGAGTTCGAGGGTGTCGCTCGGCTCACTCCCGATCGGATCGGCGTTCGCAACGGCAATGTCGAGTCGTTGGAGCTGATGTTCTGGGCCGACCCCGCCTTTCTCGACGTGATGGGGCTGAAGACGATTGCCGGCGATGCTGCGAGCGCTCTGGAGGCGCCCGATAGCGTGGTGCTGACGCGCAGAATGGCGCGTAAGTATTTCGATAACGACACGCCGCTCGGGGCCACGCTGGAATTTGGTCGCAAGACGCCGATGCGCGTGACCGCGGTGATCGAGGATCTGCCCTCGAACACGCATCTGACCTCCGAGATCATCGCCTCGGGACGCGCCGCCGAATCGGAGATCGCCGACGAGGACGCGTCCGAACAGAAGCCGGGGACCAACAGTTTCAGCGGCTATGTCTATGTAAGGCTGAGGCCGGGCGTTTCGGCGGAGGCCCTGGCCCCGCGGCTGGCCGATTTCGCCGTGCGGCATTTTCCGTCCGGCGATAGCGACCACCCGAACACGTCACTGTTCGTCTTCAAGCTCGATCCGGTGACGAGCGTCCATCTGCAACCCTACAGCTCCGACATGAAGGATCGCAGCGACACTACGGCTCTGGCGGCGATCGGCCTGGTCGGTATCTTGATCATCGCCATCGCCAGCATCAATTTCGTCAATCTGATGACCGCGCGAGCGGCGCGCAGGGCGGTCGAAGTCGGGGTACGCAAAGCACTGGGGGCGACACGGCGGCAGCTGGTTGTCCAGTTCATGGCCGAGGCGATCGGCTTTGCCGCTTTTGCCGCCGTGATCGCGACGGCCCTGGTCGAGGTGGCGCTACCGAGCTTCAACGCGACGCTCGACCGCGGCATCCGCTTCGATTATTGGCAGGATCCGGCACTCGCCCTCGGCATTCTGGCGCTGGTCGTGGTCGTGGGACTGGGCGCGGGCCTCTACCCAGCCCTGTTGCTGTCCAGCTTCAGCCCGGCGGCGGTGCTGAAATCCGCGCGCTCGGCGGCTTCCGGTGGTGGGCTGTTGCGTCAGGCGCTGGTGGTCCTGCAATTCACCGTCTCGATCGGCTTGGCCGTAGCGACGCTCGTGATCGTCCGGCAAACCGACTTCGCTACTCACCAGAGCCTGCGCCTGAACTCGGACCAGGTCGTGCTGGTGCGCGCACCCCAAGCCTGCACCGACAGTTTCCGCAATCAAGTCACGGCTCTCAGCGGAGTCCGCGGGGCGGTCTGCTCGCGCTCGGCACCGCTCGATTTCTCGACCTCTTCCAGCACCTCGACTCTGCCCGACGGTCGCGAGGTCGATGTCGATCGGGTCGGTGTCGATTTCGGCTTCTTCGAATTCTATGGTTTGCCGCCCCTGGCCGGGCGGCTCTTCGACCGCAACCGGGCCGGCGATTCCGTACCCGCCAGCCAGGACGCGACCATGGACGCCTCGATCGTGATCAACGAGGCCGCGGCCCGGGCCTATGGCTTTGCCGGCCCGGACGCGGCGCTGGACCAGGAGGTTACGGTCGGCGGCGTGCGCACGACGAGTCGCCCGTCCCGTATCATCGGGGTCGTGCCGGACTTCCCGGTCGGCACGATCCGGGACGCGGTTCAGCCGAGCGTGTTCTATGTCGATCCGGGCGAGTGGGGTCTGCTCAGTGTCAAGCTGGACGGCGCGCAGATTCCCGAGATGCTGGCGGCGATCGACCGGATCTGGGCGGCCGGAGTCGTCGAAGCGCCGATCCGACGCCTGTTCCTCGACCACGAGATCGAACAACTCTATCGCGACATCGAGCGCCAGGGCCGGGTCTTCGGAGGTTTCGCGGCGGTTGCCATCGCGATCGGATGTCTCGGACTGTTCGGTCTTTCGGCCTTTGCCGCCGAACGGCGGACCAAGGAAATCGGCATCCGCAAGGCGCTCGGTGCATCGACCCTAGACGTAGCCCGCTTACTGATCTGGCAGTTCACCAAGCCGGTGCTGCTCGCGAACGCGATCGCATGGCCGCTCGCCTGGTGGCTGATGCGAGGGTGGCTCGATGGCTTCGCCTATAGGATCGAGCTGTCGTGGGTACCCTTCGTAATCGCGGGTGGCGGGGCGGTCGTAATCGCCGTGGCGACGACCGGCTTCCACGCTTTGCAGGTCGCCAAGTCCAGGCCAGTAACTGCATTGCGGTACGAGTAGCTAATTCACAATAAATTTCGAAAATCTTTCACTATTATTGTTGACTCCGTCAAAAATGTCTCTTAAAGTAAGAGTGTCGAATAATCGACTAATAGGAGAGTAGAAAATGCTTTCAAAAAATTTGGCTCTTGCGGGTGCTTCTCTGGCTACACTTGGTCTTCTGTTTGGTGCATCTGCCGCCCAAGCATCCGTGCTGGATCCGGCGGTGAAGAGCTCGGCGATGTTCGAGCACGTCGTCGTCCCCACGGACAACAACAATAACAACAACAACAAAAAGGGGATCCTCTCCTTGAGCGAGAAGCCGGCTTCTCTGGCCGAACTGGCGGCTAGCCTGGCCTGATTCGCCTAAGCGGCATCACTGGAAGGCCGCGTGGTCCTCGGTCCCGCGGCCAACCTCTTCGGGGTGTGAAATCATGACGACGACAGTCTCAGATCGGGTCGACTTGCCCGCTTACATGACCTCTGGCGCGCTGCTCGATAAAGCTTCTGGTGCGGATATCCATCTATTCTTTCCGCCGCAGTGGTCGCCGTTTCAGCCATTTTTGAGTACCCCTTCGCTTCGGGCCTATCTCGAACCCTTGGGCTTTCGCGTCGAACAGAGCGACCTGAACGTCGGGTTCTACGAGTACTTCATTTCACGCGAGCGTCTGGACCTCGCCCGCCGTCGTCTGCAGCTCTATATCGAGAGCCTCGACGACGATGCCGAACATTATCGGACGAAATGCGTCCTCGGCCTGGCTAACCTCGCCGAGTACGATGTGCTGATTGAACGAATCGGCAGCCTCAGGAATCACGACACCCTCGAGAAAGTCGAGCTGTTCTACCAGCGAATCAAGGCGTTCGAGAGCCTCCTCGAGGCGTTTTCCGCGGCCGAGCCGGTCGTGGAAATCGGACACTCGTCCTTCGAAGCGCGCGACACTTTGGAGTCGATCGAATCGATTGCACAATTCGTCAGAAATCGCCATTCAAATCCATTTTCCGCTTACTTCGACACGGTGGTGTCCCAATTGCAGACACTTCCGCGTTATTTCGGTATCTCGATCATCGGCAGCGAGCAGATTCTGCCCGGGTTGACGCTCGGATATATATTAAAGCAACATTTTCCGGACATACCCATTATTGTCGGCGGTAGCGTGTTTTCACGGTTGATCGAAAAGACCTCCGTTTCCAGCCTGTTGTTGGGTAATTATTTCGATTATGTCTGCAGATACGAAGGGGAACGGCCGCTGGCGGCGTTTCTCGCCTCCTCCGACCCCAGGTCGGACAAGCTGCCGAACTTGGGGTACCTCGAGAATGGCGAGGTCGTTTTGACGGAGCTCATCGAGCCGATCAACATCGACGAGGTTCCGACACCGGATTTCACCGGGTTGCCTCTGGAGTCCTATTTCGCTCCGGCTCTGGTGCTGCCGATCTTGTCGACGAGAGGCTGCTACTGGGGCAAGTGCGCCTTCTGCTATCACGGAATGATCTATCAGGACCGCTATCGCATGCGGAGCCCGGAACTGATCGCAGCCGATCTGGCGGCGCTCGAGGCGAGGTTCGGCGCGCGGCATTTCGCCTTCAACGATGAAGCGCTGCCCCCCAAACTGTTCCGCCTGCTGCCGGAGACGATCCCTTGGGGGAAGTATTTTTTCACCGGCCTGTACAAATTCGAGAAAATCTTCAAGCGCGAGCACTATGAGGGTATGTATGGTGCCGGTTTCCGCTCCTTGTACATCGGACTCGAGAGTGCATCCGAGCGCGTTCAGAAGCACATGCTGAAGAACAACAAACAGCGGACGATGCTCGAAAATCTCCAATTTGCCCACGACGCCGGAATTTGGAATCATACCTTCAATTTCTTCGGTTTCCCGACGGAAACGCCCGAGGAAGCGGACGAGACGATAAATTTTCTATTGGACCATGCCGATATCATCCACTCGGAAGGTACCGGGACATTCTCCTTCGAGCACAACGCTCCAATCTCCCACGCTCCGGAGCGGTTCGGGGTGACGAAAGTGACCGAATCCGGTGGCGAGCTGGGTTTATATTACGAGTACGAGGTTGCCAGCGGGCTCGATGCGGAACAAGCCGAGAATGCGCTGGAGAAATTCAGGGCCCGGCGAGACGAGGCCGGCCTTTATAATGTCGGTGGATGGATCCCGCGCGAATTCCTGCTGCTCCTGCTGAGTCGGCATGAGCGGGACCGCTTGCGCTCGATGGCGAGCAGCGCCGAACTTCAACTGCGCCTTTCTTCGGCACAAGATGCGCTGTACACGCTGCAGGTCGAAACGCCAGCCGGCAAAAAGTTCTACGTCGTCAACAGAAATGCCGGCAGCGTCAGCGAAACGAATTGCGACGCCGTCCAACTATTGGGGATGTTGACCAAGACGGCGACAGTAGGAACGCTGGTTTCGACCGTACCGTCGTTCGCGAAGGTCTTTCCGCTTCGCAAGGAATGGCACGATCAACAGCCGGTCGTGGTCGTCAGCATAGATTCGTCCGGCAACGTAATCGTTCCGCAGATGACCAATATCCTCTCTGCTCATGCGAGATCGTACGGGGCCGTTGCGTGATCTGGAGGCATTCTGGCTGTCGGGCGGAGCTGGTCGATCGGTTCCACATTTCTGTTCATCCGTCCGACGGCGAGAGACGCTCACGGTGTCTCGGCGGCATTGCCGAGCGGACCGGCCCATGCTAATCGTCAACGAGCAATGCTCACGCTTTCCGGCTAGGTGATTAGGAACTTTGCCCGTGTCCGACCGTGGCCCATCCCGGAGTCGATTCGAGATCCTGGTGTTGGCTGTTGCCGCGGGGGGTGTCAATGCGATGTGCGGCACGGCATTCGCCCAGAGCGCCTGCGCGCCGCCGGCTTCGGCACCCCCGGTTTGTCTCAAGGGTACGATCACGTCGGCGAAGGTCAATGTCGCCATGGTCGAGGAGGCCGGACACTCCGGGATCGCGGGACTGCGACTGGGCGATACCATTCTCGACTGGCGCGTCCTCGAGATCGCCCCGAAATATATCAAATTGGGCAAGGCCGAACAAACGGTGACGGTCGATGTCGGCGGCCCGCCGGCGGTTCCCGCGCCGGCCCCGGCGCCGACGGGGCCGGGGCACAGGCACGGGGGCGGATGAAGCGGCCGCGGGGTCGATCGGGCCTCTGCCGTGACTGGAACGGGCATTTGCCTTCCGCGATCGGAACGGCCATGATGTCGCCTCCCCCGCTGGAGGAGCCAACGGCATGCCGATCGAGATGATCCCCCTCGCAACGCTGGCGGCTGATCTCGCCGCCGGACGGCGCAGCAGCGTGGCGCTGACCGAGGCGAGCCTCGCGCGGATCGAAGATACGTCCGGCGAAGGCGCGCGGGCCTTCACCCGGCTCTATCGGCACCAGGCCTTGGCCGCGGCCGAGGCGGCGGATCGCCTGCGTGCGGCCGGGGTGGCGGGCGGTCCGCTCGCCGGCATCCCGATCTCGGTCAAGGATCTCTTCGACGTCGCCGGGGAAACGACCGGGGCCGGCTCGACCGTCCTCGCCGGCGAGAAGCCGGCCTCGGCCGATGCCCCGATCGTCGAGCGGCTGCGGGCCGCCGGGGCGGTCGTCATCGGCAAGACGAACATGGTCGAATTCGCCTATTCCGGCCTCGGCTTGAACCCGCATTTCGGCACGCCGGCCAATCCCTTCGATCGCGACCGAGTGCCCGGCGGCTCCTCTTCCGGCGCCGGCGTGGCAGTTCCCTATGGCTTTTCGGCCGCCTCGATCGGCACCGACACGGGTGGGTCGGTGCGCATTCCGGCGGCGTTCAACAATGTCGTGGGCTTCAAACCGACGCAGCGCCGCGTGCCGCGCGACGGGGCGGTACCGCTCTCGACCTCGCTCGATTCGGTAGGGCCCCTGGCGCCGAGCTGCGCCTGCTGCGCGCTCGTCGACGCCGTCATGGCCGGCGAGGCGCCGGCGCCCCTGGCGGAATTGCCGTTGCGTGGCCTCCGCCTGGTCCTGCCGCAAAACGTCCTGACCGAGGGCCTCGATGCCACGGTCGGCCGGGCCTTCGGCCGCGCTCTCACTCGAATCGCCCGAGAGGGTGCCTCGATCACCGATGGGGCCCTCCCCGAACTGGGTCTGCTCGGCGAGGTGGCGAATTCGGGCGGGATCGCGGCACCGGAGGCGTTTGCCTGGCACCGCAAGCGGATCGAGACCAGGCGGGACATGTATGATCCTCGCGTCTTGTCGCGTCTCCTCGCGGCCGAGGCGGTCACGGCTGCCGATTACATCGAAGCCATCGCGGCCAGGGCTGCCGCCATCGCCGCTTTCGACCAGGCGACGGCGCCCTTCGATGCGCTGATCTGCCCGACAGTCCCAGTCGTGCCGCCGCGTTTCGACGAGGTCGCCCGCGATCGGGATTACTACATGATCAACCAGCTCGTCCTTCGGAACGCGTATGTCTTCAACCTGCTCGACCGTTGTGCTCTCAGCCTGCCTTGTACCGGCCCCGGCGAATTGCCGGTCGGGCTGATGTTGGTCGGGCCGACCGGCGGCGACCGAAGGCTGCTCGAAATCGGTGCCGCGATCGAGCGGGCGCTGGCATCGTGAGCCGGCATCACACCCTCCCGGCCGGAGCCGGAACCTGCCATTGGGGCTTCTTCGATGCTGCCCTCGCTCCGGTGTTGACGCTCGATTCGGGTGACACCGTCACCATCGACACCGTTTCCGGTTCGACCGACGTCCTGCCGCCACCAGGGTTCGAGGTGCTGGCCGCCCATCGCGACGTGCTGGCGAATCTGGCACCGCGGGCGCGCGGCCATATCCTGACCGGCCCAGTCGCTCTCGCCGGTGCCGAGCCGGGCGATGTGCTGGAGATCCGGATCGAGGCGATCTCACCCGCGCAGAATTGGGGCTACACGGCGATCGCCCCCTTGCGCGGCACCTTGCCCGAGGATTTCCCGACCAGCCGGCTCTGGCACACGGCGATCGACCGCCAGCGCGGCACCGCCACGCTGCCCTGGGGTACCGAGCTGAAGCTCGCGCCGTTCTTCGGCGTCATGGGCACCGCCCCGCCGCCGGTCTACGGACTGCAGAGCTCGATCGAGCCGCGCGAATATGGCGGCAACATGGATCTGAAGGAGTTGACCGCCGGGACCACGCTCTATCTGCCGGTCTTCGCCCCGGGCGGTCTGTTCTCGGTCGGCGACGGCCACGGCATCCAGGGCGACGGCGAAGTCTGCCTGACGGCGCTGGAAACGGCACTGACCGGCACTTTCCGGCTGATCTTGCGCAAGGATCTGGATTTCCGGCTGCCGCGGGCCGAGACGCCGACGCATTGGATCACGCTGGGATTCGATCCCGATCTCGACGACGCGGCCAAGATCGCCTTGCGCGAGATGATCGGGCTGATCGGCGCAATTTCCGGTCTCGGGCGCGAAGATGCTTACATGCTGTGCAGCCTCGCCTGCGATCTCAGGGTGACCCAGCTGGTCGACGGCAACAAGGGTGTGCATGCCATGCTGGCGAAGACGCTGCTCGACGCTACGCCTCGAGGCTGAACAGCTCGACCGGCTCGTCGAAACCCTTGAGGCTGTGCAGCCCGATCGAGACCGTGGCCGGGTGGTCGAGGTGCTCGGCGAAGCGGCCGGACATCACGATCGGCCTGCCGGTCAGGCTGCAGATTGTCTCGATCCGGCTGGTCAGGTTCACGTCTCGGCCGATCACGGTGAAATCGAGCCGCCGGCCCGAGCCGACATTGCCGTATCCCACGATGCCGTGATGAAGAGCGACGCCGGCATGGAGTTCGGCATCGGGCTCGTGAACTTCGGCGAGCCGGGCGAGACCCGCCTGGGCGGCGCGGAACGCAGCAGCACAGGCCATGTTCGGCCCGGCCTCGTGGTGGAAGAAGGCGAGGATGCCGTCACCCATGAATTTCAGCACCTCGCCGCCCTCGTCGTTGATCGCCGGCACGATCTGATCGAAATAGCGATTGAGGAGTGCGATGATGCGGGCGTTGGCGACGCGATTGGACAGCGCCGTGAAGCCGCGCAGATCGCAGAACATCAAAGCGGCATCGACCAGCTGCATATCGCCGCGCCGGATATGGCCGGCCAGAATCCGCTTGCCGGTGCCGGGGCCGATATAGGTTTCGAGCAGAGTTTCGCCGATCATGCGCAGGCTTTTGAGCTCGAGCACGGTACGCAGCGGCTTTTGGATCCGGCGCAGCAGGACCATCTCGGGCTCGTCGAACCCTTCGGCGCGGCAGGTGCCGAACGAGGCTGCACTCATCGTGCCGTCGGCATTCTCCAGCGGCGCGAACACCATCTCGGTCAGGCCGTCGGCGGCGAAACCCTGATAGAAGACCGATACAGCATTCTCCGGCGTGTCGAGCCGCTCGCGCACCCAGCATCGCCGGGTCATGACCTGGCGCAGCGGGCTGCCGAGAAAGACCGGCGTGTGATGATTGGTGTGGTCGATGAAAGTCTCGGTCGCCTCGCTGCCCGGCGCCCAGCTCACCGTATGCGCCAGGATTTCCGGATGCAGGGTACGCAGATGCAAATTCAGGCGATCGACCGCGGCCCCGGCCAGGCGCAGCTTCGCCCCGAGCTCTCCCACCAGACCCAGGGCAGAGAGATGCTGGCACTCGTCGCCGACCAGCCATTCGACGATGTCGAGCGCAGCGGCGCCATCGGGCGCGGTCATGGCGCCGCCTCTTCGAGCATCGCCACGGCCCGGGTCCAGCCGGCCGAGGCGGCGCGGATCTTGACCGGGAAGCAGCAAATGGTGAACCCCGATGCCGGGAGGATCTCGAGATTATGCAGCTTTTCAAGGTGGCAATAGCCGATCTCGGCGCCGGCCTTGTGCCCCTCCCAGATGATCTTCGGGTCGCCTGTGAGCGCGAACCGCCGCGCAGTATGGACGAACGGCGCGTCCCAGCTCCAGCCGTCGATCCCGGTGAGCCGGACGCCGCGTTCCAAGAGATAGAGCGTCGCTTCCCGTCCCATGCCGCAGCCGCGCGAGACATAATCGTCCCGGCCGTAGCAGGCGCCGGCACTGGTGTTGACGACGACGATCTCCAGCGGTTGGAGCCGATGGCCGATCCGCGCCAGTTCGGCCTCGACATCGGCGGCTGTGGCGACATAGCCGTCCGGGAAATGGCGGAAATCGAGTTTGACGCCGGGCTGAAAGCACCATTCGAGCGGCACCTCGTCGATCGTCCAGGATCGTTCGCCGCGATTCATGGTCGGGTGAAAGTGGTAGGGGGCGTCGAGGTGGGTCCCGTTATGGGTCGAAAGCTGCACGCGCTCGACCGCCCAGCCTTTGCCTTCGGGCAGCTGATCGGCAGTCAAGCCCGGAAAATACGCCGCGATCTGGCCCGGGGTCTGGTCGTGATCATAATAGGTGATGCTCGGCCCATTGCCCGGCGGGTCGGCCTTTACGGTGTTCTCCAGCGGCACACTCAGATCGATCAGACGGCGCGGCATCTTCGGACTCCCGGAACGAATCGGCGCAGAGTAGCGCCGAACGGGGCCGGATTGGCGAGGGAATCGATAGGCCTGTGGCGGAGGGTGAAGTGCCGCGGGACCGGTTCGGCGCCGGCGGAAACCGGAGCAACCTCAGGCGCGCCGAGAACGCCCTCTTGACGGCGGGGGCGACTCGTCCGAGCGTCCGGGGATCGGTTCGGCAGCTTTCGGTCTCATCATGGCGCTCGACGGCATCGCGGCTCTCACCTTCGACGTGTTCGGCACCGTCGTCGATTGGCGTGGCGGCGTCATCCGCGAGGGCGAGGCGCTCTCGGCCCGTACGGCGATCGTCGCGGATTGGGGCGAGCTCGCCGATGCCTGGCGCGGTGCCTACCAGCCCTCGCTCTCCGAAGTGCGCGAGGGTCGGCAGCCCTGGACCCGGCTCGACGATCTGCATCGCCGCTCGCTCGACCGGCTACTCCCCGAATTCGGCCTCGCCGGTCTCGACGAGGCCCAGCGCACCGACCTCAATCTGGCCTGGCACCGTCTCGATCCCTGGCCCGACGCCGTCGCCGGGCTCGACCGACTGAAGCGCCGTTTCATCCTGGCGACTCTCTCGAACGGCAATGTCCGCCTGCTGGTCGACATGGCCAGGCGGGCGGGTCTGCCCTGGGACGCGATTCTCGGGGCGGAGGTGGCCAGGGCCTACAAGCCGCTGCCTCGCGCCTATCTCGCGACCGCCGAATTGCTGAACCTGGCTCCGGGAGAATGCCTGATGGTCGCGGCCCATTACGGCGATCTGGTCGCTGCGCGGAGTCTGGGGTTCAAGACCTGTTATGTCTGGCGCCGCACCGAGCTCGGGCCGCGGGTGAAGGACGATCTGCCCGCCGCGCACGGACTCGATCTCGTGGTCGAGGATTTTCTGGAACTGGCCGACCGGCTCGGCTGCGTCTGAGCACCGCCATGGCGGTGCGGCCGATCGTCCGTTTCCCCGATAGGAGCTTGCGCGCGCCGGCCGAACCGGTGGCGGTGTTCGATCCGGCGCTGCAGGCGCTGGCCGCCGATCTGCTCGACACGATGCGGGCGGCCGGAGCCATCGGGATCGCCGCCCCGCATATCGGCGTGCCGAAACGTCTGATCGCGATCGAGCTTCCGGACGCGGCGGCGCCGCGAGTCTGTGTCAATCCGGAGATCGTCTGGAGTTCCGCGGAGCAGAGCCGGCACACCGAAGGCAGCATATCGATGCCGGGCGTCACCGAGGAGGTGGAACGCCCTGCCCGGGTGCGGGTGCGCTGGCAGGATCTCGGCGGGGCCGAGCAGCTCGAAGCGGCCGACGGCATGCTCGCACTGTGTCTTCAGCACGAGATCGACCAGCTCGACGGAGTCTTCTGGATCCACCGGCTCTCCCGCCTGCGCAGGGACCGACTGATCAGGCGGTTCGAGAAGATCCGGGCCTCGGATCGTGCCGCCGGGTGAAGCTGGTCAGTGATTGTCGCGCGGAATCCCGGAAGTCTGCGCGATGCGGCGGTATTTCACCGCAGGCTCCAGCACCATGCCCTCGCCGAGCTGGCCGACCATGCTGCGCTGGATTTCCTGCCAGGGCGTCTGCGAGGCGGGGTAGCGATAGCCGCCGGACGCCGCCAGCGCGTCTCTTCGAGCGGCGAGCTCGGCCTCCGGTACGAGCAGATCGACCCGCCCGGCGCCGAGATCGACACGCAGCCGATCGCCGGTGCGCAGCAGAGCGAGCCCGCCGCCGGCCGCCGCTTCGGGGGAGGCGTTGAGAATCGAGGGCGAGGCCGATGTGCCGGACTGCCTGCCGTCGCCGATGCAGGGCAGCGACGCGATCCCGCGTCTGATGAGGTAATCAGGCGGCCGCATATTGACGACTTCGGCCGAGCCGGGATAGCCGATCGCCCCGGTACCGCGCATGACCAGGATCGACTCCTCGTCGATCTCGAGCGCCGGATCGTCGATTCGCGCGTGATACTGTTCCGGCCCGTCGAACACGACCGCCCGGCCTTCGAAGGCGTCGGGGTCCTCTGGGCTCGACAGGTAACGGCGGCGGAATTCCGGCGATATCACGCTGGTCTTCATGATCGCCGAATCGAAGAGATTGCCGGTCAGGACGACGAAACCCGCCGAGTTCAGGAGCGGGCGATCGATCGGGCGGATCACGTCGTGGTTCAGGCTCCGCCGGTCGGCGCTATTTTCCAAGAGCGTCCGGCCGTTGACGGTCAAGGTCCCGGGCCGGATCAAGCCGGCGCGGGCCAGTTCGCCGACCACCGCCGGCACCCCGCCGGCCCGGAAATAATCTTCGCCCAGATATTCACCGGCGGGCTGGAGATTGACCAGCAAGGGCACGTCGTGGCCGTGCGTCTGCCAATCGGCCAGGGACAGCTCGATCCCGGCATGGCGGGCGAGTGCCGCGAGATGGATCGGTGCGTTGGTCGAGCCGCCGATCGCCGAATTCACCACGATCGCGTTGAGGAACGAGTCCCGGCTCAGAATATCGGAGGGTTTCAGGTCCGCCTCGACCATCGCCACGATGCGCGTGCCGGTTTCATAGGCAACTTGCTGGCGCTCGCGATAGGGGGCCGGAATCGCGGCGGAACCGGGCAGCTGCATCCCCAGCGCCTCGGCCAGCGAATTCATCGTCGTTGCCGTGCCCATGGTGTTGCAATAGCCGGTCGACGGTGTCGAGGCTGCGACCATCTCGAGGAAACCCGCTTCGTCGATCCGGCCGGCGGCGAGCAATTCCCGCGCTTTCCAGACGATCGTCCCGGAGCCGACACGCTTGCCCTCGTACCAGCCGTTCAGCATCGGGCCGACCGAGAGCGCGATCGCCGGAATATTCACGCTCGCCGCTGCCATCAGGCAGGCGGGCGTGGTCTTGTCGCAGCCGATGGTGAGGACGACGCCGTCGATGGGATAGCCGTAGAGCAGCTCCACCAATCCCAGATAGGCGAGATTACGGTCGAGAGCCGCGGTGGGCCGCTTGCCGGTCTCCTGAATCGGGTGGACCGGGAATTCGATCGCGATGCCGCCGGCACTCCGGATTCCTTCCCGGACGCGCTGGGCCAGGACGAGATGGTGCCGGTTGCAGGGCGAGAGGTCCGAACCGGTCTGGGCGATGCCGATGATCGGCTTGCCCGAGCGCAGCTCGTCCAGGGTCAAGCCGTAATTGAGATAGCGCTCCAGATAGATCGCGGTCATGCCGGGGTTGGCGGGATTGTCGAACCAGGCGCGGGACCGGAGTGGCTTCGTCCGGGGCGAGGCGCTGTTTTCTGGTGACATCGTGCTGGACTCCGAGCCGATTTCGCGGTGAAAAGTAGAACTGGAATGCGTCCATCATGCATCGACGGACGAATCATAGGAGAAAGCCGGGCCGGCATCAAGCCGCGGCCGGCTCCATTGGACTGAGCGCCCGGCCCGGTGGACGGGGGCGATGTGGTCTGGATGCGGCAGTACGGCACCCGCTCAGGCTCGATTTCGCCATTCAGCCGAGAGCTGGGGTCGAGTTGGACGCCAGTGTCTGAAATCGGAGCACGCGGTTTGCATTTGAGGGCGTATATCCGAGGGTGCCTGGCAGCGACTTGGTCACGGTACTCTTGAGTACTATTGCAAGAGGTTGTTCGTGATGTATGGGGAACTCGTCGAAAACCGCGAGCCGGCGGCCGCCACCCCGGTGCCGATTCGCGATCGCATCCTTCTCGCAGCATTCGCTGCGTTCATCGAGCGCGGCTATGCCGAGACCAGTACGCTCGAAATCGCGACGCGGGCGAAAGTCTCGAAGCGAGAACTCTATGCCCTGTTCGGAAACAAGCAGGCGATGCTCGTCGCGTGCATCAAGTATCGGGTCTCGCGGATGAGATTGCCGCCCGATCTACCGCTGCCGACGGATCGAAAAATGCTGGCGTCGACGCTGGCCCTGTTCGGGGCGATTCTGATGCGGGAGGGGTCCCACCCGACCGTCATCGCGCTCTACCGCCTGGCAATCGCCGAAGTCGAACGCTCCCCGGAGGTCGCGCGAACGCTGATTGCAACCGGCAGAGACGCCGCCCTGACCGCCATCGCCGATCTGCTGGCGCGCGCTCAATCAGCCGGCCTCATCGGGGCCGAAGATCCGGCGGAGATGGCGCAGCAATATGTGGCGCTGCTCGGGGAAGACCTGATGTTGCGGCTGATCCTCGGGGCCGCCGATCCGCCTCGACAGGATGCGATCGAGCATCAGGCGGCTAAGGCCACAGCTGCATTCCTGCAGCTCCATCCCGAACCGTCGCGGCCGCAATGAATACTCGATGGATCGGCGGGTGAGTCAGCGGGGGAACATTTCTCCCAGGTAATCGGGCAGATCGGTCGAAGGGTTCTTGGCCGGGATCTGAAAAAACAGATCCGCGATCCAGCCGCGATGGTAGGTTGCGTGATTGACGACATGGAGCAGGATTTCACCGCGGGTCATGGCACCCGGCTTGCCCGAGATGAAGGCGAACCGGACGATCTCGTCGAAATCTTCGTCGGATTGTGCATCGCTCCAGGATAGATACCATTGGGTGATTTTCTGCTGCGCCTCCCGGAGATCCGACAAATCCGGATGAAGGACGAGGTTTCGCGCCTCCAAACCGTGATCGCGCCCCTCGAGATGGGCCTGCCAGACCAAGTCGATGAGATAAGTGTGGTTCAACGTGCCGATCAGACTCTTGAACAGGGTCGGCCGTTCCTTGGCCGCTTCGCCGGCCGGAAGCGCCGCAACCGCGTCGAAGGTGAGCCGATCGGCCCAGGCGCGATAACGGACGAGCATTCGAAGGTAACGAGCATCGATCATCGGCCGCACCTGAAACGAGTTGCGCGAACAGCTTGCACCGGCCTGCGCACGATGTCGAGACGCGGGAGCCGGCCCGATCGATCACCCGGCCGAGGCAGAAAAAGGACCCCACGCGCCGCGACGGCGAGTGGGGTCAGTCGGGTGGAAACGCGAGACGTTTGGGTTCAGCCGTCCGTCATTGGTTGAAGGCGACGCGCGAGCCTGAGCCGGGCGGGACGGCGGAGAAGGTCACCTCCTGGCCCACCGTATTGGCCAGAGCCCTGAGCGCGCTGTCCGAAATGGTGCCTCCGCTCGCCGAGGTGAAGTTGCCGTTGGCCGGGCTGAAGAGGAAGCCCTGGACGGCGCCGTTCTGCACTACTTTTGCCACCAGATCGCACTGAGTCACCGTGCCGCCGAAGATGGCCGAGGTGAAGGGCGTGCCCGCGAGTTGCTCCAGAAGATTGATGCGGCTGGTGACGTTGGCGCTGTCGGTGCTGGTCAGGGTGACCTGTTGGCCGACGATGGGAGCCATATCCGTATCGAAGGCCAGCACGAATTGCTCGACATCGCGCCGGGTTACATCCGTGTTGGTCAAGGGAAACCCGGAATTGATCTGCGGGTTGAACACCAGGGCGTGGAAGAAGTCGAACATCGTATCGACCGAGCCTTCGTTGGTGAAGCCGAAGCCGCGGATTTGATTGCCGGTATTGCCGCTGTCGATCTCATTGAAGAAGGGCACGCCGGGAATGCCGAACATGCCGACTTTAGTGTACATGTTTCGCAGTTGCGGGATCTTGAAGATCTGATCGATGCCTTCGAAGCTGCCGTTGGTGCTGGTGCCGAACTGGCCGGCGGCGGGGTTGTCGGCGTGGCAGCCGTCACAGGTGAAGGCCGTCTGGCCGAGAATGAGTTCGGTGCCCGAACCGAGGTTGATACCGTCGGCCGGACGATTGCCGAAGAAGAAGTCCGAGCCGGCCGTCTGGGTAGCCGTCAAGGAATTGTCGAGATTGCGTACCGGGTTGGGCGGAAGTTGGACCTGCAGCATGAAGTTGGTGAAAACCTGCATCTGCGCTTCGGTCGGTTGATCGATGGTCCCGAGCAGCGACTGGAACGCAGCGGCGAAATTGTTGAAGGACAGGGTTTCGTTGGTGGCGTTCTCGCCGAAGATCCCGTTCGAGCGATCGCCGCGCCAATGCATGGCACCCGAATTCACCAGCCCTTTGAGAGTCTGCGTCGTCATCGGGCCTTTCATCGGATGGAAGACGTTGGCTTCACCGACGCCGTTGAGCGAGGTCGTACCGAACAGCTCTTCACCGATCGCCAGTTCTTCGGGATTGGCGAGGTTGAGCGTGATCGGGTTGGACTTGACCGTGGCCTGCGGCTGGCCCAGATCCCAGGCGAGTTCGTCCTTGTCGCCGAAAGTGTGGCAGCTGGCACAAGAAGATTCGCCGTTGCTGCCGAACTGCCGGTCATCATAGAGGTTGGACCGGCCCTGGACGATCGAAGCGGGTTCGGGATTGGTCAGGGTGATGGTCTGAGTCGTCGTGTTGTTGGCGAGGCTGATGACGTTGACCGCGTCATTGAAGCGGGTCGTCACATAGAGTTGGTTGCGGGCCGTATCCAGGATCACGCCGCTGGGTCCGCCGCCGGGCACCTGGATGTAGTTCGGGGAAGCGGCCGCCGCATCGAAAGTATTGCCCTCGATCGCCGAGGCGCTGAACACGCCGATCTCGCTGGAGCCGAAGGCCGCCATGTAGATCGTCTGGCCGTTGGGCGTAACCGCCATCTGCAGCGGCGTTTCCAGGCTCTGCGCCGCCGCGGTGGCAAAGGCGGTGGCATTGAAGTTCGCAGATTGCGGAATGTTGGCGCGATTGATCGTGTTGTTCAGCGCGACCGGGGTCACGGTCGAGCTCGACGGATTGATGACGGTGATCTGAGTATGGGCCAGATTGCCGGTCACCGTGTGGCCCTGCGAATTGGTCGGATCCTCGAATCGGACCTGATTCTGCGAGTCGTAGTTCGTGACATAGAGATTGCCGGTCACCGGATTGGTGGCCATGTTGAACAGGGTGGTGCCGACATGCGAGAAGGCCGCCGTCTGGGTCAGCGTGTTGGCGTCGATGGCGAAGACGTCGCTGTCGGGCAGGGTGAAGCGGACGGAATTGTCCCAGACCCGGCCGAGTTCGTCTTCCCAATGGCCATCGGCGTTGTTGAACTTGACGATCATCGAAGGCAGTGGCGCCTGCTCGCCGGAATTGTCGGTACCCGGCCCGAGATGGCCGCCCGGGCTGGTCTGGCCGTCGGTGAGGGTGCAGGACGTACCGGTATTGAAATTGGGGCAGATCCGTTCTTCGTTGATGGTCGTCGTCTGATTGCCGGTCTCGAATCCGGCGACGAAGACCGTGTTGCCGTCCGGGCTCACTGCCAGGGCGCGCGGCGTATCGGTGAAAAAGCTCAGGATCTGTACGGGCGTGCCGCCCATGGTCGTGCCGAGATTATTGGGATCGAAGACCCAGACATCGGCGCGCGGCACGCCGGGGGTGGTCAGCTGCGGGTCGCCCGCACCCGGGACATTGGCGATCGAAGGATCGGTCCGCTGTTGGCCGCGATGGGCAGTGGTGATGAAGGCATCGCCGTTGGTTCCGGCGAAGACGATGTCACGCGGCTCGTCGCCGACCAGAAGCGTGCGAACGACGTGCGGGGTGCCGGTCAAGGACACGATGCTGACGCTGTCGGACAGAAGGTTGGCGACCCAGACCTCGGTGTTGGTCCGGGCGGCAACCGCGACCGGCTCCATCCCGACTGGGATATGGGCAGTCTGGGTGAGCCCGCTCGAGCCGATGCTGAAGACTTCGAGTGTGCCGTCGGGCGTATTCACGGCGAACAATGTCTTGCCGTCCGGCGACTGGGCGAGCGGTCGGACCTGGCCGCTTTCGAATTCGATGAAGTTGGGGGCGGAAGTCGGCAGTGCGGTCGTTTGCGCGAACGCTGGCACCATCGTCATCGACGAAGCCAGCAACGCGCATGAGGCGAAGATTCGCGCGAAACGCCTCTGTCGTCCGGTGCGAGGTGAGGAGGGCACAATTGCGGACATGGTGGCGGTTTTCCCTGTGATCGGGACCCATTGCGCGCTTCCGACGTCCCGTTGAAACAAGCTTCTCGTTACCTGAAGCGCGGAACCCACCAGTACCATCGCAAAATCCGAAAATCAATATGGCTGTTTTGGCGACGGTGTATTAGCCGTCGCGGCGCGTCCCGACACGCCCGACGGGGTCCGCTGCGCGGCCCGTCTCTATTTTTCCGAGAACACCGGCCAACTGCCATGCCAGAAACGCCAGCAAAATCAGGACGCTGTCGAGGTTGAACGCGGCAAGTTGCGCTGCCTCGTCCGGCGCCAGCGTCGCGATCGGCGCGCCGAAGGTCGAGGCCGGGAGGAATTGTGCGCCCAGCGCCAGGGCCAGCACGGCCAGCACGGCCGAGCGCTCGTGGCGGCGGAAAAGGAGGGCGGTGAGCACGGTGCTGGGCAATAGAAAGAGATCGATGCCCGTCTGCGGACCCAGCAACTCGAGACTCCAGAAGGTGTTGAGCGTGCCGACGAGTGGTAGTGCCGCGCGCCCGGCGAGGGTGTTCCGCCGCATGAGCCAGGGGATGGCGAAGAAGATCGGGCTGGCCAGCATGGTCAGAAGCGACGGCACGCCGTCCCAGCCGATGAGCGCGATCACGTAGATCGGATAGAACGGCCCGTTCCAGGCGATCACCAGGGCTACGAGATTGGCCGCCGCCGCCGGATCCGGATCGGCAGCATAGCGGCGGTGAAACTCGAGGAGCTTCACCGCGGCTGCAGCCGATAATGGCTGATGCCCCATTCCGCCCCGTCGCGCGCGCCGAAGAGCCCGGCAGTGGCCAGAAAGAACAGCCGCCACCGGCGGCGCCAGAGCGTCGCCTCGGCACCATAGACCGCGCGCAGGACCGCGTTGACCGCTGCGGTTTGCCTATCGAAATTGGCCAGCCAGTCCTCGGCGGTCCGCCGGTAGTGGGCGCCGCTCCAGCGCCATTCCCCCTCGATGGTGAAAGCGCAGGGCAATTGCCGGAGCAGACCATGGCTCGGCATGATCCCGCCGGTGAAGAAATGCCGGGCGATCCAATCGCCCTTGTCGGCATGATCGAACCGATAGGGCATCGCGCAATGGCTGAAGACATGGAGGAACAGCCGCCCCTGCGGCAAGAGCCAGCCATGAACCCGATCGAGGAGTGCCACCCAATTCGAGACATGTTCGAACATCTCGACCGAGACGATGCGATCGAACCGTGCGCCGGCTTCGAAGCTGTTCACGTCGTCGGTGACGACGCGGATATTGTCCAATCCGAGGCGGGCCGCTTCTGCTCGGATGAAACCGCCTTGCGAGCGGGAATTGGAGACGGCGACGATGTGGGCGGCCGGATACTGCCGGGCCATCCACAAGGTCAGCGAGCCCCAACCGCAGCCGAGTTCCAGAATCCGCTGGCCGTCGGCCAACTCCGCATGGAGCGCCGTTTCTGCGAGCGCTCGTTCCTCCGCCTGGTCCAGGGACGCAACCCCATCATAGAGGCAGCAGGAATATTTCCGCTGTGGGCCCAGGATGCGCGCGAAGAATTCCGGCGGCAATTCGTAATGCTGCGCGTTGGCGTCGGCCGTGTGTTCGGCAATCGGACGATCGGCCATCGCCTGTGCGAAGGCGTCTTGCGCGCCCGGGTCGACGTGCTGCAGGCGGCGGCTCATGCGGTCGACCAGCACGGCGATGCCAGCGCGGGTCACGCGGTCGGGAAGCGGCAGGCGCTCGGCGGCGATCGCCATCGCAGCTCTCGGATTCATCACAGCCTCTTGATTGGAAACGGGAAAAACGCGCGGGTTCGAGCCTGGTAGGCTCGGTAGGCATCGCCCCGGCTGAGCAGCATCTGCGCCTCCAGCGGCGGAATGCCGGAAACCTGGACGAGCAGCCAGTACATGAGCGCGGGCCCCGAAAGGGCGAGCCAGCCCCACGGATAGAGGCCGCCGAGATCGACGGCGAACACCGGATAGGCCAACCAGCCGAGCCATTCGAAGAAATAATTGGGATGGCGCGAGAACCGCCAGAGGCCACGGTCGCAGACCCGCCCTCGATTGGCGGAATCGGCGCGGAACCGGCGCAGCTGGCCATCGGCCACGGCTTCGCCGATGATCGCCGACGCGAGCAGGGCGAGCCCGGCCAGATCGCCGAACCCGAGCGGGCCGGGTTTGCGCGCGGCCAGGAGAACCGAGAGCGCCAGCAGTGCCGCCGCGACCGCCTGGAGCTGCAGGAACCAGAACATGCGCCGCTCGAAATCTGTGCCCCACGCCGTCCGGAACTGGGCATAGCGGCGATCTTCGGCACCGACCCGGGTGCGGGCCAGAATATGGGTCCCGAGCCGCAGCGACCAGACCGTGACCAGCACCGCAACCAGCCCCTGGCGCGGTCCGGGCCAGCGCTGACCCGGTTCGGGGGCCAGAGCATAGCACACGCCGACGGCCCCCGAACCGAAGCTCCATACGACGTCGACCCAACCGCCGTTGCGCCACCGCCGCTGCAGCACCCACCCGAGCATCATGACCAAGGACAGCGCGGCCGTCCCGAGGATGACGAGCACAAAGATCATCGGCTCGCCGCGGCGGCAGCCGAATTCGGTCGAAATGGCTGTTCGAACGTGTCCATGGCTCCCTTACGGCCGATCATGGCGATTGGATGCCGCGAAATTGAGAGCATCCGATCGCCATCCTGCGTCGTAATGCCTACCGGAGCGTGGATTTGCAATGCGTCGCCAGGAGGTCCGAGTGCCGCGGGGAAATGACGGGTTGGACATCGCCGTGATCGGCACCGGCATCGCCGGCATGTCGGCCGCGTGGCTCCTGAGCCAGGCGCATCGAGTGACCGTCTATGAGAAGGCGGCGCGCATCGGCGGCCACAGCCACACTGTCGACGTACCCGGACGGGACGGGCCGATCCCGGTCGATATGGGGTTCATCGTCTATAACGAGACGACCTACCCCAACCTGACAGCCTTGTTCCGGCATCTGGAGGTGCCGACGCAGGCCTCGGACATGTCGTTCGCCGTATCGCTCGGGGACGGCGCGCTGGAATATGCCGGGACCGATCTCGACGGGCTCTTCGCCCAGCGGCGTAACCTGGTGCGCCCACGCTTCTGGTCGATGCTGCGCGACCTTCTGCGCTTCTATCGCGCGGCACGGCGGGACGCGGAAGCACTCGACGCCGGGCTGCCGAGCCTGGGTGAATATCTGCAGCGCGAAGGCTACGGACCGGCCTTCGTCGAAGACCATCTCCTGCCGATGGCGGCCGCGATCTGGTCGACTCCCGCCGATCGGGTCGCGGAATATCCCGCAGCGAGCTTCATCCGGTTCTGCGACAATCATGGATTGCTCCGCCTGACCGGCCGGCCGATCTGGCGCACGGTCACCGGCGGCAGCCGCGCCTACGTCGCGCGGCTGACCGACGGCTATGCCGACCGTATCCGGCGCGGCTGCGGCGCTTGTGTGGTCGAGCGCGAGGAAGGCGGGGTTCGCGTCCGGGACGAGGCGGGGAACGCGACCCGCCATGATCACGTCGTGATCGCCGCCCATGCCGACGAGGCGCTCGGCTTGCTGGCCGATCCCTCGACCGAGGAGGTGTCCCTGCTCGGGGCGATGCGCTATGGCCGAAGTGAAGCAGTGATACATCGCGATTCGTCGCTGATGCCGCGCCGGCGTCGAGCCTGGGCCAGCTGGAACTATCTCGGCGATGGGGGTGCGGCCCGGTGCACGACCTACTGGATGAACCGGCTCCAGGAATTGCCGACCGAGGCGCCGGTCTTCGTCACTCTCGATCCCTATCGCGATCCGGACCCCGAGACCGTCCTCCACCGGACCGCGTTCGACCACCCCCGGTTCGATGCGACCGCGATGCGGGCCCAACGCCGTCTCTGGTCGTTGCAGGGCGGCAGGCGAACCTGGTTCTGCGGCGCCTATTTCGGTGCGGGCTTCCATGAAGACGGGCTGCAATCCGGCCTGGCCGTCGCCGAGGCGCTGGGCGGAGTCCGGCGCCCCTGGCGTGTGGCCGAGGAGTCCGGCCGCATTCATTTCGCCCCGGTGACGGCATGACGGTTTCGGCGATCTATGCCGGCCGAGTCGTGCATACTCGTGCGCGGCCCGTGCGGCACCGCCTCTCCTATCGCAGCTTCCATCTCCTCCTCGATCTCGACGAATTGCCGCAACTCGCCGCCGGATTGCGCCTGTTTTCGACTGAACGGTTCAATCTCTTCGGCTTCAGCGGCCGGAAACATGGCGACGGCAGCGCCACGCCCTTGCGGCAGCAGATAGACCAGCATCTGTGTCGGGCCGGGATCGACCCCGAGGGCGGTGCCATCCGGCTCCTGTGCATGCCGAGCGTGCTGGGCGCCTCGTTCAATCCGCTCAGCATCTATTTCTGCCACGGCGCCGACGGCCGCCTCTCGGCCGTGCTCTACGAGGTGAACAACACCTTCGGCCAGCGGCACAGCTACCTGATCCCGTTGTCGGATCGGACCTCGACCCCGTTGCGCCAGAGCTGCGCCAAACAGTTCCACGTTTCTCCCTTCATGGAAATGGCGATGACTTATCATTTTCGAGTGACGCCGCCGGCCGAACGCGTGGCGGTGGCGATCTCGGCTGTGGATGCGGCCGGCCCGATGCTGACGGCTGCCTTCGCCGGTGAGCGGCGCGACTTGACCGATGCGAATTTGGCCCGCGCCTTCCTGCGCCATCCGCTGCTCGCTCTCCAGGTTCTGGGCGCCATCCATTGGGAGGCGGCGAAGCTGTGGCGCAAGGGTTTGTCGTCGCGCCCGCGACCGCTTCCGCCCTCCGAGCCGGTCAGCATCGTCGGCGCGGGCGAACGCCCATGACCGAATGGACGAACGACGTCGCCACCGCCGACCCGCTTCCGGCCGATCCCTCCGGCCCGGGCGCGGCGCTCCTGCGCTGGATCTGCACGCGGCTCGCCTGCGGCGCCCTGACGATCGTCACGCCGGAAGGTGGCCGGATCTCCCACCGCGCCGTTCGAGCCGCGCCGGAGGCGACCCTGCTGCTCCATCGTTGGCGTACGCTGCGCCGCCTGGCGACCGGCGGCGATGTCGGATTCGCCGAAGCCTATATCGACGGCGACTGGTCGAGCCCGGACCTCACCGCGCTCATCGAACTTTCGCTCCGCAACGAGGCGGCGTTCGCCGGGCTGGTCGACGGCCCGCTGCCGGCGCGTCTGCTCAATCGGCTGCTCCATTGGCTGCGCGCCAATACCAGAGCCGGCAGCCGGCGCAACATCATGCAGCATTACGATCTGGGCAACGACTTCTACCGAGCCTGGCTCGATCCGGGCATGAGCTATTCCGCCGCCCTCTATCGCGATGGCGAGATGACGCTCGCGGCGGCCCAGTCGGCGAAGCAGGATCGGGTGTTGGCGCTGCTCGAGCCCGAGCCCGGCCAGAGCGTGCTCGAGATCGGCTGCGGCTGGGGCGGGATCCTGGCGCGCCTCGCCGAGCGAGGCTGCACCGTCACCGGCCTCACCCTCTCGCCGGCCCAGCGGGATCACGCCGTCGCGACGCTGGCGGCAGCCGGACTGGCCGACCGGGCCGACATCCGCTTGCAGGATTATCGCGATGTCGAAGGCAGCTATGACCGAATCGTGTCGATCGAGATGCTGGAAGCTGTCGGCGAAGCCTATTGGCCGCTCTATTTCGATCAGCTCCGCCGGCGCCTGAGGTCCGGCGGGACCGCGGTGCTGCAGGTCATCACCATCGCGGACGACCGTTTCGAGAGCTACCGGCGCGCTCCCGACTTCATCCAGCGCCATGTCTTCCCCGGCGGCATGCTGCCGTCGCCGTCAGCCTTGCGCGCCCAGATCGCGCGAGCCGGGTTGCGGCTCGACACGGTCGAATTCTTCGGCGCGTGCTATGCCCGAACGCTGCGCGACTGGCGGGAGCGCTTCGACGCGGCTTGGCCGGAGATTGCCGCCATGGGTTTTCCGCCGCGCTTTCGCCGTCTCTGGGACTATTACCTCTGCTACTGTCAAGCCGGGTTTCGCGCCGGTGCAGTCGATGTCGGGCTGTGGCGGCTGGGCCGGGTCCCGTGATCGGCCGCCTCGCCTTCGACATCATCCGCAACAACGACCTCATCGGCACGCATGTCCTCACTTTCAGGCGACGGGGTGACGGATTCGACGTGGCGAGCGCCGTCGATATCGCCGTCCGGGTGGGGCCGATCGTGCTGTTTCGCTACGAATTGTCGGGCCTGGAGCAGTGGGAGAAGGGTGTGATGACCCCGGCCCGAGCGTGGACCGATGACGACGGGACGCCAGCTTCCATGCGCTGCGACCGTCGGGACGACGGGCTTGGGGTGAGCGGGTCCGAGACCGTGTCCTATTCGGCCCCGCCCGACGCGGTGCTCGCGACCCATTGGAACCGGGCGGAACTCGACGGCCCCTGGATCAATCCTCGGGACGGGCGCCTGTTCCGTCCGATCGTCGCGCGCCGCGGCGTCGAGAGCATCGCACGGTCCGACGGCTCCACCGACTCCGCGGAACATTTCGTCCTCTCCGGCGATGTCGGCCTGGAGCTCCGGTACGATTCGATGCAGTGCCGGACGGCGCTTCGCTTCACCGCCCGCGACCGCTCCGAGATCCGCTACCGGCGGAACTGACGGCTGGGCGGCCAAAACGCCGTCCGGGGAGAAGCGGGGCTTTTCAGGCGCGCGCCGTGCCCTCATCATCGCCGGAAACTGCCGATCCGCGAAACCGACCCAGCCCCCCGCCCCGAGGAGATCGCCCGATGCTGATCAGCGAAATGACTTGGTTCCAGGTCGAAGACTATCTGAAGCACGACGACCGTGCAGCACTGCCGATCGGCAGCACCGAGCAGCACGGCTATCTGAGCCTCGCCGTCGACAACATATTGCCGGAGAAGGTCGCCCGCGAGGCGGCGGAGCCGTTGGGCGTGCCCGTCTTCCCGACCGTCAATTACGGCATCACACCCTCGTTCCAAGCCTTTCCCGGGACGGTGAGCTTGCGCCTCGAAACCATGCTGGCGGTCGTCCGCGACGTGCTCGACGCGCTCTCGCGCCAGGGCTTCCGGCGGATCCTGATCGTCAACGGCCATGGCGGCAACGCCCCGATCCAGGCGTTGGCCTCGGAATGGATGGCCGATCACCCGGGCATCAGCGTCCGCTTTCACAATTGGTGGAACGCGCCCCGGACCTGGGCCAAGGTCGTCGAGATCGACCCGGTGGCGAGCCACGCCTCGTGGATGGAAGGTTTTCCATGGACCCGGATCGGCAATGTGGCGCCACCGCGCACGGCGAAGCCGATGGTGCCCGTCGATCGCCTGCGGAACCTGGATCCGGTGCGGGTGCGCGAATGCATCGGCGACGGCAATTTCGGCGGTCTCTACCAACGCCCCGACGAGGACATGCTGGCGCTGTGGCGGGTCGCGGTCGACGAGACGCGGGAGCTGCTGGAGCGAGGCTGGTCGTGATCCGACGACCTCGCCGGACCGATCAATTCGGATGTCTCGGCGGGATGATGCGGGCGGCGTCCTCGAGATAGCGGGCGAGGCCGTCGACGGCTTCCGGGTCGCGATAGAGGCGGTGCTTGTCGCGGGCGATGCGCCGGCGGAGGTTTTGCCGGGCTTCCGGATCGCGTCCGAGCCCGATCGCGAGTTCGGCATACTCTTCGGGCGTTCGGGCGATCATGTCCGGCATGCCGATCATGGTCAGGATCGCGGTCGTGTGCCGGCCGCGCATCAGCTCGCCCGCCATGGTGACCACCGGCAGGTCGTTCGCCAGCGCTTCCAGCGTGGTGTTGCAACCGGACCAGCCGAGGCTGTCGAGAAAGACATCGGCCGAGCGTCCCACTGCGCCGAACCGCGCCATGTCGAGCGGCGCCACGAACCGGCAATATCGGTCGGCTTCGAGGCCTGCCGCAGCGAAAGCGGCACCCAGACGCTCGCGAAATACTGCGGTCACGGCGTCGCCCCGAGCGTATTTGACGAAGACGAAGCAGGCATCCGGCACCGCGGCGGCGATCCGCGGAAAGACCCAGTCCCAGCGCGGCAAATATTTGAACAAGGCCTGGCAGCACCAATAGAAAATCGCGTCTTCCGGCACGCCGAGCTCGGCCCGGGAGACCGAAACCGGCGGGAGCGTCAGCGGTTCATAGGAAATCGACAGATTGGGCAGCCGGACGAGGCGCTCGGTATAATGCGCATCGCCGTCTTCCGGCTCCATCAGGGCGCTGCTCAGATAATGATCGATGGTCGGCAGGCCGGTCGTGTCGGGATGGCCCCATGATGTCGCCTGGACCGGCGCCAGGCGCAACGCGGCGAGACGATGGGTCATGGCATCGAGGCCGATGCCGGGAATGACCAGAACATGCAGGCGGTCGGCCCGGATCGCTTCGGCCCAGGGTTCGAGCGCCGCCAGCCCCTGGACGAAACGGTGGCAGAGCCCCTTGGCGACGGCGGTCGCCTCGTCGTCGGTGTTGTCCAGATGATAGCCGTAGATCTCGAACCGGCTCGGATCGAGCCCGATGAGCCAGCCTTTGAGCGGGATCTTCCAGTTCGAGTGATTGTAGAAATAGGACGACAGGAACCCGACCCGGATCTTCTCGCCCGGGAGCGGCGGGAAAACCTCGGGCGGCGTGGCCCAGGCCGGATAATGTTCGGCCATGATCTCCGCGACGAAGCGGCCATAAAGCGCCTGCAGGTCGCGGTCCGAACGGCCTTGATAGGCCAGATAGAAAGGCGGCAAGCCCGATATCGCCTCCAGCCCGGCGCGGCGGTCGGGGAGCCGGCAAATCGCCGCCAGTTCGGCGGCGAAGAGGCCGCGGGCGCGCTCGACTTCCGCTTCGTCGCGATAAATCACCGGCAATTGGGCGATGCAGCGATTGACCCGCGCCGGCAGGGAATCCGGTTTCAGGCGCAGGAACGCGTCGTAACAGGCGACCGCCTCGTCCTGATTTCCCAGCATGGTCAGCATCAGCGCCAGCCGGCTCCAGGCGTCGTCGAGCCCGGCATCGAGCCGGAGGGCTGCGCGATAGCAAGATGCCGCCTCTTCGTGACTGTCGCCATTGGCGAAGAGATCGCCCAGCGCCTTGTGCAGCCGGGCATCATCGGGTTTCAGGCGCAGCGCCTCGCGAAAACAGGCGACGGCTTCCTCCGGGCGCCGGCACTTGGCCAGCAAATTGCCGAGATTTCGCAAGGCCTGGATGTCGGGTCTGAGCCGGAAGGCCTCGCGATGGGCTGCTTCCGCTTCTGCAAATCGACCGAGCTCGGTCAGGGCCAAGCCGAGATTATTCAGCCCCGCCGGATAGTTCGGGCGGAGCTCCAACGCCCGGCGGCAGGCCGCTTCGGCCTCGAGCGGACGCCCGAGGCAGTTGAGTGTGTGGCCGAGATTGTTGTGGGCCTCGGGCATCGCCGGGTTCAGCTGCAGGGCCGCGCGATAATGGGTCTCGGCTTCGGCCAGGCGTCCCAGTCGACCGAGGATGTTGGCGAGATTGTTGTGGGCCTGCGGATAGTTCGGCTCGAGGCGGAGGGCTTCGCGGTAACAGGCCTCGCTCGCGTCGGGGCGGCCGAGCGCGTCCTGGGTCAGGCCGAGATTGAGATGGTATCTGGCCTCGCGCGGCCTCAGGGCTACCGCCGCCGCCAGATGCTCGCGGGCGAGGTCGTGGCGGCCGATCTGGGCGGTCAGCAATCCCAGGCGGAAACGGCAATCGGCGTTGCCGGGCTCGACGGCGAGAACCTGGTGATAGATCGCGTGAGCCTGTTCGAGGCGGCCGGCCGCATGGTGCTCGACGCCGGCCTGGAACAGCCCCGTCATCCGGTGCGACGTCATCGGGGCGCCCCTCCACGCAATTCCGGCGGCGCCGGGCCGCGGCGGAGATCGATGGCGATCGCTGGCATCCGGCACCCCCGATCCTGTGCGTTTCGACGCTCTGGAAGGACTGAAACCGTCTCTGCCGGAACGCGGGCACCGGGTCAAGCCGATTGCATCCGGTCCGGAGGCGGGGCTCTTCGCCGAAGATTCGAGAGAGGGGAACAGAATCAGGGCGAGGGCCGCCGACGACCCTCCCCCGGTCCGGACGCGGCGGCGCCTATTGCATGCAGCCCGCTTCCGCGGTTGCGACCGTGGTCATCGCCTTGACCATGTCGTCGGTCCAGACCGATTGATCCGGCATCGTGCCCTTGGTCGCGGCATCGTTGGTCAGTTTCATCGCCTTGATGGCACCGGGGCGATCGCTGCCGGTGATCTTGTCGGAGACGCATTTGCAGATCTTGTCGGCACCGTCGATCGGATTGCCGATCTTGCACTGTGCCTCGAGCTCGTCGGCAGAGGCGGCCACCGGCAACGCCAGGACGAAGAGTCCGGCGAGGGCGGCCAAGGAAACGATCTTGCCCATTTTAGTCATCTATCCATTCTCGCTCTTGTCTGGGTTGGGCTAAGCCGGACCCCGCGGGTCGGGCGGTATCGGTTCACTCTTCGCATTCGGCCACGACGATCCGACAATGCTCTGTGCCGCACTCGTCGAGCGCCTGGCGGCGAGCGACTTCCTTGCTGCGGCCATATCCTATTCCGGAATGCTCCCGCGATGCGGCATAGGCCCCGCATTGCTCGAACCAGACGGCGACCTTGCAGCTGTCATTGCCCTGCTTGCGGCACTCGCGCAGAGCGCCGCGTTCGGCCTCCTTCTTGTCGTCGGCACCGATCACGAAGCCGAAGCCGACCTGGTCCGCCGACAGCCCGACATCGTCATCGACGGCGATGGCACCCACTGCCAGCGCCGGCCCCGACAGCATCAGCATGACGAACGCTGTCCCCATCGTGGCCCGGATCAATTTGATCATGATATTCCCCTTCTCGTTTGCCATGAAACTTCGGCGGCCTCACGGGGAGCGGCTCGGTCGCGACCGGGCTGTTCCGGGCATGGCTGGCCGCTGCAGCGGCGCGCAGCTGCAGCACCCGGCCGGACGGCGGGCAACCCGTTCCCTGTACAGTTACGCCAGTGAGCGGGTTGTCGCGTTGAACTCAGTCGAAGGTCGCGCTCGTGGTATCGGAGCCGCGATTGTAGTGGATCGTGATCTTTTCGACTTCGCAGAGATTGATGTTCTGCCAGACGGCGCTCGAGCTGTCGTCGGTGTAGACGACTTTCACGTCCCAGGCGCAGCTTTCCGTGGAGCGGTGAAACTTGATGTGCACTTTGTTGCCGTCGGGCAGCGTGCCGGTGCCGAGAACGTCTTCTTCCCAGTCGTCGGACTTGTTGGGCGAGACGTAGACCTCTTTGATTTCGTACCCGGTCTTGTTCGACAGGTCGAAATCCTGGCGGGCCTCGGCGTGAGCCGTTCCGGTGAAGGAGAATATTAAGGCCAGGGCGGGCAAGGATCGAACGAATCTCATAGTTCACCTGTCAGTGATTGGAAGAAGAAGACCATGCGCGGCGCTCGGGAATAAATCGCCGAACGACCGAAGCCGGGACATTTCTAAATCCGGATTTCTTAATATTGCGTTAGCCCATCTTCGCCAAAATCCTCTCGATTTTCCAGGTTTTCGGTGAGATTTTGGCAGAAAATGGCGGAAATGCTGGGGTTTGTTTTTGGATTTCATTTGTAGTGCCATAAAAGATATTT
>Ga0070761_10000057_pt1 | contig 75694 bp, 55 predicted proteins | sample HubBroMetageREF1_FD_66724 | JGI IMG/M metagenome (GOLD analysis project Ga0070761, IMG submission 66724) | Reference soil microbial communities from the Hubbard Brook experimental Forest, New Hampshire, USA - Hubbard Brook CCASE Soil... | ecosystem: Environmental > Terrestrial > Soil >... | reverse complement strand
GTCGTCGCTGGAGGCCAGCAACGTTTCTACTTCCTGACGCAGCGATGGATCGGACGAGCAGGCACGATTCAGGAACGCGGAGCGCTCGCCTGGCGCCAGCTCCAGCGCTTTCTCCAGCAAATCCCGAATCTGTTGCCAGCGTTCCGGCGTCATTGCTCTGCTGACTGTCGCAGCTGGTGATGCAGCCAAAGCCTGGCGGTGGCCCAATATTTTTTCACCGTCGTGGGCGACAGATTCAGCGCCTGCGAAGTTTCCTCGATGGAAAGGCCGCCGAAAAACCTCAGCTCGACGATGCGACTCTGCTGCGGATTGAGTTTCGTCAGTTCCTTCAGAGCATCGTCGAGTGCAACCATGTCCACGCTCTGGGATTTGAATGCGAGCGCGTCATCCAGCGTCAGCCGGAGTCCGCCGTCCCGTCTGGCGGCTTTGCGGCTGCGTGCGTACTCGACCAGAATCTGGCGCATCAGTTGCGCGCAGATGGCCAGAAAATGCTCGCGATTCTTGAACTCGGCGGCACCTTGCCTTTCCAGACGCAGATAAGCCTCGTGTACCAGGGCGGTGCTTTGCAGAGTATGGTCGGGACGTTCGTTCCGCATGTAACGATGCGCCGCCCGACGCAGCTCGTCATAGACAAGAGGAAGCGTCTCGTGCAACGCCTGCTCGTCCCCGGCCTGCCAGTTCGACAGCAACTCGCTGACCGTTTTAGGCGGAAATTGCGACAATTGCACCCCCCAAGACACGCGGCTCAAAATCTTGGTTGATAACGGTAGCCGCACCCGCCACCAATGTCAACCGATTGAAAAGATGGGTATTTCGTCGGCTATAGGCCAGGGCCCGGCTGGGTGCGAGACATGAAGAAAAATTTCGTTCTCTCGCGACCAATTCTCCAGGAAATTTCACTTTAAGAGATGACAGGAGTTTGACCATGTTGCCCTGGGCGTCCACGGGCGTAACCAGGGTGCAGGGAGATCTCGAGCAGCCGAGACCGTGGTTGTGGGGACGTCCGGCGAGAGAAGAGAAGCAGGGGAGCGATTTATGAAAAATTTGAAGACACAGTTAACGGTACTGTTGCTTTCCACGTTATGGTTGCTGACCGGGGCTTACGCGCAGATCACACCCAGCGCCGACGCCTACACAAATACCGCAACTCCGAACATGAAGTACGGTGCTGCGCCGTTGCTCGACGTCGAAGGGGAGTCGCAAACCACCTACATTCAGTTTGATCTCGCGTCGATCCCCTCCGGCTACACCAGCGCCGATATCGCCAAGGCCACGCTGAAACTCTATGTTAATCCCGTGACCACGACGGGCAGCTTCACGGCCGGCAGCTTCCAGGTAAATTTGGTCAGCAGCCCGTGGTCGGAGAGCACGATCGACGCCAACCCCGCACCGGCCCTGGGAAACATCATTGCTTCTGCTTCCGACGTCGCCCTTACCGCCGCAAATAAGAACCAGTACATTCTCGTGGACGTGACTTCGGCGCTAGGGGATTGGCTGAACGGAACGCAGCCCAACTACGGCATTGCGCTGGTCGGCAATACTCCGATCAACGTCAGCTTCGACAGTAAGGAAAACGCGACGACTAGCCATCCGCCCGAACTGGACATTGTGTTCGCCAGCGGCAGCGGCACCCTCACCGGAGTGACCACCGAGAGCGGCAGCGGCCTGACCGGTGGAGGGACCACGGGCAACCTAAATCTGGGCCTGACCACTAGCTGCGCGGCCAACCAGATCCTGCAGTGGAGTGGCAGCGCCTGGGTGTGCGCCACCTTGAGCGGGGGTGGAGGCGGCATCACGGGTAGCGGAACGGCGGGTTCGCTGCCAGTGTTTAACGGTTTGACTTCGCTCGCGGGTTCCAACGTGTTTCAGAACGGCAGCAACATCGGTATCGGCACACAAACGCCCGGGGCTACGCTCGATGTGAATGGCGCGGTCAACGTGAGCGCCACCGGCAGCTTCAACATCGGGGAAGCGCCGTTCGCCTTCGGCTCCCTTAACGGTTACAGCGCGTTCCTCGGCTTCGCCGGAAACGGTAGCAATAGCAGCACGGGAGGAGCCAACACCGCCAGCGGCAACCAGGCGCTTTACTCCGACACCACTGGCAGCTTCAACACCGCCGCCGGCCAAGATGCGCTCTTCTTCAACACCACTGGCAACGGCAACACCGCCGCGGGGGTAAACTCACTGGACGCCAACACCACCGGCGGCGGTAACACAGCAACCGGCAATAACTCGCTGCTTCCGAACACGACGGGGAACTACAACACCGCAATCGGCTATTACGCCGGGCAGACGATCGACTCATCGAACGTGACCGCGTCCAACAATACCGCGTTAGGTTCTGGCGCCGCCTTCTCCACTGGAACTCTTACCAATGCCACAGCCATCGGATCCAACGCTGAAGTCTCTGGCAGCAACTCCATAGTTCTAGGCAGCATCGCGGGCTACAATAAGGCCACTGCCAGCACCTACGTTGGCATCGGCACGACCACGCCGGGGGCCACCCTGGATGTCGAAGCCCCCGTCTTAGCAGCGCCCCTCGTAACAACGCCTCCCACCGTCACCTTCGGTAACGCCTCCAATCCCGCTACGTTCACCGTGAACGGCACGGCCAACTTCAACGGCACGGTGAATTTTGCGCTCAACGGTTTCGGCACCGCGGTGTCTGGCAGCAACGCTTCTACAATTAGCGGCCCTGGGGCGAATGGCGGGGGGTTCACCACGGCTAGTCCGGGGGGGAGTGGCATCGTGGGAACGGACTCAAGCACCAGCGGCGGCTACGGCGGATTTTTCTCATCGGCCAGCACGGCCGGCAGCGGCATCTGGGCCTCGAACACCACCGGCGGGCTCGCCGGTTACTTCACAGGTCCCGTCGCGGTTATCGGCTACGAGACCGTCGGCGGCAACCTGACCGCGAGCGGAGTAGTGACCGGCAGCAGCTTCCAGATTGGAAGCACCCTGTTCGATTATGGTTCTCCTGCTAGCAACGATGCGTTCCTCGGCTTTGCCGGCAACGGCACGAATCCGGGAACGGGCAACACCGCCAGCGGCTGGCTGGCGCTCGCCGCCGACACGACCGGCGGCAGCAACGTCGCCAGCGGCTTTAACTCACTCAACAACAACACGGCAGGAAGCTTCAATACGGCATTGGGGGTGTTTGCAGGGCAGACTGCAGATGGTTCCCCGATGACGACCAACAACAACACCTTCCTCGGAGCCGGAGCAGAAGCGGCTACCGGAGGGATTAACAACGCGACCGCGATCGGCTCGAACTCCCTCGTCGGCGCCAGCGATTCCCTGGTTCTCGGCGGCATCGCGGGCTTCAACAATGCGATCCTCAACACTAAAGTCGGCATCGGCACAACGACGCCCGGGGCTACGCTGGATGTCGAAGCTCCCAGCGGGTCCGCGCCGACGGTGATCTTCGGCAACGTCAACAGCAAAGCCACTCTTACGGTGACCGGAACCGCCAACATTGTGGGGTCGCTCACCCTGAACGGGCAGGTAATCACTGGCGCGGGTGGCGGGATTTCCTCGGTGACTGCGGGCAGCGGCATCAGCGCCACGACCTCGAGTGGGAACGTCACCGTGGCCAACACCGGCGTCATCAGTATTACGAACGGCCATGGGATTTCTTCTCTAGGCATGGGCGGTCAAAACCCGGTCATCAATATCGATACGACTGCGGTGCCGCTGTTGAGCACAAGCAATACCTTCAGCGGATCCCTGATTGCGAACACCGGCATCCCGGGCGCCAATGCGGTGCAGGGCATCAACTCGGCCACCACTGGTAATTCGAACGGAGGGTATTTTCTTGCGAGCAGCCCTGGAGCTTTTGGCGTAGAAGCCACGAACACTGCCACTGGGGGCTACGCAGGTTATTTCGCAGGCAATGTCGCCGTGAGCGGGGCCACGGGGACAGCGAGCTTGACCGTGACCGGCGCCACGGGGACGGGGAGCTTGAGCGTCGGCGGCGACCTACCCATGACCCACAGCCCCCGCATGACCTTCTCGGGCACTGTGGCAAATTTCACCACCAGCCAATTCCAGCCAGCTGGCTATTTCGTTCCTGACCAGCCGATACTGATTACCCGCTTCACGGCCGCTAGTGGCACCCTGGACAGTAATTGCTCTTACGTGTCACAAATGGCGTTCATTGCAGGCGCCAATCCCCCGTTTCTCCTTACGACCGGAGACGTGGCTTATGCTGATTCGGGCCCCATCAATCCGCCCATCCCCGTCGCGGCTGGCATCTCCATTCAGATCGTCGGGCTGGAAGCATCTGGACTTCCCGTCTCTGACTGCCAATCGGGATCGAATATCACTGCCACAGTGGAGTACGCGATGCAGTAGGCAATCAGTTTTCTGGCCGTTGCCTTGGCTCCCTTACGGCATAGGTGTAAGCCTCTTCCAGAGCAGCGCGAGTACTCGGCCCGACGATCTTCCCCGCCCGCAGCGCGTGGGGCTCTGTTGTATTTAGGACATAAGTTCGCTCAAATGCGGAGACGAACCGTAATACGGAATCAACTGTATTGCCCAGCCCACCCTGAGTCAGCTAATTTTCAGGGTAGCGAAGAACCTCGGGGGCTGTCGATGTTTAATGTGGAAGTATGCAGGGTTCCGGCTCTCGCGGTAACCCGCTTTTAGGTCGCTACAACTCTTTGCTACGCCACTTTTTACAGTCGTCGTCTCGACAATTACAGCGCCCAAGTGAAACATGAGCATCACTCCGTTCGAAAATCGAGTGATTGAGTTGTGTTCACGCGCAGTGAGCGCGGAAGACGATGAAGAAGTGCGGCGACTCGCGGAAGAGTTAAGGCAGATCCTTCATGAACGGATCGAACAACTAAGAAGCAGACTGGGGTTTACGTCTATTGCCTCAGTGCTCCCGTCTGACCCACCCGAGAGACTCTAAAGGGTTCCCCTTCCAACTCACACCATAGTGCGGACCCCTGTCTTTCTGATGATCTTTGTCTTTTCTTCTGGCCGGATATGTGTTGCTGACATCGCTTCCAGACCTGAGGCACTACATCAAGATCAGCATGATGTTAAGAAGAGTCCGCGGAAGAATCTACAGCCACTGTGTGCGCCAAATAGGGCGTCTAGTGGATGGAAGGACATATCGATCACCGCTAGCCTTTGCAAAGCAAGATTAGTGGTCTGGCCTTTCAATCCGCGCAACCCGCAGCTGCAGAGCAATACCGGGGAAGCGAAGGATTGGGCAAGGGGAAACGCAATGCACATCAATTCTTCGATTCGTTCACTGACGCTTCGTTCGTTGTCGCTCGCACTGGTAATGCTAGCCATGTCGGCGGCTGCCCTCGGGCAGTTCAGAGTGTCGATCACGATCGCGCCGCCGGCGCTGCCGGTGTATGAGCAGCCCGTTTGCCCAGGCGATGGTTATATCTGGACGCCCGGTTACTGGTATTGGGATGACGACATCACTGATTATTACTGGGTGCCCGGCACCTGGGTCATGGCGCCGGAAGTCGGCTTCCTCTGGACCCCGGGCTGGTGGGGCTGGAGCGGTGGGGCATTTGTCTTCAACGAGGGTTACTGGGGTCCGGAAGTGGGTTTTTATGGCGGGATCAATTACGGATTCGGTTACTTCGGCGTGGGCTTTGCGGGCGGACGTTGGGACAATGGACACTTCTTCTACAACCGTGCTGTGGCGAATGTGAATGTCACCAACATCCACAATGTCTATAACACGACGGTGAACAACACAACGATAAACCGCGTGAGCTACAACGGTGGGAACGGAGGGATCGAGGCGCGCCCAACACCTCAAGAAGAGGCGGCGGCCAGTCAGAGACATGTGCCGCCAGTAGCGGCTCAAACTCAGCATGTGCAGGCTGCGCGCTCCAACCCACAACTGCGGGCTTCAGTGAACCAAGGCAAGCCGCCAATCGCGGCCACCGAAAAACCGGGGGAATTTAGCGGGCACTCGGTGATAGCGGCCAGGGAGGCTGGTGCGCCATACCATCCGCCCGCTAATCGCGCCGGGACAGAACCGAAGGGTAACGAGCAGCCGGGCCGTCCGGAGGAAGATAATTCCCACCCGGCCACTGCGGTGCATCCCAAGGATCTTCCGCCTGTCGATCGCCCTGCCGCGCCCAATACCGGCGATGCGAAGCTGGACCAGAAATACCAGAAACAGCAGGAAAAGCTGAGCGCACAACAGGAAAAGGAACGGCAGCAACTCCAGCAGAAGCAGGACCAGGAACACCAGCAACTCGCGCAACAGAAGGCTGATGCAGCCAAGACGCAGCAGTTGGAGCAGAAGCATCAGCAGCAGACTCAGCAATTGCAGCAAAAACATGTAGCGCAGCAGCAACAGATGCAGCAAAGACAGCAGGCAGCCCGCCCGAGCGCACCTCGGCCTCCGAAGGGCTAGCGTTTCAGGAAACGGCAGGGCGGGTCATTCGTGAACCAGCGAATGTTCCGCCCTGAACGGTTTTGTTCAGCCTCATTTTGATTATGCATTCGAACTTCGCGAAGTTTTGGGAATCCGCTCATCACATGGGGGATAGTTTTTTTGCACGACTTCCGTCCCTGATTCTGGGCATCATTGTTTTCCTCCTCTTTTACGGGCTCAGCATTTTGGTGAGCCGGGTGATCCAGCGTGCTACTCGTAAATACCGCCCAAACCTGGGCGTCGTGTTCGCACGTCTCACCGGAGCGGCAACCATTCTGCTTGGCTTCCTCGTGGCCTTTTCGGTGGTGGCCCCTTCTTTTCAGGCCGGCGATCTGATTAAGATCCTCGGCATCAGCGGCGTAGCCATTGGGTTCGCCTTTCAGAACATATTGCAGAATTTCCTTGCCGGCTTGCTGTTGCTTTGGGCCGAGCCGTTCCGCTTGGGCGATGAGATCAAGGTGGACAATTATGAAGGCGCCGTGGAAGAGATTCAGACCCGGGCAACTATCATTAAGACCTATGACGGAAGGCGAATCGTGATTCCAAATGCCGATTTGTTTACTCACTCGGTGACGGTCAACACGGCGCTCGACATTCGTCGATGGGAATACGATTTGAACTTGAAAGGTATAACAGACTTAGAGGAGGTCAAGTCTTTCCTCGTCCAAACCGTGAGCGAGGTGCGGGGAGTGTTGTCAGATCCGGGTCCTGAAGCTCTCGTCCTGGATTTGGGCGACCCGGACTCGAACGCCGTCAAGGTGCGAATCTTGTGGTGGACGAGAGCTCCTCGCCAACATCAGATGCTTACCTCGTACGACAGTGTACTGAGTGCAATCAGGCAGGCCCTTCGCCAAGCGACCCTCGACCATACCCGTGCCGCTTGAAACAGCGACGGACGGGCGCCGTTGGAGTCTCCCCCAAAGATATGAATGAAATACTGTATAGACCACTATCGCGGATGCTCACTCTAATGTTGAAATGGAGATTGTGGAAGTTTCTCCCATACGAACTCGAGAGCAAACATGCCGAACGCTGCCGTGGAAGTGGATCGGAATCGCCGCTCTTATCTTTCTAGCTGCCGTAGTCGTGGTAGCGCGGTTGGTCATCGCTCGCGCTGAACCGATTCTGCGGACTCGCGTCATTGATACTTTGTCGAATCGCTTCCAAAGCAAGGTGGAACTGGCGAGTTTTCATGTTTCCCTGGTCAATGGGATACAAGTTTCGGGGGATGGTTTGAAGATTTTTGGCGCAACCGATCCCAATCCTTACGAACCGGGAGTGCAGCCCTTAATCGCAGTCCGGGAATTCCGCTTTCAAACGGCTTTGCTAGCCCTATTCCACTCTCCGATGCATGTAGGAACCGTGTATGTGAATGGCCTGGAACTGAACATCCCGCCCAGAGAAAATCGTGACGAAGTGACAAACATGGGTTCGAGAGCGCCGAAGATGACCATCTTTGTGGACCAGTTCATTTGCGAAGATGCAAAGCTTCTGATCAACACTTCAAAACCGGGCAAGCCACCGCTGGAATTTTCCATCGGCGACTTGAGGATGAAGGATATTGGTCCCGGCCAACCTCTACGGTTCAATGCCACCTTGGTCAATCCCAAGCCTGTGGGAGACATTCAATCGAACGGTCTGTTTGGTCCGTGGCAACAAGATAGTCCTCGGGACACGCCGGTGCAGGGAGACTATTCCTTCACCAAGGCCGATCTGAGCACAATCAAAGGCATCGGGGGCACACTCTCATCGACCGGCGATTATTCGGGAACTCTAAGCAATATCGTCGTGCATGGAAAAACCGATACGCCAGACTTTCGAATTGCGACAAGCGGGCATCCAGTGCCGCTGCACATCGAATTCCATGCCATTGTTGACGGCACCAGCGGAGACACGTATCTCCGGCCGGTGAGTGCGACTTTCCTTCATTCTTCCTTTACGGCAACCGGCTCCGTGATTCGAGTAAGCGCTCCGCGTGGTCACGACATAGAGCTCGATGTTGTCATGGATGATGCGCGGATTGAAGACTTGCTCAAGCTGGGCGTGCACACCGACCCGCCGGTCATGAGCGGTCCGGTTGAAATGAAGACACGGCTGAGCCTTGCCCCGGGTGACGCCAGTGTGGCCGACAGGCTGATGTTGGACGGCACATTTCATGTGCTGCGCGCACACTTCACGAGCGAGAAAGTGCAGGGAAGGCTCGACTCATTGAGTCTGCGCAGCCAGGGAAAACCGAAAAAGGCGCAGTCGCATATCGAGGACGATGTCCCAGTCGACTTGCGAGGTGTGTTCACTCTGAAGGACGGTCTACTGTCCTTTTCTTTCCTCCATTTTCTTATTCCCGGGACGCACGTCGATATGACTGGCAACTACAGTTTAGACGGACAAGAATTTGACTTTCGTGGGAAGGCTTGGCTGGATGCGAAGATCTCGCAAATGACCACCGGGTGGAAATCAATTCTTCTGAAGCCCGTCGACCCGTTCTTCAGCAAGAACGGAGCCGGTACGGAAATCCCTATTAGAATCACGGGCACAGAATCCGAGCCTCGCTTTGGTCTGGATTTGGGTCACAAAGACGAGCCTGGGAACGTTGGGAAACAACGATAGGGGATCGAAGCGTGAATAGCGTCGATAGGGCGCGCGGAAACGGAATGCCTCCATGGGTCTAGTTGGATTGCTAAGGTGAGGAATCAACTATGAGCGATAAAGCAAGTACCACGCTGCCTGCAACTGTCGAAAAGATCATCACGTCTCCGTCTCCGAGCCTGCCGGAAAAGGCGCAGATTGCTGTGGAAGGGGCCGATCACCTCTATCGAGAGCTTCGCATCGAGAACACTCTGACCAACGAGAATGGCGACAAGGTGCGCCTCAAGCAGGGCGCAGAGGTGGAGGTCACCATCGAAGCCGACTCCGGGGCGACGATTCCCAAGACCGACGGGAAAGAGCAAAGCGAATCGAGACCGTAACTGGCTCAGTCATCGGTTCACCCTCTCCTTGATAAAACGGGCCGCAAGAATACAGGGACCGCTGTATGCCCTTTGGCCCCAAAGGTTGGCATCCTATATGAGGCGAAGAAACGGTACCTGGCCACCGCTGGTGGACAGTAACCTGGTGAGGCAAATATGCAGGATGCGGCGACCCGAGGAGCGGATTACACGCAGACAGGGGAGTACAAGGGCTCATGGTCCCAACACGGCGACCATCCGCACGGCGTCCAGTTTTATTCGCAGGACAAGTTTCTGCTGGAGGAATTAAGCGAATATATCGGGAATGCATTGCGAGCGGGAAAGCCCGCCGTTGTGGTTGCCACCGAGACGCACCGTAACGGTCTGCTGCAGTGGCTGACGGCTCAGAGTTTAGACGTTGCTTTGCTACTGGAGCAAGGACGGCTGGTGGTTGCGGATGCAGCGCAGCTTTTGGCTATGTTCATGCAGGACGGTTGGCCCGACGAAGATCGCTTCAATGACGTGGTCGGGGGGATTGTTGCGAGAACTCTAGCCTGCCCCGGAATTGCACATCCACAAGTCGCGATTTTCGGCGAAATGGTTGCGTTGTTGTGGGCAGATGGAAAGACTGAGGCTGCGATCCGGCTGGAGCAACTTTGGAATGGACTAGCCCGGACAAAGCCCTTCTCGCTCTTCTGTGCGTATCCTATGAGCAGTTTCAACCGGGAAGAAGACTCAGGGCTGCTTCTGAAAGTCTGCAATGAGCACTCCGCCGTAATTCCGACCGAAGGCTACATGGGTCTTGGGAGCGAAGACGAGCGTCTGCGCGGCATCACGCAGCTACAACAAAAAGCAAAGGCTCTCGAGACGGAAATCGCCGAACACAAGCGGCTCCGGCAAGAACTTGAGATCCACGTGCAAGCCCGCACCGCTGAACTCCAAGGCAAGAATGTTCAGCTTCTGGACGAAGTAAAAAGGCGTGAAGATGCAGAAACGAGCCTTCGTACACTGACCAGCCAGCTGATGCTCATCCGAGATGAAGAGCGCCGCCGTGTGGCACATGAGCTGCACGAAAGTACTGCCCAAGTTCTGGCTACTTTGGCCATGAACCTAAGCGTGCTTAGGGAGTCGGATCGAGGCGATGACAGTCGACAGTGGAAGTTGATCACTGAGAGTGCCAGCCTGGTGGATAGCCTGCTGGGTGAGGTTCGTCAGCTATCGGATTTGTTGCATCCGCCTACGCTGGATGAAATGGGATTGGCGTCGGCCATTCAGTGGTATGTTGAGCGATTTGCGAAGCGCAGCAATTTCAATGTCACACTCGAAATTCCGAATGACTTCGGCCGGCTTTCGCGCGAGAAGGAAATCGCTCTCTTTAGAGTTGTTCAAGAATCTCTCGCGAATGTGCATCAGCACTCGGGAAGCACGACAGCGACCGTTCGCATCCGCGAGTCCTCAGGTCATGTCTGTGTTCAGGTGAGTGATTTGGGAAAAGGGATATCGACGGAACTTTCGAGCACCCGCTCGGGGGTCGGGATCAAGGGAATGCGCGAACGGTTACGCCAACTGGGGGGAGTGCTTAGCATCCACTCGAACAGCGGTGGCACGCTGGTGACGGCTGACCTTCCTGTGGGCTAGGGGCTGCAGTCAGCAAATGTCAAGTTTTACGGCCGAAGTCACTTTGACCTGCCACTCAGCAAGATTCGGCACAGCAGTAGCCAGCGCCTGACATTAGTTGTCATCAGGAAGTTCTCCTTCACGTGCTCGCGTCCGTTTTGGCCGAGTTGTCTGGCAAAATCCGGATGGGTCAGCAAGTAGCGCATTTGATAAGCGCAACCTTCCACAGAATGCACCAGGACTCCCGTTAACTTGTGGATGATCTGATTAGGGATGCCGCCAACCGCGCCAGCGATTGTCGGCTTGCCCTTCCAGAGGGCCTCAGTTACAGTCAGCCCAAAACCCTCTCTGATCGATTTCTGCACGACGAGGGTGGAAGCACGCTGCAGGGCGTTGATTTCCAGGGCGCACCAGGGAGGCAGGTCGAGAATAATAATGTCTTGGTCTTCGCCGGCGGCCTCCCTGAGCTCCTTTAGAACGGCGGCGCCTTCGGGATCGTCGCTCGCTCCTCCGCCGGCGAGCACCAGTTGGCAATCTACATACTTCCGGGCCTGCTTGAAGGCCTGGACTACGCCCACGGGGTCTTTCGCCCGGTCGAAGCGGGAAACTTGCGTCACAATCGGCCGCGATCGATCGATCCCGAATTCGTCGCATACCTGCTGAACAAAACTGTCCTCGAGATCCTTGTTTTTTTCCGACAACGGATCAATGCACGGGTAGAACAAATACTGAGGAATCGGCAACTGGCGGGTAAAAGACTGTGAAGAAAAAATAGCCGCGTCGTACCGTTCGATGAATGGCCGGAGGAAGCCCCACACCTCAGGGTTGGGGTTGGACAAATCGATGTGGCAACGCCACACCCACCGTTGAGACGCCCCCCCGCGAGCATCAATGAGTGCCGCGGGCTGCGGGTCATGAATTACGACAACATCCTCGGAGAACTGAATGCGCTTGCGGTTCTGCTCGTTGTGCATTAGAAAAATGTCACGAGCCTGCTGCGTGAGTTTGTAATCGCTGCCCTGAAGCGCATTGTGGAACGCTTTGGTCACTTCAAAGAAGTCGTTTCCTCCGGTGATCACGTCCCAGCGTGTTTTGACCTCTACTTCATTGAGCAGCGGAATCAGTTGATGGAGCATCTCGGCGACTCCCCCACCCACCGCGGTGGAGTTCACCATTTTTACCGTCCTGCCCTTCACTTCCTGCGCAAGAAACTTCAATTCATCGATGTCTGCTGTGCCGACAATGTTTTTGTAATCATCCAGGAGTGGCGGAGGAACAGGCGCTGGTGGAGTCTCCCATGTCCGGGGCTGCCTTCGTCGTTCGGGACGTGGTGACGAGGCCGCCACAGATGACGCGCTGTTGTCCGGTTGACTGTCCTTTGCCGCCAGTTCGCTCTCGGTTTGTGGTTCCACTGGTTCCATATAATGTGCACGCGCCCTAGGTGAGCGCTCTCTCCACGACCCGGATAATTTGCTCACGAACGTCCTCCAGGGTCATGGTGTAGATGTCAATCCGATTCAACTGGCGAGCTGCTTCGGTTAGGCCCAGATCCTCATGCAGCCATTGCGAGAAATCGTTTGACATAAGCTTGAGCCTCAGGCGTGCCTCGATGAAATGATGATGGATGCAGTGCACGCTTACGCCACGCAGGCCCTCCGTGAACTCGTGGAGCGTGTGGGCCACGAAGCTGGTGGGAATCACTACGGTGTCGGAGGCACAGAAATAGAAGGTTTCTCGGGCCATCCGCGTGCCGGTGGCTGGCGCGCGCTGCAGGAAGTTCTCCACAATCTGGATAAATCGTCCGCGCAACTCGGCAACTGATGTGAACTCACGCACGTCTACACTGGCCAGTCTTTCCGCCAGGCCAGGTTCATTACAGGCCGAAAGTGTCCAGTGCGCGAAGTCGTTGGAGAAGCCTTCTCGAATGAAGTGATGTTCCTGGAGAGTTCGAAAACTGTGCTGGAAGATGGAGCCTTCCGGGCAATCTCGCAGCGCGTCCAGGAACTCGGCGAGTGTGTTCGATTTCTGCGGGGTAATGCGAAGAAGGTGCGCCGAGGTATTAAAGTAAAACGGTTTTACCGGAGTACGAACCAGGATTGGCGTCGATGCACTCATCACGCGCTTACCGCCTTTGTGGTGTCATTGCTGAGGTCTCGCTCCTGGTCCGCCTTGAGCCATCGCGTCAAAAAGTCGAGGACTTCGCCAGGCGGCGTGAGCCACAACTGTGCGGAGGTGGTTCGTGGGCGGGGATGCACCAATACGCTCAGACCCCGGCTATTCACGGCCTTGAATGCATCTTCGTCCGTGGTGTCGTCTCCTAAGTACGCAGTGGGTGTATCTGGATTCATTTCACTCATTATGGTCCGAACCGCAGCGCCTTTATTTGAATTGCGTGCGCGAATTTCCACGCCACCGTTAAATTCCAGCAGGACCAATCCCGTCTGCTTCGCAATTGCCACCCAACCCAGCAGCACGCGCCCGCGAATCGCCTCTGCTTCGTTCTCACCCAAACCCCTCCAGTGAACTGCGATGCTGCCGGTTTTAAGCTCGGCAGTGTGCTGAAGATGCTGATAGAGCAACCAACTCGCCGCCGCCGCTAGCGCTTCCGCAGTGGCCTCATCCAGAGGGGAAACTTCGGCGGTCCCGTCGGGCTTCAGACGCTGCAACCCGTGAAATCCCCAGACCTCGGGGTGGGGGTCAATGCCTAACAGGGGAATGATATCTCTCGCATCCCTCCCCGAGATGATGACCACTCGTGTCTTGCTGAAACGAACGATCTGCTGCAAGACCTCAGAAATGCCAGGATAGGGAAAAGCCTGCTCCGGATCGCTGTGGAACGGCGCGAGCGTGCCATCGTAGTCAAGCATAAGCAATGATCGAGGCGCTCGGGCAACCGCCCTTAGAAGCGCTTCAACCTGAGGCTTGGGGTCCAGCGCCAACACTCCCTCCCCAATCTGTGGCCGCGCGATAGATCATGCCGCCGTCACACCCGCGTGAAGTTTTTCTTGAGCTTGGTCCGCGACATCCAGCCTGAGTTCGCAGAGTTCCGTGACTAGACTTCCCGCCCAACGGTAAATGTTGTGTTCTCGTATAATCTTGCGCATTTGGTGCACGCGCATTTGCTTTTCTTCCGGCTCCATTTCCAAGGCAACCCGGATGGCGTCGGCAGTCTGATCGGTGTCGTAAGGGTTTATCAGCAGAGCGTCGCGCAACTCGCGTGCGGCTCCGGTAAACTGGCTCAGAATCAGCACACCGCGGTCGTCACGCCGGGCGGCCAGGAATTCCTTCGCGACCAAGTTCATGCCGTCATGCAACGAGGTCACGAGACAAAGGTCGGCGGCCCGGTAGTAGCGCTCGATCTCTTCGTGGCTGTGATGTCGTTTTAGAAATACGATCGGTCTCCATTTGCCGGTTTGAAAGCGCCAATTGATTCTTTCCGCTTCGGCCTCCACCTCGGCCAAAAGGTCGTGATAGCGCTTAATGTGGGTGCGGCTTGGCGATCCTATTTGTACGAAGGTAAATCTGCCCCGATAGCTGGGGTACTTTTCCAGAAACCGCTCGATCGCCCGGAAGCGCTCCGGGATTCCCTTCGTGTAATCCACCCGGTCTACGCCAATCCCCATGAATACTGACTCCACGCCCAAACTGTGCAGCAGGGCGGAACGCTCGAGATAGTTGACTCGATAACTATCGCTCTCGATAGCATCATCGTCCGCAAGGTTCACGCTAATGGGGAAAGGCCGAACGATGGTGCGGTGGTTCTGACGCAACACGGAAAAATGTTCCCAATCAACCCGTGATTCCACAACTCGGTCGACTGTCTGCAGGAAGTTGTTGCAGTGTGACTGGATGTGAAATCCGATAAGATCTGCTCCCAGCAGTCCATCTACAAGTTGACGCTGCCATGGACAGATGCCGAAAGCTTCTGGGTTAGGCCACGGGATGTGCCAGAAAATAGCCACGCGTGCGTCCGGCCTCTGCTCTTTGAGAAGCCGGGGCAGCAGCGCAAAGTGGTAGTCCTGGACCAATACCACAGGTTTGGGTGTGTCTTCGATCTCCTCAAGTACCGCAGCAGTGAATTTGCGATTCACCTCCTGATAGTGCTGCCAGTCTTGTGCCCGAAAGATCGGACGCGTGTGGGCGATATGACAGAGCGGCCAAAGACCTTCGTTGGCAAATCCGTAGTAGTAACCCTCCTCCTCTTCTTTGCTCAGCCATACGCGGCGCAGCGTATAGCGAGGATCGTCCGGCGGCACGCGAAGCCGATCTTGTGTGTCCACGACTTCTGTGTCGGCGTCTCCGCTGCCATGTGCGATCCACGTGCCGTCGCAGGCTTCGAGCACCGGCTCCAAAGCAGTTACCAGGCCGCTTGGCGGGACAACCACTTCGAGGGACTTGCCGTTCCGCTGGTGTATGTAAGGCTCGCGATTCGAAACTACAAAAAGCCGGCCACCATCCAGGCGTGTCTGGACCTGTACTGCGAGGCGGTCCGCCGTCCACATGGATTCGGAGGCTTCGCGCAAGCGGGCTTCACTTTCTGCGGCGCTGCGCGCCTGGCTCAGACTTTCGGCTAGGGTAACTACTTCCGAGGCGAGCGGCTTAAATAAATCCAGGTCTGGCATTTGCTGACGTGATGAAATTCTCCCCATGCGAAGCGCGCGCATCCATTGCGCGGCCCGAGCGATTGGGCCAGCGATGCTCCAGCGTACGATCAGCAGCGTGATAGACACGATGAGGAAGACCTGAACCAGAATTCTCAGGAATGCCTCGCGCCACGCGCGAAGAGTTTGGGCATGGATGTAACTAGCATCGTGGACTATTGCCAGGCCGCCCACGACCTCATCCTGACGGTGCAGAGGCAGTGCAAAAATGTGCGCGGGATCGTTGCCCAGGCGGACGAATGAACTCTCTCCGTGACCCTCCGACATGGCTTGGATAACGCTCTGCGGCGCGGCCCTGAGGGCTTGTCCCAGCTCGGATGAGATTGCGACTTCCTTGCCTTGCCGGTCGTAGACAGCAACCCCAAGCAGGTGTTCACGGTTACCGAAGCGCTGCACCAGTCGCTGCAATCCCCGCTCCGATCCGGTCTCCCACGACTTCTCAACGTTGCCGGCAACGCTTTCGCCGAGCACCTCGGCCCGCCGTTCCAGGTCGCTCCGCAGAGTGCGCTTCTCTCCCACGACCTCGTAGTATGAAAAGCCTAGAGATACCAGCGTGATGCCGACAATGAGAGAAATAATGAGTCGGGCACTCAATAAGCGCATAGAGATTGTTTTCCGATGTGCATCCCTAAGCTTATTGACCGAGCGAGCCCTGCAAAATACTGGAATCACCGTAGGGTTTGTAAGGAAACCCGCGAACGGAAGCGATTTTGAGATGCAACGATAAAGGAGAAGGAATCGGTTTGGTTTCTAGTCCTGGTTTCAGCAGGGTGGCAGAGAGAGAAACGTTTTCAGGCGACGTCTGACGCTGCCCCTTCGGCAGTCGCCGGTTCTCGAAGCGGTAGTGTTGCGGTCACGGTTGTGCCTGCTCCGTCCGACCGAATTTCCAGAGTTCCGCCCAGCTGCCTGAGGCGCTCACGCATACCGCGAAAGCCCACCCCGGTTCGACTTGATGAATTGAGCTCGAGTTGTTTCTGGGGAGGTATACCTTTGCCTTCGTCCTGAACCTCAACCAAGACCCGGTGATCTTCCTGGTGTACGCGGATTGCAGCGGAAGCGCCGCCAGAATGTCGGTGAATGTTGGTGAGGCACTCCTGGACCATGCGGAAGATTGCAATTTCCATTTCGTCTGACAGCCGGCCAAACTCCTCCGGGATAGCTACATCGACTTTGATCTTACTGCGCTCTGAGAACCCGTCCACATACCAGCGAAGCGCGGACGCCAGACCGGCTGCATCGAGCAAGGGGGGATGCAGCAGATGCGAGATGGTGCGAATTTCCCGGCTGATTTGCTCCACCATTGCGGCGTTCTCGGAAACGGCGCGGGCTCCTGTGGAATCGAGCTTATCGGACTGATGCTGCACGACAGCAATGTTCATGCTGAGCGCGGCGAGAAGTTGCCCCACGCTGTCATGCAACTCTCTCGAGATGTGCCTGCGCTCTTCATCGCGGATCTGCTGCAGCCGGCCCGAGAGCTCGCGCAGGCTTTCGTTCGCCAGGTTCAGGTCTGCGGTTCGTTCCCGGACTTTTTGATCGAGCTCGTTATGCGCTCTTCGGAGTTGCTCTTCAGCCCACTGACTTCTAGCAAGGGAACGGCGGTTTGCTTCACCGAAGGCGATGATTAAAGCGGAGAGGACCAGGAAACCCAGCATTCCGGAGATTTCAGTCTTGGGATCTCGAAGTGTGAAGGACCCGGCAGCTGGCAGGAACCAATACCAGACACCGACTACCGAGATCAAAGCCGTGATGATGGAAGGGCCGAGTCCGCAATACCAGGCGGAGAAGAACACCGCTGCCCAAGCGGTGTGATAAGGGTTGCTCTCCCCCAGAAGGGGAGAGATCAGTTGGCGAAGCCACAACGCAACGATTGCCGCCAGGATTGCGAGAGCATAGCGCCGCACACCGTCATAATTCTTCCCAGCTTCCGAAATATGATCACTGCTCATCCGGGGCCCGTAACTTGCAGAGTCTCAGCGAAAGTGAATCGTCAAGAATGGTCAGAGTGTCCTTACCGTCGCACTTCAGGTTTTACTCCCCAGGGCGTCGCTTTCGGCTCCTGCGTTACGCCTCGCAACTTCGGCGTTCAGGCAGGCCATCTTCTTGGGATCGGTCACGACTCTCGCGTGACGAAGCAGTTCCGTCATCGCCAACTGCCGTTTGCGCCAGTTCGGCGCTGCTATCTGGCGGCACATGTGTTGCATAGCTAGCTCCTCCATCTGAAGCAGGCCCTGACACGGCAGGTTTGGATCCTTTGAGCGCCACTCTTTGCAGCGCCTGCAGGTTTCCCAGAGCTGCAGACATCGCCTGCGTCTCTTCAGCAGCACGCTCGCGAGAGCTCGCCCGCTCTTCCATGGCCTGCCGTATCACGGCTTGAGCGACTTCAATTCTGCCTTGCAGGCTGGCGAGATCAAGTTCGAGCATTGCCGCTGCGTACAGCTCCTGCCATGAGCGATTACTCGTCACCGGGGCACCTTTCTTCCGGACGGATTCAGCATACCCTCGCCACTAAAAATAGGGGGAATATTTGGTTTCGTCTGTCGTAGCTGCGACGAACGCTGGCCACAACTGAAATTGAGGCATTGCAGGAAGCATAGTATCGTATTACAGACGTATGATTGTCGTATCATTGAATTATCACAAATACATTAGAACGAAGAATGCACCGTAGTCAAATACAAAAATATACTTGACCTAAATTATTGCGCTCTGATATTTTCCTGGGGCAAAAGCAAGTAGGAGACGCGTGTGAGCAATGAGCAGAAAACCAAGGGTCAGCGCCCGCCGAAGTACCGGCAGGTTGAAATTGCCGGGTTGAAGACGGGCAGACACGGCAAACACTACGACCTGGTGAAGGGAATTGTTCAGGAGTTAGCAACGTTGAAACCGGGTTCGGCCCTTGAGATTCCGCTTGCCGATGTGGGTGGAGTCGGTCTGGCGAACCTTCGTTCCGCGGTGCATCGGGCCGCGGCCTCCGGCGGTTTGGACATTGAGACGGTCGCTGACGATGGCAAGTTCTATGTGTGGAAGGCCAAAGCGAAGTAGCTGCACAGCCGAGCCGCTTTCCCTCGGTAGAACCTTCCGGCACACTCTCGGCAGTACAGGATCTACCCTATGTTTCGGATCCCATCTGATTGTGTAGTTTAGTTCCGTCGATCCCGTAGTTGCGGGAGCCCTTCGATCGGAATTCCACCGCTTCCCAAGGGTTCTCCGCTTCCCGGTATTCCAGACTAGCCGCTCGTTCCGCAATACAGATTCGGAGAATCGCGACCATGCCAGTAAATCCCCCAGCTGCCTACGGAATGTACTCTTACGACACAGAGCTGTACCAGGTAGTGAACATGTTGAAACAGTCAGGGTTTGACAAGGCGAACATCTGCATGATGGTTTCGCCCGCGCATCCCATCGCCACATTCGTGCGTGAGGCGAATATCCTCAACGCCGAGCGAAGAGAGGACGCGGTCGCTGAGGAGTTTATGGGTTGGCTCTTCGAGTTCGGCGCCGTGGTGATCCCGAGGGTCGGTTTCTTCATCCGTTCACAGGTCTTCCTGCACGCTCTGATGGCAAATGGCAACTCGGAATGTCTTGCGGGACTGGGGTTTTCTCAACGTGACGCGGCACGATTTGAGAAGCAACTGCGCGAGATGGGGGTCTTGGTTTACGTGGCGTGCGCGAAAAGCGCAAACGCGGAGTGGGCGGTGGAGATACTGCGCCGAACGGGCGCCCAAGAACCCGGATTGCTGGAACAAGAAGCGTTTCCGGAGGCCGCAGCTTGGCAGAGCCGAATGCCGTTGAGTAGGCCAGATTGTCACATTTCTTCAGTCTCAAGATGAGTTCTATCCCGGAGGGGAGCCCGTGCAGGGTTAGAAACTCACTTTCCATCCCGACATACAGTAAAGACCCTAGAGTCACCGTACAGTTTTTCGTGTTACCAAGAGCATGTTAGTCCGTGAATTTCCCGAGTTTTGAACATTTCCGAAGCAAATGGCTTGGGCTGTCGGTGATTTCGTTGGTTCATCCGAGCCAGCACTCCGGGATGGGACTACTCTTTGCCCTGCCAGTACCGAACCACTTGAGCGCGGGGCTGCTGCGGATCAGGAGAGCGTTGAAAACCGAGAGATGAACGGCTTATCACAACGCCAGACACTCCCCCGGTTCTGGAGAAGACCATGAAAAGAAACAATCAAGACCCGGCAATTGCCGTGGCCAACGGGGCGTCGGGTGAAGGTCAGAACAGCAGACATAATGGCAATTCTGTCCTTCCTGCTGAGCCCGCTTCGAGTGATCTCAGCGTGATCCTCGCCAGCCTGCAAACTATGCGGGATGGCGATTTTTCCGTGCGCCTTCCGGGATCCTGGACGGGACTGGCAGGGAAGATCGCCGATACTTTCAATTCCATCGTCTCTGCCAATCAGCAGATGGCACAGGAACTCAAGCGTGTCGGGCAGGTAGTGGGGAAGGAAGGACGGACTCGCGAGCGTACCCGCTTCCATGAGTCCAGGGGAGCGTGGGGAGAGATGGAGGTCTCGATCAATACGCTGGTTGAGGATCTGCTCCGGCCAACCGAAGGCGTCACGCGCGCTATCGCGGCCGTTGCCCAGGGAAACCTGACCCAAACTGTGCGCCTGGACGTGGACGGGCGGCCGCTCGAAGGCGAGTTCCTGCGTTCAGCCAACATCGTGAACACTATGATTCAACAGCTTAGTGTCTTCACTGCCGAAGTAACGCGGGTTGCCCGTGAGGTGGGGACAGACGGAAAGCTGGGTGGCCAGGCGCAGGTGCCGGGCGTGGCCGGTACGTGGAAAGACCTCACGGATTCCGTGAACTCAATGGCTAGTAACCTCACCGGCCAGGTACGCAACATTGCGGAAGTCGCAACTGCAGTGGCCAGCGGCGATCTTTCCCGCAAAATCACGGTCGATGTGCGCGGTGAAATTCTCCAGCTCAAGGAAGCCATCAACACGATGGTGGACCAGTTGCGCTCCTTTGCCTCCGAGGTGACGCGTGTTGCTCGCGAAGTGGGCACAGACGGTAAGCTGGGCGGGCAGGCCGTCGTGGTGGGCGTGGCAGGTACGTGGAAAGACCTTACGGATTCGGTCAACGCCATGGCCGGCAACTTGACCGCCCAGGTGCGCAACATTGCGGAAGTGACCACAGCCGTAGCCCGCGGCGATTTGTCGCGCAAAATCACGGTCGACGTGAAAGGCGAAATTCTCGAACTCAAGGACACCATTAACACCATGGTGGATCAACTCAACGCGTTCGCCGGCGAAGTTACCCGTGTAGCGCGTGAAGTGGGTACCGAAGGCAAGCTGGGCGGACAGGCCCAGGTGCCCGGAGTGGGTGGTACCTGGAAGGATCTGACGGACAATGTGAATTTCATGGCCAGCAACCTCACAGGCCAGGTACGGAACATCGCCGAGGTCGCAACCGCGATTGCCACCGGCGACCTCTCGCGCAAAATCACGGTGGATGTGCGTGGCGAGATATTGCAGCTGAAAGAAACGCTGAACACGATGGTGGATCAACTCAACCGCTTCGCCGGCGAGGTGACGCGTGTGGCCCGCGAAGTGGGTACCGAGGGGCGTCTGGGAGGCCAAGCCAACGTGCCCGGCGTCGCCGGTACGTGGAAAGATCTTACGGACTCCGTTAATTCGATGGCCGGGAACCTTACCGGTCAGGTGCGCAACATTGCCGAGGTCACGACGGCCGTGGCACGCGGTGATTTGTCGCGCAAGATCACGGTGGATGTGAAGGGCGAAATCCTTGAACTGAAGAACACCATCAACACCATGGTCGACCAGCTCAATGCGTTCGCTGGTGAAGTGACCCGTGTAGCCCGCGAAGTGGGCACGGAAGGAAAGCTGGGTGGTCAGGCACAGGTACCCGGCGTGGCCGGCACGTGGAAAGATCTTACGGACAACGTGAACTTCATGGCCAGCAACCTCACTGGCCAGGTGCGAAACATCGCTGAAGTTGCCACTGCCGTGGCCCGCGGCGATTTGTCTCGCAAAATCACGGTAGACGTAAAGGGCGAAATCCTTGAACTCAAGGACACTATCAACACGATGGTGGATCAGTTGCGTTCGTTTGCTTCGGAAGTGACTCGCGTTGCGCGCGAAGTGGGCACTGACGGTAAACTCGGCGGCCAGGCTCAGGTGCCAGGAGTGGGCGGCACGTGGAAGGACCTTACGGATTCCGTCAATTCCATGGCCAGCAACTTGACCGGCCAAGTGCGGAATATTGCAGAGGTTGCCACAGCTATCGCTAGCGGAGATCTTTCGAAGAAGATTACGGTTAACGTCAGCGGCGAAATTCTCCTGCTTAAGGAAACCATCAATACGATGGTGGACCAACTCAACGCGTTCGCGGGCGAAGTGACCCGCGTTGCCCGCGAAGTCGGTACGGAAGGGCGTTTGGGAGGACAGGCGAACGTGCCGGGGGTGGCTGGCACCTGGAAGGATCTTACGGACTCCGTTAACTCAATGGCCGGGAACCTCACCGGCCAGGTGCGCAACATCGCCGAGGTTACTACCGCTGTGGCACGCGGCGATTTATCGCGCAAGATCACGGTGGACGTGAAAGGTGAAATTCTCGAACTCAAGAACACCATAAACACGATGGTCGATCAGCTAAACGCTTTCGCCGGCGAAGTGACTCGTGTGGCGCGTGAAGTTGGTACCGACGGAAAGCTGGGCGGCCAGGCTCAGGTGCCCGGGGTTGCCGGAACGTGGAAGGATCTCACGGACAACGTGAACTTCATGGCCAGCAACCTTACCGGCCAGGTGCGTAATATCGCGGAAGTCGCGACGGCGATTGCGAACGGTGATCTCTCGAAGAAAATCACGGTCGACGTGCGCGGCGAAATTCTGCAACTGAAAGAAACGCTGAACACGATGGTTGAGCAACTGCGCTCGTTCGCCGCTGAAGTTACGCGCGTAGCGCGAGAAGTCGGCAGCGAAGGCCGGTTGGGCGGACAAGCCAACGTCTCCGGCGTGGCCGGAACATGGAAGGATCTTACTGACTCCGTGAATGCGATGGCCGGCAACCTGACTGCGCAGGTGCGAAACATTGCCGAGGTAACAACGGCTGTGGCCCGTGGCGATTTGTCGCGAAAGATCACGGTCGATGTGAAAGGCGAAATTCTCGAACTGAAGAACACCATCAACACGATGGTGGACCAGCTCAACGCGTTCGCCGCTGAAGTCACGCGCGTGGCGCGCGAAGTCGGCACCGACGGCAAGCTGGGTGGTCAGGCGCAAGTTCCGGGCGTCGGTGGCACTTGGAAAGACCTTACCGACAGCTTCAACGTGATGGCAGTTAACCTGACAGAACAAGTGCGCGGCATCGTGAAGGTGGTTACGGCTGTCGCGAATGGTGATCTCACGCAGAAACTGATTGTGAACGCCAAGGGCGAAATCGCGGCTCTGGCAGAAACAATCAACAATATGACGGGCACTCTGGCCACTTTCGCCGATCAGGTTACAACCGTTGCGCGCGAAGTGGGCGTCGAAGGCCGGCTTGGTGGACAGGCCAATGTTCCCGGCGCTGCCGGTACGTGGAAAGATCTCACGGGAAACGTCAACCTGCTGGCGGACAACTTGACCAACCAGGTGCGGGCCATCGCTGAGGTTGCTACCGCTGTGACCAAGGGCGACCTCACGCGCTCCATTCAGGTGGAAGCGAGCGGTGAAGTGGCCGAGTTGAAAGATAACATCAACACCATGATCGACAATCTGCGGCTCACCACCGACCGCAACACGGAGCAGGACTGGCTCAAAACGAACCTGGCCCGCTTCACCGGCATGTTGCAGGGGCAACGCGATCTAACTGCAGTGGGGCGCATGCTTCTGTCGGAGTTGACGCCTCTGGTAAACGCCCAGCAAGGTGTTATCTACCAGATGGGAACCGAGGAATCAGCGGAGATGGTGCTGCTCTCGGCTTTTGCTGGTGATGGCGAGGATGGACATTTGCGGCGATTAAAGCTCGGTGAGGGACTGGTGGGGCAATGCGCCACCGAGAAACGGCGGATGCTGATCTCCGAATTGCCTCCAAACACAATTTCCATTCGATCGGGCTTGTTCGAGGCGGTTCCACGAAATGTTATCGTGCTCCCCGTGCTGTTTGAAGACCGGGTGAAGGCCGTTATCGAACTGGCGTCGCTGAGCGCTTTCACGACCTCTCAGCTGGCATTTCTGGAGCAGTTGACGGCCAGCATCGGCATCGTGCTTAACAGCATTGAGGCCACGATGCAAACTGAAGGACTGTTGAAGCAGTCGCAGCAGTTGGCCACCGAACTCCAGGTACAACAAAAGGAGTTGCAGCAGACGAACGAACAGCTCGCGCAAAAAGCGCAACAGCTGGCCGAACAGAACGTCGAGGTTGAACGCAAGAACCAAGAAATCGAACAAGCCCGGCGAGCCCTGGAAGAAAAGGCTAAGGAATTGGCGTTGACCTCGAAATACAAGTCCGAATTCCTGGCCAACATGTCCCATGAGTTGCGGACACCACTCAACAGCATCCTGGTCCTCGGCCAGCAACTCAGCGATAATCCGGACGGGAACCTGACGCCGAAACAGGTTGAATTTTCGCGCACGATTCATGGGGCCGGGACAGACTTGCTGAACCTCATCACGGATATTCTCGATCTGTCGAAGATCGAGTCTGGAACGGTTTCCGTGGAGGCGGAGGAAATCTTCTTCGCCGGCATGCTGGACGCGCTCGAGCGTCCATTCCGGCATGAAGCGGAAAACCGGCACCTCAGTTTCGAGGTGCAGACCGATCCGCACCTGGCACGGAGTGTGGTGACCGACTCGAAGCGGCTACAGCAGGTACTGAAGAACTTGTTGTCCAATGCGTTTAAGTTCACCGAGGTTGGAGGCGTGCGCTTGTCAGTTTCTCCGGCCAAGAGCGGTTGGAGCGAGGATCACCCGATCCTGGGAAAAGCCGCATCGGTGGTGGCCTTTGAAGTTGCCGATACGGGCATTGGCATTCCGTACGAAAAGCAGCGCATCATTTTTGAGGCGTTCCAGCAGGCAGATGCCGGCACCAGCCGCAAGTACGGCGGCACGGGCCTGGGGCTCGCGATCAGTCGCGAGCTAGCCGGTCTGTTGGGTGGAGAAATCCAGTTGCGCAGCGCTCCGGGGCGGGGCAGCACCTTCACACTCTATTTACCCCAGACCTATGTTGGTCCTTCCTCGTCCAGCGCCGCTGCGTTCGAGACGAAATCTCCGTCGTCCGTTTCTCCCGTGCCGTTATCGGTGGAACATCCAGTCGAAAAGATTCCCGATGACCGGGAGAATCTGCAACCTGACGACGCCGTGTTGCTGATTGTTGAAGATGATCCACACTATGCGCGCGTGCTGCGCGACCTTTCCCGGGATCAGGGGTTTAAAGTTCTTGTGGCGACCCGTGGAGCGGATGCGCTGGCCCTGGCTCATGAGTACCATCCGACGGCCGTGTCGCTGGATGTTTTCCTACCCGACATGCTGGGCTGGACGGTACTGAACCACCTGAAACAGGATCCGGCAACCCGGCACATACCGGTTCAGATGTTGACGCTGGACGAAGATCGGCACCACGGCTTGGCGCGGGGCGCGTTCGCGTTTGTTACCAAGCCAACCACGCAGAAAGGGCTGGAAGCAGCACTGGCCCGCATCAAGGAGTACTCCGCTCCGCGGCGGAAGCGATTGCTGGTAGTGGAGGACAATCCAGCTGAGCAGCTCAGCATCAAAGAACTCCTGGGTTATGACGACATCGACGTCACGGTCGTTGCTACAGGCTCAGAGGCAATCGAGGCGGTTAACGAACAGGCGTTCGACTGCGTGGTTCTCGACCTGCGTCTGCCCGACATATCAGGTTTCGATGTGCTGGAGCGCTTCCGAGATACTCCGTCACTAGGCGACCTGCCGGTCATAGTCTTTACCGGCAAGGAACTTTCTTCGGAGGAGGATGCCAGGCTGCATTCGCTGGCACGCAGCGTGGTGGTAAAGGGAGTGGAGTCACCCGAACGCTTGCTGGATGAAACGGCATTGTTCCTGCATCGCGTAGTCGCCGATCTTCCGGTGGAAAAACAGAGACTACTCGACCGGTTGCACCATTCCGACGATGCCCTGGTGGGAAAGAAAGTGCTGGTCGTAGACGATGACGTGCGCAATATTTTCGCCCTGAGCAGCGTGATCGAGCGTCGCGGCATGACCGTAATCACTGCCGGAACTGGCCGGGAAGCGATTGCCAAGCTCGAGTCGACCATGGATATTGCGATCGTTTTGATGGATATTATGATGCCCGAGATGGATGGCTACGAGACTATGCAGGTCATCCGGCAGAACTCTTCGTTCCGGCGATTGCCGATCATCGCGCTGACCGCAAAAGCGATGAAAGGGGACCGCGAGAAATGTCTTGAGGCCGGAGCCTCCGAGTATTTGGCCAAACCTGTAAACACCGAGCAACTGCTGTCGTCGCTGAGGATGTGGCTTCACAGGTAACAGTTAGCTCTGTCTTGCTTATGAGGCCGAGACCTGAGTGGAGGGATGTGTAGGTCATGAGCACGAACGAGAAAGTCAACATCCTCATGGTGGATGATCAGCCGGCCAAGCTGCTCAGCTATGAGGTCATGCTCGGTGGGCTGGGCGAGAACCTGATCAAAGTCACTTCCGCGAAGGCGGCTCTCGAAGTTCTGCTGAAGAACGACGTTGCCGTAGTGCTGATGGATGTGAGCATGCCGGAGCTCGACGGCTTTCAGCTGGCCGCCATGATTCGCCAGCACCCGCGTTTCCAGAGGACGGCGATCATTTTCGTTTCGGCGGTACATCTGACGGACATGGACCAGCTCAAAGGATATGAACACGGAGCCGTGGATTACATTTCCGTTCCGGTAGTTCCAGAATTGTTGCGCGCGAAGGTCAGGGTATTCGCCGACTTGCACCGCAAGACGAAGCAGCTGGAAACACTGAATCGCGAACTGGAACAGCGTGTCTCGGAGCGAACGGAGGAGTTGGCGCGTAAAGCGGAATTGCTGCTGCAGCTCAACATGGAGCTGGTAGGAAAGAATCAGGAACTCGACGCCATCGTCAGCACTGCTCCGGATATGATTTTCAGCAGCCAGGGAGACGCGTGCTACGAGTATGTTAGCGACCGGTTTCACGAATACGCAGGCACTTCCGCAGACTCCGGCCAGAGTGTGTATTGGTTAGAGTTTGTGCATCCTGACGATGTTGACCGAATTAAAACGGACTGGATGCAATCCGTTCAGTCGGGGGGAAGTTACGAAGCGGAGTATCGGCTGCGCTCCAAAGAAGGTACCTACCGTTGGTTCCGGTCCCGCGCTGTACCGATTCGGGATCTGGACGGAAAGATCATCAAGTGGTACGGAACCTGTTCTGACATTCACGACAGCAAACTGCTGGAACAGTCAATTCGTGACAACGCCGCAGAGCTGGAGAAAATGGTCGATAGAAGGACGGACGAATTGCGGCGTCTTTCAATCCGCCTGATGACCATGCAGGATCAAGAGCGCCGCCGGCTCGCACGCGATCTGCACGACGGATTGGGACAAGAACTCGCTGTAGCCAAGATGATCCTGGACAAAGTGCTGCTGCAAAAACCCGTCCAGTTTCCAGAGGAAGCCTGGGTCCAAGCCAGCAACATTGTCGATAGTGCTATTCAGCAAGTCCGCACCATGTCTCACCTTTTGCATCCCCCCTTGCTCGATGAAGTGGGCTTGCTCTCTGCGCTCTCCTGGTTTGTGGACGGACTCACAAAGCGCAGCGGCATCGAAACGTCTCTCGATGTTCAGCCCCGCGATTTTCCGAGGCTGCCGGCGGAGGTGGAGACCGCAGTCTTCCGAATCGTGCAGGAAGCACTGACCAATGTCTTCCGGCATTCAGAGGCAAGCAAGGTGTGGATTACTTTGACTCAAAAAGACGGGATGATCGTGGTTGCTGTGCGAGACGATGGCAAGGGAATCGGCAAGAGAATTGTTGAACTGCAACCGGATAGCGTTGGCGTGGGCATCGGAGGCATGAAGCAGCGAGCCAGCGAATTTGGTGGACAGTTGAGACTGACGAATGCGCATCCTGGAACCCTGGTTGAACTCATGATTCCCTCTACTTCGGTCTTGCGAGAGCCATCCGCCGTTTTGGATGGATGTGCCCGAAGTTTGTAGATGCGTCGGTACGGTAACGACTATATGGAAAACGCCCGACCGCCAGACGATGGAGCTTTCATGGTCGACGTCACTGAACGGAAGGCTGCCGAAGAGATGCGTTCGAGGCTGGCAGCGATCGTGGAGAGCTCGGACGATGCGATTGTCGCGAAAGACCTGAACGGGATTATTACCAACTGGAACGGCAGCGCAGAGCGTATTTTCGGCTACACCGAAAATGAGGTTCTCGGAAAACCGATCACGATCATTATCCCCCCCGAATTGCACGCGCAGGAAAGAGACATCTTACACAGGCTGAGATCGGGAGAGCGCATCGAGCATTTTGAAACTGTACGGATGACAAAGGCCGGGAAGCGGGTTCTAGTATCGCTGACCGTTTCGCCAGTCAGGGATTCCTCTGGCAGAATCGTGGGTGCATCCAAAATAGCTCGCGATGTGACCGGGATCAGGCAGATCGAACAGGCCCTGCGAGACAGCGAACAAAGAATGCGTTTCTGCCTGGAGGCCGCGAATATCGGTACATGGGATTGGGACATTGAAAGTGGGGGTGTTCGCTGGTCCGAGAATATGGAAAGAATCCACGGGCAGCTAACGGGATCGTTCGGGGGAAATGTCGAGGCGTTTCTAGAAGGGATTTGCGCCGAAGACCGCCCGCGGGTTAGCCAGGCGGTTCAGCAAGCGTTGGAGGGCGATGGCAAGTATCACGTGGAATATCGCCAAGTGAAGGCCGATGGACGTTTAGGCTGGATGGAGGCGCATGGGCAGGTCGTTTACGATTCATCAAACCGTGCGAAGAGCATGATGGGCGTATGCCGGGACATCAGCGAACGCAAATGTTCAGAGCAGGCCCTTAAGGACGCGCATGAGCAATTGGAGGCGAGAGTCGGGGAACGCACCTCCGAACTCGATCACGCCCAGGAAAGGCTGCGCATGCTCTCTGCGCGGCTGCTGCAGATGCAGGATGATGAAAGACGCCGGATCGCCCGAGAACTGCACGACACCGCCGGCCAGATCTTGATTGCTTTGACTCTGAACCTGGTTCCAGTGGAGGAGGAACTCCGGAAGACTAACTTCGGGCTCGTCGGGCAAATTGCGGACAGCCTGCGTCTTATAGAAGAGTTGTCTAGAGATTTACGAACCATGTCTCATCTACTACACCCACCATTGCTCGACGAGGCCGGGCTCCAGTCGGCCGTGCGCTGGTATGTCGAAGGGTTTGCCGAGCGGAGCAAAATCGATGTGGACCTCCGCCTCGACACCGGACTCGAGCGGCTGCCGGCTGAACTTGAGACGGCAATGTTCCGCATCGTGCAGGAGTGCCTAACCAACATCCACCGGCACTCTGGCAGCAGCTCCGCAAGCATCGTCATCAGCCACGACACGCACACCGTAACGATCGAAGTCCGCGATCGGGGCAAGGGAATGTCGATGCCAATTCGTGCTGGTGTAGGCATTCAGGGTATGGGGGAGAGAGTGCGACAGTTGGGAGGACAGCTGGAGATTGAGTCCGGAAGTGAGGGGACGAGAATCACTGCGGTCTTCCCTGCAAACGTTGCTTCATCGGAAGTCACCGCGGAAACATTGAACATTGCTTCCTGACGATCAGCTTGAAAGATCCTTTATGGAGATTCGATTCTAGCTACTACAAGCCGCGTTGAACTATTTAAGATACGACTCCTACCCCGTAGTTCGGTCCAAAGTTCAGTCCAATCTAGAGAGTTTTCCCGATTCCCGTTCTAGTTCTGATCTCCTGCTATCAATACTGGCGGCACTGTATTTCTCCGCAGTCGTCAACCTCCCAGGCCTGTAGATCTCTTGAAGAACTCCCCTACTTCTCTGGCGTGCGCTCGGATGACGTTACAGCGTGAACCGGATGGAACAAGAAGCGCGTGAAAGTTAGGGTTGACTTGGCAAGACAATTCAAACAGTTGCTCGCTTCGAGCACGGAAGAGGTTTCCAAATGACAAGAATTAGCTTTGCATTGCCGAGATGTCTCCTGGTGCTCGGTGCTGGTCTTCTCCTCGTCACCAGCATGGCCTGGTGCGCAGATGACAAAGACCAGCCGGACATCGACAAACGGCTCGACGCGTCCGCCAAGGTTCTGAACGAAATTATGGCCACTCCCGACAAAGCCATTCCTGACAAGGTGATGAGCGATGCGAAGTGTGTCGCGGTGATTCCTTCCATGGTGAAGGTTGCTGTTGGTTTCGGAGGCAGCCATGGCAAGGGTGTGGCTACATGCCGGACAGAAAGCGGCAGCTGGAGCGCTCCGGCCCCGATCACCATTACGGGTGGAAGCTGGGGATTACAGCTCGGCGGCCAGGCTGTCGACCTGGTGATGATTGTGACGAATGAAGACGGAATGCAGCATCTGTTGTCGAGCAAGTTCAAACTTGGCGCAGATGCCTCGGCGGCCGCAGGGCCGGTCGGACGTGACGCTGCCGCCGACACCGACTGGAAGATGAGGGCGGAAGTGCTGACCTATTCTCGAGCGCGTGGCATCTTCGCGGGAATTGACCTGAACGGCTCGGTCGTCACGCAAGACAAAGACGAGACTCGAATTCTTTACGGGAGCTTTGTACCGTTCGGGGATATCTTGAGCGGAAAAGTCCCCGCGAGAGGAGCGAGTGAACCGTTTCTGGCCGCAATACGGAGATATTCGGGGCAAGCAAGAGAACATGGCGAACTGAAGCCGTCAGCGGGGATCTCAAACACCGCGAGCCGGTAGCGTGAGGATCTCTGATAGCTTTTGCGCGGCCCGGCTTGATTTACAAGCCGGGTCCGACATTTCAACGAAAGCAACTAAACGATGATCGGAGGTTTCATGTCGACGATTCTACTTATCGTGCTTGTGCTGTTGTTGCTCGGGGCTCTGCCGACTTGGCCGTACAGCAGAGCGTGGGGCTATTACCCCAGCGGCGGACTCGGCTTGGTGATCGTGGTCTTACTTGTACTGCTTGTGGCTGGACGGCTATAGAGTCCTGCAGCCTCGATCGGTTCTCGCGAAGCCGGTGTCTTCGTGATTTGGCGAATGGCAGGAGCATCCGGTCCTGCCATTCCTACTCCTGGCCCACGTTCGCTCTGGTCTGAGACGCGTCACCAGCGCATGTGCTCAAGTTGCTGAGAGCCGTTATCCTTGTCAGCAACACTCCGTCAGCAACACTCCCAGCCAATGAAAGTCTCGCCGTGCCGCCACAAATAAACCATCACCTCAACGTTTAACTCCACCGAGTTGTACAGCAAGTCTGCCATTTAATTACAGGAGCATCCTGATGGGCCGAGAGGCGCATTGTCGCTAGTCTCTGTTCTGGAAGTTGAATGCTCCCGGAATTATTGAGAGCACAAACAAACACTCTAGTTTGACCGAAGGAGACTACAGTGGCGACTTGCGTAATTTCCGCGACAGCAACAAGTTTGATTCCAGCCAGCGACGAAACCAATCGACCTGAATCCGAACGCAGCCTGGTTCAGCGCGCACAGAACGGCGACGAGCAGGCCTTTGCCGCGCTCTTCCAGAGTCACAAGAAGCGCGTGTATTCGGTGTGTTTGCTGATGACAAAGGATATCGCTGAGGCCGAGGACCTCACGCAAGAAGCTTTCCTGCAAGTGTTTCGGACCGTCAGCTCATTCCGTGGCGACTCCGCCTTTTCCACCTGGTTGTACCGGGTGGCCGTGAACACGGTGCTGATGAAGTTGCGTCGCCGGAAGTCCCCGCCGATAGTCTCTCTCGACGAGCCGGTGTCGTCAGAATCGCCTTCCCTCCGGCGTGATGTCGGGAAAGCGGACCTGCAACTCAGCGGTGCAATCGACCGTATCACGTTGCGCCGCGCCATGCGGGAGCTCCCCGAGGGATGCCGACAGATTTTTGCCCTTCACGAGGTTGAAGGGTACCAGCATCATGAAATTGCCAAGATGCTCGACTGCTCAGTTGGAAATTCAAAATCGCAACTGCACAAAGCCAAGATGAAGATGCGCGACTTGCTGTTTCCGAAGCGGAGAATCCTGCGGCGGCCCGCAGCAAATCATGCGTTCGCTACTTCGTCTCCGGAAAGCGCCAAGAAAAGTGATCGGCTCCAACTTTCACTTTCGTATGTTGGGATAAACAAGTAGGACAGCGGCGGCGGAGTCGGACCTGAAGATTACGGGAAGTGAGAGGGGAACGTTGTAACTTGCGGCCACGCAGTGTTGGGTGCTCAGGAGTTTAGGGTATTGCGAAACGCGACTGGAAATCTTATGTTGAGGAGCGAGACAGTAATAAGATGTTGTGAAAGACGAGCCGATGCCAGATAAAAAACATCTTCGCGGCGTGAACGCAAAAGAGCAGAGGGAGTGCGAGCATATCAAGGAGAGTGCGGAGCAGTCCGGTCGATAGGAAGTGGCGGCGCGGACGGTGCTGAAGAAGCACTAAGCAGAAGGTTATAGCGAGGGACATTGAGTACCGGTTGCATCTAAGGGGCAGGGTGTGTTGGCCTCAACCGATATCAAAACCGAATTGTCAGGGTGAATCAAAAACCGTACTGATTAAGCTCTGGACCCTAAGGAAGTGCCGATTGGTTCGAATTCTCGTGGTAGATGACAACCCGGCAGTCCGGCACTATCTTCGGACTCTTCTCGAGCAGCAAAGCAGTTGGCAAGTTTGCGCAGAGGCGCGGACCGGAAGGGAAGCTCTTCAACGGGTTGAGAAGAACCAGCCTGATATGATTTTGTTGGATTTCCAAATGCCGGATCTAAATGGGCTTGACGTTGCACGGCAAATCTCGCGACTGTTTCCCGAAATTCCCATTCTGATGGTCACCATTCATCTATCCAGACAGCTGGCCGAGGAGGCCCGAAGGGTGGGGATCCGCGGCGCGTGCGCGAAATCAGATGTGGGCTCCATTGTCGAGGCAGTGGATGCACTCTTGCATGACGGAACCTATTTCCCAACAATGACTTCGGTCGACAACTAAAGATCCCCGCCTGGGACGAGCCCGCCGACCAAAATACAGGATTCCCTGTATTCGGGCGGGAGTAGTACCATGTTAGGTTTAAGGCGATCCACGTAAGGAGTTGCCTTTTTGCCTAGTACGAGTGGCTTCTGCGGCACAAACGGGGCGAGAGTGAAACAGAGCCAGCCGTGAAATCGTTCGCGAAGGGTTTCCACGAGACTGCCTCGGAGAGCAAGAACCTTATGGCAGTCCGCATACTGCTGGTGGATGATCATCCTGTCGTAAGGCAAGGGCTACGCACTCTGCTTGAAGGACGGACTGGTTGGGAAGTAGTCGGCGAAGCGTCGGACGGGATCGAGGCTTTGGAAAAGGTGCAGAGTCTGCACCCCGACGTTGTGGTGCTCGACGTCACCATGCCTCGTTTGAATGGTCTGGAAGCGTGCCGGCTGATTCAGCAGAAGCAGAAACCCTCCGGTCTCGAGGTTTTGGTGGTTACGCAACACGATTCTCCGCAGATGATGCGTGAGGCTCTGGATGCAGGCGCCAGAGGGTATGTCGTAAAGTCAAATGCGGCCCGCGATCTCTTGGATGCTGTGGAGGCGGTGAGCCAGCATCGTTTGTTTACAGCACTGGCGCGAGGTCCGCAGGCTTCGCGTTGAATTGCGAGGAGTGGTCCGAGTCTATCTCTGAGGCTGTAGGTGGAGGGTGCCATGAAACTGCGTATTTTGTTGGCCGATGATCATGAAATCGTACGTCGAGGCTTGTGTGCGCTTCTTCAGAAACACGAGGGGTGGGAAGTGTGCGGGGAAGCATCCGACGGCCGCGAAGCGGTCGAAATGGCCAAGCAGTTGAAGCCCGACGTCATTATCGTAGACATCGGCATGCCACACCTCAACGGCTTGGACACAACCCGCCGGTTGCTCGAGCATGATCCCCACTTCAGAGTCATAGTTCTGACGATCACAGATTCCGATCAGATTATCCGTGAGGCCCTTGACGCCGGGGCGCGCGGTTTTGTGCTCAAGTCCGACGCAGCCCGCGATCTAGTCTCGGCAGTCGAAGCCCTGCAGAGCAAACGGATGTTCTTTACGCCACGGGTGAACGATCTCGTGTTGGCGGGCTTCCTGGAAAAGGGTCACGCCATATCCCGGACTGAGGCTCCGAACTTGCCAACCCTGACCGCCAGGGAACGGGAGGTCACTCAGCTTCTGGCTGAAGGAAAGAGTTCCAAGGAGGTGGCTACAGTCCTGAATTTGAGCACCAAGACCGTGGAAACACATCGCAGCAACATCATGCGGAAACTCAGCCTGCACTCCATCCGCGATCTGGTTGTGTACGCCATTAAGAACAACATCATCCAGATCCAGATGCCGCCGCAGATCCAACGCCCGACAGAAACTACGGTGGCCTGAACGTCACTAAAACCCGCCCCGCTTCAGAGGACACAGCCGACCCAATAGGGGTGCGTACGTGGAATATTTCCAAGTTGACATTCGATGTGCTCCAGGTCTGACCAAGTGTCACCCGACCGGGTTGACCTGTGGGAAAAACTTACATCAGAGTCAGCTTGCGGGCTCCTGCTAAGAGATTGGAATTAAAAGAATTCCAGATTTGGCAACTTTCGTGCTCGTTGGATCGTGTTCCCGCAGAATGAGTGCGTTCAGAGTGGGGCGTGTTCGTTGCAGCCTGCACCTGGTCTTGAGCGCAACTATTCTCACACGCGAAGTTGCCGAACGATCGCGTCGGCAATTCGTTGTCCCTGTTCTGGGAGGTGAAGCTTGAGCAACCTTCGAATCTTTATTGCAGATGATCATGAGGTGGCGAGAAAAGGGATTTGCTCCCTGCTCGAGAATCATTCGGGATGGGAGATCTGTGGTGAGGGCAGAGACGGGCGCGAAGCCGTCGTGTGTGCCAGCAAATTGAAGCCAGAGGTTTTCCTGCTGGATATCGGCATGCCGAACCTGAACGGGCTGGATGCGGCACGACAAATCCTCACAATCATGCCTGAAGCTCGCATCCTGATCCTGACCGTCCACGATTCGGAACAGGTGGTACGGGAAGTACTGGCCGCTGGAGCGCGCGGCTTTTTGCTTAAGTCCGACACTGGCCGGGACCTTGTGGCTGCTGTGGAAGCGCTGCAATACGGCCGAACGTTCTTCACTTCAAGAGTGGCGCAGATGATGCTCGACGGGTATCTGCGTCCGCATAACGAGAGCGAAACTTCCAATCAATGTGTTCTGACGCCGCGGGAACGGGAAGTGATCCAGCTCGTCGCCGAAGGCAAGAGCACCAAGGAAGTCGCCACAGCGCTCAGTCTCAGCGTGAAGACGGCAGAGACTCACCGAACAAACCTCATGCGCAAACTAGACCTACACTCGATCGCGGATCTTACCCTCTATGCCGTGCGGAACGGCATCGTCCAGGTTTATTAAGAGCAGGTTTATTGAGAATCAGACGCCCCTGCGATGTTGTGGAATCCATCGCAAATAAAGGGAGATTGTCCCTTGACTAGGGATTTTGCTGGATACCTGACGCATTACCCTCTGCGTACACTCTTGTGGAGTTGCTAGCTAGAAAGCACACAGATTTGCTCGAAAGGAGTGCCGATGCTCTGGACTATAGCCGTTTTGCTATTGATTCTCTGGCTGTTGGGCATGATCAGTTCGTACACATTGGGTGGATTTATTCATATTCTGCTCGTCTTGGCAGTGATCGCGGTTTTGATCCGCCTTATCCAGGGCCGAAGCCCTGTACTCTGACTCGACGGCTTGGCAGGACGCGATGTGCAAAACACTGAGGATGAGTTACTTTTGAAGTCCGAGACCAATCCAGGAGGGATTCAATCATGAATAAAGATCAAGTCGAGGGTAAAGTCAGAGATGTCGCTGGTCGCATCGAGCGCCAGGCGGGTGAATGGACCGGTGATAACGAAAAACAGGCCCATGGGGCTTTAAAGCAAGTTGAGGGAAAGGTCCAGAACGCCTTGGGCAACGCGAAGGAAGCGGCAAAGAAAGCGCTCGACAGGCGGACGGACACGAGCGAGTCGGTCGATGATTCTGCTGAAACAGAAGAAATAGATGTTCGCTCCCAGCTCAAAGTGAGCTAATTCGTTATTTTCGTGCATACTCTCTGATCACCGGGTGATCTTCTGCCCTTTCCCTCTTTACACAAGCGGAACTGCTCAAACCTTCCACAACTGAGCTAAAGCTCGAGCGGCGTCGGTCAGTGCGCGCTTTTCCGTATTCGCTCGGGAAATGCCTAAGATGTTTCTCCGCTGAAGAATGGGGGTGCGATACTGTGATCGCTTCCTGGCAGCGAGATCAGCCTCATGAAGTTCTGAGACTGCTGTCTCGAACACACGTCTCAGATCATTTGCCGAGAGCGATTCATTTGGAGAGAGCGATCGATAAGATTCAATGGAGCGTACTGCAATCTTGGGTGCCATTGGGAAGGACTCAACTTTCTGCACTGTTCGACTCTAGGATGACCTCTATCCATGAACAATACTGTTTAGCCCTCGCTGGCCGGCGATGGTTTCCCTACTTGTTGGGGGGGACAAGATGTAAGGTCTTGTGAAAACGCAGTAACGCCAGTCCTCTCAATATGACAGAGGTGTTCGAAGGACGAATAGATGGTGCGGTAGGTTAGGCTACCGCACGGAAATTCAGGCAACTCTGGAGAGCTCGCAGGGCATACAGGGCATCATCCAATGCTTGGTCTTCCTCGATCGTGTCGGCGCCAGCGGAAAAGAGTTCCCGCGCCCGGGCCACGATTGCTTTCTCGGCATCGGCGATTCGCTCCGCAATCCTCATCGTGTCCGTTTCGAACAGAGCGGCGATGTAAAGCTCTCGCCAGTTCCCTGGCATCGGTTGGGCTGGAGTGATTTGGTTTTTCATAGATACCTCCATGAAAATGTGGCGGATAAATACTGTAGGGATTAGTTACAAAGACAGTAGCCATACTTGCGGGCGAACGCTATACAGTGAATCCCTTATTTAGGGCATCGAGCAAAAGCGATTTCGAACAAAAAGAAGTCCCGGCCGCGCCGGGACTTCCAAGCGGTCAGTAAACATTGCCGTCAGGAAAATTACGAAGCACGACGCTGACGATCGCGTTCCTGGTCGTTTTTGTCCGTTTCATCCTGACCTTGGCCACTTTTCTTCGGCTGGTATTGTCCGGATTGGCCGGTCTGTTGGCCTTGTCCGGATTGACCACTGTGTGTTCCTCGTCCGGATTGGCTGCCCTGCTGATCCTTCTTCTCCATATCGTCTGCCATAAAAAGCTTTCCTCCTGAAAAAGCGCGAGACTTCTCGTGCCTTGGAAATTTGTCGCTATTAAGAGCTTAGTTGCGGCAAGAGATTGCAAAGGTTGGGATGGATTTCATCTGCCCCGATTGCAATCAATCGAGTCCAGGGAAGCTGCAGACTGTCACCAGAGGATCGGCAGTTCCTGCAAATCGCGACAGAATCGCACCGTGGCCTTCCGACCTGCGAAATGGTTGTTTCGTAGGAAGGAAGGCCCTGTCACCGCCGGCTCATAGCACGACAACAATTGCTATGCGAACGCCAGGGTGAAGCAAGTCGAAAAGGAAATACTCGCCATCGATGTAGTCGATGTAGCACTGATCGGTATAGGCCCATCCCACCGGCCATGGATCGGCAATGCTGAACCAGTAACCTCCGTACTGGAAACGCGGCTGGCCTTCGACAATCGTCGGGTGGTTGATAACAAGAGTATGCTGCCGTCCGAAGTGGGCGCGGAATTTGTCGTCGGGAATGTGACCAGCCCCCTGGCCGGATGATTTTGCGGCTGGATTGGACGGTTTAGCGTTTTCCGGATTCCCCGGCTTGCCCTCGTTTCGGGGAGGTTTAACTTCATCTTGTTTTGGAGGCTTTGCTTCGTCTTGTTGTGCGGGCTTCGTTGCTTCCGGGCGAGGTTCTTCCTGAGGAGGTTTGGCGTTATCCTGGTCTTGTGCGTAGATCACCGCACTCATTCCCAGAAGCGAAAGCAGAACTGATGTCCTGACAAATCCGGTGAGCGTCATAGTCGTGTCTCCTTCATGATTTGCGTTAGCCTGATTTAACTACTACCGTTCCTTCCTCGGCCGGCAGTTGGCAACTGATCGGGCTAGATTCCGCTCCCTCGCCGCGTAAGATGGGAGAAGAGTGAAATCAAGAACAGCGCCAGGAAAATGATGAACAGCAGCTTCGCCACCCCCGCAGCCGCGATTGCTACGCCGGTAAAGCCCAAAACTCCGGCGATCAGTGCTACCACGAGGAATACTAGCGTCCAGTAAAGCATGATGCCTCCTTCCGTCTCGTTCTCTGTGCTGAGGAAACAATAGCTTTGAACCAGGCGCCTCCGAATCCCCTTCAATCTGTATTTCGCGATTCCCCGCCCTGTAAAAGCATCACTAAGGATGTTGGGAAGCGAGCAGGTGCCTCTTCTCCCAGCTGAATTGGCACCTGCTCGATGGGGGCGTGTGTCGAGTAGAGCCACAGGTTAATGAGAAGGGAGAGCTGTGCCCATACTGTAAAACTTGTATTTTTCCGGGAATGGTCGCCCGTCTAATTCCTCGGAAACCAGCTCAGTTCGCGCGAAGATTATGCGAGGTTCTGTTACAGGAAATGATGTATAGACCGCCAACACAGACTGCGGGTAGAAAAGAACAGGGGACGCGAAGGTTTTTCACCCCTGAACTGGTCGCTGGGCAGTACATGGTTGTGCAATCGATGGCCAGCGATGGCGCGCCAATTGCAGTATCCAATTTTGCCGCTTCGTCTTTCGGAGGTGTGTTGTGAGACGAGAGACTAGCCTAGCCACGTTGCTTTTCCTGTTAACGACTCTCCCACTGATGTTCGCGCAGGATCCGCAGACTCAACCGAGCCCTGCGCTTCCGGCTGACATTCTCGGGCCTCAATTGATCGCCTGGTCGCAACTTCAGAAACCCCAGCCAGTGCCCCAACCGGTGCCGCCGCCTGATCGGCCCACACAGCAGTCGGACCAACAAACGCCGACCCCTCCGGCTCAGCAGCAGCAGCCAGTGGCGCCAACGTTCATGGGTACGATCACTAAGGACGGCGGCAGGTATGTCTTGAAGGTATCGGATAATACCTTGTATCAACTTGATGACCAGGAGAAAGCGAAGCAATACGAGGGGAAGCAGGTGAAAATCTCTGGCAGCCTCGATGCGGACGGCAAGGTTCTCCACATCATCAGCATCGAGCTTCTCTCCTAGCATGTTCACGACTAGGATGTTGACGAGAGGGCCAGCCAGAGGATCGCTACGGGCAGTCTTTGCGCCTCGATCGCTCTTTTCGACAGGGCCGCGTTTCTGGATCGAGACCATTGCTTTGGTCACCGTCATTGCTTGCGCCCTGGCATTAGTGATTGCAACTCTGGGAGCTGTCGCGGGGGCGGCCGCCGCAGGGGAGCCGGAGTCAGGTCAATCCAGGCCATCATCCGCCGCCCGAACCTACGAGGGCATGATCACAGACACGCACTGTGGCGCCAAACATTCTTCCACGATCGGTTCGACGGCTGCCGACTGTACGGTCAGCTGCGTGCGCGGAGGTGAACAGTTCGTTCTTGTCGACGGCGATACAACTTATTTGCTGGAAGGCGATCTGATAGCGCTGAAGCGGGTAGCCGGACAGCGCGTCAGGATTGTTGGTACGCTGAACGGGCGAAAGATCTCCGTGACATCCGTCGTTACCGCTTAAAAAGTGAACCGTCGCTCCGGCGCGTCGCATTAGAGATCAAGAACCAGAGAAGGCCAAGGGAGGCAAACGAGAAGCCCGCTGTGGGCGGTCACAGCGGGCCTTGTACGGCAGCACAACTACCGGCTGCTCGTGGTGAAAAGGGCTACCGGCTCTCTGACGGCGTGATCTCCACGACGTGGAGAGTGTTGGTGCTTGAGTCCATCGTGGCAACGACCTTCACTTTTTGCCCTTCGAACTGTTTGGCCTTGTCCTGGTCATCCAGTTGATAAGCAGTCTGCTTTGAAGCGTCCTGCAGAACCAGCTTGTCGCCGGACTTCATGATTTTGCCTTCGAAGCTTTGCGTCGACTGCTGACTCTGTGTGTCTACCTGCTGCTGTTGCTGTTGTTGCGCAGCGGCGGCGGGGTTTTGCGCTGACGGCGTCTGGGCCGAGAGATTGAGCCCGAAGCCGGCCAATCCCAGCGTTGCAATGACTGTGAGAATTCGTTTCACTTTTCCTACCTCCAAATGTGAGTTTTGTAGTTCAAAGGTTTGTGCAATCAAACCGTGTTTAGCGACTTGCACACTCGATGCCAAACTTTCGCCGACAACTAACAGCATGTCATCTCAGTCACATCATTTCCGTACAAGAGTAGTTCGCGAGATGCAACTCGTGCAGAAAGTTCCAGGCCGTGTGAAATTTGTGGTCACGTGGTTTTTCTTGAACCCTACAGTGATTCCCGGATGTTCGCCAAATCGACAAGATCTAGGAGCCGGATTTCTGCAAGGCTTCCTGCGCCGTGCGCGCGTCTTGCGGGCTCAAGCCCAGATTCAGCGCGGTTTGCAGGTTGGTGTGGGCTTGTGCAGGCTGACCCGCGGCGAGGTACGTCATGCCGAGATGAAACTGGAAGGCGGCGCTCTGCGGATTTTTCGCGACCGCCGCTTCGAGGGGGATAAGCGCCGAACGGTACAGGCCTTGCTTGTAATAGACCCAGCCCAGAGCGTCGTTGACGTCAGGATCGTCCGGCTGCGATGCCTTGGCCTTCTGCGCCAGTTGCAGCGCCTCGTCGAGCGGTCCGCCTTTGTTGGCGTAGAGCAGCGCCAGATTCATCTGCGCGAGATAGAAGTCAGGGTTAACCTTCAACGCGTCCTGGTAAACCTGCTGCGCGTGGCTCACGTCGCCGACGTAGACATAAACCCGGCCGAGCAGAATGTAGGCTGGCAGGTAGTCGGGAAACCTGCTACGCGCGGCCTCATACTCCTGGATCATTGCATCGGGACGGTTGGTGGCGGCATAGATGTGCGCGAGCGCGAGATATCCGTTCACGTAATAAGGATTCAGCGCCAGAGTCTGCTTGTAGCTGCGCTCGGCGCAGGCCCAGTCCTTCTGCGCGATGCAGAATTCGCCCTTCGCCACCAGCAACTGGTAGGACTTGGGCTGAGCGGCAATCTGGCGATCGACGCGGGCGCTGGCCTGTTTGCCTTTTCCTTGCTTCAACAGAATCTCTGCAAGGCCATTCAAAGCCGGGGCGTAATCGGGTGCGAGGGCAAGAGAATTTTCGTAGGCTTTTTCCGCGTCGGCGTAGTTTCCCTGCAGGCTGAGAACTTTTCCCAGCCGTTCCTGCGCTTCCGGACTGCGCGGGTTCAGGCCGACCGCGATCTCAAAGGCGCGCTGCGCCTGAGCTTGATCTCCGCTCAGAAGATTGGCGCTGCCGGCGAGCACGTGAGCGTCGGCCAGCCAGAAACTGGTTGCGATTACCTGGCTGGCGTAATTCAGCGACAGCCCGGCATTGCCCTGGCGCAGACTGATGTTGCCGAGCCCCAGCACTGCGGGGAGATATCCCGGCTGCACGCGCAGGGCCTCAATGAATGCCTGTTGCGCGGCGGCCGGTTCTTCCTGCTGCAGGTAAACCTGCGCCAGATAGTAGTAGACGGCGGAAGTGTCTGGAGAATCCTTCAGCAGATTCTTGAGTTCGCTCTCGGCGTCGCGGAGGCGGAATGCGCCGAGATCGCTGCGGGCGCGCAGCAGGCGGAAATCTGCATCGTTGCCACCGTGCTGAGCGACTTGCTGGCCGATCCAGTCGTTGGCCTCCTGCCACTTGCCCAGCTGCAGGTAACACTCAGCAACTTTCTTGGCCCCGGCTTGATCGCGCGGGTCTTTTTCCACCAGAGCGCGAAAGCGTTCGAGGGCCGAAGCCGCATCGCCGTTGGCCAGATAGAACTCAGCCACGGCGCGGCGGCCGTCGGGATAATCGGCCGTGTCGGATTCCACTTGGTCGAGCACACGCTTTGAGTCGGGAAGGCGTCCCCGCTCCGCATACAGGCCGGCCAGCGCAACCGGCAGTTCGGCCGCTTTCGGATTCCGCGCCATGCCTTGGCGTAGCGTTTCTTCGGCGCGCTCCGGCGCCTCCTGAGCCTTGTAGAAGTTCGCCAGATTGATGTAGGTCTCGGCGTCGTCGGGGCGAATATCCACCGCGGTCTGAAAACTTTTTTGCGCGGCTCCAAATTCTGAGTCGAGCAACTGAGCGAGGCCGAGGTCTGCATAGGCCTGTACGTCGCGGGGCGCGAGATCGATGGCTTGCTTCAATTCGGCGCTGGCGGCGACGTACTGCATCTGCTGCAGGGCGATTTGCCCAAGCAGGCGGTGTGCCCCGGCGTTCTTGTTGTCGGCCGCGAGCACCGCCTCGGCCTGCTCGTGTGCGTCGGCGTATTGCGTGGCCGACACCTGCAGTGCGCCCAGGCGAAGCCGCGCGTCGAGATTTTTTCCGTCAAGTTCGACGGCGCGCGCGAACGATTTGGTCGCAGCCGTGGGATGCCCCTGCTGCACCTCAAGAATTCCCAGGCGGTAGTACGCCTCCTCGAGATCGGGATCGATCTGAATCGCTTCCTTATATTCGCTTTCGGCTTCGGCAAACTGCTTTTGCTCGAGAGCGTGATTGCCCTTTTCGACATGCTCTTTGGCCCGAGCGGAACTGCGGCAAGCGGAGAACGTAGCAACCAGCGCTAGCGCGAGGGCAAGCGATGCCGTGGCACATGCGGAGGCAGGAAGTTTTTTTGGCGGCGGAGTCATTAATAATTATTATTTCTTCGTGCTGGAGTCTTTTTGCCGGAGTCGAACGTTAGGGTTTCGATTTCGTAACCGAGACTCTGGCGCAACCGCCGTTCCACCCGCCGACAACGCGACACCCTGCTTTTACCACAGTATTTATGCGTACTGCAGAATCTTTGATGCCTCAGCCGAGCCGCGAGACCCAGCACGCAAACAGACATTTTGTGCAAAGCGGTCGCTCATTGTGGAAAGGGCAGCGCGAAAGCATGCAAGAACTTTCATCTTGACAACAAATTCTACTCCGCTATGATGCGTTCGCTTCCTCTGGCCAACTGGGTCCGTAACGATTCGGGCCTGTGTGTGTTGAGAACTGCCCTCGGGGTTCGATCTGAATTGATGTTTCACTTGGAGTCTCCCATGCGCCCAACGTCGTCTCTAGCAGTTAAGTGGATGAGTGTGCTCTCCGTCGTCCTGGCCATTTTTGCCCTTGCCAACCTCGCCTCCGCACAATCTGGGACCAGTTCAAAGAAGAAGCTTTCGGGCTTGGCGCAGCAGCAGTCGCCGGTTACGACGACGGCCAAGCCGGCCCTCAAAGTTCACCCAGAGGTGACGACCGACACATGGACGGGCGGCGGCGGCTCCGGCGATACGGACTGGGGCGACGCCAGCAACTGGAGTGGCGGCGCCATCGTCAGCGGCGACAACATCGCGATTAGCCTCGGCACCGCCGCCACGACCGTCGGCGCCAACGAGAGCTTCACCATTGGCACACTCAGCCTGGCTAACACGGGTGACTCGGTGACCATGGCGAACAACACCACATTGATAGTCGGCGGCAACATCAGCAATGCCGGCACCATTACCGTCAACGCCGCCGGCAATACCACGGGTCTGAATCTCTCGACCTCATTGACCTTGAGCGGCGGCGGGACCATCGATCTGACCACCACCAACGACCAATACAGCGGATACCTTTACGGCACGAGCGGCTCGGTCCTTACCACTTCATCGAACATCGCGGGCGCGGGCGTAGTGGGCGATGGGGATTTGAACTTCGTCAACTCGGGCACCATCAATGCCAACATCAGCGGCCAGACCCTCACGGTCAATCCCGACACTTGTACCGGTTGCACGAATACCAATACGGGCACGCTCGAAGCTACGGGCGGCGGAACCCTTACTCTCGCGAACGGAACCTGGACCCAGACCGGAGCCGGGAAAATTACGGCAGGGACAGGTTCCACTGTGTTTCTGACTGACGATGTAAGCATCACGGGCGGGACCCTGTCGACCTCCGGGAGCGGCGTGATTTATAACGCGGCCAACACTAATGTATTCCTGACCAACGTCACCAACACCGGCAACTACACGCTGCAGAACAACACCGCAACGGAAATCAACGGGACCCTGACCAACACCGGCACCATCACGCTGGACGCAGCAGGCAACACTACGGAACTCTACTTGACCGGAAACACCACTTTGTCGGGCAGCGGCACGGTGGTAATGACCAGCACGAACAATGAATGGACGGCCTATTTTAACGGGGCTGGGGGCAGCGTGCTGACGAACGAGTCGACCATCACCGGCTGGGGCACGATCGGTAACGGCGCCTTGGGAATCGTCAATGCTTCCAATGGCGTCATCAACTCGAACATAAGCGGCGGCAACATTCTGGTGAATCCGGATGTGAGTCTCACCTCCAGCAACGCCGGCCTCATGGAAGCGACGAACGGCGGCACCTTGACGCTGAGCAACGGTACATGGACCAATACCGGGACCATCCAGGCGGCGGCCGGTTCTTCCGTCGTCTTGCAAAGTAACGTGAGCATTACCGGGGGAACGCTGGAATCGACTGGCAGCGGCGTTGTCATCGGCGCAGCCAACAACGATGTGTTCCTGACGGGCCTTACTCTGGCTGGCACCTACGACCTGCAAAACAACAGCGCCACTGAGATCAACGGAACGATCACCAATAATGGCGTCATCAACCTTCAGAGTACCGGCAACCTCACCGAGCTTTATGTGACCACCGCGGGTACGGGCACCGCGACGTTGGCCGGTTCAGGGTCCATCGTATTGGGCACGGGTAGTGACAACGCGCTCAATGGCGCGGGAGGGACATCCCTCATCATCGATCAAAACGTTTCGGGAGTGGGCAACATCGGCGAAGGCAATCTGACACTGACCAACAACTCCACCATCAATGCCAACATCAGTCCGACCGTGTCGACCGCACCGCTTTACATTCAGGCGGGCGCCGGTGGCATGGCCAACAATGCAACGTTGGAGGCGACGAACGGCGGCAATCTGACTCTGTACGGCGGCACAATCACCAACGCAAGCGGCGGGATCATCGAAGCGGTGGGCAGCGACAGCAGCGGCAATGCCTCCACCGTAGTGCTCACTGCCAACACGACAGTTTCGGGCGGAACGCTCACCACGACGGGTGCCGGAGTCATCGAGGTAGCCGCCAACAATATCGCAAATCTCACCAACCTCACCAATACCGGAACGTTGAACGTGCTCAACAACGCCCAGATCGATGCGACTGGCACCATTACCAACAACGGCACCATCACACTGGAGGCTGCTGGCAACCAGACATACTTCTACGCCGCGACCCCGACTGTATTGACGGGTACGGGTACGCTGGTCCTAAGCAGCAGCAATGACCAGTACACCGGCAATGTTGACGGTCCAGGCGGACTTACCAACGACGAAACCATCACCGGTGCGGGCCTGATTGATAGCGGTACATTCACCAACAATGGGACGATCAACGCCAACGTCAGCGGCCAGACTCTGCTGTTGCAATCGTTGACGGCCGGCGTCAACACCAAGACGATGGAAGCCTCGGGCGGCGGCACGATGGAGTTCAACGGCTCCAGTTGGAACAACGCCGGAGGCACGATCACGGCCCAGACCGGCTCTGCGGTCGACTTGACCGGCGGCACCAGCATTACCGGCGGCACGCTGACTTCGGCAGGGACGGGACAGGTTTATGTCGCTGCCAACAATACTGTCTATCTCACCGGCCTGACCACCGGCGGCGCATTGAACGTGCAGAATAATGGCGAGATCTCTGCCTCCGGTACGATTACCAACAACGGCACCATCACGCTGCAGGCGGCGGGCAACCAGACGTACCTCTATGCCGGGGCTGCGACCACGCTGACGGGTACGGGCACACTGGTGATGAGCAGCACCAACAACCAGTACACCGCCAATCTTGACGGTGCAAACGGATTTACCAACGACGAAACCATCACCGGTGCGGGCACGATCGATAGTGGCGTATTCGTCAACAATGGCACGATCAACGCGAACACCAGTGGCCAGACTCTGACGCTGCAGTCGTTTACCACCGCCACGAACACCAAGACAATGGAAGCCTCGGGCGGCGGCACGCTGGAGTTGAACGGCTCCACCTGGACCAACACGAACGCAACCATCGAAGCCGAAACCGGTTCCACGGTTAATCTGACCAACAGCGCCACGATCAACGGCGGGACGCTGACGACATCGGGCACGGGCGTGATCAATGTCCTCGCCAACAACTATGTCTATCTCAGCGGTGTGACCAATAGCGGGACGCTCAACGTCCAAAACAACACTCAGCTGAGTTTGACCGGCGCCATTACCAACACCGGGACCGTCACCCTCCAGGCAACTGGCAACGCAACCTACTTGATCATCAACGGCGCGGTCACCTTGAACGGATCGGGAACCATTGACATGACCAGCCTCAATGGGCAGTACACGAATCAGATCTATGGCGTGGGGACAGGTCCGGTCCTCGTCAGCCATAACACGATTGAGGGAGCGGGGAATCTCGGGTCGGGCAATATGGGATTCACCAACGACGGCACAGTTGACGCCAACATCTCTGGTCAAACCATTGCTATCAACGTGAACAGCTCCGGCTTCACCAACTACAACGGAACGACCACGACGCTGACCGGCGGCACCTACATCGCCAACGGCGGCAATATCACTTTTGCCGCGGGCAATACCACCGGGATTACTACTTTGGCAGCCAGCGTAACTGAAGAAGGCGGCGGGCAGATTCTCAACACAAGCAACGGCAACGCCAACGCGCTGGCTAACCTGACCAGCATCACATCGGCGGGCAGCTTAACCACCGACGTGAACTTCACCGACGCCGGAGCCTTCAGCAACGCCGGATCGCTGACCATTCTTGGCGGAACGACGTTCCAGGTGGGATCGCTGACCCAGATCAGCGGCGGCTCGCTCACCGCCGGAACCTACGTGCTGGATTCGAATCTCGACATCACTGGCGCCGCGCAGACCATCACGACCAATGCGGCGAATCTTACCCTGGCGGGCGGCACGATTGAGAACACGTCGAACAGCACCAACGCTCTTGCTGGTCTCGCTGCCAATACCGGCAAGCTGACGATTGCCGGCGACACGGCGTTTACCACGACCGCAGCCAGCTTCAGCAACACGGGCACGCTGACAGTGGGTGCGGGCAGCACATTTATCGCGCCCACTCTCACGCAGATCAGCGGAAAGACGCTCTCGGGCGGAACGTTTGTCCTGGGCGGCAACATTGATCTGAGCAACTCCGGCATCAGCATCACCACCAACGGCTCGACGCTGACGCTGGAAGGTGGCACCATCAATTCCGACGGCGTGAATGCTCTGACCAACCTCGCCACTAACTCCAAGAGCCTCACGCTGGCGGGTGACGCGAACTTCACCACCGGAGCTTCGGTCAACTTCTCGAACACCGGGACGCTGACGGTCGACAGCGGCAGCACCTTCACCGTGGCTCACACCCTGGCCCAGTACAAGAGCACGACCAACACCCTTTCGGGCGGAACGTTTGTGGTGGGCGGCACGCTGGCGCTGGCGGCAGGCGCGAACGGCATTGAGACCGATTCCTCCAACCTCACCCTCGACGGTACCGGCACGATCAAGAACACCACCAGCGGCGCCAATGCGAACGCCCTGGTGAACCTGAACACGATCGGCAGCACGGGCAGCTTCACGCTGGCCAGCGGCGCTAACTTCACCACAGCCGGTAACCTCACCAACTCCGGCAAGCTGACAGTCGACAGCGGAAGCACTCTCACCGTTACCGGAACCCTAAGCAACCTGAGCGGCGGCACTCTGACCGGCGGAACTTACACCGTCGGCGGAACCTTGCAGCTCGCCAGTGCCAACGGCGGCATCACCACCAACGCCGCCACCCTGACGCTGACCGGAACCACGGCGAAGATCATGGACGGCACGAGCAACGCGCTATCCACACTGGCTAACAACTCTGGTTCGTTGACCTTGTCGGCGGCGGCCAAGCTGACGACCGCACCCAGCACCTTCACCAACTCGGGCACAGTGGACGTGACCAAGGGTACGACACTAACCGTGGGCGGCACGGGCCACAGCTATAGCCAGACCGCGGGCACCACCACGGTGGACGGAACGCTTTCTGCCGGCGCCAAGGGAACAGTTTCTCTCACCGGAGGAACGATTCAGGGCGCGGGCACGGTGGTGGGCAACACCACCAACACCAGCGGCACGTTCAGCGCGGGCGATGCGGGCAAGGCGGGACTGCTGACGATCACCGGCACGTACACGCAGCTGTCGAGCGGCACGTTGAACGTCAATGTCGGCGGCACCACCCTGAGCACGCAGTACAGCCAGTTGAAGATCTCGGGCACAGCCAGCCTGGGCGGGACGCTGGCAGTGACGCTGATCAACAGCTTCACCCCGGCGATCGGCAACACCTTCACCATCCTTACGGCGAAAAGCGTAGCGGGCACGTTCACCAATACGACGATCGCTATCAACTCCAGCGAGCAGTTCGACATTACGTACACCTCGACGGGCGTGGTGCTGACCGTGGTTTCGACCCCGGCCTCGCACTCGAACCCGCCGGCGCAGTCGGCGCTGGAAGTGACGGCAGCCGATCCGAAGCACTCGGTGGGGTCGCCGAGCAAGAACACGACGATAAGCGCGAAGAATACCCTGCGTCATGCCCTCACCGGAATCGGCAAACGGGTGGACGTGGCGAGCCTTGGGCACGGATTGGCTCCTGTGTCTGGCGCGATCTATGCCACGCCGAGGATATGGGAGCACGTTCCGGTCGCGCCCTCATGGGATCACATGAAGGCTGTGACGGTCGTACAGCGCGCGGAGAATCTGGGTGGAGCGAGCTCCGATCTGGCACATCACGTTGACCTCTGGACGGGCACAAGCCACGCGGTTGCGCCGATACAGTCGCCGGTGATCGGACGGTCGGGCCTCAACAACACGCGCCGCATTCCGGTGCACACGCTGCCCACTGCGCTACCGATAATCCGGTGATAAGATACGGTGCGATGGTCACCATCATTGCTTGGAGGAGCCCGTTTTGAAGAAGATTATCGCGTCGAGCTTTGTGTTTGCCTTTGTGCTGGCGGTTTTGCTTTCAACGAGTGCTTGCGAACAGCAGCAGCAGCGCAAGGGGGCGGAAATCACCACCCCGTACGCCGCGGTGCTGTTGGACAATAACCAGGTCTACTTTGGAAAGCTGGCGAACGCCGACTCCCAGTTTCCTGTGCTCACCGATGTGTACTACATCCAAAGCCAGGTGAATCAGGAGACCAAAGCGGTCAAGAGCGTCCTGGTGCGGCGCGGCAACGAGGTACACGGGCCGGATCGGATGTTCCTGAACGAGCGGCACATCATTCTGATCGAACCCGTCGGTCCCGACTCACAGGTCGCAAAGCTCATCGCCGACGACAAGAACGGCAAGCACTAAAAGCAACTCGCGCGAGGAACCGGTTTGCCGACAAATCGGGAGCGAGGGGTTTCAGCCTACAATATCCCCGCCTCTTTTCGTGGGCAGTCTCAATTACGTTCCGGTTTTCAATTCCAGATAATTCACCGCACGCTTTTAACCTTTGATGTTAAGAGCGAATGGCGTTGCCACCGGGACAACTCAGCGGTCGGTTGGCTCTACGAAGCGCCGATTGTCGGTAAGCTTAGAGTGTGCCCTTAAATTGCCGGTTACCTTCACGGAGAAATTCTTGTGGGCCGGTACCCCGTCCACTCCGTCCACGGTGAGGCGGATCGTGAACTCCCCTGCGCTGGTGTAGGCATGAGATACCTTCGGGCTGTCAGTGCTCGTGCCGTCGCCGAGGTCCCAGTGATAAGCGACCGCGGGCACACCGCCAGCTGCGGCCTGTGCCGGGAACGCCGAAAGCGAGACCGCCGAAAAAATGATCGTCTCACCGGCGTTTGCCGCTGGGGGCACCTGTGCGGTCACGGTTGGGGCAGCCGCGGCAAAGCTGTTGTCGATCAGCTTGATCACCCTGACTGACTCGGCGGGCTGGTTCTCCAACCGCACTGCGCCACCCTCGAGCGTGACCGTCACTTTCCCATTCAGCACATCCGTTGCCGCAAACGTGTGGCCGGCCGGCAGGCCGAGGTCCGCCAGCCTTAGCGTGTGCGAGCGCACCTTGTTCGTCCAATTGAAGACCGTCAGTATGGCCTGTCGTTGATCTTCGCGGAGCAAGAAAATACTGGGTTGTTCATCCTCCGGCTCATAGGTCATCAGGTCTAGCGGCGTGGAAGCCCGGCCGATTTTCGACATATTCAGCAGGTCCCGGTTTTCAACCAGTGCCAGCCGATCCTTCTCGGAGCCGAGGATCAGCATGTCATCGCCAATCTCATACATGCCGCCGGATATTGCGGAGAGCGCGATCGAAGCCTCGGCCGCACCCAGCGAGATCGAAGAGTGTTCATGGGCACGCTCCATGAGATGGGTTGCGGTGACGTTGAAGGCGTCCGGATCATTGACGAAGAAATTACGGTGCATATAGAAGCGCGCGGCAATGCCGGAGGCGGCATTTTTGGTCCTCCCAAAACTGTGGCCCGTATCCGCGGAGATCCGGCCCGTATCTACCAGACCCACTGGGTTGAGCATGGGACTTCCGTCTTTATCGAGGATCACCTCATCGCCCACGGCATCGCGGATTGCCTGGAGGCCAATGCGTTGCGCTTCGAGGGCTGTGGTGTTGGGGCGGTAGTGGTAACCCTCGATCGCGGTGGTATCCATGAAGTCGAGCTTGATGAAGCGAACTCCCCATTCGCGGACGAGTTTCCGGTAAGTGTCCCGCATATACTCCTGCGCTCCGGGATGGGTTGTGTCCAGCGCGTAAAGCGTATCCGTCTTCTGATCCCAGACATCGCCAATGGGGATCGGATCTCCCTTGGCATTGTGCACCAGCCATTCTTTGTGGTGCTCATAGACCCAGGCCCGGGTTGTTACCTCAAACGGCGCAGTCCATATGCCGAATGTCAGGCCCTCTCCGGTCAGGTGATGCCCGACGAACCGCATACCATCCGGGAATTGTGTTGCATTCGGAGTGGCAAATTCGCCCCGAGCATACTGATACCCTTCATCAATTTGGAAATACTTATACCCTAATGACTTCAGGTGTTCGGCTTGCCAGTCGCCGTTGGAGAGAACTTCACCTTCGTTGATCGCGCCATAGTAAACGGTCCAGCTCCACCAACCGATAGGAGTCTCACTCGAGACGCGCGCATGGTGCAGACGACGAACCGCATCACCGTAGGCCAGCAGTTGATCGTGATAATCCCGTCCGGCCTCAAACATCAATCGCTCTGAGGCCATATCTTCACCGGTCTTAAGAGGAAGGCTCAATTCGACCTGATCGTCTGCGGGAGCATCCTTCAGATCGAAATCCTTCTGGATTTCTGTGGTTCCAGTGGATTCGACTGTATAGGACGCTACTTTGGTCTTCGCTCCCGCACCCTCAGCTTGCAGATGCATCACGGTTAGAAATCGGTCTGAGGTGAGAGCACCGAGAAATAAACTCTGCTTGCTCTCCCGGTTGTAGATGAGTTGGCTCCCCGCACCGCGATGCATCCCGCCGGGCGCTTGCCCGAAGTCGTAGAGAGCAAGATCCGGCCAATCTTCGCTGAAACTGTCGGAGAGCACCCGGTCAGCCGCTTGCCCACCACCCAGATTGAGGATTGCCTCACCTACGGCCTCCACACTCCGAATGGCTTGCACAGTTACTTCCTTTCCCGTGCTGTTTCGCACCTTTACCTGAATGGTGCCGTACGCGCGCTGTTTGTAGAGCTGTAGCACGTAGACCAGATCGGGTTTGCCGTCCAGTCCGCTGCAAGTGACTGTCACCTCCCGGCCGGCGCCGAGATCATCTTCGAAGGCAGACTCCGAAGCCTGGTGCCGCGGGTAATCGCTCGAGCGAAGCCACTGGTGGTCAACCTGTGCTGCCACACCGGACTTGAGCACGGGCTGACCATCATGCAAGAACAGTTGGTACGATCCCTCCTGCGCGTTGACCGTCACCGACAGCTCGTCGTTCATCAGTTGCTGGGCCGCGCAAGGCAGCGCGACCATAAGCATGCAAGCGGTAACGGCTAGTCCAACTCTAAAAACCTGTCTGCGAGCTCTTTTCGGCAAGGCAGCAATCTCCTACGCGTGCGTGATCGTCACCGCATACTACTTCATTGGGTCAAACTCAGTGAAGCGAATACTCAGCTCAAGAAGGTCAGAGCCTCAACTCGGAAGCAGCAACGCAAGAAAAATGGGCGGTCGCAGAACGCCCGCCCAATCTCCTTACTCGACCACCTCGATCCACTCTACTTCTTTATCTTTTCCTTCTGAGCTGCCATTTCTACACTGCCAGTTCTTGCCGGACCGCCACGGTCTACCAGCTTGGCATAGTCCTCCGCCTTGAAGGGATACTCCCGAGCTGACTCTTGCCCGGTCGTGCTCAGGGTGATGTCTACTCGGCGGTTGTAGGCCAATACGATTGTCTGTATTTTCCACAGGGCCTTTTGCTGGTCTTCCGCGCTCAGGCTGGTATCCTGCTCCACCTGCTGCTTCACTTGATCGACAGTCAGGTTTTGCTCCTTGCCAAAGGCCTTGGTCTCAAGGTTGGCTTCGGGAATCCCCTGCTCCACCAGGAACCGCTTGGCCAACTCCGCACGCCTTTCGGAGAGAGGCTGGTTGTAAGCCTCCGTCCCACGCTTATCGGCGTGTCCGGAAAGAGTCAGGCGAGCATCCGGCTTGACCGCAAGAAGTTGCTTGAAGGCGTCAGCCATCGACTTGAGGGTTTCCTTTTCGCTGGGAAGGAGAGCGGCTTCTGTCTTAACCGATCGCGGTCGATCGGTGGGGAAGTAGACGCTGCGCATCGCGAGTTTGACCTCGGGCTCTGGCTCGATCGAGCCCATAATGTGCAGAGTCGCGGTTTTTGTTGCAGTTCCGCCGCAACCGTTGCTGGCGTTGAGCGTGTACGTAACAGTTTCGTCGACGGTGCCGGGGTCGGTCTTCTTGGGAGTGATCTGCAAACTGTGGTTGCCGTTGGCAGCGACCGCACCCAATGAATCAATCGAAACTGTCGAAGCGTTTGTGGCCGTCCAGTTCAACGCCGTGCTGTCGTCAACGACGACCTTGTCGCCGATCCGCTTGTAGTGGACCTCCGCCGGCGCAAGCTCCAGATTTGCCTGGACGGCATTGTTTACATTGACGGTGGCGCTGGACGTGACAGTGCCGCCTGGTCCGTTAGCGGTCAGGTTATAGGTGGTGGTTTGTGTGGGCTGAATGGATTGCTGACCCGAACTTGCGACCGGCCCAACCGGAGTAATCTCAACGCGAGGCGCATCTGACGAAGTCCAGTTGATCTGTGAAGCATCTCCGCAGTTGAGTTGCGCCGTGGTCACCGATAATTGAGCGGTGGGCTTGACAACGGCAACGGTCGCACTGGCCGTGCCTACGGTGAAACGCGGTATGGCGCTGAGCTTCTCTCCACGGGACCAGGCAACAGTCTTGCGAACGCCTTTCGGGATGTCGACAACGACACGCTGGTTAGCGGGAACCTCGACTGGGCCCGACCAAACCTCCTTGTCACCCGACAAGACCGAAACCTGGTAGGTGCCGGGTGGAACCACGAGTTCTTGTTTCCACACCCAGTCGTTATTGAATTCGTCTCCGTGCCCAACGAAGAAGTCTGGCGTTTTCCCGTTCAGCAGAATCGCATCCCGGTCAGCTCCCTCAATCGTCATGGCGCCGAAGGGCCCCGAAACCGTTCCTGTGACCGGTGTCAAAGTGACATCGAGATTGGTAGCTTTGCCTGCGGTAATGGTGACCGTTTGGCTTGACGGAGCGTAACCGTAGTTGACCAGTTCAATCTTGTGGTCACCCGCGCTGAGGCTCAGGGAGTGGTGTTTACTGGCTTCGCTGATCGCGTGACCGTCCAGGAAGATGTAGGCTTGCTTGGGAGTGACGTGGAGGACGAGTTTGCCGTCCTGGGCAAAACTTGAGCTTCCGCCGGCCAACATGAGTAGAGCGACGGAGAGAAAGAAACGGGATAGCAGGGTCTGTAGCTTCATAGCGATCTCCTTGATACCGGGACCTAGCTTCGGGCGCGATACGACCGAGAGGAGCTGATCCGGCCCCCCTCAACGGCGGCGTCCATGCTGGCGGGTTTACTGTGTCGCCGGTTGATCCCGGGCTACTTTCGCGACGTCAGGTAGTATAACGCCAAGACCGCATTCAAAGGGGCATTTGTGAGCGCACTCAGCGCCATCGACCTTTCGCCTGCACGCTCCCCAAGTGAGACCTGGAATGTAAAGCGAGGTTGCAAATTCTTGCGCAGGTTCGCCACGAAATTGTCAACGAACGGGGACTTCTTCTTGCGATGGTTCTTGGCTGCGTCCGCAGCGCTGTCCTGCGGCCGCCAGGCGACAAAGGTGTACACTGCTGCCGATCTTCTAAAGACGGCGAAAGGCGATCAAACATGTCCGCACTCATTGCGGGGAATCCGCACTTGGACAGACTTGGCCATCGCGCTGACCGCTCTGGTCCTGGGAGGAACCGATCGATGAAACGTACCTTGCTCGTGTCTCTGGCATTTTGGATGCTCGTGATGGTCGTATCTGCGCAGAATCCCACCTCCGAAACACCGCATAAAGCTCCGCCAACCATCGAGCAGAAAACCAGCGGCATGCAGAAGATGCCCGGCTTCTTTACATCCTTCTGGGACGGGCGCGAGGGAAAGCTCTGGCTGCAGATCGACAAGTGGAACACGCCATTCCTTTATTACGAAACGCTGCCCAACGGCGTGGGTTCGAATGACGTTGGTCTCGATCGCGGCCAGCCTGGCAAGATGCATGTCGTCCATTTCGAACGCAGCGGTTTGCGAATTCTGCTGGTCGCTGAAAATGAAGAGTACCGCGCGGTCACGGATGATACGGACCAACAACAGGCGGTGCAACAGGCGTTTGCCCAATCCGTTCTGTGGGGCTTCGAAGCAGCTGCCGAAGATGGGGAAGCAGTACTGGTTGACGCTACACCATTCTTCCTGAGCGATGTGCATGAGGTCGCGGCGAGGCTTGCCTCGCTGCAGCAGGGCAACTACCATGTCGATGCGTCGCGCTCTGCTATCTACCTTCCCCGCACCAAGAATTTTCCGGAAAACACTGACGTGGAATCCACGTTAACTCTTGTCGGAGAGAATCCCGGCCATTGGGTCGAAACCGTCACTCCCGATCCTCGCGCCGTCACCGTGCACGAACACTTTTCTTTTATTCAGGCGCCTCCTGACGGATTTCACGAGCGGGCTTACGATCCTCGTTGCAGCTTCTTCGGCATCAGCTACATGGATTTTGCCACGCCGGTCGACCAGTCGATCGTCAAGCGTTACATTGCACATTACCGTATCGCCAAGAAAGACCCGGCGGCTGCGATGAGCGAGCCGGTGAAACCGATCGTCTACTACGTGGATCGCGCCATTCCAGAACCGATACGCTCGGCCGTCCTTGAAGGCGTTGGTTGGTGGAACCAGGCTTTCACCGCGGCCGGATACAAGGACGCATTTCAGGTGAAGCTGCTTCCGGAAGGCGTCGACGCTATGGACGTCCGCTACAACGTCGTCGAATGGATTCCTCGCTCGACGCGGGGCTGGGCGTACGGCAGCGCCATTTCAGATCCGCGCACCGGGGAGATCATTAATGGCCATGTGAATTTCGATGCATTGAGGATCCGCCAGGTATTTCTGATCGCGCAAGGGCTGCTCGATCCTTTCGGCAAAGACCCCGCTGCATTGAAAAAAGCCAACGAAATGGCGCTGGCCCGCATTCGACAACTGGCCGCCCATGAAACCGGCCACACACTCGGCCTGATGCACAATTATGCCGCCAGCATTGTGAATCGCAGCTCGGTCATGGACTATCCGCCGCCGACCGTAACGGTCGGCGCGGACGGCCTGCCTGATGTCTCTGACGCCTATGCGGTTGGCATCGGGGAGTGGGACAAAGTTTCCATCACTTACGGCTACAGCGACTTGTCTCAAACCAACAACGAGACTCAGGCGCTCGACAAGATTCTCGATGACGCGTTCTCCAGAGGGCTTTTGTACCTTACGGACCAGGACGCGCGCCCGCTTGGGTCCTCGAGCCCTATCGCGCACCTTTGGGATACCGGCAGCAACGATCTCGACGGCCTGAAGCGCGTGCTGGCGGTGCGCGCCGCGGCTTTGAAAAACCTTTCGGAGAGTGCGATTCCAGAACACACCCCGATGGCTACGCTCGAAGATGTGCTGGTTCCGATGTATCTTTACCATCGCTATCAAGTGGCCGCTGTGGCGAAGTCGATTGGCGGGCTCGACTACTCCTTCAATCTTCGCGGCATCAAAGATAGGACCCCCGCGATTGTGCCTGCCGCCCGGCAGCGAGAATCGATTCGAGCCGTTCTCGACACGCTCTCGCCGCAACTGCTCGCCTTGCCGGAGCCTCTGCTGAAGATGATTCCGCCACGCCCGCCGGAATATCCCACAGGCCGCGAGAATTTTTCGCGGCGCACTTCGCCCGCATTCGACGCGCTCGCTCCCGCAGAAGCGGCGGCGGAAATCGTCGCGAACCTGCTCCTCCAGCCGGAACGCGCCCAACGCATGATCGAGTATCACGCGCTCGATGCGGGCAACCCCAGTTTTGAGGAACTAGTGGCCGACCTGCTTGCCGCCACATGGAAGGCACAGGCCTCATCCGGTTATAACGGCGCGATTCAGCGTACCGTGAACTCGGTTGTCTTGAATCACCTCATGGCGCTGGCAGGCGACGAGCGCGCCTCCGCACAAGTGCGTGGCGTTGCCTCGCTTGAGCTCGACGAATTGAAGAAATGGATCGCCACGCAAGCGCCACCGGCGAAAGACTATGTCGTGCGCGCCCAACTCTTCTTTGCCAAGAGCCAAATCGACCGCTTTCAGAGGAATCCAGCGGAGGTTCGCACGCCGACGCCGGCTCCACCCCCGGACGGCGATCCGATCGGCATTGACGACTGGCAGTGAGACCCTTTTCAGAACACCTAAGCAGGGAGACGTTTCCTACACATGCTCAATGGACTGCGAGTTATTTTCGTCAAGCAGACGTGCCGCGGGATCGGATTGATGACGACAGTAGCTGTGGTCTTCAGCTTGTCCGGATTGTTGCACGCTCAGGCGCTGCCGAAGGCTCCTGGTGCGGAAGTGTTTTCTTTAACCCCAACCTCTGGATATTTTTCGGAGCCGGCGATTGCGGTTGATCCGAACAATCCGGAGCGCGTGGTCGCGGTGTTTCAAGACAATGCCCACGCGTCCTACTCCGAGGACGCAGGACACACCTGGCACGCGGCGGAAGGCGTGGCGCCGCCGAACTACCGTGTCTCCGGCGATGTATCCACTGCCTACGACGCCCAGGGGCATGCCTTCATCTGCTACATTGCATTCGACAAGCTGGGCACGTTCAACTACTGGGGACATAACGCATCGCGAAACGGTATTTTTGTGCGCCGTTCGCTAGACGGCGGAAAGACTTGGGAGGCGAACCACGTAGCGGTCAGCGAGCTAGCGACTGAGCCCGGAATTCCGTTTGAAGACAAACCGTACATCGTTTCGGACACAACGAAAAGCCGCTATTCCGGAAATCTCTACGTCGGCTGGACAAGATGGACCCTGACCAACTCGGAGCTAATGTTTACGCGCTCTACTGACGACGGCAAGACGTGGTCGAAGCCGCTCGAAATCGACAGCCAGCCGGGGCTACCACGCGACGACAACGGTGCGGCAGAGGGCTTTGCGGGCGCGGTTGGCCCGGACGGCACGCTGTACGCCATTTGGAGCCAGGGCAACGAAATCCTTCTTGCGACTTCGCGCGACGGTGGAGTGACATTCTCGCGGGCTCGCACGATTATCCACACGGCACCGATGATGTTCGCCGTGCAGACGCTCGAAAGGGCCAATGGTTTTCCGCAGGTTGCAATCGATCCGCGGAGCCGACGGCTCTACGTGACCTGGAGCGATTACCGTAACGGCGACCTCGATATTTTCTGTTCGACCTCCGACGATGGAGGAAAGAAATGGAACGAACCCGTACGAGTGAATAACGATCCTGTTCATGACGGTGCGGACCAGTTTTTTCAATGGCTCGCGGTCGACACAACCGATGGAACAGCCAACGTTATTTTTTATGACCGGCGTGGAGATCCGCAGAATCGAACTCAAACCGTTACGTTGGCACGCTCCACAGATGGCGGACGCAGCTTCCAAAATTACGCCTGGACTGCGGAGGCGTTCGAAGCGAGCGGGGTTTTCTTTGGCGACTACACCGGAATTGCCGCATCCGGCGGGCGAGTCTATGGGGTTTGGACAGAGAAGCCGGCCGCCGTCGCAGAAACAGCAAGCGACGCGGCCAAGAAGCCCGACGAAGTGAAGAAGCCCGATGAAGCAAAGCCCAACGAGGCGAAGCCCAAGCCGTACGGCACGGTGGTGAAAGTTGGGGTCGCGGATTTCAGGACAGCCGTAATAACTGGAACTTCGCCGTAGCGCGCGTCACTTTGCTTTTTGCTCCGCGATCCATTTATCGGTGCGGGCCTCGAGGAGATCAAGAGGCAGCGTTCCGCCGTCGAGCATCTCGTCGTGGAATTTGCGGATGTCAAACTTGGGCCCCAGTTCCTTCTTGGCGCGTTCGCGGAGTTCCCGGAATTTGAGCTGGCCGAGCTTGTAACTAAGGGCTTGCGCAGGCCACGCGATGTAGCGGTCAGTCTCGGATTGAATGGTGGGCTCGTCGACCGCGCCGGATTTCCGCATGAAGTCCACGACCTGGTCGCGGGTCCATCCTTTCGAGTGGATTCCGGTGTCGACGACGAGACGAACAGCTCGGAATAGCTCCGAGGAAAGACGCCCGTAGTCGGAGACGGGATCCTGGTAGAAGCCGACCTCTTTGCCGAGTTGCTCCGCGTACAGCGCCCAGCCTTCGACGTAGGCGTTAAAGCCGAGACCATGCAGGCGAAACTTCGGCATTCCAGTGAGTTGCTGCTGCACCGATAGCTGCATGTGATGTCCGGGGACGCCTTCGTGGTAGGCGACCGCTTCGTCGTCGATCATCGAACGGTCGGCAAAGTTGGAAGTGGCTACAACGACGCGGCCGGGGCGTTTGCCATCGGGCGTGCCGGTAACGTAGTGGGTGGCAGCGGCGGCCTGGAATGCGGGTATGGCTTCGACCGTAACCGGCGATTTCGGAAGCAAGGTGAAGAGCTCCGGAAGTTTCGGCTCCATCTGTGCGATGTATCGGCGGAAGTCGTCGAGGATCTGGTCGGCCGACGTAGGAATGTATTTGGGATTGGTTTTGATCGATGCCCGGAAGGAAGCAAGGTCGGCGAAGCCTTCTTTCTTGGCGATCGCCATCATCTCGGCCTGAATGCGGTCGATCTCGCGGAGGCCGAGTTGATGGATCTCATCCGCCGTCATGTGCGTGGTGGTGCGGCCGTAGATGTCGTTCTCGTAACGCTTCTGGCCGTCTGGCAGGGAAGTGATCGCGAGCGCGGTTCGGCCTTCCGGAGCGTATTCCGTGCGCAGGAATGCAGCGAAGGTTTTGTAAGCAGGGAAGACGTCGGTGTTGACGGCGTCGGTGATCTGCCGCGTCAGACGCTTCTGATCATCCGCGGAGATATCCGCTGGATACTTCTTGGTCGGGATCACAAAAGGATCAGCGTCGATAATGCCCTGGCACTGCACGGGTAGCTTCTCGATCAGGAATCGGACGGGCATGAGTTTGTCTTTCATGCCGGCGCGAAGCACTTCGGTGGTCTGGGTGAGGACGCGAGGAATCTGGTGCAGACGGGCGATGTAGTCCTCGTAATGCTTGACCGAGTCGAAGGGCATGGAGAGCGGCATGTCCGCGAGGCTGGTATGGATGCCATTTTGCTGATTGATCGGCATCTCGTATTCTTTTAGGTCGAAGTCGGTGATGCGCTGCTGCAGCACGCGAACCAGCAGGTCGTGGGAGAGCTGGTCCTGGTCGGAGAAGCCGGCACTCGAGATGGCTTCCAGCCGAGTCAGGAAGGCCTGGTCGGTCTTGTGGCGTTGGGCGACAGCGTCGAGTGAGTAGTCGGCAAGCTTATCGTTGTAACGGTAGTCACCGAAGGCAGTGGCGCGCTCGGGAAAGTTGCGCAAGTCGGTCTCGTACTGCTCTTCGAAAAGAGCGTTCTGGGCGGCAACGCGATCGGCAACGGACTTCAGGTCTTGGGCGAAGAGGGAACCGGCGACCATGACTAGGAAAATCAAACTCTGGTAGAAGCGCATAGTGTATGCAGCCTACCAAAGGGGAAGGTACTTGCGCGAGAGAAATTGGCCGTTTTTCGGAGGTTAATGCATTGGGGCCTGGAGGTCGCTTCAAAGCTCCGCTCTTCCGGTAGACTGGATGTCCAACATAGGGGATCGCCACTTGCACAAACTCGGATCGTGTTTGCAGCGTCATCTCATCGCAGTCCTTTTTCTTTTACTAGCAGTCTCAACGGTTGCCCAGTCGGTTCCTCCGGAACTGGTGAATGGGCTCAAATGGCGGCTGATTGGGCCATTCCGCGGCGGGCGAGCGGTTGCGGTGGCCGGCGTGCCGGGCGATTCCACAACGTTTTACTTTGGCGCGGTCAACGGCGGCATCTGGAAAACAAGCGACGCCGGAACTGTCTGGACACCGATTTTTGATAAGCAGCCCGTCGGTTCGATCGGCGCGCTTGCCGTGGCTCCTTCTGATCCAAAGACCATCTACGCCGGAACTGGCGAGTCTGACATTCGTTCTGACTTGTCGTCAGGGAACGGCGTCTATAAATCCGTTGACGGCGGCGCTACCTGGACGCACATCGGCTTGGAAGACACGCGCCAGATCAGCCGGATCGTAGTCGATCCGCAGAACCCAAACATCGTCTATGTCGGAGCGCTGGGGCACGCCTATGGCCCAAACGAGCAGCGAGGCGTCTACAAATCTGTCGACGGAGGAACGCATTGGACTAAGGTCCTCGATGCAGGATCAGAAATCGGCGTTTCAGATCTGGCGATTTGTTCCGGGAATCCGCAGCTCTTGTTTGCCGGGACATGGCATTCTCATCGTCCTCCGTGGAGCACCTATCCTCCCATCGACGGGCCCGGCGGTGGACTCTACCGCTCGCAGGATGCGGGAAAGTCGTGGTCTCGCTTCAGCGGCAGCGGTCTGCCCGAGGGCGATTGGGGACGCATCGGCGTTGATGTTGCGCCAGACGGCAAGCGCGTCTATGCGCTGATTCAAGCCAAAAAAGCGGGCCTGTACCGTTCCGATGATGGAGGCAATACCTGGACTCTGGAGAACGCGGACCCACGGCTCACCAGCCGTGCGTGGTATTTCAACAGCATCACCATCGACCCGCAGAATCCAGATGTGCTCTACGTCCCAAACGTCGCTCTTTACCGATCTGAAGACGGCGGGAAAACAATTTCGGTGGTGCGGGGCGCGCCCGGTGGAGATGATTACCACGAACTCTGGGTTGATCCCAAGAATTCCGCCAGCATGGTGCTGGGAACGGATCAGGGAACTACCGTGAGCCTCGACCGCGGCCAGACCTGGAGTACGTGGTACAACCAGCCCACGGCCCAGCTCTATCACGTGATTACTGACAACCAGTTTCCCTACATCGTGTACGGCGCCCAGCAGGATAGCGGCAGCGCTGCGGTTCTGAGCCGTACCGACCACGGCCAGATCACGCCGCGCGACTGGTTTCCCTCGGGTGAGAGCGAGAGCGGATACATGGCGCCCGACCCGAAGGATCCAAACATCGTTTATCTGAGTGACAGCTACGGTGGCGTGGATCGCTACAACAGGAAAACGGGCTTTAGCCAGAACGTTAGTCCGTGGCCCGTGCAGACCTTCGGGACCGAGATCAATCAGCGCAAATATCGGGCGACTTGGACTCCGGTCCTGCTATTTTCCCCGGCTGACTCGACTACGCTTTATCTCGGGACGCAATACGTGATGAAAACCGTCGATGGCGGTCTGCACTGGGAGACCATCAGCCCCGATCTCACCGGATCAGCCGAGTCGGCGGAGGATAAGAAACCGCAAGGACCACCGACGGTCGAGAATGCCAAACAGCGAGGGTACGGTGTTGTGTTTACCATCGCGCTATCGGCGCTCGACAAGAATCTCGTATGGGCAGGAACCGACACAGGATTAATTCACCTGACGCGTGATGGTGGAAAAAGCTGGAAAGACGTTACTCCTCCAGGGCTCTCAGACTGGAGCAAGATCTCTCTGATCGAAGCTTCGCACTTTGATCCGGCTGTGGCCTATGCTGCCGTGGAGCGCAGCCGCCTCGACGATCAGACGCCCTACATCTATCGGACGCGCGACTACGGCACCACCTGGCAGCCTATTACAAATGGCATTGCCTCTCCCGCGTTTGCGCGTGCGGTTCGCGAAGATCCCCAGAGCAAGGGATTGCTCTTTGCCGGAACCGAACTCGGAGTCTACGTATCCCTCGACGATGGTGATCACTGGCAATCCTTGCAACTCAATTTGCCGATCACCTCCATCCGCGATCTCACAATCCACGGTGATGACCTCGTAGTCGGCACGCACGGCCGCTCCTTCTGGATTTTGGATGACATTACCCCTCTGCGGCAAACGTCCGAGGCTCGGAAAGCGAATGCCTCGTGGCTCTATCACCCCGCCTCTGCCGTTCGCATTGATAATGACTCATTCCCAGGGACGCCTATTCCGCCTGAGGAGCCGACGGCTGAAAACCCTCCCAGTGGCGCGATGATCGATTATTTGCTCAAGTCCCCATCCAGCAGCGTCAAGCTTGAGATTTTCGATGCGCAGCAGAATCTTGTGCGGAGATTCTCTTCAGACGATCCAGTTTCGGGAAAGCACGCGCCGCTTCCTGTCGCCGAACGCTGGTTTCCCCAGCCCGAAATCCTTGAGAAAACTCCCGGGATGCACCGCTTTGTCTGGAATCTAACCTGGGGCAGTTCCGGCGGGCTGAGCGTGGATGAGGACGCACCATACCGTAATCCGAGCGGCCCAAAGGCGGTGCCCGGAGTCTATCAACTCCGCCTCACGGTTGATGGGCAGGCGCAAAACCAGCCACTGGAAATCGTCATGGATCCGCGTTCGCCTGCGACTCCGGAAACCCTCCAGCAGCAGTTGCAAGTCGGTCAACAGATCTTCGCTGAAACCCTCGAAGCCCGCCGTGCACTGGCTGAAATCGGTTCAGTGCAGAAACAGCTGGCAGACATTCAGCAGAGGCTGGGGGAGCAAAACCCGGCTCTTAAGATAGTTCTTGCGGACACGCAATCGGAGGTCGGAAAGATTCTTACCAGGAAAGAATCTGAACAGGCTGCCGGGCTGCAGGACGCGTTCACGGATCTGGCCTCAGCGCTGCGAGTGGTCGAAGGCGGCGATCGTGCCGTGCCTTCGCAGGCCATCGCCCTCTACAAAGAGTCGAGCGGAGTAATCAAGGCACGGATCGCGGAGTGGAGCACTTTCAAACAGGCAAAATTACCTCGGCTGAACCAGAAGCTGCGTGACGGAAAACTTGCTCCGATCGCCATCTCGGAAATTGAGCAGGAAGTCGAGTTTCTTATGACACGCTAAGTGCCGAGGGATGGCTATCGGCCGAGGCTGGCGGGGTTCGCCTATCAAGCCGCCAGAATCACCACGCCCGGTATCTTTCCATCTGCCCGTGATCGCGGCGGTTTTGATCCAGCGACGACTGAATGGCAGCTTGCAGCCTTTGTTCATCGTCGGAGTGGAGTGCGAGGAACTTGAACGGCTGAAGACCCCATGTGACGGGGCTTAACATTTCCGCCGCGCCAAGTACACAGCCTTTGCCGGTCAGAAACATCAACTTCACATGAGCGCCTCGATCCAGGGGTCTGGGCATGCAAAGCAAGCCGCCTGTAAGAGAGATGACCTGCAATTTGCCCGATACTCGACGACCGTCCTGGTGTCGAAGCACAGCCGGAGTGGTTTCCGCGAACGATGTTCGCGGGGCACGCTGTAAGGCCTGGCGTGAGGTGAGGTACATCATGTCGGCAGATCGAGTATGGGGCCTGTTGATGGAGAAAGGGAGATTACGGAAGGACTTGGTCTGGCCTATTGGGAGCGGACATTGTCGACTTAGGCTGAGGTTCTGCGTCTCCGTTTCTTCGTCCTGACTTCCCCGACGCGGATAGTGGCGCGGCTGAAAACTGAATCCCAGCGATGAACAATTTCGATTGGACTTGGGCTTGACCGTCCCCTAGAGTCCAGGGGGTGCAGCCCAGCGGTGCTCGAACCCGAAGTGTGTTAGGACCGGTGCCCGTGCCCGAGACTGGCCGCCGCATGTTTCGCCCTCCCTTCCGGAATTACCAGTTCGACACAGCGTATGATGAGATGTTTGAGGCTCCGGGTGAGCCTCGTCCGCACTATCGAGCGCTTTTTCAAACCCTTCTGGCGTTGCCTCCCGAAGAATTGCGCAAGAGCCAGCAGGCCGCCGACCTGTCGTTTCTGCATCAAGGGATCACCTTCACCGTTTACGGCAAAGAGGAAGGCACGGAGCGTGTTTTTCCCAATGACCTTTTGCCGCGGATCATTCCGAACCACGAGTGGCGCAAGATCGAAAATGGCCTGACCCAGAGAATCGCCGCCCTGAACATGTTCCTGGAGGACGTCTACCATCGGGGAAGGATTCTGGCGGATGGCATCGTACCCAGAGAACTGGTCTACAGTTGCCGCCACTTCCGGCGCGAGATGCGAGGCTTGGCGGTGCCGCGGGGGATTTACGTCAGCGTCTGCGGCACAGACCTCGTGCGGCTTCCAGACGGGAGCTTCGCGGTTCTCGAAGATAATCTTCGGGTTCCGAGCGGCGTCTCCTACATGCTGGCGAACCGCAAAGTTCTGAAGAAGGTTTTTCCCACACTCTTCCGCGACTACGGAGTTTCCCCCGTCGATCATTACGCGCAGGCGCTGCTAGCAACTCTTCGAGCGCTAAGCCCGTCGAACTCCACCAACCGGCACGAGCCGACCGTGGTGCTACTCACGCCCGGAGTCTTTAACTCAGCATACTTCGAACATACCTTCCTGGCGCAACAGATGGGAGTTGAGCTGGTTGAAGGCCGAGATCTGCTCGTACATGACAATGTCGTCTACATGCGCACGACCGCCGGGCTGAGGCGCGTAGATGTGATCTACCGGCGCGTGGATGACGATTTCCTTGATCCTCTCTGCTTCCGCCGGGACTCCCGCCTGGGCGTGCCGGGGCTGTTCAATGCCTATCGTGCCGGCAATGTAATGCTGGCAAACGCCATTGGAACCGGGATCGCCGACGACAAGGCCATTTACGCATATGTACCCGCGATCATCCGCTACTACCTTGGAGAAGATCCCATCCTGTCGAATATTGAGACCTACCTTTTGACTGATCGTTCGCAGCGGGATTATGTGCTGGCTCATCTGGATGAGCTGGTTGTGAAAGCGGTGGGTGAATCCGGCGGTTACGGCATGTTGATTGGCCCGCATAGCACTGCCGCGGAGAGAGAAGAGTTTCGCCAGCGCATCGTGGCCGAGCCGCGGAATTACATCGCGCAGCCGACGCTGAGCCTTTCCCGGGCGCCGTGTTTCCTCGAGGGAGAAGCGCAGGCCCGTCATGTCGATCTGCGTCCCTACATCCTCTATGGCAACAATGTCACGCTCGTGCCCGGAGGGCTCACGCGCGTGGCTTTGCGTCGAGGTTCGCTCGTCGTTAATTCGTCGCAAGGCGGGGGTAGCAAGGATACCTGGGTGCTGCGCGCATGAGCCAATTCAGGGAAACCACCATGCTCTCCCGCGTCGCGGACAGTTTGTATTGGATGAGCCGCTACCTGGAGCGGGCCGTGCACACGGCCCGCCTAATTGACGTTGATCTTCAGTTGCGCCTCGATCAGTCTCCAGAGGCGAGTTCAGGACGATGGCTGCGCCTGCTCGAAGCTTCGCAGGCGCCGATTCCCGAGGATGGCAAGATCGATGCGACGGCGCTCACCGACATCCTCACCCTGGATAGGACAAATCCATCCTCCATCATTTCGTGCGTAGCGGCAGCACGCGAGAATTTGCGGCAGGTCCGCGAGCAGTGCAGCTCGGAAATGTGGGAGCAACTCAACCGTCTTTACTTGCAGGTCAACAGCACAACTTCGGGCGAGGCATGGCTGCTGCATTCCTACGTGTTCTTTCGCGCGGTGCAGGAAGGCGCATACCTGTTTCAGGGAGTGACCGACTCCACCATGTCCCACGGGGAAGGTTGGCAATACATCCAGTTGGGGCGCTACGTGGAACGCACCGATGCGCTGGCACGCCTGATCGGCACGCACTTCACCCGCCTGCCTCATTCCCTGGATCAGGCCGTGGAGAGTGAAGAGTATCTGGAGTGGGTGGGATTGCTGAAATCCTGCGCGGCCTTTGAAGCTTATTGCAAAACCTACACTGCGGAACTGCGGCCGCTGCGAGTGGCGGAGTTTCTTCTGCTGAACTCGAGCTTCCCGCATTCGGTGCGCTTCTCGGTGGACATGGTGCATGCGGCCTTGACCGCAATCGGTCAGTTGACGGAGCGCAAGGCGGAACAACCGGTTCGGCTGACGGGACGGCTGCGCGCAACTCTCAGCTTCAGCCAGATCGAAGAAATCATGGCTTCGGGAGCGAATAGTTATGTGGAGAGCGTCCGCTGGCAGTGTGCTCAGGCCCACAGTTCCATCCATCAGATCTATTTTGACTATCCGGTTGAATCGGCGTTGGTTTCTTGAGCGCAGTTGATTTCGATCTGCTTAGACTGAGACAAAGAGGATATCGGTGATCTACTCGGTCCGTCATACTACAATTTTTCAGTACGAGCCTGCGGTGCGCGAGAGCGTGATGGAGGTGCGCATGCAACCGCGGAGCGAGGCCAACCAGCGCTGCCTCAGCTTCCAGCTTCACGTGAATCCCCCGGCCAGCATCATTCAGTATCGCGACTTCGCTGGAAACACGGTGCATCATTTCAACATCGCCGGATCCCACGCGCAGCTCAAAATCGCCGCTCAATCGACGATAGAGGTCGAACTTGTACCGGTCCCGTGCGCTTCCGACGCAGGCGACTGGGCAGATCTCGATGCTCTGGTTGCTGCCGATGACCACTGGGAAATGTTGTTGCCCAGCGAATTTGCCCGCTCCAACGAAGCTCTCGGATCCCTGGCGACAGAAATCAAATGCGAGAGACGCAGCACTCCGTTCGAGTTGCTGACGGAGTTGAACGAGAGCATATACAAGCTGTTTGCCTATGTTCCCAACAGCACCAAAGTCGATTCGCCAATCGATGAAGCATTGCGAACCCGGCAGGGCGTGTGCCAGGACTTCGCCCACATCATGATTGCGTTAGTCCGGCCACTTCACATCCCCTGCCGCTACGTCAGCGGATACCTGTTTCACCGCGACACCCAGGAAGAGAAGGATCGCTCGCTCGAAGGCGCGTCGCATGCATGGGTTGAGGCTTTGGTGCCGCGCCTGGGCTGGGTTGCCTTCGACCCCACTAATAACCTGGTTGGCGGAGATCGTCATATTCGCGTGGCCGTGGGCCGCGATTACGCAGACGTCCCGCCTACCCGGGGAGTGTACAAAGGCGAAGCTCTGAGCAAACTTAGCGTTGCCGTGACGGTTAGTCCTTCGGACGCTCCGCCGCCGGAAGAGTCTGCGCCGAGCATGGTCATCCAGTCCCGTCCCGTATTTGCGCGGCCCAACTCGCGTACCGAGCAAGAGCAGCAACAACAACAATAGAATTGTCGTTCTGCTCGTCCCGGCACGAATTACCTAGTCCTGCGATCCGCCTGTTTGCTTTCTTCGTGGAACCTAATCTTACGTGGCCAGACCTGCCCTTACGTAATCGCGACGTTGCCACACGACCGCCAGATAAACCGGCTTTGCTGCACGCCGACGCTAAAGTTTGTTTTGCCGAGGCCGATGTGGCCCTTGGAAGGCAGGAAACTATTACCGTTCCTGTCCGATCAACCAATTTCTGAGGAGACACTCATGTCCACGGCAGCCGTTTCAAGTAGTTCGTTGAGCCAGCAACTTCAGTCCTATTTTCAAACTCGTCAGAGCGATCTGCAACAACTGGGAAAGGCGCTTGAGAACGGCAACCTGTCCGGCGCTCAAACGGCCTACAACAACATTGTCACGCTGGGGCAGAGCGGCCCCTCCGCGAGTGGGAATCCGTTCCTGGTCAACCAGCGCGAGCAGGATTTCACCGCCATTGGATCAGCCCTGCAATCCGGAAACCTGGCTGCGGCTCAGCAAGCGTTCGCGACGCTCAGAAGCACATGGCCAGGGGCGCCAAGCCCAGGCGGAACAACGCCCGCAACCGGCCCTGAAATTATCGTGAACCTCAGCAATAGCAGCGGCGGCAGCTCCAGCCCCACCTCCGGCTCCACGCCCGCGGCTACCTCTGCCTCCAGCACCGGGCCTGAGATTGTGCTCAACCTGGGCAGCAACAGCACCGGCAGCACCAGTCCGGAGCAGATCACCATCAACCTGAGCAACTCAGCCAGTGGCGGGGAACAGCTCTCACTGAGCGTTGGAAGCCAGGGTTCCAACCCGGAGCAAGTTACGTTTAATCTGGGCTCCAACAGCAACGAGCAGATTGTCGTGAACCTGCTGGAGGGTTCCTCTTCCAGCGGCAGTTCCTCGAGCGCATCCTCGAGCGGAGGCCTCAGCGTTACGGCCTAAGCCGGCAGAACCGCCGGTGCAGTCAGCGGGAACCATACCCTCCTCCGCCCGCTTACTGCACCGGCGCATTTAGCGCGGCTACCAACTCCACGAAAGTGGTTGCGTGCACCGCTTGATCGACCGCCTCTTTGCGGCTGAATAATTCGCTGGCGTCTCCCAGCAAATCGTGTTGCGACTGGTTATCTCCCGTCAGAATCATGACGATCAATCGCGCCGGCTTACCATCGCGCGCGTCAAAATCAATCCCCTCCGATTTCGCCACCACCACCAGAGGCCTCGTCAGTCCGTTCACGCGCGCATTTGGGACGGCTAATTCATTCTCCCAGCCGCTCGGGAGCACGTGTTCCCGTTCCAACACCAGGCGAAGCAATCTGTCGGGCGCGTTGCTTACGGCCTCCGCGGCTACCTCGCACATCTCGCGCAGTGCTCCCGTCTTCGTTCTCGCCACCAGATGGGGCAAGAATAGCTTCGCGGTGACGGTCTCCTTCAGGGTCAGAGTCCGCCTTCTTCGGATCAAGAAATGAATGGCTGGCGCCGAAACCAGCGAGGTCAGTAGCGCCATTATCACCATCGCGACAAACATGTTGTCCCGGATCAATCCCGCCTGCAGCGCCAGGATGCCAAGAATAATTTCCATGGCTCCGCGCGCATTCATGGCCAGCCCCACTGCCAGAGACGAAGTTCGGTCCATTCCACCCAGGCGGGCGCCCCAGCCTGCTCCCAGCAACTTGCCCACGCAGGCGACTCCGATCACGGTAGCGGTTAGGCCTAGGTGAAAATTCGAGACAAAGTTCGTGCGCAATCCGATGCTGGCAAAGAAAAACGGCGCAAACACATTGGTCACGATCTGGTGGATGTGCTGGGATGTGCGCTTGCGCAAATGTCCCGACTCGCCAACTGCGATGCCAATGATGAACGCTCCAAACACAGCATGAATGCCGGCATATTCGGTGAAGGCCGCGCCCGCCATGGTGAGCGTGAAGATGAACCCAATCACCCCGCCCGGCCACGTAGTGTGCGCCTGCAACACCGGCAGGATTTTATCGATCAGCCAGCGCCCCGCGGTCAGAGTGATTCCAACGAACAGCACCACCAGCATGATCGTGTGCTTCACCCCATCGCCCACGCTGCCGCCCGCCGGGGGATGCATCATCCCCAGTACGAATGAGAACAGAATCCAGCCCACCAGATCATCGAACATTGCCGACGAAATTATGACCGTCCCCATCTCCGTGCGCAGAAGGTTCAGGTCCATCAGGATCTTCGCGATCACCGGCAGCGCTGAAATCGACAGCGCCGTGCCCACGAACAGCGCAAAGATCAAGGTGTTCGATCCCTTCACCGCGCCCATGTATTCGGGAAAGGCTTCGGCCGCGAGGAAGCCAGCCGCAAAGGGAAAAATCACACCGAAAAAACTCACCAGCAATGCGCTCTTGCCCTGGCGGAAGATGCTGCGCAAGTCGATCTCCAGGCCGGCCGTCAGCAGGAAAAACACAACGCCGAGCGTGGTCACGGTGTCGAGCACGATAGGCATCGGCCCGGTGGTGGGAAACAGCGTTTCGTAGATGTGCGGCCGATAGTGCCCGAGGACCGTCGGTCCCAGGAAAATCCCGACAGAGATTTCTCCCAGAATCGAGGGCTGGCCGATCTTCTGCATCAGCTCCGCCGCCAGTTTGGCGCAGCCGAGCAGAGTGGCCAACGCCATGAACATCGTCATCACATCATGCGGGCTCAAATGCTGCACGGTAACCTGCTCCTGGGGCTATTAAGGATAGTATGTAGCCTTATTGGTGACAGAATTCTATAACTCCAGCAAACACTTTAGGCCCAATCGTGCTCCCCAGGCATCTATTCTTTATGGGCGCCAGCTAAGAGTACACTGGCGCGATCCCCGGGAAATTGTCGAGCAGGAGGACCGCCATGAAGCGCAAGCCGTTGATCGTCGTCGTTATTTTGTTATCCCTCGCAACGCTGGGCTTTGCTCAGGATCGTGACCAACCTTCGGCCAAGTCTCAGGAACGCATCACCCGGGAAGTTCGGCACGAGCTTCTCATGCTTCCCTATTTCACGGTGTTCGACAACATTGCCTATAAGGTGGACGGCTTCACGGTCACGCTGATTGGCCAGGTTACACGTCCATCGCTCAAGTCAGACGCAGAGGGCGCGGTGAAGCACATCGAAGGCGTCGAGAAGGTGGATAACCAGATTGAGGTCCTGCCCCCCTCCGGCCTGGATGACGGCCTGCGCAGGCGCCTGTACCGCGCGATCTACGGATATCCAGCGCTGGAAAAGTATGCCATGGGTGTGCAGAAGCCGATCCGAATCATCGTGAAGAATGGCCACGTTACTCTGGAAGGTGTGGTCGATACCGAGACGGACAAGAACATCGCCGGAATCCGCGCCAACGGGGTCCCCAACATCTTTTCGGTGACTAACAACCTTCGCGTGGACTCGTCGAAGTAGAAGCCAGGAGTAGAGCGTCTCAGCGTGAAGCCTCAAGCTTTCCCGAACGGATCTTCCAGCGAAGGGCTCTGCGGCGTAAACAGTTCGGCTCCGTTCTCTGTAATGTGCATATCATCCTCCAGGCGGACGCCGAATTCTCCGCGGATGTAAATGCCCGGCTCGTCGCTGAAGGTCATGTTGGATTGAAGTTTCGTAGTATTGCCGCGGACCAGATAAGGCCACTCGTGCCCGTCCATCCCAATGCCGTGTCCGAGGCGATGGCTAAAATATTTGTAATCTGGCCCGTAGCCAGCGTCTGAAATCACTTTGCGTGCGGCCGCGTCGACTGAACCGCATTCCAGCCCAGGACGCGCGGTAGCCAGCGCCGTCGCCTGCGCTCGGTGCACAATGTCGAAGACCGCTTTCATCTTGTCAGACGCCTTACCCAGCACGAACGTGCGCGTGATATCGGATTGATATCCCTCCACGGTGCAGCCGTCATCGATCATGACGATTGAGCCCTCGCGAATCACTTGCGGCGTCGCCGAGCCATGAGGAAGCGCAGAGTATTCACCGACCTGCACGCTGGCCTCGCCGGGGAAACCGAGTTTTCCGTAAGCCGCAGCGATCAGATCTCCAACCTGATGCTGTGTCATGCCTTCGCGCATCGCGTGATAGACCGCCTCGTACGCAGTCAGCGTTACCTGGTTAGCTAAAGTCATCAGCGCGATCTCGTGCGCGCTCTTGATCATGCGGCAACCTGCGGTAACGGGGGTCGCGCTCGCAAGCGTGGCTTGCGGAGCGGCTTTGGCAATTCCATCGGCGAAAAAGAAACGCACGGTTTCTTCAATCCCCACGCGTCCGCTGGAGATGCCCCGTTCTTTGAGTCCCTGGGCTACACGCTGGTAGGGGCTTTCATCTTCCTGCCAGGTGCGAACATCGGGGTTTTCCCCATCGGGCGCGTTTGCGATCTGTTCGTGGGCTCGGCCTTCTTCAAACCCAGGACACACATAGAACGCTGCGCCTTTCGCCGGCAAGACCAGCGCGAACATGCGCTCGCCGCCTCCCCAGCGAATGCCGGTAAAATATTTCAGCGACGTGCCTTCCATAATCAGGATGGCGTCCAGCGCGTTCTCGCTCATCAGCTTGCGGGCTCGCTCCTGGCGTTCGCGCCGCTCGTCACGCGTAATGGGAGTAGCTTCACTCTTCCGCGACTTCAGGCTCGCCAGAGAGGGTGGCAGGGAAGCATCATCGGGCTTTTCCAGTGCCGAAGCCGCGACCAGGGAATGAGAAGCCGCCACAACGCCCGCCACACCACCCACCTCCAGAAACCGTCGACGCGAGATCATGAAGCCTCCAGAATCGAAAATAAGAGCCCGGCCATTATAGGGCAGTTGCGGTTCTTGCTGGCCTGGCAGTTTCAAGCGAGCGACGGCATAATTGCTTCGTGGAAGCTGGCTTTCAATGCGCGGGCTGCGGAGAGTGGAACTCGACTACAGTCGATGAATCCGCCGGACGCAGACAGAGCTATGTCGAAGACTGCCAAGTCTGCTGCAAAGCGAATATGTTGCGCGTTGAGTACGATACTGAGTCGCAGGAATTCTTCATTACGGCCGCGCTGGAGTGAGTTGGCGTGATATTCGCGGTATAGTTAGCTGCCCGGCAGCGGCAGAGTCGCGGAGTCGAATTCAGAAAGGATGGCTGTGATGGCTACGAGTTACACAGGCGGCAGTCGAATGGTGGCCCACAACATGGTCACGACCCAGTTCGAACTGGATGGTTTTCGCGTGACCCGCACCCTGGGAGTGGTGCGCGGAATCGTGGTTCGCTCGCGCTCGATCTTCGGCACAATCGGCGCCGGATTGCAGACCCTGGTCGGCGGCAACATCACCCTGCTCACCAACCTGTGCGAGAAGACGCGCGCCGAAGCCTTTGACCTGATGCTGCAGCACGCCGCCGAACTCGGTGGCAATGCCGTGGTCGGCGCCCGCTACGATGCGACCGAAGTGATGCAGGGCGTCACCGAGGTGCTGGCCTACGGCACAGCAGTGTTCGTCGAACCGGCAGGCAAATGAAAGCCGCTGAGGGTAGCGCTGCCATCTCGGCGGCTGTCGCCGGGCGTCCCGCCCCCGCTGCTGAAGGCCGACGGGACGCCAGCGCTATCCTTAATTTCCTATATATTTGTCCCAAATGAAATTCGCCCGCATCCTCTTCTTCCTTCTACTCAGCAGCCCAATCACGCACGCAGCTGACTTCGACTACATTCGCCAGGGCAACCCGCGGGATATCCAGACTCACGCCGACGCCGGGATCGCCATGATGGGTGGTGGCGCTGACCTGGATGAAGCATTCCGCTGGCTGTGCGGCAAAGCCAACGGCGGCGACTTTCTGATTCTGCGCGCCCACGGCAGCGCCGACTACAACCCCTACGTTGCCGGACTGTGCAAGCTGAATTCCGTGGCGACGCTGATCATTCCGAGCCGGGAAGCGGCGCAGGAGCGGCGCGTGGCAGAGATCATCGGGCAGGCCGAGGCTATCTTCATCGCCGGCGGCGATCAGTCGCGCTACGTCAACTTCTGGAAGGGAACTCCGGTGGAAGATGCCATTAACGCGCACGCGGCCGCCGGCAAGCCCGTAGGAGGGACCAGCGCCGGTCTGGCGGTGCTGGGACAATTTGTTTACAGCGCCCTCGAAGACAAGGCGGATGACGCCGATCTCAGATCGCGCGACGTTCTCGCCGACCCCTACATCAAGCGGGTAACCGTGGTGCGCGATTTCTTGAAGATCCCCAGCCTCGACAACATTCTTACCGACAGTCATTTCGCGAAGCGAGATCGCATGGGGCGCAGTCTGGGATTTCTGGCCCGCATCGTGCAGGATGGCTGGTCAAAGGCGCCGCGCGAGATCGCCATCGACGAGAAGTCCGCATTGCTGGTGGAAGCCAGCGGCCGAGCGAAAGTAGTGGGCACGGGAACGGGCGTTTATTTTCTGCAAGTCACAGACGCGCCCGAGGTATGCAAGCCGGGGCAGCCCTTGACCCTGCACAATGTCGCTGCCTATCACGCGCCAACGGGAGCCCCATTCGACGTGCGAGCATGGAACGGCGACGGCGGCGAGTCGTATTCGATCTCGGTAGAAGCCGGCGAGATTCACAGCAGCCGAGCCCTTTATTAGTAGCGCCTGGCGTCCGGCAGCGGGAACGCCCTCGCTGCCTGCCCTGCGCTTGCCGAAGGGACAGCCGCCGCGACGGCGGCGCTACCAAATCCAAGCCCGCTTCGTTCCCAGCGCACTCTTTTCCACAGGGAAGTCCGCAAGGGGCGCGGCGTGCAAGAAAAATCCGAGCGAATAGATAGCGAAGGAACCTAGACTGTAAACCCCACATCTTGTGGTCGTCTTTGTGGTTAACCACAAGTCCTCGTATTTTGCCGAATCACTCTCGAAGTGGGACCCCGACCTTCAAGTTTGTTATTGACAATTAAGGACTTACGGGTAAGATGTGGGAGAAAGTGGAACAGAGTGGCGAACACGGTTAAGGTCGTGGGAACGGGAAGCTGATAAAGAGGAGCCGGTGGGAAACCGACCCAAAAGCACGACAAACAGCCCGAACCACCCGAGTTTGACGTCACTTTGCGCCGCTTTTACCTCCCTGGTTGCAGTCTTAGTCATAGGCAAACAGCATGTTTCGCGGCAATCACCCAACTCGCGTCGACGAAAAGGGACGGTTAAAGATCCCGGCCGAGTTCAAGCGCGTGATCGACGAGAAGTACGGACAGCAATACTACATCACAAGTCTGGATGGGAAGGTTGCTCAAGTATATCCCTTCGAAGAATGGGAGCGGATCGAGCAGAAGCTGGCCGGGCTCTCCACTTTCAATCCTACGAAGAAGAAGTTTCTCGACCGGGTGAACTACTACGGGCAGATGGTGGAAATGGATGGGCAGGGGCGGCTGCTGATGCCGCAACTGCTTCGCGAGGCGGCGCAAATCAAAGGCGAGGTTGCGGTTACCGGCAACTTGACGCACTTGATCGTGCGCAACCTGGATTCGTACCGCAAACAGGTCGAGGAAGAAAAGTTCACGCCTGACGATGAGAAGACGCTCGACGAATTGGGCATCTAGTGGGCGAGGGTTCAACAGACACCCCTCAGGGGGTTGGGCATGGTGGTGGAAGGGAAGCGAGCCATCTTTCACCAAATCATGTTCCGGTTCTTTTAAAAGAAGCGATCGACTTTTTAAACGTGCGGCGTGGCGGGACCTATATCGACGCCACGGTGGGCCTGGGCGGACACAGTTACGAAATCGCAAAACGCCTCGGCGCACCGGGACATTTGATTGGCCTCGATAAGGATCCTGCGGCGCTCGAAGTTGCGAAAGCGAAGCTGCAAGGTAGCGCCGGCGTGCCGCCGGCAGATGCCGACTGGCCGAGCGTCGAGTTGCGGCAAGCATCATTTGCAAGCTTGGCCGAAGCTCGAAGCCTGAAGGCCGACGGCATTCTGGCCGATATCGGCGTAAGCAGCTTGCAGCTTTCCGACGCCGCACGCGGATTCAGTTTTCAGGCGGATGGACCGCTCGACATGCGGATGGACCCGCACTCCGAGCGTACCGCCGAACAAGTGGTAAACCACCTCGACGAGCGCGAGCTTGCCGATGTGATTTACGAATTCGGAGAGGAAAGGAGGTCGCGGAGAATCGCCAGAGCCATTGTCCGGTCGCGG
>Ga0070761_10000056_pt1 | contig 76529 bp, 61 predicted proteins | sample HubBroMetageREF1_FD_66724 | JGI IMG/M metagenome (GOLD analysis project Ga0070761, IMG submission 66724) | Reference soil microbial communities from the Hubbard Brook experimental Forest, New Hampshire, USA - Hubbard Brook CCASE Soil... | ecosystem: Environmental > Terrestrial > Soil >... | reverse complement strand
CCCGATCCTTCCAGTAGGTCACATCCTCAGGAGATGCGTGCGGGTCTACGGCGTACGCAAGCTTGGCGAATCGGCCCAGGGAGCTCGTTATTCCCTCCCAGATTTCCCGGAAGTCCGGGTCTCGTAGGCTGTAGCCCACAAAGATGAATGTCTTCGTGGCCATCAGATCCTTGAGCTTATTGAATATCAAGGGATTCCGAGCCACACAATTGTCATAGTCCGTTTTTGTTGCGACGAGGGAGTAGGGTCGTGTTATACATCCATGAATCTTCAAGACTTGGCGCTTGCGGTCATCCCAGAATGCGAGATCCCGATCTTCAATGATCGAGATCAGAGTCTCCAAGGACCTCTCCAGAAAGGGATCCCAGTTAGTTGTCACGAACCGAGTGAAATAGGGAACTTCCGCCAATTCCTCGCCAAACATAGTCGCGAAGGTGTTGTCATCGCCGGGAACTGAGAACCGCTCGATTCTGGAAAGGGCCTCCCGGATTAGTCGGTTGTGCTGTCCCCCATCCATGTGTTCGCAAAAATATTCCATCAGATCGGGAAATGCGGGTGCCGGAGCCCCGGACGGGTACTTGCATTTCGCTAGGATCTCCTCGTAAAAGCTACCGGAGTGTGAGCTCCTGCCTCCTTCGGTTGTGCATCCGGCTCCAACAAAAACCGCGCATTCCCCACGAAGAATATCCTCGTAGAGCCTGGATACGAGCTCTTGCGCAGTCTTGCCACTGTCCAGAGGTTTCCGGTGTGAATGCGCTCCCGGCCCCAAGTGCCTCGCCGCTGAGCAATCGCTGCAGATAAGACGAACGCTGTCGGACTCGCGGGTCCGTTTCGCCTTTGCCATCCAGTCCTCGCTTGTACAAGGTCGCACAGGGACGGTTTCCGTGGCCGAGCCAAAACCGCTGCACCTGAGAAAAAGGGCACGGCGTTCGCCGTGCCCCCTCACAGCACAAACGTCAACTCGAACGACTACTACTTGTTCACATCCGCAACTATAATCAATCCTCGTCCGGCAACCACGGTAGCTCGCGCGAGGGTCCGTAGATATGGTCACCCTCCACGTAGAAACGCCCTTGGCTCCCAGGGCCGTAGAAATAATTTTCGTTCAGATAGTACCGACCGTTCGACCCCGGGCCATAAACGTATCCGTCCTGGATGTAATATCTCCCAGACTTGGAACCCCCGTAGATGTACCCGTTCTGAATGTAGCAACCTGTGTACATCGCGCACTCCCTAGCTGCACCCACTCGTACTCCCGCAGCTCCCGCACCGATAACACGATCCATTCCGCGTCATGATGCTGCCGCAAAAGCTGCACGTAGGAGCGTCGCCCAGGTCGATGATGCCGGCCAGTTGGTCGGCCGCGTGCAGAGAACCGGGCTTCGGGCTTCGGCTTTCGGGCTTCGGCTCTAACCCATTCATCTCTCCTACCTCTGACGGCTGATGGCTGACGGCTGACAGTTTCGGCCTGAGACTCTCGAACAAGAACTGCTGCTGCCCAGTCAGGAAACGCAACTGGAGCCAGCGGAAGATATAGTCCATGATCGACTTGGCAAACCCGATCTCGGGATTGCCGCTCCACCCGCTGGGCTCAAACCGCGTGTGCGCAAATTTTTCGCAGAGCAGGCTCAGCCGCACCCCATGCTGCAGCGCAATGGACGTAGCCAGGGCAAAGCTATCCATCAGCCCCGAGACCGTCGATCCTTCCTTGGCCATGGTGATAAACAGTTCGCCAGGCTCGCCATCGGGATAGAGGCCGACGGTGATGTAACCCTCATGCCCTCCAATGTTGAACTTGTGCGTGATCGAAGCCCGCTCCTCCTGCAGCTTGTGGCGGACGGCGCGCGGAGGCGCGTTAAGATTGTCTTCCTGTGGCGCGGCCGCCCCCGGCCGCGGGTCATCTTTACTGGAGTTAGCAGTCTTAGTCCCAGCCGCCGAAAGCGGCTGCGACTTCTTGCACCCATCCCGATAAACAGCAACAGCTTTCAACCCAAGCTTCCAGGCCTGAAGATAAGCCTCCATAATGTCTTCAACAGAAGCATTCTCCGGAAGATTGACCGTCTTCGATATAGCTCCAGAGATAAAAGGCTGCGCAGCAGCCATCATCCGCAGATGCCCCATATAAGCAATCGACCGAGTCCCCTTCGCCGGCTTGAACGAGCAATCAAACACAGCCAGATGATCGTCCTTGATATGCGGCGCGCCTTCGATGGTGCCGGTCGCGTCGATGTAGCTGACGATGGCGTTGGCTTGGTCGTGATCGTAACCCAGCTTAAACAAAGCCGCAGGCACAGTCTGATTAACGATCTTAATCATCCCTCCGCCAACCAGCTTCTTGTACTTCACCAGCGCCAGATCAGGCTCAACCCCGGTTGTGTCACAGTCCATCATGAAGCCTATTGTGCCGGTGGGGGCTAGGACTGTTACCTGGCTGTTGCGGTAGCCGTGCTTTTCGCCTTGGGCCAGGGCTTCGTCCCAGCATTGTTTGCTGGATTCGTAGAGGGTGCTTGGGACGTTGTTTTTGTTTATGTTATTTACGCTGGCGCGGTGCATTCGGATTACGTCCAGGAAGGGTTCGCGGTTTATGTACCAGCCGGGGCAGGCTCCTCCGGGCATGGATTGGCTGCCTAGATTTGTTTCCGCTAAATTCTTTTTTGTGGCTTCGGTGGCTGGGCTTAACGGTTCGCAGTGTTCGGCTATCTTGCTTGACTGCAAGTAGGCTTCGCCGCACATGATTGCGGTCACGCAGGCGGCGTAGTCGCGGCCGGCGTCGCTGTCGTAGGGTAGGCCTGCGGCCATCAGCAACGCTCCTAGATTGGCGTAGCCTAAGCCTAGCGGGCGGTAGTCATGCGAGTTGCGCATGATCATTTCTGTGGGGTAGCCGGCGTTGTCTACCAGGATTTCTTGCGCTGTGATCAAGATATCTACTGCGTGGCGGTAGGCCTCTACGTCAAAGGTGCCGTTGGGGGCGAACTTCAATAGATTCAGGCTGGCTAAGTTGCAGGCTGAATCGTCCAGGAACATGTATTCGCTGCACGGATTGCTGGCATTGATTCTGGCTGTGTTCTTTGAGGTGTGCCAGCGGTTTACTGTGGTGTCGTATTGCATGCCGGGATCGCCGCAGTGCCACGTCGCCTCGGAAATCTTTTTCATCAGGTCTTTGGCTTTGAAGGTTTTCATTACGCTGCCGTCGCCGATTGCTTTGGTGGAGAAATCGGTGTCGCGGATTACGGCGTACATGAAGTCGTCGGTTACGCGGACGGAGTTATTCGCGTTCTGGAAGAAGATGGAGCTGTAGGCGTCGGAATCGGGATGGGAGCCGTCGTATCCCATGGCTACCAGAGCGTGGGCTTTGGCTTCTTCTTTCTGTTTGCACTCGATGAACTCCACGATGTCGGGATGGTCTACGTTCAGGATTACCATCTTGGCGGCGCGGCGGGTTTTGCCTCCGGACTTGATTACTCCGGCGAAGGCGTCGAAACCTTTCATGAAGCTTAGCGGGCCGCTGGCTGTGCCTCCGCCGCTTAGACCTTCGGTGGAACCGCGCAGAGGGGAGAGATTGGTGCCGGTGCCTGATCCCCATTTGAAGAGCATGCCTTCGGTTTTCGCCAGAGTCAGGATGGAATCGAGCGAGTCTTTTACCGAGTTTATAAAACACGCCGAGCATTGCGGATTGCTGTAGCCAGTGACGCCGAACTCTACTTGCTGGGTTTGGGGATTCCAGTGCCAGTTGCGGGCGTCGGAATTGGGCTCGATGCGGTCGCAGCCTACGTTAAACCAGACCGGTGAGTTGAAGGCGGCGTACTGGCGGACGAGGATGTGGACCAGCTCGTCGTGGAAGGTGGCGCCGTCTTCGGGGGTTTTGAAATAGCCCTGGGCTAATCCCCAGTTGCGGATGGTTTCGGCTACTCGCGTGACTAGCTGACGGACTCCGGTTTCGCGCTCGGGTGTGCCTACCTTGCCGTGCAGATATTTGCTGGCCACTATGTTGGTGGCGGTCATGGACCAGTCTTTGGGGACTTCTACGTTTTTCTGTTCGAAGATCACGTTGCCCTGGGCGTCGGTGATCTGGGCGAGGCGGAGATCCCATTCGAGTTCGTCGTAGGGGGAGACGCCGGGCTTGGTGAAGAGGCGGCGGAAAGACAGGCCGGGGGCCGTCTTCTTTCTGCTTGCGTTTGCAGGGGCGACAGGGGGCGCGGGAGCGATGGTGGATTCGACGGTAGTGGTTTTAACCTCGGGCATTGCTTTCTCCATTATTAGTTAGATTCTTATCTACAGCGGCCCGATTCGGGGTCCCTGGGGGTGGACTCGGGAATGGGCGTGCCCGAACGGGAATTTGTTCGGGGTGTAACGGGTCTTGTAAAGAGCTTCTTTCGCCCCTTTGGGGCTGGTGTTTCTGGGGCTAAAGCCCCGGATCTTTTCTGCTTCTGACGCGGCCCATTCGACTTCGCTCAGGGCAGGCCGCTTAAGCGCCGCTCTCCCACGTCGCTGCTTGCTTCGGTGGTGCTACCTACGCCGTAACCTCAGGGGCTAAAGCCCAATCTAAATGCCTGCCTTCAACGCAGGCCTGAAGGCCTGCTCCACACCTTTTTGAAAATTCCTGCTCGCCCGGTTGAAATCCCTTCGGTTTAGAAGCCGGAGGGGAGTGGGTGAGGACAGTGAAGATTTTTGTTGGCTCCGGAATCCAGATGCGGGGCTGCGTGGATGACCTCCGGCCTCGGGATCGGCTTCGGAGCCTGGGCTGGGTTTGGGATGCTGTCGGCAGCGTCGGACAAGAGTGTCCGACCCACACGGTCGGTGGTTGCCAGCTCCAAGGACGAAGAGAAGTCGGCATTTATGCCCGTGGTTTTTTCGGCGGAGGAGAGCAGCCACTGGTTGAGGGCGTTGCAGATGTTGCGGCGCTGGTCCTGGTCCTCGATTACTACGAAGCGGAGGAAGCAGCTTCCGGAAGACAAGCGGGCGCGCATGGGATTGACGCAGGTGAACATGCGGTCGAGGGTGAAGGCCATGTCGTCGTCTTCGGAGAATTGGAGGACGGCTAGCATGCGGCGGGTGGCGGCCTCAGCGGCTGAAGCCGGCGAGGTTCCTGGCGGCGCAACGGCACTCTTCGGCGCGCTTCGCTTGCCCAGGGCAGGCTCAGAACTGAAGTCGTGACCTTCCCGATCGTGTCCCTCCCGATCCTTAGAGAGTGCGCCGGAGTTGCCGGGGCCGAAGTCCATGATTTCTTCGGCCAGGGCGAAGATGCCGGGTTTGCTGGGGACTACCAGAAGGCTGTGGGGGGAATCGCAACGGAACCAGCGGGACCACTGGAGGCGGCGCGGGTCGACGGGGCGATCGAGGCCGTGCCGGGCTAGGGAATCTGCGACTAGTCTGGTGATAGCTTCCAATCTCGGGCTCCTCAAGTTACAACCTCCCGCCGCATGAACCTCAGGGGCTAAAGCCCACGGCTGGGTCGGGCTGTAGCGGTACGGCTAAAGCCGTACCCTGATACGAACCTTAAAAGCCGTGCCCTGATACGAACCTTGACGGTACGGCTCAAGCCGTGCCTTCAAACGAATCCTGACGCCGGATGATCTTGCCGGAGCCGGGTCTGCTGTTCGTCGTCTTTAGTCGTCCACCCCGGGGGAGGGTCGGGGGAACGGCCACCGCACTTCGTTGCTTTCGGCTTTCGGCTTTCGGCTTCTGAGCCTTGTTTCTTGCTTCATTTACGGTGTGGCGCCGGGTCACCTCTGGCCTGACGCCGTCCCGTAAATCCTTCCTGACTACCCTTCTTGCTTCGCCTGCTGAAACCCACCCCGTTCCCGCGGGGTGAGTTGCAAAGGGGCTATGGGAATGCAAAGTTACTCCCGCTTATTGTGTCTGTCAAGAGGGAAACACCACAGGTTGTATCCTCAACAATGACGGCCTTGGTGCGGGGGTGAGGATTTGTTTTCCACAAGCGAGATTCATGGTGCGTTCACAAAAGCAGTGATCAGTGATCAGTGATCAGTGGTCAGTGAAAATCCCTCGGGGCGCTGGGCTTCGGGGGTGGTTTTTAGAGGGAGCGAAGGCCGGGGCTGGGGTTGCGGCGGTCGCGGTAGGGTTGGGGAGACTTGCGGGTTAGGTGGAGCGGGAGCGACGGGCAAACGGAGGCTTCCGGATGCGGTGCGGATTGGTTCCGCTGCGAAGCCTGGGCTTGCTCTTCGGTCTCGCTGGTCAGCAACGGCACATAAATGTCTTCGAAGATCTGACGGGGAGCTATGCGGAGAACTCCGTCGGAGGACTCGACCAGGTAGTCGCCCTTGCGTCCGGAGTGTTGACGGCCTAGAACGTCGGTGAAGGTGAGGCTGGTGGTGAGTTGCTTGGCTTTGACCAGAAACCGCGTGCGATAGGTAATCCATGGATTGGTTGCTTTCACGGTTCTCAGTTCTCAGGTCTCAGGTCTCGATGACGAGTGTGAGGGCAGAGTGAATGTACGAGCGAAAAGGCGCGCGGTCAATTCAGTATTTTTGGTGCAGTTGAGGAAAATGTTGGCCACGGATTTTCACGGATGGCCACGGATTGTCAAACTTGTCGAAGGTGTGGCGCTAAGCCGCTGCGGAGGCTTGGGTTCTATGGGTGGGAGTTGGTGATCGGAAATTCTTCAGGGAGTGGGGAGGCGGATTGTGCACAGGAGGTGCACAGGAAATGCAGAAAGGCAGTGGTCGGTGGGCAGTGGTCAGTGGTCAGTGAAGTTTCCGCCTCGCTTTGCTTGGCGGGACAGCCGAGGCGGCTGTCTCTACATGAGCTGGGTTCCACGGTGGAGAAGCTTGCGAGGGCAGCACCTCAGGGGCTGAAGCCCACGGACTCATCTGGCCTCTGACGCAGGCCTAGAAGGCCTGCTCCACCCGGTTGTGCTTCCGGCTCGCTTCGCTCGCTGGACGGACGAAGGCGTCCGTCCCTACATGAACCGGGGTGAACCACGACTGCAGGCGTTGGTTGAATTCTTGTGGGGATACGGTTAGGGCTTCGCAGTGATCGGCGTTGGGGACTTGCCATAGGACTGCGTTTGGATTTCTCGATTTAATTTGGCGCGAGTGGCGTGGGGGGATGTTGCCGTCGATCTGGCCGTGAATCAGGAGGACTGGAACTTGCGTAGTGGCTACTGAATCTTCGGGCGAGACTTGCTGCATGTTGAGGCCGTACTTCACGCGCGCGTAGAGGAAAGCGAATTCGACTACGGGGCGGAAAATGGTGCGTCCGAACCAGGGGCCGAGGTGGAAGGGCTGGCCCATGCGGTCGTAGGCAATCTCGCGGAAACTGGCGAAAGAGGATTCGGCAGCCACGGCGCAGAAGCGCGGCTCGACTGTGAGGGACTGCAGGAGTTCGGCTGCGCCCATGGATTCGCCTAGCCCGAAAATGCAGCGCGGGTGATTTTGCGCGGCCAGGAAATCGAACCACTGGTGAATGTCGTTGCGTTCCAGAAGGCCGTAGGTGGCTAGTTGGCCTCCGCTGGTGCCGTGAGCGCGGGCGTCGGGAAGTAGAACCGTGAAGCCGTGAGCCAGGAGGAGTTGGGCGTAGGCGGTCATGCCGAGGCGATTGTCGCCGAGTCCGTGGAGGAGAATTACGGCGTCGCGGTTGCTGGGGCGGGAACGGATGGTCCAGGCACGGAGCGTGACTGCATCTGGAGTGGTGATGGAAACTTCTTCGAGGTCGGAGTTGGAGTGGTTGGCGATGTCGCGCATTGTGGATTCTTCTTCTGGCGTGATGGGGCGGCGGGCGGGATGGAGGGTGCCGTCGGCTACGTAAATTCCAGCTACGAGGGAGAATGCCAGGTACAGCGTTAGGAACAGTAGCAGGCGGCGGGTGGTTCTGGTTCGGCGCATTGGCTCTAGCGATGGGTACGAGGGGAGGGGACTTGGGGTTCCACGGTTGAGACGATTGCGAGGGCGGCACCTCAGGGGCTAAAGCCCCGGCTACTCATTCTGGTTTTTGACGCAGGCCTTTAAGGCCTGCTCCACCCTGTTGTGCTTCCGCCTCGCTTTGCTCGGCGGGACAGCCGATGGGTTGGGAGAATGCCTCACGAACGATGAGAGAGTTGAGCGGGTAGGGGTCCTTCGACTTCGTGGCCGCTCCGCTTTGGGGAGCGGCCACTACGGTCGGGATGACAATTCACTGGTACCTTAACGGCCGGCCATGGCGGGTTCGTGAACGGCTTTGCCGGTCTTGAAGGCTTCGTAGCGGGCGTTTACTTCGTCCCAGTTGATTACGTTCCACCAGGCAGATAGATATTCCGGGCGGCGGTTGTTGTATTTCAGGTAGTAGGCGTGCTCCCAGACGTCGTTGCCGAAGATGGGATAGTGGCCTACGGAGATTGGGCTGTCCTGGTTGGGTGTGGACATGATGTGGACTTCGCCGTTGGCGCCGGCTAGCCAGACCCATCCGCTGCCGAATTGTTTTACGCCGGCGTCGTTGAATTTGGTTTGGAAATCTTTGAAGGTGCCGAATGTTTTGGTGATGGCCTGGGCTATGGGGCCGGTGGGATCGCCTCCGCCTTTGGGCTTCATGATCTTCCAGAACATGCTGTGGTTGACGTGGCCGCCGCCGTTGTTGCGGACTGCGCCGCGAATGTCTTCGGGGATGGCGTTCAGGTCGCGGATTAGATCTTCGGCGCTTTTCTTGAACAGCTCAGGATGCTTTTCGAGGGCGGCGTTTAGATTTTTTACGTAGGCGCCGTGGTGCATGTCGTGGTGCAGAGTCATCGTCTGCTTGTCGATGACGGGTTCCAGGGCTGCGTAATCATAAGGCAGGGGCGGTAGTTCGTGAGCCATGATTTTTCCTCCAGAGTACTTATTGTACTGATGATGGGAGCGGGGGTACAGATTCAGAGGAAAGCGGTGGTGGCGTAGTTTGGCTTACGCGTTGGGCCGGTTAGGTGGGAGATCCCTTCGACTTCGCTCAGGGCAGGCTCGTCGCTACGCCTGAAGAACGGCTCCGCTCAGGATGACAATCGTCGCCTTGTTCCATCATTTATTTCACTCGACCTTCAGTGGGGCGGCGAGCGAGCCGACGCGTCCGCTGAGGTCGTCGCGCACTACGAAGCGAACCGTGTATTCTCCCGGGGCTAGGTCGAGAGCGTCGGTGTAGACGAGGCCCTGGCGACGAATCGCGGACAACTTCTGCGGAGTGAGATGGAGGTCAATTTTGTTGCCCAAGGGACGATCGACCAATTTGCCTTCCGGGGTTTTGGCGACGGCAACGAAATCCACTACGAGGTGGTTGTTGTCGGATTCATCGATGACCGGGTCATTGGGAGCAAGGTGCAGCACGTACTTTACCTGCTTCTTGCCGGGGTCTTTGCCGGGTTCGGTGGTATCCCAGCGAGCCACCAGAGAAAGGGATGTGTAATCCAGGGGCGACTGGAGGGCCGAGGTAATGTCGGTGGAGCGGTTTTTCTCCGAGTTGAGAGTGTCGTGAGTCACGAAGAAGCCGCTGCGGGCGCGGACTTCGGTGTGGTCGCGCTTCACTTTCACGGCGAGCTTGCGCCAGCCCGGCTTGGCGTCGGAGGGGTCGAGATAGTAGCCCAGCATGTAGTACTGGGCGGAATCGTTCACGGCATCGCGAAAACCTTTTGCCAGATCGTTGGAACCGTAATAGGCGCGGCCTCCGGTCATGGCGGCGAAGGTGTCGAAAGAGGATTGAATATCGAGATTGCGCCAGCGCGCGTTGCGGGAATAGTTTTTGCCCGGATTGCGGGTGGAGGCACTGGGCAAGGTGAGGACTTCGAGGCCTTTTACGTCCAAGGGATAGAGAGAGACCTGCGCGTCGTTGAGCAATTGCCAGGTGCGCTCGTACAGGGGCATGACGTCGGCCAGCGAGTCGCGGCCCGCGGGAGCGAGCTGCATGTTGTTGCTCACGTTGAAGGGAAATCCGCCGCCTGCCCAGATTAGTGATTTGCGACCGGGAGTTCCTGCCAGGGTCTGTGCGAGCTGCTGCAATCCCTCCAAGGTGTAGGTGATGGCCATGCGCTGCTCGAAGGCCTGAAAGTTCAGCTCGGAATCCTCCATCATGGTCTGAAGTCTTTGGGCTTCGCTTTGGGCGGATCCCTTTGAATCCCCTTTCGAGCTAGCGGCAGCGCTGGGCGCTCCCGAGCTGCCGTCTGGGCTGGCGGTTCCGGTGATGGCTTCCACGTCCTCGGGAGTATCGACCAGCTGGATTGGGTCGCCTTTCACGATGTGCAATGCGGCCACCAGGACGCGAGGATCGGCGGTGAAGTCGTGGATGACATGAAGTCCACTGCGAGTGAGGGAGTAGAGGCCGGTGGGTTCACGAAGGTCCAGAGATTGCGAGAGATACTTGAGCAATTCTTTGCGCGCATTGGCCTGATCGAGCAAGGGGGTGTTGATGAAGTCGAGCACGATTACCGTGATGCGGCCGGTGGACGGGCCTCCGGCGAGGGAATTGCTGAATTCGTTGGGATTCGCCGGACGAGAGAGACGATGCGGGTCGCTGACGGTTTCTTCGAACGTGGCAATCTTTCGCTCGGAGCCGTTCTCCAGCACCGTGAAGTCTTCCTGCTTGAGTCCAGTAATGTGATTGCCGGATTTGTCGGTGACGAGCGTGGGGATCAGAACCAACTGGCTGCGCGCGGTGAATTTGAAATCGGAGGTGGTCTGCTTCGCGTTGTCTTTATCCTTATCATCGTTGGCGTTGGCGTTATCTTTGTTTTTGGGTTTCGCGAAGATGAAACTCGAAGCAGACAAAGCGGCGAACAGGATGACGCAGGAGGAAAGTTTGGTAGTAAGGGTCATTCGGCAGCCCCTTGTGACACGCGAAAAATTTGTAGGGCAAGTTCACAAAGCGGATCGATGCTCGGATAGCAGGCGCCGCTGGGATGGAATTATAGGCTTAAGAACCAGGCATGAGGCATTCTTTGGAGACGGGGATTCATGGGGTGCGGATGCTAGGAGATTTTGCCTTAGAGAGTCGGCGCACTGGCGCCGGGGCTGAAGCCCGCTATCACGTCGGGACTTGACGCGGCGCCGAAGCGCCGCTCTTCCACGGTTGCGGGTGCGGCGGGGGCTTAGCGCGGGCTGGGGAGCTGCATGCTGCGCTCGGCTGGACGGCGGAGGCGGCCGTCCCCACACGAACTTAGGCTGGGCGGACTAATGCGTCCGTCCCTACACGAACTTGGGCTGGAAGCAAGTTTCTGAGGGCTTATATGCCAAGAGTCCGAACCGCGGGCTGGAGAGTCTAATGGGCTATGCGTGTACGAAGAGAATTAATCGGTTTTATCGTAGTGATTCAGTCCGTTCTTTTCTTGACCCACTATCTCCTTTATAAGACCTGGACCTTTTCTTCCGCGGGGAGCGAAACCGCCGGCGCATTCTGGATCAAACTGGTCCTCGGAGTTTTGTCGGTGAGCTTTGTGGCCGCTTCACTCCTTGCTTTTCGATACACAAATGCTGCTCTGCGCGTGTTTTACAGGGCTGCTGCGGTTTGGCTGGGTCTGGTGAGCTTCCTCTTTCTGGCCGCGGTTTCTGCCTGGATTATTTTCGGGGCGGCGCGGCTGGCGGGGCTGAACCCAAACTTTCATAGGACCGTCGAATTGCTGTTCGGCGCCGCAGCGGCGGCCGGAATCTACGGGGTTTTCAATGCAGGCTGGACGCGGATCACGCGAACGACGGTGCGGCTCGCGAACTTGCCGGTGGCGTGGCGCGGGCGGAGAGCGGCGCTGATCAGCGATGTGCACCTTGGACACGTGCGGAATGGCAGTTTTCTGCGACGCCTGGTGGCGCAGACTTTGCGGGAAGAGCCCGACGCGATTTTTGTGGCTGGCGATTTGTATGATGGGACGGCCATTGACGCGAGGCGAGCAGCGGAGCCGTTGAACAAGCTGGTGGCGCCACAGGGTGTGTATTTCGTCGCGGGAAATCATGAGCAATTTGGAGACGACAGCAAATATCTGAATGCCATTGCGGCGGCCGGAGTGCGCGTGCTCAGCAATGAGAAGGTGGAAGTAGACGGTTTGCAGATTATCGGCGTTCCCTACCGGAACGCGACGCGGAACGGGCAGCTTGCGTCGGTGCTCCATAACGTCGGCCTGGATCGCGACCGCGCCAGCATTCTGTTGACGCATGCGCCTGACCATCCGGAGATCGCGGAGGCCGCAGGCGTCTCCCTGCAGCTGTCCGGGCATACGCACCTTGGCCAGTTCTTGCCTTGGAGCTGGATGGCGCGGAGGATTTACCGGCAGTTTGTGTATGGCTTAAGTCGGATCGGGAAGATGCAGGTTTTCACTTCGAGCGGAGCGGGGACCTGGGGACCGCCGCTGCGGCTGGGATCGAATCCGGAGATTGTAGTTCTCGAGTTCCAGTAGAGTTTTGTAATTCTCGATTGCCGGGAAAGACTGAGTTGAAGTGCCGCCGGAAGCGCCTCGCTGCGCTGGGCTGGACGGACGAATGCGTCCGTCCCCACACAGTATTCCCCACATAAGCTTCCCCACACAAGCTTCCTACACGACCTTCCCCACACAAGCATGTCCATACAATCTTTGGTGGCCTTCCCCACATGAATCTTTAGTTGGTGGGGGGGCCTAGGATTTCGCGGACTTTGCGGGTCAGGCTTTGCAGGGTGAAGGGCTTTTGCAGGAAAGTTTTTTGGGCTTCGGCGGCGTCTGCGGGGGAGAAGGCGTCCTGGGCGTAGCCGGAGAGGTAGAGGACTTTCATAGCGGGACGGGCGGGGAGTAGTTTCTGGACGAGCTCGTGGCCGCTTAGACCGGGCATCACTATGTCAGTGATGACGAGGTGAATGGCATGGGCGTGGCTGGCAGCGAGAGTTAGTGCGGCGTCGCCGTTGGCGGCTTCGAGGACGCGATAGCCGCGGGATTGGAGAGTTTCGCGGACTAACTGGCGGACGGAATCTTCGTCCTCGACCAGGAGGACGGTTTCTGATCCGCCGGCGGCGGCGAGGGAAACGGGAGTGGCTCCGAGAGCTTCGGAGGGTTCGTCGATGCGCGGGAAATAAATGTTGAAGACGGTGCCACGTCCCTGCTCGCTCTGAACGAAAATGTAGCCTCCGCTTTGCTTGATGATGCCGTAGACGGTGGAGAGACCGAGGCCGGTGCCTTTGCCTTTTTCTTTGGTGGTGAAGAACGGTTCGAAGATGCGGACCTGGGTTTCGCGGTCCATGCCCTGGCCGTTGTCGCTGACGGAGATCATGACGTAGGGACCGCTCTTGATGAAAGTATTTTCCGGGCGGTAGGAATCGTCGAGGGTGACGCTGGCGGTGCGAATGCAGATTTTGCCGCCGTCGGGCATGGCGTCTTTGGCGTTGACCACGAGATTCATGATGACCTGCTCGAGCTGTCCGGCATCGGCGCGAGTGCATCCGATATTGGGCGCGAGGCTGGTGGTGAGTTCGATGTGTTCGCCGATGAGCGGGCGCAGGAGGCGCTCCATGTCCTCGACGATGGCGTTGACGTCGATGACTTTGAGTTCGAGGAGCTGTTTGCGGCTGAATGCGAGGAGCTGGCGAGTGAGGGTGGTGGCGCGATCGGAGGCTTGCTGAATGGCTTCGGCCTTGGCGTGGAGCGGGTGGCTTAGGGTGAGCTGATCGAGCAGGACTTCGGTGTAACCGCTGATGACCATGAGCAGATTGTTGAAGTCATGAGCGATGCCTCCGGCCAGGCGGCCAACAGCTTCCATTTTCTGGGACTGACGGAACTGATCTTCGAGGACGCGACGCTCGGTGATGTCTTCGGCGATGGCCTCGAGTACGTCGGAGGGTTCGTCGCCGCCGGCGACGGCGCGGCCGCTGATACGGACGGTGATGGTGACGCCGTCTTTGCGCTTCCAGCGGACTTCAAAGCCGTCCATGCGCCCGGTGCGGCGGAATTCGTCGACCAGGCGGCTGTATTCGGCGGGATCGACGAAGACGTCTTTTTGGGGATCGAGGGCGAGAACTTCGAGAGCGGAGTTGTAGCCGAGCATTCCGATGAGAGCGGGGTTGACATCGAGAAAATTGCCTTCGACGCTGGAGCGGTAGATGCCGTAGACGGCAGTTTGCACCAGAGAGCGGTAGCAAACTTCGGAGCGGCGCAGAGCCTGCTCGTTGCGTTTGCGGTCGATGGCGGCGGCCAACTGCTGGGAAACCAGGGTGAGTACGTCCTTGTCGCGTTCGCGGAAGCGTGTGTTTTTGGAATAGCTCTTGAGGACCAGCGCGCCCAGGATGTGATGGTTGACCTTGAGCGGCACGCCCAGCCAATGGAGCGGGGGCGGAGAAGTGAGGTTGATTTCGCCACGCTTCTGCATTTGTTGCGCGAGTTCCGGAGTGCAGAGCAGAGATTCGCCGGTGCGCACGACGTATTCGGCGAGGCCGGTGGCGAGTTTTGCGGGAGCGGGAGCGGACTCCTGCTCATCGACGAAGTAAGGGAAGCTGAGCAGTTGCGATTCGGGATCGTAAATAGCGATGGCGAAGTTGCGGGCACACATGAGTTCATCGACGATGCCGTGGATGGCGGCGAAGAATTGCTGGAGATCCTGTGCCGCGCTGGCTTTTTCGGCGATGCGATAAAGCGCGGAACTGAGAGCTTCGGCGCGTTTGCGCTCGGAGATGTCGCGATAGACGGCGTAGGAAGCGACGGGCTTTCCGCCGATGATGAGAGGAGACGCGGAAACGAAAACGTCGAGCAGGGTGCCGTCTTTGCAGCGGCGCTGGGTTTCGAGGGTGAGGTGTTCGCCGCGCTGCAGGCGTTGCGCAATCCAATCGGCTTCGGCGGCGCGGTCGGGGGGGAAGATGAATTCGTCGATGGGCTGGCCCTGGATCTCGGCGGCGGAGTAGCCGAACATCCGCTGAAATTCCTGGTTGACGCACTGGGTGTGGAAAGAAGCGTCTGCGATGATGAGCGGGTCGGGCGAGCTTTGAAAGAGCTGTTCGAGATATTGGCGGTGGATGCTGAGTACTTCTTCGGGCTTTTTGGGATTTTTTTCCGCGGGATTCCAGGAGAGAGAGGACGACGGCGCGACCGAGCTGCCGGCAACCGGTGGAATGAACGCGGGCGGTGCTCCACGCTCGAGCGCCTGGCGCAGCTTTTTGGCGCGCACGAGTTCCTTGGACTGCGGCGCGCGGGTGACACGATCACCCATTTGGAACTCCCCCCTCGTGGAACTCGGCCAGAGGCATGGTAGAACGCGGGGGGATTAACTCGAAAGTTACTGAGGTAATTGGGGCAGTGGTCAGTGGCTAGTGGTCAGTGGCTAGTGGTCAGTGGTCAGTAAAACCTTATCGCCGTGGTTTGACTGACCACTGATCACTGATGACTGGCCACTGGCCACTGACTTCAGGCTTTGGAGGCTAGCATTTCGCAGACTCGGCGGATCATGTCGCGTTGGGTGTCTTTGAGGGTAAGGAATTCGAAGCCGTAGCGCAGGCCCTGGCGGTAACGGACGATGGCGCGGACTTTTAATGGGTAGGGACTTAGGGGCAGAGGAATCTCGAGGGAGACGATTTCGCCCTGCTCGAGTTCGCCGGTGAGGGTGGCGCCGATGCCATCCTGACCAAGTTCGGTGGAGCGGCCCCAGCAGGTGCGGAATTCGCCGTCCTGAAACATGCGGACTTGCATGCGGACGTCGAGGGTAAAGCGCGGAAAACGGCGAGCGTGGGCGCCAGCCGGGGTTGCCGGCTTGTTGGGCTCGAGTTTCTTGCCAGGGGCTGCCATAAAGTCAGTGTCTAGTGGTCAGTGATCAGTGATCAGTGATTTAGTGATTAGTGGTCAGTTCGATCTGGGTCTACTAGTCACTGATCACTGACCCGCTTAATTTCCGTGTAACAAGTATCCCGGCTCCAAGGGGAGTTTGCCTGCGATTTTGACAATCGCAACACTGCTGTTGATCGAGTACACATCCACGAAACCAACGGCTCCGGGGATGGACGCCACCGTGTTGACTAGTTCTTCATCGGAGGCGACGATCAGGAAAGGGGCGTGGCTGGGGTGTGCCTGATTGGAGGCGACGATTAGGCTGCTGACCTCGCTTGCGGACATGCCGTAAACCTTTTCGAGGACAACCTTCATTTCAGGCGCGGACGGAGAGCGCATGACGAAGGTGACGGACCTGCCATCGGGCCAGCGCCCAGTCTGAGCTTTGCAGACCTTGACCAGTTCCGTCAGAGTGATAGCACCCACGGTATTGGACTTGTTGGAAACCAGGGCCAGATCGCGCGCCGACGCCAGCGAGGCGCTAATGAGTAAAAAGGTGAAAATGCGCAGAAAGCGTTGGCAGAGCACTCTTGGTCTCCGGGCTACACAATTCTGGAAACAATTGTGCGCGAAGGAAGGTCATTCGTTAAAGGTAACTAAGGTCACGGGGCGTGCGAAGCCAAGTGGTCAGTGGTCAGTGGCCAGTGGTCAGTTGAATCGTTGCGCTGATCGGTCGCGTTAGGGTTATGAAAGATGGCGCAAAGAATAAAAGGGCGCGGCTGGAGCCGCGCCCTTGGCATTGCTGATGGTTGATGTCTAATTCTTCTTTTTCAGATTCAGCTTGGAATGAACTGCGTTTGGCCGCGATAGGGTGCGTGAGACAAACATATGCGACCGAGCCCCGGACTGCGGGTCGGACGCGTTCTGCAGTACGACCACGCCGGTCGCGACCTGGCCCTGATCCAATTCGACGAACGGGAAGGTTGTGCCGTCGACACTGTATAGGGTGAGATCGAATCCACCGAGCAGGGTGCCGTTCTCGTCGGGACCGGTTGTAGCCGCGATGCCGTAGCGGCCCAAGTTGTCGATAGAGCCGTAACTGCCGGCGAGGGCCTCATCATAGTACTGGGCGTTGCCCGCGGCGGGATAGTTTTCGTCGATGATGCCGCAGAGAATGTCGCCCGCCTTGTCGCAGGTGGTTCCGCTGGCATCGGCGGTAAACTCGGCAATGTCGTCGACCGGGATTGAATTTTCGATGTTGAAGCCCCCGAGGTTCAGGGCGTAGCCTTCCGCGGAAGTGAGGGTCGTGCTGGTCTGCGGATAAGCGGCACCGGTCATGATGCCGGAGTCGTCGATTTCCAGCAGGAACAAGCCGCCGCTAGAGGGGTAGGCGACGTATGAGCCTCCGTCGGCGACTCCGGTGAAGCCGGAAAAGTTGCTTAGCGTGTATCGGCTGGGGATAAGGGAGCCGGCATTGCTGTAGGTGGCGGAGAAGTTTACCGCCGCAGACGAAACTACCGATCCGTCTTCGTTGATGTCCTCAGTGGAAGTGTTGTTGATACTGCCGGCACCGTCCGTGACCATAAAGCCACCCAGTGCCACGGAGGAGTAGTTAGGAAGCGCACCCGCCAGAGTGAAGGCCAAGGTTCCCGAAATGCTGGAACTGGGCTGGGAGTACGCATCTCCGGAGAGGACCGGGAGCGGGCCTATCTCAATAAACTTGAGATGAGTGGCATCGATAGCGTAGACATCGTAGGAGAGTCCACCAAAGTCGGTGCTCGTGCTCAGCACCGTCGAAGGAGACGAGGAGGGTCCAAGAAGCACCTGGCCTCCGAGCGACTCGTTGGGGTAGGCAAGGCCGCTGTCGTTGAGATCCTCCGCGCCCGCAGTGATGTTGCCGTTCACGTCGAGGGTGAAACCGCCCACGGTGGCGAAGGTGCCTACGCCCGAGGGATCAACTCCTGAAAAGCTGAAAGCGTAGGAACCAGCGAGCGAAGACTGGGTGAGGCCGGCGGTCTGAAGGTCCAAGGTGCCGCTGCCGCTGGCGTTGCCGTCGAATTCAGTGATGAGACCGTGAGAGCTGTTTTGCAGGACGAAGTCGAAGACCAGGTTGCTCTGGAAGGGATTGGCGGTGGCAGTGCCGATTGTGAACTGTCCCCGTCCGTCGACCCCAACGCTATAGAAGCCGTTGCCATTGATGGATGCGTCGAACACCGCCTCGGTCGCCAAATCGGAATCAGGAACAACAATGTCGATTGTGCCGCCAGTGATTGCGCCTCTGCCGTTGCCGCCGCTGCCGTTGGCGATGATAGTGCCCAGGATCGCTACCGGGGCGCCGTCAAGGTCATAGCCGGAGACGGAGAAAACGTAGGTTCCGTCGAGGTTGCTGTTGCTGAAGCCACCACTGGGAGGCGGTACGGGGGTAATATTGCTGGAACTGCTGCCGCAGCCCATCAGAATTGTGAGTGCGGAGATAGCAAAGAGCAGGACGATTCCGTTGCGGACTGACATAACTTCCTCCCTGGGAGCGAATCGATTCGTGGAGCTGGTCACCTTTAATTCCGAGGTTAGCACAGGTGAATTCTCTTGCGCTAAACCCGAACCATAGAAATAAGTAGCGGGGCGCCAGAAAAAAATGAGTGGCAAGCGCAAGTTATACATATCTTTACATTCCCGAAGGATAGAAGCTTCCGGCATTGGCATCGAACTCGGTGGGAAGAGATGATTTCTTGGTGGTCGCGGAATTGTGAAAGGTGGAAATCCGGTACAGTAGAAGCTGCCGGGGCATAGGGATCCTTCGACTGCGGCCGTGCTTCGCGTTCGCGAAGAACGGCCTCCGCTCAGGATGACAGCCGTTTAGAGGATAGCCGTTTAGAGGATTTCAGTATGACGAGGTTAGCGTTTGCGCTGGTGATGGCGATGGGCGCTATCGCGTGGGGACAGACGGGGGCTGCGCCGGGGAGTTCGTCTGCTACAGACCAGACGGGGCAGACATCGCAAGTGCAGGGGCAGGCACAGGACGGGGACAAAGGCCTGGTGATTGAACCGGAAGAATTGCCGGGGACTTATCCGTATGGGACGTATCTGGTGAATCTTCATGTGCAGGGTAATTATGTGCCAGTGCTGCACTGGCGAATCGAGAAAGGCGCATTGCCAGCGGGGATCACACTGGATGAAAGCGGAGTGCTGCGGGGAGCAGCGGAGCACGCGGGCGAATTTCAGTTTGTGGTGTCAGTGCGGGATGGGGACAATCCACAGCGGGCCGTGCAGAGGGCATTTGTGATCAAGGTGACGGAGGCGATGACGCTGGAATGGGGGGTTCCGGCGCACGTAACTGGAAACCGGATCGACGGAACCGTAGCGGTGTCGAACACGACGGCGGACGACCTGGATTTGACGTTTGATGTAAAGGCCGTGGCGGAGAACGGACGGGCCACGGAGATTGGATACCAGCACTTTCCGATGAAGCGGGGCACGATTGCAATGGCGTTACCGTTTGGTGACACGCTGCCGCATGGGGCCTATGTGATCTACGTTAATCTGGTGGGCGAGGTGGCGAAGCGGAACGTCATTTACCGGCAGCGGATGCAGAGTGCGAAGGCGCTGCAGGTGTTGGTGGAGTACTAGAGGCAGTTCTCAGTTCTCGGTTCTCAGTTCTCAGTTCTTGGTTTTCAGGGGCGGATTTGGGCTGGCGGTACTGTGGTCACGTTGACTTTGGTTTGGGGTTTCTGAAAAACTAGCGCTTGGGTGGTATAGAGTTTGGTGGTTCCGCCGTTTTTTTTTGCGTCGAATGGAACTGTTGCTCAATCTTGCGTGGGTGCTGTTGGCGCTGCCGGCTTACTGGTTGTGGCGGCGGGACGCGGAAGCACGGGTAGCGCGCAGAGTAAGTTCGCCGCAGTGTTTGCTGGCGCTGGGATGCGTGCTGGTTCTGTTGTTTCCGGTGATCTCGGCTTCGGACGATCTGCACGCGATGCGGGCCGAGATGGAAGAGTCGGCAAGCAGCAAGCGCTCGGTGCGGCAGGCAAGCAGCGATAAGAATTCAGCCTGGGTGAACCGGTTGCAGGGGCCTCCAGCCGCGGTGGCTGGTGCGGTGTGGCTGGTTGCTCCGGAGGTTGAGCCGCTAGAAATTTCTGTGCTGTGTGTGGCGCCGCTGGCCAGGCCCTCGGTTGTCCATGCTGGCCGGGCGCCTCCTTTTTCCCTCCTCGGGTAGTTTCGCCGAATCATCCTTTGCAGAGTGGACGTTTGCCGAATCGCTGATTGGATGCAGTAAGAAATCCGCAGCGGTCGTGCCTCATCTTTAGGAAATCCTTAGACGGAAACGGGATACTCCTAAGAGGCAAATTCGCAGACGGCGGTTTGTTCCAGGAATAGCTGGCCACTCTTAGATTGGTGGATGGTTTGGCCCCCTGAACCCCAGCGCCTAAAGGCGTCTTTGATCTCAATGCGTTGCGGCATCGCTGAAGCGATGGCCTGATACGAATCGGATGTGCGTCGGTGGCGGCGAAGTGCTGCGACTTATCACTCGAAAGAGTTGACGGAGTGGTCGATGCTTAGAAAATCTTGGTGGCTTTTATGGCCGGTAGTGCTGGCCGCCAGCCCAGGCTGGGCGCAGGCGGCGCCGCAGACTGCTGCACCGCGGCATCCGGCGTGGACCTGGGAGCAGGTGAAAGACCGGCTGGAGCTGAGTAATCCCACGCTGCTGGCGGGAAAATTAAATATCGGGGAATTGCAGGCGGAAGAGATTACGGCGCATTTCAGGCCGAATCCGCAGTTGACGCTGCTGGCGGATCAGATCGATCCGTTTCCGGGAGGGCCGTCGCATGGACCGTTTGCTTATTGGCTGCCTTCCGCCACGGTGAGCTATCTGCATGAGCGGGCCCACAAGCGGGAGCTGCGCACGGAGAGCGCGAAGGAAGCGACGGCAGTGGGCGTATCGCAACAGCAGGATCTGGAAAGGAATCTTCTGTTCAGTTTGCGGGGAGCGTTTGTGGGGACGTTACAGGCCAAGGCTGTGCTGCAGTTCGCGAAGGACAATCTGGAGTATTACGACCACGTGCTGAAGATCAGCCGCGACCGGTTTGAGGCGGGAGACATCGCGCAGATCGATCTGGACCGGCTGGAGTTGCAGCGCGTGCAGTATGAATCCGACTGGCAGACGGCGGAAGTCAATCTGCGTACGGCGAAGATTCAACTGCTCACGCTGCTCAACGATCGGACGCCGGTGGAGCAGTTCGATGTGGTGGGAGTGTTCGATTTTAGCGATCAGGTTGAGGCTTTGGACACTTATCGGCAGATGGCGGTGGATACGCGTCCGGACTTGAAAGCCGCGGTGCAGTCGGTGGAGATGGCGAAGACCGACTACAAGCTGGCGGAAGCGAATGGGTCAACGGATCCGACGTTGAGTTTCGATGTGGGGCGGAATCCGCCGATTGACGCCTACATTGGCTTTGACGTGAATATTCCGCTGCGGATCTTCGACCGCAACCAGGGCGAGAAGCTGCGGACGAAAATCGACATCGAGCGCAACGAACGGCTGCGCGATGCAGCGCAGGCGCTGGTGTTCAGCGACGTGGATTCGGCTTACGCCACGTTGAACAGCAATGTAATTCTGCTGCGGCCGTACAAGGCTAAATATCTGGCGCAGGCGGTGCGGGTGCGGGACACGATTTTCTTTTCCTACCAGCATGGCGGGGCATCGCTGCTGGATTTTCTGAATGCGGAGAGCGATTACCGCAGTGTGCAGTTGAACTACGTGAACCTGGTGGGTGCGTATCTGATGGCCGCGGCGCAGTTGAATCTCTCCGTGGGACGCGAGGTGGTGCAATGAAAAATCGATTTGAAGGCTTAGCCGGGGCTGCTCTGTGTCTGGCTCTAGCTGTTTTCAGTGCCGGGTGCAATGACAGCAAAGCCGATCCGAAGGCCGAGGCTCCGCCTGCGGCAAGCGTGGAGCCTGATCTGGACGCCAACAATTTCAAGGTGGACCATCCGGAGCAGTTTCCGTTAGTGGCGGCGATCGAGCACAAGGCTGCTCCTGCTTTGAATGTGACGGGCGTGGTACAGCCGGATATCAACCGCGCTGTGCCGGTGATTTCGATAGCTTCCGGACGCGTGGTGGAAATTAAGGCCCGGCTAGGCGATGTGGTAACGAAAGGGCAGTTGTTGCTGAGAGTGCGCAGCAATGATGTGTCTGGAGCTTATGACACTTATCTGAAAGCCGCGAACGATGAGCGGCTGGCTCGATTGCAGTTTGAGCGGGCACAGACTCTCTACGATAAGGGCGCAATCGCCAAAAGCGCTCTGGAACAAGCCGACGACACGGAAGGCGATGCCAAGGCCGATCTGAATGCCGCAACCGAACAGTTGAAGCTGCTGGGCATCGACAAGGAGCATCCGTCTGGAATTGTTGATATCACCGCTCCGATATCGGGCGTGATTACGGACCAACAGGTTACGAATGCAGCGGGCGTGCAGGGATTGGCTGGACCGAATCCCTTTACCATCTCCGATCTTTCTTATGTGTGGATCATCTGCGACGTTTATGAGAACGATCTCGATGCCGTGCGCGTGGGCCAGTACGCGGATATCCATCTCAACGCTTATCCCAACCAGGTTTTGAAAGGGCGGATCGATAATATTCTGCCGGTGCTCGATCCTACGATTCGTACGGCAAAAGTTCGGCTCGAGGTGGCGAATCCGGGGCTGATGCGCGTGGGCATGTTCGCTACTGCCACGTTCTATGGGAAGCAGGCGGAAGCGCGGGCCGCGATTCCGGCGGCGGCGATTCTGCATTTGCATGATCGCGAGTGGGTCTATGCGCCGCTCGGGGCGGGACATTACAAGCGGCTGGAAATAGTGACGGGAAACATGCTTCCGGGGAATATGCAGGAAGTGGTTTCCGGAATCAAGGCCGGGGATCAGGTGGTGTCAAACGCTTTGGCGCTGCAGAACACGGTGGAGCAATAAAGGTGGAGCAGTTAAGGTGGAAAGATAGATGATTCGCCGCGTCGTCGATTTTGCATTGAGCAACCGGCTGCTGGTGCTGGCACTGGCGCTGATCCTTTTTGCCGGGGGCATCGTTTCGTTCAAGCGGTTGCCCATTGAGGCTTATCCCGACGTAGCCGACAACTACGTTGAGATCATTACGCAATGGCCTGGAATTTCGGCAGAACAAATCGAACAGCAGGTCACGATTCCGCTTGAAGTAGTGATGAACGGGATTCCGCATGTGGTGCACCTGCGGTCGTTCTCGCTGTTTGGACTTTCCGACCTGAAGCTGATTTTCGACGACGAATCGGACAACGACTGGAACCGGGAGCGGGTGCTGGAGCGGTTGAGCCAGGTTACGCTGCCGGCGGGTGTGAATCCGCAGATGGGGACGGACTGGAGTCCGGTCGGGCAGATTTATTTCTTCACGCTGCGCAGCACGAATCCAGCATACGACGCGATGGAGCTGAAGTCGATTGAAGACTGGGTGGTGGAAAAGAATTTCAAGGCAGTGCCCGATGTGGTGGACGTTTCGAGCTTCGGCGGTCCTACGCGCGAATACCAGGTGCGCGTGGATCCGAACAAAATGGTGGCTTACGGTTTAAGCCTGGCCCAGGTTGAGCAGCAACTCACCAACAACAACGCCAACGCCGGTGGAAGCTTCATCCAAGAAGGCTTGCAACAGATCAACGTGCGCTCCGTCGGACTGGTCGACCGTGTCCATGACATTGAGCAGACAGTCATCCTGACCAAGAATGGCACGCCGATCCGGGTGAAGGACATTGCCGTGGTTTCGCAGGGTCCGAAGATCCGGCTGGGGCAATTTGCCAAAGCGATTCATCGCGAGAACGGGAAGATTATCGATAATGACGACGTGGTGTCGGGCATCGTGCTGCTGCGGAAAGGCGCGGCGGCGGATACGGCACTGCAAGGCATCCACAAGAAAGTGGAAGAACTGAACGATCATATTTTGCCGCCGGGAGTGAAGATTGTTCCTTTCATCGACCGCAGCGATCTGGTGCACTTCACCAGCCACACGGTGCTGCACAACCTGACGGAAGGGATGATCCTGGTATCGATCATTCTGTTCCTGTTCCTGGGCAATATCCGCGGGGCGCTGATCGTGGCGGCAACAATTCCGTTCTCGCTGTTGTTTGCGTCGATCTGTTTGGACTTGCGGCATATTCCGGCAAACCTTTTGTCTCTGGGAGCGCTGGACTTTGGCATGGTCGTGGATGGCGCAGTCGTAATGATCGAAAACATTGTGCGCCACCTGGGCCACGCAAACGGGGTCAAGACTCCCAACGAAAAGATCAGCGAAGCCTCGCACGAAGTACAGCGGCCGGTGTTTTACGCCATCGCCATCATTATTACGGCTTACTTGCCGATCTTTACGCTGCAGCGTGTGGAGGGGCGGCTGTTTCACCCCATGGCCTGGACTGTGGCATTTGCTCTGCTGGGGGCATTGCTGTTCTCGATTGTGATCGCGCCGGTGCTGGCCAGTTTCGCTTTCGCGAAGGGAGCGAAGGAATGGCGCAATCCGATTATGGAGTTCCTGGTCCGGCACTATCGAAGTGCGATCCGGTGGGCGATTCGCCGGCGTGGGTTGGTATTGGGCGTCGGCTTGGTTGGGTTCTTCTTTACGCTTTACCTCGCGTTCGGCGGCGTCATTGGTTCTGAGTTTCTGCCCCACCTGGATGAAGGAGCGCTTTGGGTGCGGGGCACGCTTGCGCCCAGCGCTGGGCCGGACGAAGGCATCCGGGTATCAAATCAAGCGCGGATCATTCTTTGCTCTTTCCCCGAGGTGCCGCAATGCACCAGTCAAACGGGACGGCCGGATGACGGCACGGATACCACCAGCTTTTTCAATACCGAATACTTCGTGGATCTCAAGCCGAAAGAAGAATGGCGGCCGGTGTTTCATGAGAACAAAGATGAATTGATCGCCGCCATGAATCGCGAACTCAACAACAAGATTCCGGGCGTGGTCTGGGGCTTTTCTCAGCCGATCGAAGACAACATGGAGGAGGCGGTTAGTGGAGTAAAGGGCGAGTTGGCCATCAAGGTCTACGGCGATACCTTGAAGACGCTTGAGGAAAAGAGCGCCGAGATCGCCGGCATTATGGGAACGATTAAGGGAGTCGAAGACCTGGGAGTCTTTCACGTGCTGGGCCAGCCCAATCTGAATGTGACCGTGGACCGAGATGCGGCGGCTCGCTACCAGATCAATGTCGCGGACGTGCAGGATGCGGTGCAGACCGCGGTGGGAGGGAATGCGCTCACGCAGGTGTTGAAAGATGAGGCGCGATACGACCTGACGTTGCGTTATCTGCCACAATACCGGAGTACACAGGAAGCGATTGAAAACATCCGGCTGCTCTCGCCCTCTGGAGAACGGGTATCGCTGGCGCAACTCTGCAAGATCAGCGAGGCCGACGGGGGTTCGGAAATCTACCGCGAGGGCAATCAGCGTTACGTTGCCATCAAGTACAGCGTGCGCGGCCGTGATTTGGGCGGCGCGGTGGAAGAAGCGATGAGGAAAGTCAATGAGCAGGTGAAACTGCCGACCGGATACCACATCGATTGGGCAGGAGAATACGAGAGCCAGAAGCGGGCGGACGAGCGGTTGCTCATCGTGCTCCCCATCACCATCCTGGTGATCTTTGTCATCCTTTACACGATGTTCAAGTCTTTCAAATGGGCGTTGTTGATCCTGGCCAACGTGGCGATGGCCCGCTTTGGCGGCCTATTCGCGCTTCTGATTACGGGGACGAACTTCAGCGTATCCTCCGGCGTAGGCTTCCTGGCGCTGTTCGGCGTCTCGGTGCAGACCGGAGTCATCATGCTGGAATATATCAACCAGCTTCGCGCCAAGCGCTACAGCATTGAGGACGCAGCGGTCGAGGGCGCAGTATTGCGACTGCGGCCGATTATGATGACGATGCTGGTGGCCACTCTGGGACTGCTTCCGGCTGCTCTGTCGCACGCCATTGGTTCCGATTCGCAGCGCCCGTTCGCCATCGTCATCGTGGGCGGATTGATTGCGGACCTGGTGATGAGCATCTTCCTGTTGCCAACTCTCTACGTATGGGTGGCCGGCGAACGCGATGTGCTTCCTCATGCCGAAGAAGGGTTCGACGTGGGCGAGCATGTGGATTAGAGCAGTGAGCAGTGGCCGGAGGCCGGTGCTTTGTGATCGTCTCGGTATATCCTGAATGGTCCCTTTGTTGGCAGGAATGAATCCATGCCCGAAAAGTCCGATTCCAGCGTTGAAGAGGTTCTGGCCAGCCACAGGCTCGAGCTTGAACGGCTGAAGAATGCCCTCGGTTTGCTGGGCGTCAGCGCCTGCTCCCAGTGTAAGGCGTTTCTTCGCCGGTCCGATCCCGGCGCCCTGTTCGATGCCGGCGAACTGGTTTGCTATGGCTGCATTCCCGAATGGTGGCCGCAGCGCTGCGCGCAACTCGGCGCTAAGGAGCGCGAAAGCCTCGAGGGCAAGCTGGTCTTCTGGCTGCGCGACCAGCATCACGCCGAAACCTTCAAAGACCCCGCCAAGCTTCCGGAAAGTTCGCTTCAGGAGTTACACATTATCGCCACCTGCCTGGAATGCCACGGGACGGGAAAGTCGTTAGGGCAGGACCATTGCCGCTTCTGCGAGGACCGGGGCACGGTGTGGGTTATCGTTTCCCGGAAGCAAGGGTAGGGAATTTCTCGGTTCTCGCACAAAAAATAAAGAGTTCCGAGGTGGTGTTGTGTCCATTCGTCTCAGCCAGTAGCTCGCGTTAGACCCTTGCTCGACCTGCTATCGCTGCTTCCCTCGCGGGCCGCTGCGTGCGATCTTTGCTCGGGCTCCGGGCTTACCGCCAACTGGACAAATCTACTCAACGCCTCGGAACTCTGTCTTGCCTCCGACTGGGTTTCTCGTTCTCCTCGACCAGCGCTTTGCTATAGACCCTTGCTGGCCTTCCCTCCTCATTTTGCAATGTGAGGGTGACCTCGCTTGAGCCCCGGACGCCGCACCAACCGGAAAAACTTTAGAAACTGTCAAAGAACGATCTTGTTGTACTCCTTCTAATATTTTCGTCAATCAAAAACCTGCATCTGTAAGACGTGTATTTTCAATCGAGTGCAAGCCGTCCACAGGAGGGTGACCGGATTTTGTGCAGATGGAAAAAGCAATTTCGCGGGGAAGGCAGGCGGGGCGCGGGTTTTCGTGGCAGATAGGGAATGGTGCGAGAGCGGTGCCGGGTTTTCACGGCCTATGCGCGTCTGTGAAAATCCGGTAAAAGCCGTGCTGGGCAAGGGATCTGGCTGGGGCTCCGGCGAGGATAGGCTTTGCCGCAAGGTTCAAAATGGGGCATGTTGGCTTGAATATCACCCGTTAGGGCTTAATTCCTTGACAACACAGGTAAGTCTGCTAAAGTTCGGAGAAATGCTGCTCGACCCTATGCGTACAGGTGCCCTGTCTATGAAGAATGTCTATGAGGTTTTGAGGCAGAAAGAGATGGAGCTGACCCGGCTGGAGAAAGAAGTGGAAGCGCTGCGGCTGGTGGCTCCCCTGCTGTCTGAAGAAAAGGAAATGAACTCCGACATGGTGAAGCCGGCCCTGGCCACCGCCGTGAACGGACCACAGCAGCCGATTCGCATCCCGGCGCCTCCGGTGGTAACGTCGGCGCAGCCGGTGCGGGCTGCCGGGTGGGACGATACCGCCAAGCGCTGGCCGTAGGTAACGGGCAGTTCCGTCCACAGCTTGCTTTATTTCTTTGGATAATCGCGCTCCCTTCCAGCCTGGGACCACGTCCCGGGCTGACGTGTTTCTGGGCTTGTTCCATGGGGTCCCTCAGGGGCTAAAGCCCCGGCTGGGTCGGGCTGTTGCGGTACGGCTAAAGCCGTACCCTGATACGAACTTTTTCCCGATAGATGCGAACCCTTACCCCTGGAACCGTCAACGTGGCGCTATCCGATCTACGCTGCCACGATCTCCTTTAATGCCAGAAGCAGGCGGTCGACCTCTTCGATGGTGTTGTAGTGGACGAGGCCGATGCGCAGGAAGCCTCCCGTCTTTTCTACGTCGAGGCGCTCGGCTAAGTTGACGGCGTAGTAGTTTCCGTCCCAGGTGAAGAAGCCGCGCTCGCCTAACTTGGTGGCGAGAACCAGTGGAGTTTGGTTGGTGGTTTGATTTACGACGCGCACGGCTAGCGTGGGGCATCGCCAGGTGAAGCAGTCGGGATCGGTAATGCCGTAGAGCTTTAGCTGCGGAATTTGGGAGATCCCGGCGATGAGGCGATTCATCAGCACGTGCTCATGGCGATGAATCGATTCGAAAGCGGCGATGATGGCGGCGCGGCGTGTGGCGGATTCAGGATTTGTGCGGCGGCCCAGGTCGGCGAGGTAATCGACGCAGGCGGTGATGCCGGCGACGCACTCGTGGTTGAGTGTGCCCCACTCCCAGCGGTTGGGGATGGCGTTGGTGAGGGGACGGACTTTGTACGGGTGCAGGCGCTGCAGGTGCGCGCGCTTGCCGAAAAGGACTCCCATGTGCGGGCCGAAGAATTTGTAGGTGGAGCAGACCAGGAAATCGCAGTCGAGGGCGGCTGCGTCGATTAAGCCGTGCGGGGCGTAGTGTACGGCGTCTACGAAGGCCAGGGCTCCGGCGGCGTGGGCGAGGCGAACGATTTCTTTGACTGGATTGATGGTACCGACCGCGTTCGAGGCGTAGCCGATCGCAACCAGCTTGGTTTTGGAATTGATTTTCGCGGCGAGATCTTCGACATCGAGGGTGCAGTCTCCGGGGTGGATTTCTGCCCAACGAATCGTGACTCCTTTTTCTTCGAGGGCGAGCCAGGGGGAGACGTTGGCGTCGTGATCGAGGCGGGTGACCAGGATTTCGTCGCCGGGGCCGAGGTCGCGGCCGATGGCGCGGCTTATGGCGTAGGTCAGCGTGGTCATGTTGGGGCCGAAGACGACTTCGTCGGGGCCGCAGTTTAGAAAGTCGGCCATGGCGGCGCGCGCTTCGGCTAGCATGGCGTCGGTGCGGCGGCCGGTGGCGTAGGCGCCGCCGCTGTTGGCGTTGTCGCGGCGCAGGTAGTCGGAGATGGCGTCGATTACGCGCTGCGGAACTTGGGTTCCGCCGGGGCCGTCGAAGAAGACGGCGGGTTGGCCGTTGACAGTTTGGGCTAGTGAGGGAAATTGGGCGCGGACGTAGGAGATATCGAGGGTGGTGGATGGAGCGGCAGTTTCAGTCATCGGCATGGGGATCATCTATCCTCGTCGGGCTGGCTGGTTTACTCTCGTTGACGGCAGGCGCAATCTCTAGCCCATGACCGTGGTGTGCTCGGGTTTTACCTTGTAGATCACGCGCACTTCGCCGGGCTGGCCGTAGGGGTACTTGTCGACGCCGAGATATTTCTTGGCCATCTTGTCGATGTGAGCGCTGGCACCGTCTTCGGTAATCTCGACCACGCGGCCGCGAATCTCGACATAGCGGTAGGGATTCTCCGGGTCCATCACAGTCAAGGCTACGCGCGGATCGCGGCGAACGTTCTTATCCTTCTGGCGTCCTTTGGCGGAGTTGAAAATTACGTGCTCGCCGTCAAAGTCGCACCACACCGGCGTGACTTGCGGACTGCCGTTCGGCATTAGCGTGCCCAGGCTGGCAAAGGCGCGCTTCTGGAACAGGTCGCGGTATTTCTCGGGAATGACATCCGGCATAAGACCTCCTTGCGGTCGTGCTACGGAATCGACAGGACATTATAAATCGGAGCAGCCAGGAGAGGCTTGATTTGCCGCGCGGCAGTGAATCCGGGTATTCTTGCAGACCATATTCGATTGCCAGTACACAGGAGAACTAGACCCCACATGATTTTCGCATCCCGGCGCACGAGTGATCGCAAGGCCCATCTATCTGGATTCGCGATTCTTCTGTTCGTCTTCATTTTCCCGGTGCTGGCTGGCGGGCAGAGTGCGAAATATCCTCCGACCATCGTGTTTATGACTGACTTTGGCGTGGTGGACGATTCCGTGGCCATCTGCCGGGGCGTGATGTATTCGGTCATGCCGGAGGTGCGGATTGTCGACCTGAGCCACGAAGTGACGCCGTTTTCCATTCTTGATGGGGCGCGCTTTCTCGACGGCGCCGCGCCGTATTATCCGGCTGGGACCGTGTTTGTGGTGGTGATCGATCCGGGCGTGGGCAGCACGCGCAAAGCGATCGCGGCCAAGTCGAAGCGCGGGCAATATTTTGTGCTGCCGGATAACGGCCTGCTCACGCTGGTGGAACAGCGCGATGGCATCGAGGCTGTGCGCGTGATTACCAATACTAACTGGATGATCGGCGCCAAACTTTCCTCTACCTTTCACGGCCGCGATGTTTTCTCGCCGGCGGGCGCGCATTTGGCGCGCGGTGACGACTGGACCACGGTTGGTCCTGAAATGCCCGTCAAAGATCTGGTGCGGCTGAATTTGAAGGCTGCCAAGCTCGATGATCAGGGACTGACCGCCGAAGTGATTGCCCTCGACGGTCCATTCGGCAACCTGGTGACCAATGTTGAGGAGGACGTTTTCTTCAAACTCGGCTACCAGCGCGGGCAGGAGGTCCCCATTGTACTGGGTGGGAAGAAGATGACGATGAAATTTGTGAACACCTTCAGCGATGTCCCGCTGAAACAGCCGTTGTTCTATATCGACTCGCGCGGATATCTGGCGCTGGCGGTGAATCAGGCGAGCTTTTCGGCGGTGTACGGTGTGACTCCGCCGGTGGAGTTCTCGATTCCGCGGGCTGGAAAGTAAGGCCTGCCACGGCCAGCGTCTCCGATGCGGATCAGTTCGCAAAGCGGATCAGTTCGCAAAGAGGAGGAGCAAATGAGTAATTCAAGGAAGGCTCTGCGAGTAAGAGGAGGGATGGCTCAGTCCCTCTGCATCGTGCTAATGCTGTTGACCTGCCGCGCGCTCTCAGCGCAAAACTTCGCGGCACAAACCCCAGAGAGGCACGTCCGGAATATTGTTCTGGTTCACGGCGCATGGGCGGATGGTTCTGGCTGGAAGGGCGTTTACGACATTCTTGTGAAGGATGGCTACAACGTCAGTATGGTTCAAGAGCCCGAGACATCTTTCCAGGAAGACGTGGCCGCTACGAGGCGCGTCCTTGCTCTACAGGATGGACCGTGCATTCTTGTCGCTCACAGCTATGGGGGAGCCGTAATTACTGAAGCGGGGACGGACCCATCCGTGGCCGGTTTGGTGTACATCGCTGCCCACATGCCGGACGCGGGCGAGAATGAGTCTGACGACGGAAAGCGTTTCCCCAGTGACCTCGGTAAGTCGGGTGCGATGAAAAAGACGGCGGACGGGTTCACTTACATTGACCCCGCGCAGTTTCATGAGTACTTCGCAGCCGACCTGTCTGCTGAACAGGCCGGTTTCATGGCGCGGTCGCAGGTATTCAATAAAGCTGACAATTTCAAAGGCGTCATCACCACGCCTGCTTGGAGAGGCAAACCGAGTTGGATGTTGGTAGCCGGAAGCGACAGAACCATCAACCCTGACCTCGAACGGTGGTATGCGACACGAGCCAACAGCCACAAGGTCGAGGTCGCAGGCGCCAGCCACTCGGTCTACGTTTCGCACCCAAGGGAGGTTGCAGCTCTGATCGAAGAAGCTGCATCGCAAGCTCGGTAGAGCAGGAAAATGAGGACCGGGACGCGCGCCGATCATTAAAGCTTGTTAGCGGTGACGGACTGCGCTGCGTCGCTGTCGTTCTAAATGCGCGGCAGCACTGCGCGCAGTAGCGCTTCGAAGCTCGCCTTGACACGCTCGCCGGTTTCCATGACTTCCTGATGGGAGAGCGGTTGATCGACGATGCCGGCCGCCATGTTGGTTACGCAGGAGATGGCTAGAACTTTGATTCCTATGTGGCGAGCCGCGATTACTTCGAATACGGTCGACATGCCGACGAGGTCGGCGCCGATGGTGCGCAGATACTTGATCTCCGCGGGCGTCTCGTAATTGGGACCGAGCAGGGCGGCGTAAACGCCTTCGTGGAGCGTCATTCCGAGCTTACTGGCTTCTTCTCGCGCCAGGTCGCGATACGATCTCTCGTAGGCATGCGTCATGTCAGGGAAACGCGGGCCGAAGCGGTCGTCGTTTGGGCCGGTTAGGGGATTCGCTCCTTGCAGATTGATGTGGTCGCGAATCAGGACCAGCGCGCCCTGCTGGTAATTCAGATTGATGCCGCCCGCGGCGTTGGTCAGGATGACCGCGCGAATTCCCATGCGGGCGAAAACGCGCATGGGGAAGGCTACTTCGTGAGCGGAATATCCTTCGTAGAGATGCACGCGGCCTTGCATTACGGCTACGGGGACTGCGCCCGCTTTGCCGATCACCATTTGTCCGGCATGGCCGATTGCGGTTGAGCGCGGGAATGCGGGAATTTCGGCGTAGGGAATACGGGTTGCGCCGGCGAGCGAATCGGCGAAGCCGCCGAGGCCGGAACCGAGCACCAGGCCAATTTGTGGGCGCAGGGAAGTGCGCTGAAGAACAGACTGGGCGGCAGTTTCCGCGAGCGTGTATTGATTGTCCATGAGAATGCACTGTAGCGCCGGCACCTTGCCGGCTGTCGCGAGGGCATCTTGCCCTCGGCAGTGGAGGTGGGACGCCTCCACGACAGCCGCCGGGACGGCGGCGCTACCTTCTAGTACTTCTTCTCGAACTTGGTGAACTCGGCTTCCAGCTTCCACTGCATGCGCGCTCGTTCGTTGGCTGCGAGGAATTGCTCGCAGCCCGCCGAAGGCTTCTCCGCCCCCGGCTGATCCACGGCACAAGCCGACGCCGCGCGAAATATCAGTTTTGTGTCGGCCCACAGGCTCTGGCCGGGCAGGAAGCTGTGTTCCAGGCTTTGGCGGGCCATGCGTTTTAAATCCGCGTAGGACAAGCGGTAGCTTTCGACTGCGCGCAAATATTCCTGCGTCATATCCGATCGCGACACGCCCTCGTCGTCGGTGGCCAGGGCTACCGGAACGCCGTATTTCATGTAAATCGGCAGCGGGTGGTCGTCGCCGCTTATGCCTAGAATCATGTCATTCGAAGTCAGCGCGATCTCGACCAGCACATTGCGCTCTGCCATTTCGTGGAGTAATCCGATGGGATCGGTTTCGTTCATCGCGTCAACCCCGTGGCCGATGCGCTCGGCATGGCCGCGTTCGACCGACGCGCGAATGTGAAACGCCAGATCTTCCGGCGGCACGAGGCCCATGGCAAGTTCGCCGGCGTGTAGCGTGATGTGGACTTTGGGGTAGACGCCGTGGAGATAGTCGATCATGGCCATGTGCTCGTTGAAATCGTGGAGGGGCACATACCAATCTTCGGGCATCACCAGATTCAGGCCGACGAATCGCGGATCTGTCGAGGCCAACTCGAAGCCGAGCAGAATCTGCGCGAAGACGACTTGATGCGGCAGGCCGCGCAATACCTGATAAAGATAGCGCACGGTTACGGCGCATCCTGGACCCGCATCGGCAGTGCCGCACTTGAGAATTTCCTTGGCGCGGGTGTCGTCAAAGGCGAGGCGCTTGCTGGTTTCCGCGGCGACGTCTTTCAAGCCGCCGCCGAGCAGGGTGTCGCGCATTTTGGCGTAATCCGGCGTCCATTCGATTTTGGCCGCGAGTTGCGCCGCGGCGCCGCCGTCGGCGGTGTGCATGAATTCCACATACTGCAGATGATCCTTACCCGCGCGATTGGTGGCTGCGGCGATTCCCTCGGCGGTGTGGGTGTATGAGGCCAAGCCGAATTTGTCGAAGGTGGCGAAGAAATGATCGTGGCCTGATTCGTCGCCCGGCCTCCAGTTGCGCATCGACCAGGCGTCAATCATCTGGTTGTAGAGCACGTGGTCGCCGTAGGCGCAGCGCACGGCGGGCTTGGCCGTGTAGTTCTCGCAGGAGTCGCAGGGCGGAGCCAGCAGTCGCGAAGAAGTCCGGTCGACGCACAGTTCGCCAGCGGCCGCGAAATCGATAAAGTCTTCAGCGTAGATGGCGCCGTCGAGATGATTGTGCAGATCTCCACCCTTGGGCAGGTCGCGCACGAAGGCCAGCAGCAGCGGCGGCTGCTTGCGCACGGATTCGAGATAGTGGGCCGCGCGCTGCTCCGGATTCTGGGCCGCAGAGAAGCTGCTCAGCACGAAGGCGCCCGGCAGCAGGATCAGCAAGCAACGGCGCAGCACGACGCGCAGGGTGAGCACGATCATTCCTCCTAGATCAACACTTCCGAATCAACCGAAGTCAGGAAAGGAATTGTAATCTGTCGCGACTGCGTTCACGGAAAAGATTCGCGGGGAAGATCTCAGCGCAGCCAGACTATCGCGGCGACGACGACAGCGACAACCAGCAATGCTCCCAGGATGTATTTGTTGGCGGCGAACCATGATTCGGAGGGCATGGCCGAACTTAAGAATGGAATGGAATTGTCGGAGGCGAGCACGGGGGCTGGTAAGTCCGGAGCGGCCGAAGGGGACACCTCTGGACTCTCGACCGCAATAGCCGCCGGGTCGCTGCTTCGGGTTGAGGCCTGAGCTGGGGCGGCGTTGCCAGCGGGGTGCGGAAGGCGCTGGCCGCGCCACTGCTTCTCTTCGCATTCCACGCAAAAAGTTCGCCCTTGCGATACGGGAAAACCACAAGCCTGGCACTTTTGCAGATTTCTCAACCCCGGAGGCACGGCGACCGACGCAGCGGGCTGATCGGTCCGGACGGGCTGGGCTTGAGTCTGCATGGCTGCCGACCAGAAAAGCGGCTTCTTGGGTGCGGGAAATGGCTCGGGCTGCGTTTTTGTTTTTTCCAGTGGTGCTTCTTCCGGTGCTGGCTTTGCTGAAGTTTGCGAGGGAAAAGCTGCCACCGGCACGGTGGGCGCAGGTTTCGGAATTGTCAGGCTGGCGGCGGATTCCATGGGAGCTGATTCGGCCGCGATTTTATCCGCGGGCGTCTGGGATTCCGCAGCGGCCGGTTCCTCAAGCGCGAGCGGCATCTGTGTGGCCACGGCATACTTCACGGCGGTTTCCACCATTTCGCTCAGGCGTTGCAAAGCAGAAAGGTCGCGCGGTTCGAAAGCGCGCGCCTTGCCGGAAAAAAGTTCGAAGACGCCGAGCACCTGCCCGTCGCTGACGATGGGCATCACGACGACTGACGCAATGCCCAACTGGCGGCAGACTTCGCGGTTCACCCGCGCATCGCGTTCGGCATCGTCACAACGCAGAGGCTGGCGGGTGCGCACGCATTCCCCCGAGAGCCCGTATTCCATGGAGAGCAAAGCGCCCAGCTCGGGAGCATTCGAGCCGGTGCTGGCGCGGCAAAGCATGTCATTATGCTGGCCGCGGCGCAGGGCAATCGCCCCGCCGGTGGCTCCGGTAATGTACTGGGCGCGCTCCACCAGCAGTTGCAGGGCAGCATCGAGATCGCGGTGAGCCATTTCAGCCAGCGAATGGCCACTATCTTCTGCGGGAAAACGCGGCCCGGGCTCTGCCGGCTGGGGCAGATGCGCGTTGGCCGCGGCGATTCCGGCGGAGACGCTGGCGGGTGCGGATCGGCTGGCGCTGGTGCCCGGCATGTTTCCTTCCACCGCAGGCGGTGCGGCGTTGTGGGCCAGAGTTGAGTGCTGATCGCTTATTGGACGATCCATTCCTTGACGATCCGTGGCGCGCGTGCCAGCTTTCACTTTTAAGCAGTAATTGGAGTCTCGCTCGGAGAGGGGATGGTGTCAAGGTGCCGCCAGTTAGCACTCGGCATTCAGCATTCAGCACTTAGCCAAGCACGATTCATATTTGGCTGAATGCTGAGTGCTGAGTGCTGAAAGCTAAACCGCCCGCTCCCGCACCGCCGTACTCGCCAACTCGTTCGCCTCGGCGTTGTCTGCTCGCGGCACGTGAGAGATGGAGAAATTCAGGGATCGAGCGAGCTTGCGGCAGGTCCAGTGCAAAGAGTAGAGGCGCGAGCTGCGGCAGATGTATTCGCCGCGCATCTGGCGGACAACCACTTCGGAATCGGAGTAAACGTGCAGTGCCTTGGCTTTCAGGGAGACGGCGCACTGCAGGGCTTCCATAAGCGCGGCATATTCGGCGACGTTGTTATCCTGGTGGCCGATCCATTTGGCGATACGGATGGGGCCGCTTTCGCAGCCGTCGATTACCACCCCAATACCCGAGGGCCCTGGATTGCCCAGGGAACCACCGTCCACGTAGGCCACGAGTTCTGACATCGATGCTTCTTTATGTACTGTTAGCAAGATGCGCCGAGAACGTTTCTGCGTCAAGACGAATATTTGGTTCTAGTTGAGGATTTTTCCTGGTGCCGGAGGTTGTGAAAGTTTTTGTGTAAAAGGCGTCCCAAATTGGGAATGCATATTCATAACCTTTGGCTTTGCAATGGGTTGCAATTTAAGTTATTCACAGGACGAATCCGATGCATTGCACTAATAGTTTGCGTTGACATTTATGAATGCTCTGTTAAGGTTGCTCCCGTCGACGGTTGAAAGGGACAGCGAATTAAACCTTGCTGCCCGAAGTAGACTGAGTGATCAGCCTAGCGGGGCAACCTGAGAGGCAGCCGAACCCGAAAAAACCGACCGCGCTGCGAGGTGCAGTTGGGGTTTGGGACTGTGAAAACAGTGATCGCATCAAGGGGCTGTGACGGTACATGCGTCCACGACGTTGACTCCCTCGCAGGAGTTGGCGCCTAGAGCATAACCAATGTCACGGCCCTTTCAATTTTTTCCCTCCTTTTTGTAATCCCCATCAATCCCGCCTGCTAGGAAACACAAACCAGCCCAGGCAAAGCTGCACGGAAAATCGATTCACCTCTCTCGCCTTGAGGTTTTCGCGTTTCCTAAGCGCCAACCTTCAAACCTGAAACGCCAGCTGTGGCACATCTCCGCTGCTCAGAAAATCGATTTACCTGGACTCGTCCCTGCTGTGGGATAATCGCAAGCCGTAAACATTCCCTGGCGCGCAGACGCGGCAAGGAAATCGCTGATACGGATATTTCATAGGGGGATCGCATGGCCAAGAATCCGTTGACTCGTCGGCAGTTTATCCAGGTTGGCACCGGAGCACTCGCCGCCACCACGGTGGCAGGCACTATCTTGCAGCCGCATCTGCTGTCGGCTGCGGCGCGCCCGGTGGCGCCCAGCGACACGGTGCGCTTCGCCGGCATTGGAACCGGCATTCGCGGATGCGAACTGCTGGAAGCCTCGACTCATGTGCCCGGCGTCGAGTGCGTGGCGGTTTGCGACCTTTATGACAGCCGCCATACCGCGGGCCAGCAAGCAGTGAAGAGCAATGTTCCTGCCACTCGTGACTACCGCTCCATTCTCGACCGCAAGGATGTCGATGCCGTCATCATCGCGACCATGGACCACCAGCATCGCCACATTTTTGAAGACGCCTGCGCTGCCGGGAAAGATGTCTACTGCGAAAAGCCCATGTCGCACACCGTGGAAGATGGCTTCGCCATGGTCGAGGCCGCACATAAGGCGAATCGCATCGTGCAGATCGGCAGCCAGCGCGTCAGCTCGATTCTTTATGCTAAAGCCAAGGAAATTTATGACTCGGGCAAGCTCGGCCAGGTCACCGCGATCGACGCATATTGGGACCGGAACAGTCCGAGCGGCGCATGGGTTTATCCCATCCCACCTGATGCCAGCGAGCAGACGATCGACTGGAATGCATTTATCGGCAGCGGACCCAGACGGCCTTTCGATCCAGTGCGTTTTTTCCGCTGGCGCTGCTTTACCGACTACGGCGAGGGCTTGGCCGGCGATCTGTTCGTCCATTTGATTTCCGGAATCCACTTCATCTCTGGCACGAACACGGTGGCCGAACGCGCGCAATCAAGTGGTGGACTGTTCCACTTCAAGGATGGCCGCGAGTTCCCCGACTTGATCGAGACCATGTACGACTACCCGAATTTCCGCGTTTCCCTGCGCTGCAATTTGAATAACGATGGTGGAGAGTTCATCGCTTTTTACGGCACGAAGGGGACGCTGCTCATTAAAGATTCGACGTTGAGCTACACGCCACAGGACACGCGTCCGCAGCCGGAGGGCTATTCGATCGGCGGCTGGCCGCGCGAGTTGCGCGAGCAGTACTTGAAGCAGTGGCACGAAGAGCATCCGCGGCCGGCGGTGCTTTCTTCGCAAGTGGACGAAGAAGGCGAATCCTACGCCACGCCGCCGGGATACAGCGACGTGGTCGATCACGAGGCCAACTTTTTCAACGCCGTCCGCACGCGCAAGCCGGTCACGGAAAATGAGATCTTCGGCAATAACGCGGCCATCGGCTGCCACTTGTCGAACTTCGCTTACTTCAATAAGTCCATTGCCGTGTGGGACGAAAAAGCGAAGAAGATTGTGAAAGGCTGAGGCGGCGGCTCAACGCAGAATCAGCGCTACCGCGAGCGCCGCGAGCCCCAGTTTCACCAACCATCCCACGGCCCAGGACGTGGCAATCGCGGGAGCCAGCTTTAACCACAGGGCGTTGACAATGGTCAGCGGCAACGGTCCGATCAGCCAGATCGCTACGGCCAACAGGAAGGTTCCGCAGTAAGAGTGGAGATGCAGCCAATCGCAGGTGAGAACAAAAACACCGCAAGTGAGAAAGGGGAAAATACTCGACCAGAGGATAGCCTTCCCTTCTCCCTGGCCGCCGCGGTATCGCCAGATTTCGGGGTTCCGGTCGTAGCGTTTATAGAGCCAGTCGCCCATAAACATCCAGTCGGTCATTGACGACACAAAACCGCTGGTGAACACGGCCAATGCAATGCGACCCCAGGGCATAAAGTGTTCCTTATGGTGTCACGCGGCGACTTCGCCGGCTATCATTTCATCGACATAGCACCAGATCCAGTCTTCGCCGGGCTCGATCGAGCGCATCACCGGATGGGCGGTGTGATGGAAGTGTTTGGTAGCGTGTTTGTTCTTCGACGAATCGCAGCAACCCACGTTCCCGCATATCATACACATCCGCAGGTGAACCCAGGTGTCGCCCAGTTTGACGCACTCCTCGCAAACGCGCGTGTCGGTGGTGGTGAACTTAATCTGATCCAGGTGCTTGCATTTCTTTGCCATATTCTATCCCCCGATTACTTCAGGCTCTTTCCAGTTTCTCTTTCCAGTTCCTTGCGATCCCAGTGCGCAAGATTTGCCCCCGCCTCGTAGGTACTTTGCAGGAAGCTGAGAAGCACCTGCCGGGGCGAGGCCGCCAGGCGCACGTCATCGTACATCAACAGAAACTCGTGCAGTTGCGGATGATAGAAAGCCGCCGACGGCAGCACCGATTGCCCGGCAAGACCGGCGGGTTCCGGCGCCGCATAAGCATAGAACGCCGGACCTTTAATATCGCCCCCACCGGGCCAGAATCCGGCGCTGATCACCTCATGCGAATAAGCCTCACGGGTAACTGAGTCGGCTCCCGGGCGCTCGGGAGCGCGTCGTCCGGAGAAGCGCGTCACACACAGGTCGAAGCTTCCCCAGAAAAAATGCACGGGACTATCCTTGCCGATGAAGCCGGCGCGGAATTCCTGGAAGACGTTTTCGCACAAAATCAATACCTGCCAGAAGCGGTGTGCGTATTCGGGATCATAGGAAGCATGCTGCGTGTCGCGGTCAAAGGGCACCGGGTTCGGCACTTCCTGCGGCATGGTCCAGATTTTCACCGCAATGCCCAGCGACTGCAGGGCAGCCATGAATTCTTGATAAAAGAAAGCCACCGATTGCGGCTTCAACGCCAGAGTCTTCGATGAACCCCAACTGGTCTGGATGATCAGCTTATGATCGATGAAGTCGAATTGCACTTCGAAAATCCTGTCGCCGTAGGGAATCGCAGAAGTGGTGAGACCCCGCGAGTTCACATACCACGCAACTTCCCACCAGTGATTGATGAGCGGGCTCAGGGCCAGACGCACTTTGCCCACAATCTGCGTCCACATGTGGAGGGTGGCGTAGGTGTCCTGCCATGCCTCGAGCGGCAGTTCGGGCCAGGAATCCTGGTTCGGGCTGTACGGATGCGCGGCCATTGGGCAACCTCGGCGTCGGACCCGGAAATGGTACCACTTGCCGATGCGGTTGCCCCCGCACTCTTAGAAGGCTACCCTGATAGCTTCCATTTCGCAGCGAGGAGAAAGTAAAGGCTATGAAGACCGATGCAGTTTCCCGGCGATGGTTCTTGAAACAGCTCGGCGTTGCCGGCGCTGGCGCGATGGCGGCCCATAACGCTTATGCGCTGAAGGTTGAGTCACGGCAGAGCGCAACCGCACAGCCTTCCGCTGCGCAAATCAAGGAAGCGGCCACGCGGGCGCAAAGGATGGCGTGGTGGCATGAGGCCAAATTCGGCATGTTCATCCACTGGGGACTGTACAGCGTTATCGGCCAGCATGAATGGGCTCTGGAGGTGGAAGGCATTCCGATTCAGCAGTACGAATTGCTGGCGAAACATTTTCAACCCCAGCCCAACGCCGCGCGCGAGTGGGCTCGATTGGCGCGCCGCGCGGGACAGAAGTATATGGTGATAACCACGAAGCATCACGAAGGGTTCTGCCACTTCGACACTAAACTCACCGACTACTGCGCCCCACGCCAGGGTCCAGCACGCGACCTGGTTCGGGAGTTTGTCGACGCCGCCCGGGCCGAAGGGCTGCGCGTGGGCTTCTACTATTCGCTCATGGACTGGCACCATCCCGATGGCGCGCGCTGCAAAACTGACGAAGCGGCGCGCCAGCGCTTCGTCGCTTACACTCACGGCCTGGTCCGGGAGCTGATGACAAATTACGGGAAGATCGATGTGCTCTGGTATGACGTCGACTGGCCCCTGACCGCCGAACAGTGGGAATCGGAGCGCATGAATCAAATGGTCTTCGAGCTTCAGCCCGAGATCATCGTGAATAACCGCAATGGTCTGGATGGAGATTTCTCCACGCCCGAGCAAGAAATTTCGGCCGCCGAGAAAGGACGCGCCTGGGAAACCTGCATGACCATGAACGATAGCTGGGGTTTCAATCGCGGCGATGACGGTTGGAAGACTGCCAAGACGATCGTCAGCAACCTCGCCACCTGCGCCCAGGGCGGAGGAAATTATCTGCTGAATATTGGTCCCAAGCCCGACGGGTCGGTGCCTGCCGAATCCGTGGAGATTCTTGAAACTGTGGGCAAGTGGCTCGACACTAACGGCAAGTCGATCTACGGCACCGAGCGCGGATCGTTTTCCTGGAACTCGAATGCAAGTTACACCCGCCGTGGTACCACGCTCTACATCCACCAGCAATACTGGCCGGGAAACACTCCCGCAGCCGAGTGGCTGCCGTTCTTTCAACCTGCGACCGTGGTTGCCATCGGCGGCTTGAAGACGAAAGCGAAATCCGTGCGCCTGTTGAAGACCGGCCAGAGCGTTCCGTTTACGCAGGATGAGTTCTCTCTTAGGCTGACGGGGTTAGCAGCACAAGCGCCCGATCATCCGACCACGGTCTTCGAAGTGGAATGCGAAGCTGAGCCGGTGATCGACCACAACGCGATCCGGTCGCAGTGGCCGCGGTTCAAGGTAGGAGTGAGCTAGAGAGCGCGCGGCAATGCGAGGTGGAAATCCCGTTCGCGGTTCTACATAGTTGACCATGGTGCCCGCGACCACCCGACTCTGCTATCATCCTCAGCCGAGATGGAACCCACCTATCGCAATTCGTCCTAAGGAGTACACTCATGCCTTGCAAACGCTTTCAGGCACCGATTGCATTATGTCTCTGGGTCGGCATGGCTACCGCCGTCGCCGGACTCCCATCACTGTGCGCACAGTCCGGCCCACCGGTTGCCGAGCGCCACGATGTAACCGAGACGTTCTACGGCCAAGTCGTCGTTGATCCTTATCGCTCGCTTGAGAACTGGCACGACGCGAAAGTTGCGCAGTGGCTGAAAGGGCAGGACGACTACACCCGCGCCACGCTGAACAGCATTTCTGGACGCGAAAAGTTTCTGGCGCGTGTGAAAGCTCTCGACACCGCCAGCACCCGCGTTCGCGATGCGCAGATCTGGGGCGGAAAAACTTTTTATCTCAAGGCTGATGCCGGAGCCGACAACGTCAAGCTCTATGTTATCGATCACGCCGGCGCCTCCGAACGGCTGTTGATGGATCCTGAGTTGCTAACGAAGAACGGCGTCCACTATTCCATCGATTATTTTCAGCCCTCGCTCGATGGCGCGTTAGTTGCTTATGGAATTTCTCCCGGCGGTTCTGAGGAGAGCGTGATTCACATCCTCGAAACGGCCAGCGGGAAGCAGTTTCCCGATGCTATCGACCGCGCTCGTTTCGGCGATGTCCAGTGGCTGCCGGGTAACAGATCGTTCGCCTATAACCGCCTGCAGAAGGTCACGCCCGATATGCCGCGCACTGCATTCGAGCAACGCAGCCGGGTCTACCTGCACCAACTGGGAGACGATCCGGAGCACGACCGCTTCATCTTCGGCTACGGTTACTCATCCGACTTGAAAATCGAAGACAACGATCTCAGTTTCGTCAACTACTCGCCGGCCTCGCCTTATTTGTTTGGCCTGGTTGCTCACGGAACCGAGAACGAGGCCACCACCTACTACATTCCTCTCGATCAGCTGAACTCCTCACCGATCGTGTGGAGGAAGCTTTTCGACGTGGATGAGGCGGTCGTGCGCTTCGACGTTTACCAGGACGACATTTATCTTCTGACTCACAAGAACAAGCCGCACTATGAAGTGACTCGCACCAGCCTGAAGCACCCCGATGTGGCGCACGCGACGGTTGTCGTTCCGGCTAGTGAGGTCGTTATTCAGGAAGCTGACGTCGCCAGTGACGGCATCTACATCCGGGATCTCGACGGCGGAATCGGCCGCATGCGCCGCCTTTCCTTTGACGGACACATCGAAGCCGTTGCCACCGGTGAAGGCCAGTCCGTCGGAGCGATCTCCACCACGCCCACCGAAGCCGGAGCCCTCGTCCATGTTGTTTCCTGGACGACTGCTCCGCGCTGGTTGAGGTACGAAGCAAAGACCAAGACTGCCAGCGACACCGGAATTCAGCCTCCCTTACCCATCGATACATCAGCCTACGAAGCGGTTGAAGTGAAAGCCAAGAGCGCCGATGGAACCATGATTCCGCTTTCCATCATCCGCGCCAAGAATATCAAGCTCGATGGCAATCGCCCCACGCATCTGATCGGCTATGGAGCTTACGGAATTTCCTATGACGCTTTCTTCGATCCGGTCTGGCTGGCCTGGCTGGAGCGCGGCGGCGTGATTGCGTTTGCGCACGTTCGCGGCGGCGGCGAATACGGCGAAGAGTGGTACCGCGCCGGCTACAAACTCACCAAACAGCACACCATCGACGACTTCATTGCCAGCGCGCAGTATCTGATCGAGAATAAATACACCAGCCCGCAGCGCCTTTCCGGGGAAGGCACCAGCGCTGGCGGCATCCTCATTGGAGGCGCTGTCACCCAGCGGCCTGACCTGTTCGCGGGGGCGCTGATCCGCGTCGGTTGCTCCAACGCGGTGCGCATGGAATTCACTCCCAACGGTCCGCCAAACATCTCCGAGTTCGGCACGGTTACCAATCCCGACGGTTTCAAGGGACTCTACGCCATGGATGCATATCAGCATGTCAAAGACGGCACGGCTTATCCGGGCGTGCTGTTGACGGCTGGCATCAACGATCCGCGCGTGGATCCCTCGCAGCCGGCGAAAATGACGGCTCGCTTGCAGGCTGCCACTTCCAGCAAAAAGCCTGTGCTGCTTCGCGTGGACTATGACGCCGGGCACGGCATGGGCTCGACGCGGGCGCAACACGACCTGGAGTATGCGGACGAAATGTCGTTCCTGCTGTGGCAGGACGGGGACGCTGAGTTCCAGCCCGCCCAGTAGAGGGCATCTCATAAATGAGCTTGGAAGGGCTGCATGCTGTGCCCTTCCAAGCAACTGTACAGCAGTTCTGCCGGCGCTTCCCTTACCTCCGCCTCGCTTCTTGTTCTTCGGAAGACATCTCTCAATCGATGGCACGGCCGGGTAGTTCAGGTCGACCACTTCGCAGAGCAGCCACTCCTAACAGGAGATGCTCTGGTTCATTGATTAACTATAGTTAACTGTGTATGATCAGCCTTAGTTAATTAACAGGGATTGAGAACCGAATGTCCTTCCGCTGTGAGAAAAAAGACAATGGGCCGAAACCCGTGAGGCGCCTGCTTTGGCTGGTACCGATTCTCGCGGCTGCGGCGTCACTTTCTCCGACTCAAGCATGGGCGCAAGGCGAGACCACCAGTGCAATACTCGGCGAGGTAAAGGACACAACAAATGCGGTCGTGCCGGGCGCCACCGTGACGATAACAAGTCGAGATACTGGTTTAACGCGTGGTGCCAAGACTGATGACGCAGGACGGTTCAATTTTCCACAACTGAAGCCGGGCACCTATACAGTCAGAGTGGAAGCGCCGGGCTTCGAGCCCCGGCAGAACGACAACGTCGTTTCCAGTCTGGGACAGAAGCAGACCGTAGATTTCACGCTCAAGGTCGCTCAGTCGAATGAAGTTGTGGAGGTTAACGGTGAGGCTCCACTCATCAACCCTGCAAACGCCAACACATCGACCACCTTGAGTGCGCCAGCTTTGGAGGATCTTCCGAATCCCGGCGGAGACCTTACCTACCCGCTGCAATTTTCACCGGGAGCCCTCATCAACACAGCCGGCAGCGGCAACGACTTCGTTGGCGGCAGCAACGGGTACGGCAACGTGGAGTTTAACGGCCTGCCCGCGCTCTCTAACGGCTACATCGTGGATGGGCTCGAAACCAACGACCCGCTGACCAATCTCAACAGTGGCCTGTCAACCAACCTTGTGCTCGGACTGAATTCCATTTCCGAAGTGACCGTCAACACGCTTTCCTATTCCGTGGATCAAGGCCGCTATGGAGCTGCCCAGGTCAACTACGTGACTAAGTCCGGCACGAATCAGTTTCATGGAAATCTTTATGAACTGTGGAATGGGGCGCTGCTGAATGCGGCGGATTACTTTACCAATGCCACGCCGGGCAATCACAAGCCGGGAGCCACCGTGAACCACTTTGGCGGGAGCATAGGCGGTCCCATCCTGCACAACAAACTATTTTTCTTCTTCGACAGCGAATGGGTGCGGATCGCGCTGCCCATCGTCACGCCGACCATCGTTCCCAGCGCGGCATTCCAACAATATGTTTTGCAGCAACTACCGTTAGGCCTCACGGACGCGCAAGGCGACATCATTTACCCTGCCGCACCACAGGAAGTTCAGTTGTATCAAGAAATATTCTCGCTCTACGAAAACGCCGGCGGAGCGCCCACCGCGATCCTCGGTTGTCCACTCGCTGCGGGAGAAGGTTGCGCCAACCGGCAGAGCGTTTCCCACTCCAGCGATGACCACGAACAGGTGCAGACGGCCCGCGTCGACTACAACATCAACCAGAACGATACGGCCTGGTTCCGTTTTCAGGCCGATACCGGACTGCAAGCTGCGTGGACGGATCCGATCAACCCGCTGTTCAATGCGCTTTCGCCGCAGCCTCTCTACTCGTTCGCGGCGGGGCACACGCACGTCTTTTCGCAGAACCTGGTGAACTATTTCAATCCGGCATTCTCCTGGTACGAGAGCTTGTTCGGGCCCAGCGACTTTCAGAAGACGCTCTCGGCATTTCCGATTGTGTTGCAAGGCAGCGGCGCGAATCCTTTCACGCCCGTCGGCGGACTGGATAACACCTGGGTGCAGGGCAGGCGCGCATCGCGCTTCTTCATCAACGACAATCTTGCCTGGAGCCGTGGCGCTCAGGAACTGCGGTTCGGAACCAATACCCGAATCTTCCGCCTCAACGACTTTGATTTCGAAGAAGGCACGGTTCCCACCGTGACCTACGCGAACTTGCAGCAATTTATTTATGGAGTGGCGAACACCGCATCAGAGACGTTCCCTTCGAATGCGAATGAGCCGTTCAACTTTCTCAATCTCGATGTCTACGCGCAAGACACCTGGAAAGTGACTCGCAAGCTGACCTGGACGTTCGGCCTGCGCGACACTTTCAACTCCAATCCGCTGAATCCACACGATCAAGTCTCTCGTCTAAGCGGCTCTTTCAGTTCCATCTCGCATGACGTCAATCAACCGCTGAACGCCGCGATTCAAACTCATCTCGGCCATCTTTTCTCATCTACTCCAATAGCGATCCTTCAACCGAGAACGGCGGTTGCGTGGCAGCTCGAGCCACACACTGTGCTGCGCAGCGGCTTCGGGATTTTCAGTGACATCCTGCCGGGCAGCGTGGCCGACCTGATCGGCACGAATCCTCCCTACGACAAAACGTTTCAGGGAGGAGTGCTGGGCACCGTGGGCACAGCCGGATCTGCGGGCTGCGACCCGTTAGTCGGCTGCACAGCCATCGCGCCGGGAGTGACCAACAGTGCAGTCGACGCAACCGTTGCCGCGAACCAAACTTTTACTCTGGGATTTCCCCAGGGCGAGCTCTCGTGCGCGTCTTCACTGGCGAATCCGACAAGCTGTCTTCCACCGGTTGCGATCACGGCCATCCCGGATGGCAAACTGCACGCGCCTTACTTCATGGAGTGGAGCCTGGGCGTGGAACATCAATTCGGAACAACGGCCAGCCTGCAGGCGCAATACGTTGGGACGCGAGCCGTGAACCAGCCCTACTCGACACAGGTCAACGGCTACCAAACCGTGTGTCAGGGCTGTTTTGCGCCGTTCCCCTACCTGCAACCAACCGATCCCCGATTCGGCGCGGTCACGCAGTTCTCCACCGGTGAGAACAGTCACTACACCGGCCTTCAACTCACCGCCATGAAACGTTTGGGCCACGGCTTGCAAGGGCAGGTCAACTACACCTTCAGCCGCTGCATGGATACGGTTTCAAACGGCGGCTTCCTGCAGTTTTCCGCCGGAGGAATTCTTTCTCCTTTGCCGGGAGAGCTTTCCCGCGACTATGGTCCTTGCGATTACGACATGCGGCACAATCTCAACGGGCAATATGTGTATCAGTTGCCGGTGAAAGTTCGCAATCACTCTCTGGGCTACGCGCTGAATGGCTGGCAGATTTCTGGAACAATGTTCTGGCACAGCGGGGTTCCGTTCTCGGTGCTGAGCACGCCTTATTCCGCGATCAATCCAGGCACAGGGCAGCAAGAGGGAATTGTGCAGGGCAGCGGGCCGGAGTTTGCCAGTCTTGTGCCGGGAGTGAATCCCTATTGCCGCCATTGCAATCTTCCCGCTACCCAGGCGGGCACCATTCAATGGCTCAATCCGGACGCATTCGTCTCAGCAGTTGATTCGAGCGAGCAGCAACTCACTAATGGGCAAGTCGTTCCCGCCGGATCCTGCTATGGCGGCGACAGCCCGCAGAATTGCCAATTCGGAAACCTCCGCCGCAACTCACTGCGAGGCCCGGATTTTCTCTGGAGCGACTTCTACCTGACGAAATGGTTCGCCTTGACCGAGCACATGAAGCTGCGGTTTGAGAGCCAGTTTTTTAATGTCTTCAACCATCCGAACTTTGGCCTGCCCAGCGTGGTGCAGGCCGGCATTCCAGGACAGCCCTCCACGCAAACTGGATTCGGAGCGCTCACCTACGCGACTTCTCCGCCAACCGGTTTGCTGGGGGTTGGGCTGGGCGGCGACAGCACTCCGCGCATGATCGCATTTCAGGCGCGGCTGGAGTTCTGAGCTCCAACTATTCTGCTGCGCGGGCCCTACCCGTCCTTGACGTTCTCTGTGATGGGATTCCACAATCATGTCCCTAAATGTACTTTGTTCTTGAAGATCCGTTTCGTCCGGGAGGCGCTCCGATGATTCGTATACTGCTGCTCTGCGCGATGCTGTTCCAGGTTTCCGCTCCGCAAAATGTGCTGAAGCCAGTGATCGACAATGACCGGGTTACTGTGTGGGATTTAACCAACTCTGGAATCGTGCAGCCGTTTGATGCTGTTGTTGTGTCCTTGTCCGGTAGCGCGGAGTTCTTGCCCAAGGGCATGACGCCGAAGGCGGCGGGAAGATCGATCATGATCAATCTCAAGGATCATCCCGTGGCTCCCATCCCCAATACCTCGGGCTATCCACTCGCGTTTCCGCGCCCCGGCTCGAAGAAGATCCTGGAGAACGACCGCGTGATCGTGTGGGATTACACCTGGACGCCGGGCGTGGCTACCCCGATGCACTTCCACGACAAAGACGTCGTGGTGGTGTTCCTCGACGATGGAGACCTAAGTTCGACGACTCTTGACCGGAAAGTCGTCGTGAATTCCTTCACGCGCGGCACGATCAGGTTCAACTCACGCGACCGCACGCATACCGAAACGCTGGTGCGTGGGAAACAGCATGCAATCATCACAGAGCTGAAGTGACCTGAGCAGTCCTCTTCTTCGCATAGAACCTGCGCACTTTGGCTCGGCTGCCACACTGCTTCATGCTGCACCAGCGGCGGCCGTGGCTCTCGTGAGTCAAATCCCGCCTGCTTATTCAGGCCAGCCTCAACTCAGACTTTTTTCGAAAAAGTGGGCGACCTTCTTGCCCGCTTCCTCGGTATAGTAGACGGTAACCTTGGCGCCCTTTTCGGTTCCCTTTGCTATATCCTTCCCTCCATCTGCGGTGGCGTGGCCGGTCAGCCGGAATGTCTGCTCGGTGCCATCGGCCGTTTTCACGACCAGTGTTTTCCCGCCCCTGTCGATCTCTTTGATGGCGCCGTCGGTTGCCTTCAGGCCGTCCTTGCCCACCTTGTCGAACTCTACTGCCGTGTCTTCTGTGCCACGGGTGGTGTAGTGAGCTACGACCTCGGTTCCTTCCTTCAATCCATGCCAGGAATCTTTTGATGAGGCATCCGCGCCATGGACCGTTGTGGTGGCGACAAAATGGAGCGAGTGCTCCGTGCCGTCGGCCGTTTTGACGACGATGGTCTTGGTGGCTGAATCGATCTTTGTGATCGCCCCGTGGACGGCGGTGACAACATCCTCCGCGGCGTATGCGCCCACGACCAGGATCAATGCGAGCATTAAGCTTCTCATCGTTTTCATCATCTTGCAGGCTCCTATGCTTCGAATTCTCTGAGCATTCTAATTAAAACAAAGGCCGGAGGTCGAGCGCATCGAGAGTCTCCGCCCCCAGCGCGTTTTTCACATGCTGACCGCGTACACTGGTGCGACGGGGGGCGGCAGTGGGGTGTGTCGTCAGAGCTTCCTGACTCTACTACGAGGACCGACTGAGCATGCATGAAGAACTGCTGCAAGAGTTTCAGGACTTTGCCCGAACCGCTCCTACTGCCAAGGCTGTGATGGAGCGTATCGCCCAGCGCTTGCACGAAAAGATGACACGCTACAACTGGGTGGGATTTTATCTGGTGGACCCGGCGGACCCGGGCGTCCTGCTGGTGGGAGCTTTTGTGGGCAGCTTCACGCCCAATGCCCGCATTCCGCTGGGCACAGGACTCTGTGGCGCCGCAGCCAGCAGCGGGCAGACCGTGGTGGTGGATGATGTTTCCAAAGATCCGCGCTATCTTGCAGGATCGCCGCTGGTGAAGAGTGAAATTGTGGTTCCCATCTTCGTGAAGAATAAGCTCGCCGCGGAACTTGATGTCGAGAGCTACTTTGCCAGTGCTTTCGGTAAACCGGAACAGGAGTTTGTCGAAGGCTGCGCGGCCGTGGTGGGAAGGTATCTGGCGAAGGGGTAGTCGCAGCAGTTCCTGGTGAGAGTTTCTGGGCCATATCGAATGGGTCCATGGATAGAGGCCGAGGGGTGTCCGCCCCACACGGTCCGGGGTGGCGCAGGCAGACAACAGGTTCCTCGCTTCGCTCGGAATGACAAACTTTCAGGGACAGATCCTAAGTTTTCCGAGACGGATCAGTGTTGGTCGCGGCGGCGTAGGTAGTCGATGAACATTTGTTCGACCGGCTTGTCGTAGGCCATGAGGACGTGTCGGACAGTGTGGCCGCTGACGAAGTGGCAGACTTCTTCGGCGAGGTTTTTGGCGTGATCGCCGGCACGCTCGAGAGACTGGGTCATGAAAATGACCTGGAGGCTGGCCTGGCGGGCAATGTTTTCGGGATTCTCGATGTGGCGGAGGAAGATGAGGTTGCGGAGGCGATCCATCTCGGAGTCGGCGCGGAGAACGTCGACGGCTTTGCCGACGTCGCGGGCGGAGAAGGCGTCGCCTACGTCGGTTAGCATTTTTTCGAGGATGGTAGCCATATGAGTCAGGTCGCGGGTGTCTTCAGAATCGACGCGGCCAGAAGCCGCCTGGGCACTGTTCGCGAAGCTTAGAAGCAGGTCGCCGATACGCTCCAGGCTGATCATGAACTTCATACAGGCTAGAAGTTCGCGGGCTTCGGCGGGCTCGACTTCGGTGATGGCGGTGGTCACGGCACTGTCGATTTCCATATCGAGCGTGTCGAGTTCGCGCTCGCGCTGGTGCAGAGAGTTGAGCAGCGGGCCGGAGCCGGTGGCGATGCCTTCCGCGGCTGCGCTGGCGGCTTCCTTAGCCAGGCGGCAGGCTTCGATGGTACGGCGCACGATGTGCTGATGGGCGGGTTCGGGAGTGAGGCTTTCAGCGCGGACAGTGCTCATGAGGGTATCCCTCCGGCGCGGAGTGGCGGGACCGGGGCCGGATGACTCGCTGATGCGATTATGCCGCCCATACGAATGGATGGTCAACGGCCAAGGATAGAATTTCCTTTGCCGCAGTGGGTTAAGAAGGTGTGAATTTTTGGTGGTTTTTTTGTCAGGGGCGGAGAAGCTTACCTACCCCGGCGTTGCTGCTGTTTGACGGCCCTGCGCTGCTGCTTCTGGTATTTCTTCATGGCTTTGCGCTGTTTCTTGGCAGCCTTCTTTATGGCTTTCTGGTTCTGCTTGGCCGCTCGCTTAGCCAAGCGAGCGTTGTTTCTGGTGCGCTGGTTCTGGGCTGCGGCCGGCAGCGCGCACGTCACAGACAGGGCGATCAGAACGATGAGGGTCGCGATTCGTTTCATAACTTTTCCCAAGAGAGTATCCTGCAGCAATTTTACACTGTGGCCACGGAGGCGAGGCACGGAGTGAACGGAACTGGGAAACACTCTGGTAACGGACGCCTAGGCGGTGGGGAGGGTGAACAGAAAGGTAGAACCGTGGGCAAGTTCACTTTCGGCGCGAATGGAGCCGCCGTGGGCCAACACAATGTGCTTGGCGATGGCGAGGCCGAGGCCGGTGCCTCCGGACTCGCGGGAGCGGGCTTTGTCGACGCGGTAGAAGCGTTCGAACAGGCGGGGGAGATGCTCGGAGGCGATGCCGGCGCCGAAGTCCTGGACGAAGAACTCCACCGCATGGGGAACCGCGCGGGCACCCAGCATGATTCGTCCGCCGGTGGCGCCATACTTCAGGGCATTGTCGATGAGGTTAGAAAAGACCTGGTGAATGGCTTCCCGGTCGGCGAGGACCGGATGCAGATTCTGGATGGGCGATTCGTGATTCTTGGGATCGGGTGTCGAATCCTGGATCTGCAGGTCTTGAATTTGCACGTCTTTAATTTGGACGTCGATGCCGTGATTGCGGGCAATTTCGCGGAAGCTCTCTTCGGCATCGTGAAGAAGTTCAGCGGGGGGAACGGCCTCGGAGTCGAAGCGCGTTTCGCCAGATTCGACGCGGGCCAGGGTGAGCAGGTCTTCGGTGAGTCGAGACATGCGGGAAGAATTCTTGCGGATGATTTCGAGAAACTCGCGAGTGGGAGCCGTGTTTTCGGGAGTGCTGTCGAGCAAGGTTTCCGCATAGCCCTGGATAGAGGTAAGCGGCGTGCGCAGTTCGTGGGAAACGTTGGCGATGAAGTCGCGGCGAGTCTTCTCGACGCGCTCGGTCTCGGTGAGGTCGCGGAGCACGGCAACTGCGCCTCCGCCGGGCAGAGGCGCGGCGGTCACGTCGAAGGCGCGGCCGGGAACGATGGAGGTGGCGCGGGCGGTTTTGACTTCGCGGGTGGCGGTGGCCTCCTTGACGGTGGCGAGGAAATCGGGGTCGCGAATGGTTTCGACCACGGGCTGATGCAAGCGGGTGCCTTGCGGGACGAGGCGATCCATGGGCTGATTGGCCCACTGGACGAGGCCATCGGCGCTGACGGCGATGACGGCGTCCTGCATGCTGTTGAGCAGGGTTTCGAGCTGGCGCTGGCTGGAGCGGACGGCGGCGAAACTTTGTTCGACGCGGCGAGCGGTGCCATCGATGGCGGCGGCGACTCGACCCACTTCGTCCTGCGAAGTCTCGAGGATGCGAGCCTGAAGATCGCCTTCGGCGATGCGGGCGGCGACGTCAACGATGCGCTCGAGGCGGCTGGCAGTCCACTGAGCGGCAACGGCGGCCACTAGAAGAGCGAAAAGCAACGCCAGGCCGGAAGCGAGTTCGAGTCTATGCCGAACTTGCAGGGAAACGGCTTCGACATCGGAGAGGGGATAAGCCAAGCGAACGGCTCCGCCGGAGATGGGAACCGCTACGTAAAGAAAAGGAACGCCAATCGTGGCGCTGCGGCGCTGATCCGTGCCGACTTGTCCTGAGAGAGCAGCAGCAAACTCTTTGCGCTGGGCAATGTTTTCGACCGTGCCCGGAGCGGCTTCGGAATCGGCCAGCACATTGCCCGCGTGATCGATAATGGTGACGCGGGCGCCGGCGGCCTGGCCTTCCTGAGCGGCGATGTCGGCAAGGGAGTGTCCGCTGCGGTCAGTTTCGACGCGGTGCGCGAGGAGTTGGGTCTTTTGAATGAGGTTGCGTTCAACTTCGGCGCGTAGAGAGGATTGCCAGGCGCCGCCAAGCATCAGGTCGAAGGTTACGGCGGCGGCGAGGATGACAATCAGAAAGGCCGCCACCAGCTTGAGGAAGATCCCGTTTCTCACTTCTTTTTTCTCAGTTCTTTTTTCTCGTCTTTTTTCTCGCTAGGGCTCACTTTGGGGCCTCGAAGCGGTAGCCCGCGCCGCGCACGGTTTTCAGGTAGCGCGGGTTTTCCGGGTCCGGTTCGATTTTTTCCCGGATGCGGCGGACGTAGACATCGACCGAGCGCGGGGTCACGTAGGAGGTGTCACGCCAGACGGAATCGAGAAGATGATCGCGGGAAAAGACGCGGCCTAGATGGCGAGCGAAGTAATCGAGCAGGCGGAACTCGGTGGCGGTGGTAGGAACGGTTTGTCCGCGGACGGTGAGGATCATGGCGGCGGGGTCGATGGCGATGTCCCCGACTTTCAACGGGCTAGGCGGCAGGGGGCGCTCAAAACGGCGGAGCACGGCCTTGACGCGGGCTACGAGTTCGCGCGGGCTAAAAGGCTTGGCAATGTAGTCATCGGCGCCGATCTCCAGACCGAGGACGCGGTCGGCCTCGCTGCTCTTGGCGGTAAGAAAAATTACCGGCACCGAAGCTAGGCCGGCAGTCTGGCGAACCGTGCGGCAGAGTTCGAGGCCATCCTTGCCGGGGACCATGATGTCGAGCACGAAGAGCGCCGGACGCTGGCGCTCGGCGTCGGCGATCACAGTGGATCCGTTGGGATAGACACGAACGGCAAAGCCGTCGTTCTCCAGGTGATGGCGAACGAGGCGGGAAATATCGGGATCGTCTTCGACGACAAAGATGCTTGGTTTCACGCACTTATTGTAGCTGGAAAACAGTTGCCAGTATCCAGTTGCCGGTTGCCAGAGGTGACAGGGACGTGATTTTTATCGGATTGTAACAATCAGAGCTTCGACAGGACGCGATGGTCTGGCTTGTCGCCCGGATTTGTCATTGACTGGCTAGTGCGCAGAATGGTTTGATGAAGTTTAAACATCTTCGGAAGGTTTTCAGGAGAGCAGATACATGTCGTTTGAAGAAGCGCTCGGCGTTGCATCGCGGGATGAGGGGTTTAAGGCTACGGTATATGCGATGAACACTCTACTGATTCGAAAGGGAGTGTACACGCAAGCAGAGTTTCAGATGTTTTTTGTGGAGTGGGTCGAAAAGGAACTGAGGCGGAAGGAGTCGGACGGGTCGCCCTTGCTCTCCGCCTAGGTCTGTTGTGCTCGCAATTTTGTTTTCCGCAGTGAATGCCTATATCGCAGGCTCGGCACTCGCACCAGCAGACGGGTGCGGGGCTAACCTTTCTCGGACTGTTCTTCAGCAGGCGCATCGAAATTCGCGGTTCATCTTCAGAATATTTCATTAAACATTCGGGACCAAGAATGTTTAGGGGATTCAGGTAACCAAAGTTTTCGCTAGCTCTAGCGGAGGGAGATCAGCAGGTTTGCGGCGTCGTCCAGATGGAAGCGCGTTTTGGGCGGGATTACGGTCGTGGCGCTGTATTCGGCGATGATTGCGGGGCCGGGGTAGGTTTTGCCGGGTTTCAGGGTGTTGCGGGAGTAGATTAACGTCGCGAGACTCTTGCCATCGAAGAGGACCGGGACTTTGGGCGTGAAAAGCGAGCCGAGCTTGGCTCGGCCTAGACGGGCGAATGCGCCCGTCCCCACATGGGTTATTTTGGCTTTACTCCTTGACGATTTCACTACTGCCCGGAGGCGGAGGGTTACTAATTCTACTTCGCGATTGGGATGAGCGTAGCCGTAGCGGCGGTGGTGCTCCTGATGGAAATCAGCTAAGAGTTTTTTCGTGACCGGCAAGTTGAGTTCGTATCCTTGCCCGCGGTAGCGGATATCGACGGTGCGCTGATAGTGAACTCTTCCCTGCCAGGCTTCTTTCTTAAAATCATCCGCGGCTTGTTCCTCCAGCGCTGAGAATTCGCCATCCAGTTGCGCGGCTGGTAGTTTGCCGGAGACGGGCCAGAGCACCGTGCGGGAATAATCCTTAACCACGTCACTGACCAGGATGCCGAGGGCGGAAAGAGCGCCGGGCAGGGCGGGCACGATCACGCGCGGGATGCTGAGAGCTTCAGCCAAGGCGCAGGCATGGAGGCCTCCGGCGCCACCGAAGGCTACCAGGGCGAAGTCGCGGGGATCGCGGCCGCGCTCGATGGAGACTACGCGGATGGCTTTCTCCATTGTGGCGTTGACCACGCGGATTACCCCTGCGGCGAAACGTTCGAGAGTGAGGGGACTTCCCTGCTGCTTCAGCCATTGGCGTGTGATGCGGAGGGTGCGGTCGAGATCGAGCGTGAAGTCGCCACCTAGGAAACGCGCGGGCTGTAGGCGGCCTAGTAAGAGGTTTGCGTCGGTGACCGTGGGCTGGGTACCGCGGCCGTAGCAGATGGGGCCGGGATTGGCACCGGCGGATTCGGGACCTACGCGGAGAACACCAGCGGCGTCGAACCGGGCTAGGGAACCTCCTCCTGCGCCTACCGTGTGGATGTCGAGCATGGGGACTCCGATGGGGAGTCCGGCGACCTCAGCGTGGCTGGCTGTGGTGATTGCGCCCTCGATCAGCGAGACGTCCGTGGATGTACCCCCCATGTCGAAGGCGATGATGCGTTCGAAACCGCTGGCTCGGGCGCTGGCGGCGGCTCCGATTACGCCTCCAGCGGGCCCGGAGAGCACGGTACGGACCGGCTCGCGGGCGGCGGAGGCGAGCGCGGTGATGCCGCCGCTGGATTGCATGACGAAGATTCCGGGCGGGTGCTGCGGTCCCTCGGGGGCTAAAGCCCCGGCTTTCTTGTGGGCGGTTTTCGCGGCGCTGAAGCGCCGCTCTACACGGTATTTCACAGGCCGGTCTAGACCGTCTCTCACAGTCCGCTCTTGGCAGAGTTGTTCTGCCCGGCGCTCGAGATTTTCCAGGTAGCGCTGCATTACTGGTTGGAGGTAGGCGTTGATTACTACCGTCGAGGTGCGCTCGTATTCCCGGAATTCGGGGAGGATTTGGTGAGAGATGGAGAGCGGGACGCCGAGCGGCTTCAGGGCTTCGGCGATTGCGAGTTCGTTTCTTGGATTCGCGAAGGAGAAGAGCAGCGAGATGGCGATTGATTCGGGCTCCTTCGCCTTTACTTGCTCTGCTAGCGATTTCAAATCTGCGGGTGTGGGCTCGGTCAGGATCTCGCCGTCGCTGGCGGTGCGTTCTTCAATGCCGAAGCGGAGTTCGGCGGGGACTAGCGGCTCGACGCGGTCGAAAAAGAAATCGTAGAGCTTGGGGCGGGCTTGGCGTCCGATTTCGATGGCGTCTTCGAAGCCGGCGGTGGTGACCAGAGCGGTGCGCGCGCCTTTGCGTTCGAGCAGGGTGTTGGTGCCGACGGTGGTGCCGTGCAGGATTATTAGTTCGCCTTCGTGATTGATTTTGCGGAGGGCTTCGACGATGGCTTGGGAGGGATCGGCTGGAGTGGAGAAAACTTTCAACATGCGAAGGCGGCCGTGGTCGATCCAGACGCAGTCGGTGAAGGTGCCGCCGGTGTCGATGGCTACGCGCAGGGGTTGAGGGCGGCGGGACATGGGCGCTTGCGGAGTATAAGGGTAACATCTCGCCATAATCCCACGTCTCGCGAAGAACGCGAGACCTGTGGCACCCAGCCCTGGCCGTGAAGTTCGTGCCTTCAAAGTAAAATATCTTAGGAGATAAAAGCATGTCTTACATGGGGAGCCTGCGCGTTCGTGTCGAGCACAGCCCGAATGGAGCTTTTGCCGTGCTGGTAGACGGCAGAGAAGTCTGGCTAGCCAAGACGAGGCGGGAGGCCGAAGAGAAAGCGTTAGCCGAATCCTCTCGGATTGAAGGCTGGTAGGACTGTTGACTCTTAGGGGACTGGCGCTATCCTTTTGTTGTGAACGCTAGCGTCAGCAGCGTCTTTTGTTCTACCTCGTGTGCTTTGGCGCTGCCTGTTGCCGGGCTGGCGCTGGAGCTGCGCTTTACCGAGAGCACGGGGCGGTTGCCGGCTATGCGCTGGAGGCGCGGGAGCATATTGAATAACGCTCCCATGTTGGCAGGCTCTTCTTGTACCCAGACTATATCGCCGGATTCGCCGTGGCGGGCGAATTCGGCGGTGAGTTCTTTGTCTGGGAAGGGATAGAGTTGTTCGAGAAACACGATTGCTGTGGAGGTGTCTTTTCTTTTTTTGCGCTCGGCCTGGAGTTCGTGGCCGATCTTGCCTGTGCAGACCAGGATGCGGTCGGCTTCTCCGATTTCGGTGTCGGGGATGACGTTCTGGAAATTCTTGCGGGTGAACTCTTCTATGGGCGATGAGGCGTCGGGATGGCGCAGCATGCTTTTTGGAGTGAATACTACCAGCGGCTTGCGCCAGTGGCGCAGGGCCTGGCGGCGGAGCAGGTGGAAATATTGCGCGGCGTTCGAAGGTTGCGCGATCTGGATGTTGTGTTTCGCGGCTAGCTGGAGGAAGCGCTCGATGCGGGCGCTGGAGTGTTCCGGTCCCTGGCCTTCGTAACCGTGCGGAAGAAGCATTACTACGCCCGAGAGCAGGTTCCACTTCGCTTCGCCGGCGGAAATGAATTGATCGATGATGGCCTGGGCTACGTTCACGAAGTCGCCGAACTGCGCCTCCCACAGGACTAACGCTTCGGGATAGTCGCGGCTATAGCCGTATTCGAAGCCGAGCACACCCGGTTCCGACAGAGTGGAGTTGTGGATTCCGCAACTGGCCTGGCCGGGGGCGATGTTTTCGAGCGGAACGTATTCGTTTTCGTTCTCGATATCGATTAGAACGGAGTGGCGCTGGTTGAAGGTGCCGCGGCGGGAATCCTGACCGGACATGCGAACTGGGATGCCTGCTTTCACCAAGCTGGCGAAAGCTAGGGCTTCGGCCATGCCGTAGTCGACTGGCCGTTTGCCCGTGCCCATCTCGGCGCGCTGCTCCAGCAACTTCTTCACCTTGGGATGAATGTGGAAGCCTTCGGGATACGTGGTGAGGTGACTGGTAAGTTCGGCTAACTCTTCAGTCGAGAGTCCGGTCTCTACTTCAAATTCCGGCTTGTGAAGGCCCCCGTAGTATTGGTCCCAGTATTTGGGCAGATCACGCATCAACGGCTTCTTACTGATCTTGCCGGCTTTTTTCTGCGCGGATTCGAACTCGGCCCGGACGGCAGCAACTTGCGCAGGAGCATCGGTTGCGCTGGTGTCGTCAGCGTAGATTTCCCACAGTTGCGGATGCTCCTTGATCGCCTTGTACAGCAGCGGCTGGGTGATGGTGGGGTCGTCGACTTCACTGTGACCGTGGCGGCGGTAGCCGATCAGGTCGATAACGACGTCGGTACCGAACCGGTAGCGGTATTCGGTGGCCAAGCGGGCTACACGGACTACCGCATCCACATCTTCGGCATTGACATGGAAGATGGGGATGGACTGGCGGCGGGCTATGCAGGCGGCGAATCGAGTGGAGTGTTCTTCTACGTAGCTGGTCGTGAATCCGAGCAGATTGTTGACGACTATGTGAATGGTGCCGCCGACGGTGTAGCTGGGGAGGTCGGCGTAGTTCATGGTTTCGGCTAGGATGCCTTGTCCGGCGAAAGCGGCGTCGCCGTGGACTAGGAGCGGAAGATATTTTTCGCGTCCGCCTTCGCCGGTGCGGTCTTGTTTGGCGCGAGTGCGGCCCACGGTTACGGGATCGACGGCTTCGAGGTGGCTGGGGTTCGAGACGAGATGGATATGAACCTTGCCGCCGCTGCGCGTGATGTACTCGCCGGTCGCGCCCATGTGGTACTTGACGTCGCCGGAGCCTAGAACACTGCGCGGGTCGACGTCTTCAAAGCCGGCAAAGATTTCGTCCGGGGGACGCTTGGCCACGTGGGCGATGACGTTGAGGCGGCCGCGATGGCTCATGCCCATTACCAGTTCGGTGGCGCCGAGCCGGGAGCCGGTATCGAGAATCTCGTCGACTAACGGGATCAGCGCAGTGACGCCTTCGAGCGAGAAGCGCTTGCTGCCCAGGTAACGCTGCTGCATGACTTGCTCGAAGACGTCGGCGCGGATCAGCAGATCGAGAATGCGCTGCTGGTCTTTCTCCGTGACCTCGAAACCTTGAGATGGCGATTCCATACGCTCGTAGATCCAGCGGCGGCGCTCGGGATTGTAGATGTGGTTAATCTCGACTCCGATGGTCGAGGAGTAGATGGCGCGAGCTTCGCGGGCGTACTCGCCTTCGATCTGAAGTTCGGGGGTGGGGCGTGGACGAAGAAAACCGAGGGGATCAAGGTCACCTTCGAGGTATCCCCATTGGCGGAAAGCATTGAAGACGCGTTCGCGCTCGGGGTTCAAGCCACTGTTCGAGGATGGCTCTATGACGGCACTGCTGCTGTCTGCGGTTCTGGATTTCGGGATAGCCATATAAGTCAATACATAGGATAACGTATACGGGGCGGGCAAAAACCGTCCGACGACGTGGATTTGTTTTCACTCGGTGTTGACACTGCTTTAACGCGCCCGTAACTCTCATCGTTTAGTTTCGGCTGAGTTTTCCCAACTGGGGCTCGGAGAACAACTTCAAGACTAGGAGGAAAGGTATGTCTTTATTGAAGGTATTAACCGAAGTCAGACGACACGCGACGGTCGGAATAAGCCTGGTAGCCTTAATGGCGAACATGGGTGCTCCACTCAATGCGCAAGCGGCCGAAGCGAACAATCGCGGGCGCGGGCCGATCACACCTATTCAGCATGTCATTGTAATTATTGGGGAAAACCGGAGCTTTGATCACGTATTTGCCACCTATGTACCCAAGAACGGGCAACAGGTCTGGAACCTGCTTTCCAAGGGGATCATCAACGCCAACGGCACGCCCGGTCCCAATTTCTCTCAGTATCAGCAATCCGCCGCTACAGACCAGGCTCCGGATCCTTTCCTGTTGAGCCCCCCAAAGACGACATTCCCGAACGATGTTCTTCCCGCGCCGCTCACCGGCGGTCCGAAGACCTCTTACATTTACCCGGCGACGCTGGCCAATGCGGAAGCGTCGGAAAATGGGCTGCCAACCGACTATTACCAGTACCTGCTCACGGGCGGCACGGGCCAGGCATCGAAGGTACCCGATGCGCGCATCAACGATGTGAACTCGCTGCCCACGGGACCGTTCCAGCTGACCAACGGCAGCACGTTCACCTATGACGACTACTCCGCTAGCCCGGTTCACCGGTTCTACCAGATGTGGCAGCAACTCGACTGCGATCTGTCGCACGCCAGCCCTCAGTATCCCAACGGTTGCGATTCCTTGTTGTTCCCTTGGGTGGAAGTCACGGTGGGCGCCGGCACCAACGGGGAGGCACAACCCTCCGGCTTTAGTATCGAATATTCGCCGAGCGGGACGACCACCGGCGAAGGCTCGACCAGTGTGGGCTTTTACAACGTTCAGAAGGGCGACGTCCCCTACTTCACGAGTCTGGCGAACAGCTACGCGATGAGCGACAACTTCCACCAGTCGGTCAATGGCGGGACGGGCGCAAATCACATCATGCTCGGTCATGGCGACGCGATCTGGTTTAGTGACAGCCATGGGCGTCCGGATGTGCCGCCGAACGGCATCGAGGTCTACACCGCACCCTACGACGGCGGTGCCAATCCGGATGCGGGCGTCGTCAACGAAGTTGAGAACCCCAATCCGCAAACCGGCACCAACAACTGGTGGGTGGAAGACGGCTACGGCAATAGTTATAACGCCGGCTATCCGCCGCCTTATACGGCCGAACCGGTCTCCGGCGGCGGATCCTACAGCAACTGCTCGGATCCGACTCAGCCGGGCGTGGGCCCGATTGTGAGCTACCTCTGGTCCATCGGCGTTAATCCCAACTGCGAACCTGGCCACTACTATCTGTTGAACAACTATAACCCTGGTTATTTCGGCAATGGCAACAACGCTTATATTGACCAGAATCCGGCCAACACTCCGTTCACGATCCCGCCATCCACGACGCCGAGCATTGCCGACGATCTGAACGCGAATGGCATTTCGTGGAAGTACTACGGCGATCAGTGGAACAACTACGTGCCCGATCCCTATCAGCTCAACTATGGCACCACAGGCCCCACTGAGGATGAGTACTGCAACATCTGCAACCCGTTCCAGTACGACACGTCCACCATGGCCGACGCTGCTTACCGCACGGCGCACGTTCAGGATACGTTGAACCTCTACTCGGATATCACAAACGGCACGCTACCCGCTGTTTCCTTTGTGAAGCCCAGCGGGCTTGTGGACGGACATCCAGCGTCGTCAAAGCTGGACCTCTTCGAGGGATTCGCTCAGAAGATCGTCAGCCAGGTACAGAATTCGGCCTACGCTGAGAACACGGCAATCTTCATCACCTTCGACGAAGGGGGCGGCTACTATGATTCCGGCTATGTTCAGCAGCTGGACTTCTTCGGCGACGGCACACGTATTCCGCTGATCGTCGTGTCTGCCTACAACAACCCGGGATATATCTCGCACGCTTACGCCGATCACGTTTCGATTCTGAAGTTCATCGAGCGGAATTGGCAGATCGGCACGGTGAGCTATCGCAGTCGGGATAATTTCCCCAACCCGGTCACGTTCTTCAATCCATACGTTCCGATCAATGGGCCGGCCATCAGCGACCTGTTCGATCTGTTCGACTTTAATCAGTGGGCGCACTAACTTCGCGGAACGTTCCAGTAGAGAAAAAACAGCCGAAGCCGGTAAGAACCGGTTTCGGCTGTTTGCTTTGTTAGGCCTTTGTTCCTCGGTTCGTGTCTTGCCACCAGCTGCCATTTCTCTGCCGTTATGGCTCTACGCGAATCAATCCCATCATTCCTCCATCTTCATGCTCCAGGAGATGACAGTGATAAACGAAGTCGCCGACAGTATTAGGATCGCGAAAGTCCATCCTCAGCTTGACGCTGGGATATTCAAGAGCGCGGCCATTATAGTAAGGAACGTTTATCGTATCGCGGAGAAACGGATCGTTCGCAACCTTGCCCTGATAATCGAGCAGCATGAAATGCAGCTGATGAATATGAAACGCATGCAGTTCGTTTGAGCGATTTTCGATAATCCAATCCTCTACCGTTCCCTGCTTCGCAACGATGTTCGGCACTCCGGATTTTGGATCGAACTGCGCGGGCGTTTGGCCTTCGACTGTTAAGTAAAATTCCGTTGCACTGGTTGGATCATTGGGATCGACAAGCTTTTCGGAGAAATACAGCCTTCGCGTGCGTACGGGAGCGACGGCTCCAAGCCACGGTAGTGGCGAAGCAGGAAGCGGTTGGGGCGAGGCGGAGAGTTCAGAGGCTGGTTCCGGTGCATCTTTGGAAACGGAAATGGTGGCGATCGCGCGATTGGGATCGTTTTCGCCGCTGGGACCAGTGTTTACAGTTTTCGTGACGAGAAGCCCCGAAACCCCCACCGGAGGCCCCTTCACTATGAATTCCACCCGTGCCCCCGGCGGCACACCGAGATGGGTTTGCCAGTCCACAAAATCTGCCGGCAGACCGTTCTTGTTGAGAGGCACCCCATCCATGGCCACAAGGCCAAGCTGCTGCGGCGCGTGACCGAATAGAACTTGCAGATCGAGGTAGGTTATTCCCGAGGCATTCACCACGCGCCAGAGTTGCTGCTCCTCTGGTCTCATTTCGATGAGAGCCGGCCGGTAATCCGGATAGGGTACGGGCACAAAATTGATTGAGAGATCCTTTGCTGGCTTGCCGAATCCTGTGCCGGTATTGGCAGCATCGCCATCGCGATCAAACAGCATCTTGGGAACAACCGGTTCCCACTTCGAGGGTGGAGCGCTCGGGTTCAGCAGGTCCTGATCGCGAATAATCAAAACCCTTTCCCGCAATCCTGCAAGGGCCTTGTCTGCCCGCTCGATTCCTTCGACGATGATGGCGCCCGAGGCACCGCCGAGCACCTGCTCTTTCGTAAACCCATGGATGTGCGGGTGGTACCAATACAGTCCAGGAGGCTCATTTTCCGGGATGCGGAAACGGTACTCGAACGGCGGATCACTCGGCTGAATTGACGTATGTAAGACATCGTCCTGGTGGCAGGCTGGAGGGATCGTCAAGCCGTGGAAATGGAGATTGGTGGATTCCCGCTTCATCGAGTCGCTGGGGCACGAGTTTCCGATCTTCGCGGCATCCACATGCAAGTGATTGTGGGCAGCCATCGCATCAGGGCCAAAGGCCGTCAAATCATTTTTTAGGGTTAGGATGACAAGATCGCCAGGATTTACCCGAAGAGTAGGTGATTCGGCGCCATTTTCGTCGATGTAGCAGTAACGAGTGGATCCGTCGCTCTGTTTTGCATTCTGGGCTGTCAGCTCAACTTTCAGCACACTGTTGTGGCTGCGCAGTTCTTCCGGCTCCGTGACTACGCTACCTGGCAAGGGGCGCGGGCAAGCTTCCTGCGCACTCTGCGCATAGAGGACCGAGCGCGACTGAGTCGCGCACAAGCATAGGAAGACGACCATGAGGAGGTTTTTCAACATCAGTTGGTTTCCAGGATTCGCAATCAAACGTTTGGTCTCAACCATGCCAAGCGCGCTGGCGGTCAATCGCCCAGGCCTGGGAAAACCACGCGATGCGACATGAAGACATGAATTTCCTCGTGATCGACAAAGCAATATCCATGAAGGTAGTCGGGGGACTGTTACGGGCAGATGACACGAAGATGAATTTCCGATGAAAAAACCCAACAGCCATATGAATGCCCACGACAATATTTGCCCCATCAGCAGACATACAGATAGGGATTCGGCCAGAAGCCTAAGTGAGATTGGGAGATTTGCACCGGGTTGCCAAATTGCTACCGTCATCTTTGCCCGAGGGTGTCCTCCACGAAGCAATGTACACTGCAGGAATTTTGGCAGGGATCCCCCGACTGCGGGTTGTGGCTCGCGTGCCGAAGGGCAAATTCGCGTAGGATGACAACACTTAGGAGAGGAAAGGAGTGAGGATATGCTGGGAACTGGCATCTTACAGGTTGCAAGTCCCTATACGGTGGAGGAAACGCTGGGGCGGCTGGAATCGATTCTCGCCGATCGCGGGGTCAAGGTATTCGCTCTGATTGACCACAGCGGCGAGGCAGCGAAGGTTGGGATGAAGATGCGACCGACGAAGCTGGTGATCTTTGGCAATCCGAAGGGAGGGACGCCGCTGATGGTAGCTGCTCCTACGCTGGCGATTGATCTGCCGCTGAAGGCGCTGGTCTGGGAGGACGAGAACGGCAAGGTTTGGGTTTCCTACAATAGTCCGGAGTATCTGCAGCAGCGGCACGGCGTGCCTGAAGACCTGATCAAGAATATTGCGGTCGCGGGCGCGCTGGCGGCAAAGGCTGTGGAATAATGCTGTCGTCATGAGGGGACGCCGTGATTGAAGACTCCAATCGAGCCCGTGACCACCTGGCGAACGAGCGCACCTTTCTGGCGTGGGTGCGGACCAGCGTAGCCATTGTCGTGTTTGGATTCGCGATTGGGCGGTTTGCCATCGCCATGCGGCAGTTGACGGAGTTTCAGGGCCGGGCCTCTAAGAGCACGGGGCTTTCGGTGTGGATGGGGATGAGTTCGATTCTGGCGGGCGTGGTGATGGTGGTGGCCGGACTGGCGCGTTACCGAAAAACGCGCGCGCAACTGGATGAAGGGAAGTTTGAGCCGGCAGGTTTTATCGTCGATCTCGTGACGATTCTGACTGCGTTGTTCGGGCTGGCGCTGGCAGGGTACTTGATTTACGTGCAGAAGAGTCTGGGGTGAAGAACCTACTTTTCTTTTGATACGGACTGGTTTTCCTTGCACTCGCGCCTTGAGGCGTGAGATTCGGTTTCAACGTGGTTCCAGAACACGAGGCTCCAACGATCTAATGTCCAACGATCAAGAGAAAGAAGCAGCGGCGCGAGCGAGCCTGAAATTTATCAGAGATGGACAGGTGGTGGGCCTGGGGACAGGTTCGACGGCGGCGTATTTTATTCAGGCGCTGGGCGAAGAGGTGAAGAAGGGGCTTCGAATTCGAGGGATTTCGAGCTCGGAGCGGTCGCGGGAACAAGCGGCGAGCCTGGGGATTCCGCTGACCACGCTGGATGAGCATCCGGAAATTGACGTGACCGTGGACGGCGCGGATGAAGTTGATCCGCAATTGCGGTTGATTAAAGGCGGCGGCGGGGCGCTGCTGCGGGAAAAGATTGTGGCGTCGGCGACGAAACAGTTCGTGATTGTGGCGGATGCCACGAAGAGGGTTGCGGTGCTGGGAAAGTTTCCGCTGCCGGTGGAAGTAATCAAGTTCGCGCAGGCGGTGGTGGTGAAAAAGATTGAGGCACTGGGCGCGGAGGTTGCCTTGCGTCTAGGAGCGGATGCGAAACCGTTCTTGACCGACGAGAATAACCACATTCTGGATTGCCGGTTCGGCCAGATTCCGGATGCGGACAAACTTGCCCAGCAGCTTAGCGACATGCCGGGGGTGGTGGAACACGGCCTGTTCATCGGCATGGCTAGCGTGGTGCTGATAGCAGATGGGAACGAGATTGTCGAGCTGCGGCGGGGATAGAAAAACTTTCACCACAGAGACGCAGAGAAGAACAAGCAGTGGTTTTCTCTATAGGTTTTCTCTGTGTCTCTGTGGTGAATTAGCTTTTTCGCAGTTCCTAACAAAGGGCATAAATGGCGGCAGGAGCACAGGCACAGGGCCGGGATCAACCTTCGCGACGGCGTGGGGTACGGTACCGTGTGCAAGCGCCGCTGGATGTGACCGTGCTACGTTCCGGGATTCCGGATACGTTGCCGGGGCGGGCGGTGAACCTGGGCGAGGGCGGAGCCGCCGCCGTGGTAGCGGGAGAACTGTCGCCTGGCGAAGCGGTGGGAGTGGAGATCCAACTACCGATGGTGGCGGATCCTCTGCGCACGCGGGCACTGGTTCGGCATTACGACAAGCTGCGGTCAGGATTGGAATTTGTTGGGCTGTCGCTGGAACAGCGAGCGGCGATTCGCGATTGGGCTGGAGCCGCGAAAGCGGAGCCAGAACTCGGGGCACGTGCAAAGATTCCAATCGAAGCCGGAAAAGGTTCCGAAAGCGGGGGATCGGGAGGTGCGCCGCCTCCTGCCCCTACGAAAGGCCGCCGGGGATGGATCTTCTTAGCAGTGTCGGCCGCAATCTTATTGACGGTTCTGTGGTGGCGATGGAATCGCGGGTGGGAAGATCTGGAATCCGGCCTGCAGAGAAACGAAAAGACAGTGGAGCAGCCACAGGTCGAGGCTCACGTTCCGACCGACGTGATGCAGAAGCTGGTGACGCACCGCGTGGATCCTGATTACCCGGCAGCGGCGCGTCCGGCGAAGCTGCAGGGCGTGATTGTGCTGGATGTGGTGGTAGGACGTGATGGGTCCGTGGTGGACGTGCATGCGCGGAACGGTCCGGATGTGCTGGCGCAGGCAGCGATGGATGCCCTGCGATGGTGGCGGTTCGATCCTTACCGCGTCGATGGCCGGCCGGTGGTGGTGGAGACCACCGTGGCGATGGAGTTCAAGCCCTAAGGCGGGCTTCGGCTTTCGGGCTTCGGCCTTAGCCTCGGGGGCTCCGCTTCCCATCTTTTGATCCCCACAGGAAAAGTGAGCACGCCACAAATCCGACGCTGCGTTTCAGACACGTTTACGCAGGGCGCTGAGCACGAGAATGCCGCTTACAGCAAAGGACAAGACAGCGGCGAGCGCGGCGATCAGCATGAAAACTCCGTTGAGGTGAAGAGCGTCGGCAAAAACGGCTCCGACGGCAAAGGCCACGCCGAGCGCGTTGAGCCATAGCTGGCCTCGAACGGAAGAGGCTCGCGCCGAAGAAGAAAGATCAGGACGCAGGCGAAGTTGCAGGAGTAGTGCCGCCACACCAATGGCGGCAACCACGACCAACGCCACCGGACTCAGGAACGCCCGGCGGCTGGTGTACAGAACGACCAGCGCGAGAGCGGCGAGCAGCAGACCAGCGGCAATGATTGTTCCGCCGCGCGGGGGGAGAGTGGGCCCGGGAGTAGAAGGGTCGTCGGTCAAAGATATTGCCGTCCCAAGATTTATACAGGCGCGGGGTGAGGTTTACAAATTGGAGCGCGGCTGCGCCTTGTATCCGAGCGTCTTCTTAGGAGTCCGGGGAGGGGTGGCTAATACCGGCTAGCCACTCGGCCTGAAGAGGAGCGCCATGGTTGACCGCGTACAGGACGAGTTCGACGCGGGATGAGATACCGAGTTTGTCGAAGATGCGGAACAGGTACTTCTTGATGGTGTGCTCGCTCAGGTTGAGTTCGCGGGCCGTACCTCGATTGCTGAGGCCTTCAGCAACCAGGGCGACGACCTGCTCCTCGCGCGGGGTAAGGAGCTGGCGGCCGCGGGAGTTTAGTACACGCAGCGAAGGTACCTCGGAGATCAAATCGAGCAAGAAGGTCATCTGTTCGGTGTTGGCCCAGATCTGACCGCCGGCGACCCGTTGAATGCACCGGCAGAGCAGCCGGAAATGCGTGTCGGAGATACAGGAAATACCTCGGGCACCGGAGCGGAACGCGTTCACTACCAATTCGCGGTCGTAGGACTCAACCAACAGAACTTTGGCCACGCCGGGGTGGGAAAGATGGACGCGGCGCAGGGCAGCCATCTGGTTAGTGATGCTGATGGAGTGATTCAGCGAGAGAACAACCACCTTGGCAGGGGTGGAAGCAACCGCTTGAAGAATCGAGGCGATATCGACCGGGCAGGTGGAGATGCAGAACTCGGAGCGGCGGCGCAAGGCGCTGGTCAGTAGCTGCGCCTGCATCCGGTTAGAGTCTGCAATGAGGACGGTGGTTGTAACCGAAGCGGCGGCTAGGGACGGATTGTGCAAGAACGGCTCCGAATGAAGCAGATTAAGGAACGCTCTGATCTTAGGGGGCGGACAGAGAGGTTCACAAGGAAACATGTCACATAATTTGATCGAGACTATCAAATCGGGAAAACGGATTGTGGCACTGTGGAAAACCGATGACGAAGGGGGAAGGAACTCGGAAATTCTCCAGGCGGATCGAGTGAAATATCAGAGCAGCGCGGCTTTGCCACTTGCTCGAGAGTGTTCGTCTCTTGATCGGTTTGTGATGTCTTGAACATGCAAGTCTACTTTTGTGGGTAGCCCAAGCGGAGACGGTTTTACCGCCCGTTCGATGGCCCTCACGGCGGAGAAAACCCGCGGTACTCAGGAATCGACGACGTTCGGCGACTAGATTCAGCATGACCACGTTCGTAGACAGCACTTCCCATGTCTTGCTGCGAAATCTGCGACGGCATACCTTGCACAAAGAGAGCCGCGGAAGCTGAGCGGATCTCGGAATCCAGGAAAATAGAGCCCATCACGCAATGAAGCCCATCGTTGGCTGGACAAAAGTTGCGGTGATGGGCGTGTTGTTTCTGCAGCTTTGCGTTGCCGCATCCGCCCAGGAGGAAAAGAGGGAGCAGCAGGACCTGGGAGCAAGTCTACAGTCTTCCCAAACCGGCCAAACCGGGGCTGGGCTGGGGAGCACGGGAATGGCGGCCGCAAAACCCGGACAAGCGGACGGCATGGGAAACCCTCGGCTCGGAGGGGAACGCCGTCCGCTTTACCGGCTAAACCGCAGCGACGTGGTGGCATTGAGTTTCACCCTGTCGCCGGAGTTCGACCAGAGTCTCACCGTACAACCAGATGGGTTTGTCACCTTGAAAGACGCTGGGCCGGTGCTCGCCCAGGGGCTCACGCTGGAGGAATTCCGAGGGGCGGTGCGACTGGCTTACACCGGATATCTGCACGATCCGCAGGTGGCGGTGGCGCTGAAAGAGTTTGAGCATCCTTACTTCGTGGCGGGCGGAGAGGTTGGAAAGCCCGGCAAATATGAGTTGCGCGCGGAAACCACGGTGCTCGAGGCAGTAGAGATCGCGGGCGGGTTCACGCACGAGGCGCGGCATTCGCAGGTGCTCCTGTTCCGGCGCGTGAACGATGATCTGGTAGAGGCGCACGTTTTCGACCTGAAGAGGATGTTGAAGGAAAAAAATCTGGGCGAGCTCCCCCAACTGCGCCCTGGTGATCTGGTGTTTGTCCCCCAAAATTCGATTTCGAAGATCGAAAGGTTTCTTACCAAACCTGCCTTGAGCATGTACTTGAGTCCCACACAGTTTTAGCAAGCTAGCGCACGTCAATCCTATGCGAGATCACGATCTAGTGCGCAAGGAAGAAGAAGCGGCGTCGCCGACGATGCGGGAGCTGGCGATGGTCCTCTTCCGGCAACGGAAAGTGTTTGTCGGCGTTTCGGGCTTGGTCTTGATCCTGGCCGTGGTTTATGCGTTTGCCGGGGCCACGTATCGCTCCCACGTACGCGTGCTGGTGCGCCGAGGACGCGCTGATCCTCCGGTGGCCGCACAGGAGAATGCTCCTCCCGATTTTTCCCGGGTTGAGGTAACTGAAGAAGAGCTCAACTCAGAAGTGGAACTGTTGAAGGACGACGACGTTTTGCGCCGCGTGGTGGAGGCCAATGATTTGGCTGCCCATGACTGGCTACGATGGCTGCGGCCCCACGAAGCGCAAGCGGCGCGCGTGGAGCGAGCCGCGAAAAAACTTGCCAGCCGGTTGGATGTGGAGCCGATCAAGAAAACGAACCTGATCGCGGTGAGTTATGACGCGCCAGATCCGCAGGTGGCAGCACAGGTGCTAAGGTCGCTGGCCAGCATCTACCTGGACAAACATATGGAAGTCCATCGTCCGCGCGGACAACTTCACTTCTTTGATCAGCAGACCGGCGAGTCGCGGCGGCAACTGGAGGAGGCTCAGGAAAAGTTGCTGGACTTCACGAAGAGCCATGGCGTGGTAGTGGCCGCACAGCAACGCGATCTGGTTTTGCAAAGGCTCGACGAGGTAGAAGCGAGTTACAAACAGGCTGAGGTGGAAATGTCGGAGACTGGGCGCCGCGTGTACGAGCTGAATGCGCAACTGGCGAAGTTGCCGGAGCGGTCCACTACCCAGGTCCGCACGGCGGACAATCCGCAGTTACTGCAGACGCTGAAAGCAAGCCTGCTGGATTTGGAGTTGAAGAAGACTCAGTTGCTGACCAAGTTTGAGCCGAACCACCGCCTGGTGCAGGAGGTGGAGCAGCAGATCCTTCAAGCCCAGGCGACGATTGCCGCGGAGAAGTCGAGTCCCCTGCGCGACGAAACCACGGATCACGATGCTCACTACGAATGGGCCAGGGCGGAACTGCAGGCGGCGCAGGTTCAACTGAAGGGGCTGGAAGCACGAGCGGCAACGACCAGCGCGCACCTGGCGGAATATCGCACGCTAGCCCGCCAGCTTGGCGTCGATGCCATCGCTCAAGATGATTTGACCAGCAGCGAGAAGGCGGCGGAGGAGAATTACCTGCTCTACGTAAAGAAACGGGAAGAAGCGAGGATGGGCGATGCGTTGGACGAGGGCGGTATTGTCAACGTCGCCATCGCGGAGCAGCCGGTCGTGCCGGCGCTGCCGGTCTGGCCAGCCGGTGTGGTGGTGCTGGTGGGCTTTGTGGCGGCCTTGAGTTCAGGTGCTGGAGCTGCGTTCGGAGCAGACTATCTGGACCCGGCGCTGCGCACGCCCGAGGAAGTGTTGTCATGTTTGGAAATCCCGGTGCTCGCTTCGATACCAGAACGAATGGGCAGGCGATTGTCCGCCTGAAGGAGAGTAGATGAGCGCAAACGCGGATGTGTGGCAAGGATCTGAAGTGATCGGATCAACGGCGCAAGAGATACCGCAACGGCAGGTTGAGGTTTTTTGCGAAACCAGCATTTGGAATCCGGAGGACTTCGCGCGCGAACAGATTCGGGGCCTGGTGCGGCGAGTGTTCTTTGCGGGCGGAGCCCGGCCGGTGAAACAGGTCGTCTTCAGTGCGGCCGATCCACAGACAGACGTTGCGAACCTTTGCGACCAAGTGGGACAGTCCCTGGCGCTGGAGACGCAGGCCCATATCGCCATTGTTGGCCGCGACCCGGGACTGGGAGAGATGGGGCGGACGGGTCCGCGGTTTATAGGGAATGCTCCGATCAAGTCCCGGTCTACGCAGAGAGGCCTCAACCTGTGGCGTGTGCCGGGGTTTGCGATGCGCGAAGGTGGCGAGGAATCAGGAACTGGGCCGTATTGGCTTTCCTCTCTGGCGGAGCTGCGAAATGAGTTTGAGTATGCGGTAATTCAGGGGCCCGCAGCGGGGCTATCGAGCGAGGCTGCGTTGCTGGGACAACTGGCCGACGGAATCATCCTCGTGCTGGGAGCTCATAGCACACGGAAAGCAACCGCCCGCAAGATCAAAGAAACACTGGAAGGCGCGCAGTCTCGAATCCTGGGAACGGTCTTGAGCGAGAGAAGGTTTCCGGTGCCGGAACGGATTTATCGGCGGCTGTAGGCGGCGGAGACAAGCGCATTTGAATACAAGATATTTGTGAAGTGTAAGGGCGCGGCATGGTGAACGCCAGGGCCGGCGTGCTGCAAGAACTGAACCGTCGTGCAAAAGAAAATAAGAATGGCAATGGGACTCAATGAGCGGTAGCTATGGAGTCCCGGCGGCGTGTGGTTCCCGTTTGATAGAAACGCGGCCGCAGCCGGTTGCAGCGATCATCCCGCCGCAATGGTTTGCCGTGCAGACGCGATACCGGTTCGAGAAGAGAGTCGTTGCCCAGCTCAACCACAAGAACTGCGAAGTCTATCTGCCTTTGCTGACTGAAAACCATTCCTGGAGCGATCGGCAGAAGGTGGTGACGATCCCTCTATTCCCGGGATACGCTTTCGTGCATATCGATCTGTCTCATGATGCGCGGAGAACGGTATTGCAAACCGCGGGACTGATCGGCTTCGTCAGCTTCGGAGGCATTGTAGCGGCTGTTCCTCCGAAGCAGATCGAAGATTTGCGATTGCTGCTGCAAGAGAAGGGCCTCTTTTCACTGCACTCATTCGTGCACACTGGACAGCGCGTGCGGATTCGGGGCGGTTGCCTGCAAGGCTTGGAAGGCGTGCTGGTACAACACGAAAAGGGAAAGCTGATGATTTCAATTGAATCGATCCAGCGCTCGCTGGCCATTGAGATCCAGGGTTACGAGTTGGAATTGGTCTGAAGTGTCTTCTCCTTTCCTACATCCCAGGCAGCAGAACCCTCAGGGAACAGAATGGGCCGCGCGGCTAATCCCAGGAGCCTCCGTTTGCAGCCGGAAAAAGCCTCAGGGTAACACCGGGCGGTATGTGTCATTCGCTCCCTCAGGCGTTACAACTCCATTCGCCGATTCCACGCCGAAGAGTGGTCCGAGCGCATTTGCTCTGAGGTCGGCCGGATCGGCGCCGAGTCGAAGCGGGGGAAACTGGATTCGGTCGGGGTTCGCATGGATCGCTGGCGTCCTGCACTCTGGTGCCATGCTGGCGTCGCGATGGTCCGCACTGGAGGGAGGCCAGCAAGGCACACAGACCAAGAGCATGCGAAACGTCCTCATCGTGGGAGCGAGTGGATTGGGCCACCGATTAGCGAACCATTTGGAAAATCATCCGGAGATGGGACGCGCGGTCTGCGGTTTTCTGGATGACAGGAAACTGCCCGGAAAAGGCGTGATGGGACGCACCAGCGACTTGGCGCAGTTGGCTCGCACGGGATTCGTGGACGAGGTAATTCTGGCCGCGCCGCACGATCGGGACCTGACACTGCGGGTACTGCACGCGGCCCAGGAATTGCGGCTGGATGTAAAGATGGCGCTCGATCTGTTCGGCTGCGAGCCCACGCGGGAAACGGAACGGATCGGCGGAATTCCTTTGATCTCTCTGCACGAAGAGCAGCTGCCGGTCGCAGGATTGTGGCTGAAACGTGTGCTGGATCTCGCGGGCGCCGGAGGGGCGTTCATTGTGATGGCGCCAGCACTGCTTCTACTCGCGATTCTGATCAGATTGGATTCGCCGGGGCCAGTGTTCTATACAGCTTTGCGCGCAGGACGCAAGGGGAGGCCGTTTCGTTGTTACAAATTTCGCACCATGGTGAGGAATGCGGACGCTTTGAAAGAGGGATTGCGGGAACAAAATCAGAGGCAAGGTCCGTTTTTCAAAATCAGTGACGATCCGCGAATCACGCGGGTCGGACGGATTCTGCGCCGCTACAGCCTGGACGAACTTCCCCAGCTCTTAAACGTGCTGAAAGGTGAAATGAGTCTGGTAGGACCACGGCCGCATCCGCTGGATGATTTTTCCGCTTATGCCATTCAGCATCTGCCGCGATTGGATGTAACACCGGGAATTACAGGACTTTGGCAGGTGACGGCACGACGAAATCCATCCTTCCAGGCTGGGATGACTCTGGATATTGAGTACATCCGCCGCTGGAGCCTGGGGATGGACTTTAAGATTCTGCTCAAGACTGCTGGAGCGGTGCTCCGGGGGAGTGGAGACTGATGCCATCGCTTTTGGTGACGACGGCATCGCCTGCTTCGTGGAGACATAAGGCGGTATGGGAAGGCCTGCGGATCGGGCTGCGTTCTCTGCAGGCGCTGATGATGGCGCCGGCTTTACTGTTTCTTGCAGCTCTGGCGGCGATGCTGCTGCGGCATCCAGATGTTCCCTTCTACGAGATTGATCGCGTCGCCTTCGCATTGCTAATCCTCGGGGTGGTGGGACGAGCAGTCGTCACGCGGCAGCGTTTGCTGGTGGTGGAACGTGCGACGTGGCCAATGATCGGGCTTACCTTTCTGGCCGTCGCTAGTGTGATGCAACAGCCGTTTGACACCCAGACCTGGTGCCTCCTCGCGGCGAAATTTATTGTGCCATTCGCGCTGTTTCACCTGGCCGGGTTGGTATTTCGCGAGGAGCGGCAGCTAAGGCAATTCGAGTTCTTCGCCTTGGTGGTGCTCGCGTATTTATGCTTCACGTCGATCGCGTTTCTGGTGGGCGCGAAGTCGTTGATCTTTCCGCGCTTCATCCTGGATGAAAGTCTGGGTTACCACGCTGACCGGGCGCGCGGACCGTTGTTGCAGGCAGTCGCAAACGGGGTTTCTCTGAATCTTCTGGGAGTGCTGGCGCTGCACGCACTACTGCGCGGCAGAATGCGCGGATTGAGAGCCGCGGTGCTGCTGGCTTCTTTACCGGTTGCCATCCTGGCGACGATGACGCGTGCTGTCTGGCTGTCATTCGCAGTAAGCATGGGAGTCCTGATTCTTCGGTCGCACAACCGGAGGCTGCGGCGTATCTGCGTAGCGCTAACGATCGTGGGAACTCTGGGCTTGCTCATCGCTCTGAGTTTTGACGATGAGCGGCGCGCGCTGACGGACCGGCTGCAGGAATCTGGCCCGCTCGATTTCCGGCAAGCGGTCTACACCGGCGGCTGGCAGATGTTTCTGGAAAAGCCTTTCACAGGATGGGGCGTGAACCAGATGCCGACGGAGTTAGCCCGGCACGTCAGCGGCTACAAGGAAAAGGAATTGTATCCACACAACACTTATCTGGAAATACTGGTGGAGCATGGGATTCTCGGTTTAGCGCTCTATGCGTGGCTGATGTGGGAGATCTTTCGACTGGGCCGGGGCTCGGTTCCAGGAGCCGAACGCGATGGCCTGCTCAATCGGCAATTTCATGCCATGTGGCCGGTATTGGTTGTCATTTATTGGGTGAACGCCAATCTCGTAGTGATGAATTATCAGTTCGTGAATGGGCTTCTGTTCACCATGGCGGGAATGTTGGCGGCTCAGCAACGGCGCGCCGCTCACGATTTGGACCGGGAAATGGGCCCATCTCTTGGAATTGTCCGCGACTCCACTGCATAAAGATCCCTCCTAAGACCTCCTAAAGGTTTCTGCAACTCTTCAATTCCGTGTTGACGGTCGCTTATCTCGCCAATCTTTTTCCCGCCGCCGTGGAGCCTTATGTGGGCGAGGAGATCGAAGAACTGCGGCAGAGGGGAGTTCATGTCATTCCGGGCAGCGTGCGCAGGCCGGATGCGACGGAACTCGAATCGGCCAGCGCAAGTTCTGCGCGGGAAATTCTTTGCCTGCAACCGATTCGAGTGCTGCCTCTTCTTCGCGCCCTCGGTCTCCTCCTGCGCCGCTGGAAACGGATTGCCGGCCCCCTGATGCAGGTATTGCTGCGGGGCAAGGAATCGCCGAAGCGCCGACTGAAGGCTCTGCTGCATACGTGGCTGGGCGCGTACTACGGCGTGTTGCTGCGAGAGCGTGGAGTCAACCACATCCACGTGCACCACGGTTATTTTGGGGCGTGGATCGGGATGGTGGCAGCCCAGTTGTTAGGGGTGGGCTACAGCGTGACGCTGCATGGTTCGGACTTGCTGCTCAACGGCGCCTATCTGGAAACGAAGTTGAAGCAGTGCCGGTTTTGCGTGACCGTCTCGAACTACAACCGCCAGTTTATTCTGCAGCATTTTTCAGCGGTCGACCCGGGAAAAATCATGGTATCGCGGTTAGGCGTCAATGTGCAGGAAGACGTGGACTTTCTTCGCGGGCTTGGGTGTCGGGCGCACCGCACCCTCGCGATGCTGGCTGTGGGGCGCCTGCACGCGGTCAAGGATCACGCATTTCTGATTCGCGCCTGTGCCCGGCTGCGCGATCGTGGGCTCGACTTTGAGTGTGTGATTGCGGGCGAAGGACCAGAGCGGCAGGGCCTGGAATTGCTGATCCGGGAAAACCGGCTGCAAGACCGGGTCACGCTGCTCGGCCACGTGCCTCGAGAACAGATGGATGCCCTCTACCGGCACGCTGATGTAGTGGCGCTTACCAGCCGCAGCGAAGGGATTCCACTGGTGCTGATGGAGGCCATGGTGCGGGGTGGGATTGTGCTCGCGCCGGCGATCACAGGGATTCCGGAGCTCGTGATTCCTGGCAAAACAGGTTTCCTCTACGCCCCGGGATCGCTGCAGGACTTCGTGGCAAAAGTTTCCTTCCTTCGAAAGCAACTGCGCGAGGAGGATTCCTCGGCAGTGAGCCGGCTGGACTGGATGCGGCACGCTGCGCGCGCACAAGTCCTTCACAATTTTAATCGCCGGAAGAACCTGACTCATTTTGGAGACCTGTTCCTGCAACGGATCGCACCCCAGGTTTTCGCAGACCGGAACCTCGCAGACCAGAGTTTCTCAGACCAGAGTTTCTCAGACCAGGATTTCGCAGACCATGACTGGAGCACTTCGCATGAGGATCTTGTTTTGCAACAAATATAACTACCCCTTCAGCGGCACCGAGGTATACCTGTTCCAGGCCATGGAACTCTTGCGCTCCAAGGGACATGAAGTGGCGCTGTTTTCCATGGCCGACCCTCGCGGGCGGCCCACTCCGTACGACCACCACTTCATGCCGCACGCTGAGTTTAAGAGTCCGAGCGGATGGTTTCACAAGCTGGGGTTAGCCGGGCGCGCGATTTATTCGCAGGAGGCACGGCGCCGCATTCGGGCGATGATCGCGGAGTTCCGGCCGGACGTGGCCCATGTGCGGAACGTCTACCACCATCTATCGCCGTCGATCTTATGGGAGCTGAAGGCACAGAAAGTGCCGGTGGTTTATCACCTGAACGACTTCAAGGTACTCTGCGCCAGCTATAACCTCGTGCGGCGCGGAGAAGCCTGCGAGGCCTGCAAGGGCGGCGAATTCTGGCACGCGCTGCAGGAGAAATGCTATCCGGGATGGGGCGCGCGGACGACGCTGGTGGCCGAGGCTTACGCCCATAAATGGCTGGGCACGTACCGGAAGTGTGTGGACCGCTTTCTTGCGCCCAGCCAATTTGTGCGCGACAAGTTTGTGGAACATGGATGGGATCCAGCCAAATTCGAAGTTCTGCCTCACTTCCAGCTGGTCAATGTGATTGTGGAGCGCAGTGCAGAAAATGCTCCGCTGCTTTATTTCGGACGGTTGTCGCCGGAAAAAGGTGTAGCTGACTTATTAAATGCAATGCAGCGCCTGCCAAGTATACGTCTGATCGTCGCGGGGGAGGGACCGGAGCTCGGCAGGCTGCAACGGTTGGCCGCCGAGTTGCGATTAGCCAACGTGGAGTTTGCCGGCCAACTGAGGGGGGCGG
>Ga0070761_10000051_pt1 | contig 78842 bp, 61 predicted proteins | sample HubBroMetageREF1_FD_66724 | JGI IMG/M metagenome (GOLD analysis project Ga0070761, IMG submission 66724) | Reference soil microbial communities from the Hubbard Brook experimental Forest, New Hampshire, USA - Hubbard Brook CCASE Soil... | ecosystem: Environmental > Terrestrial > Soil >... | reverse complement strand
GATCAAAGATCCCAATGGCCATCGTGTGGAACTCGACGTTGTGATTGAGCAGGGCAAGATCGACGACCTGCTCAAATTGGCGGTCCGAACCGATCCCCCGATCATGACCGGCTCGGTGCGTTTGAAGACGAAGTTTGATCTGCCACCTGGTGAGGCTGATGTTGCGAATCGCGTGCAGTTGGCAGGAAATTTTCAGGTGTCTGGCGCGCAGTTCAGCAACGACAAGATACAGGGAAAGATCGACGCGCTCAGTATGAGAAGCCAGGGCAAACCGAAACTGGTTCACGACAACACTAACGACATACTCTCCGAAATGCAGGGCACATTCAGTCTCAGCAACGGGCTTATTTCTTTTTCAGAATTGCAGTTCAAGGTTCCGGGCACGCAAGCGAATATGACAGGGACTTACAGCCTGGATGGGAATGTGTTCGATTTTCATGGCAAAGCGCAAATGGACGCGAAACTTTCGCAGATGGTGACCGGCTGGAAATCGAAATTGTTGAAACCGGTGGACCCATTTTTCAGCAAGGATGGCGCCGGAACTGAAATTCCGTTCAAGATTAGCGGCACAAAGTCAGAACCTCACTTCGGCCTCGACTTCGGCCGCAAGGATGGAGCCGAGAACGCTCGGGAGAATGCTAATCCTAAGGACAGCCCAAAACGCTAATCGCGCAGGCGATTTTGGCGCACGATCAGCGGTCGCAGGTTCATTCTTGCGCGCGTGGCGCGGTGCTGGTGCTAGTCTGACGTGGTAAGCCATGAACAACCGCTACATCCAGGCGGCTTGGAAGTATCACGACGGCACGAAGCACTCCTACTGGAGTATTCGCAACCATCCTCACTCTCTTGACTGGGCGAATCGGCCGCTTCCCTTCAAAATCTATCCGACGATAGATCCGCTCCCGCTGCCGCGGGATGTGCCGCAAACCGGGGTGTCCGCGCTCTCCGCGATTTCAGATTCGGTGCGCCCGGCGGGCGGCGATTCGGTGCCTGATCTACAGGATCTGGCGCGCATCCTCCATTTCTCGGCGGGAATTACCAAACAGCGCGCATTTCAGGGCGGAGAAATCTACTTTCGCGCCGCCGCTTGCACCGGAGCTCTCTACGAGATCGAGCTCTACGTAGTCACGGGTGACCTCCCAGGACTCGATGCCGGCGTGTATCACTTCGATCCGGCGGACGTATCGCTGCGGGTTCTGCGAAAAGGTGATTTTCGCCGGAACCTGGCTCAGGCGACAGCGATGGAATCTGCAGTGGCTCGTGCCCCCACGACTATCCTTTGCACCGGAACATACTGGCGAAACGCCTGGAAGTACCAGGCGCGCACCTATCGCCATTTTGGCTGGGACAACGGCACGCTGCTGGCGAATATGCTGGCCGTTTCTGCAGCGTCGGGATTGCCGGCCGAGATCGTGCTCGGGTTCGTGGATGCCGAGGTGAACCGCCTGCTTGATCTCGATACCCGGCGTGAGGTTTCCTTGTGCCTCGTGCCGATCGGGCGCACGTCGGGGCATACATCGGAGAGTTTGCTGCCAGTTCCGAGAGAGGTTCCGGCGCTCGGCCTGGAGACGATCCCGCTTTCGCAGCGTGAAGTCGAATATTCTGCCATGGTTGAGATGCACGGCGCGTCTTCGCTTGAGTCCGAAGAGGAGGTCGCTCAGTGGCGCGGGAAGCAACCGGTCTCCCTATCTTCCGTTCCGGCGGGCGCTCCGGCGGGCACTCCAGCAGGCCAGGCAGTACGCCTCCAGTTACCGCCGGAAGAAGAACAACCGAAGGACACGATTGAGCAGGTGATCCTGCGCCGCGGCTCTACCCGAACCTTCGATCGGACCGCCTCCATCTCACTGCCACAACTCTCAATTATCCTCGACTCTGCCACGCGCGGTCTTCCGGCTGACTTCCTTGAGCCTCACGGCGTGCAGCTCAATGATCTTTATCTGATCGCGCATTCGGTGCAGGGGCTCAAGCCGGGCGCTTACTTCTTCCGCCGTGAGCAGAACACTCTGGAGCTTTTGAAGGAAGGGGAATTCCGCGCCGAGGCTCGGCATCTTGGACTGGAGCAGCAGCTACCGGCCGACGCCTGCTTGGACATCTTCTTTCTCGCCGATTTGAACCGCATCCTGGAGCGCTACGGGAACCGCGGCTACCGCGCCGTCCAACTGGAGGCGGGCGCCATCGGCGGCAGGATGTACCTGGCTGCGTATGCGCAGCGCCTGGGTTCGACCGGGCTGACCTTCTTCGATGACGACGTGACTCACTTCTTTTCGCCGCATGCGAAAGACAAGAGTACCATCTTCCTGCTCGCGATTGGCAAGCCGCTGAAACTCAGACCACAGTAAGGCTCCTGGAGTCTACACGTACTCGCGCTCGGCCCGCCGAATGGCTCGATACCTCTCAAAGACTTTCTTCTCGCTTTCCAGTCCCAGCGCAGAGCGGATCGAGCTTCCCCGGAAGGTGTGGGCCATCATCTTCCACCCCTGGAACAAGACAAACCTGGGGTCATGCCTAAGCGCAGCCGGTATGTGGTGAACCTTCATCCAGCGCTCGGCCTTCCAGCGCATGAATTCCACTTCCTCGGCCGGCAGGTGCTCAGTGCGTACCACCGCCGTAGTGCCGTCATATTCCTCCAACCGCTCATTCATGATCAACCCTTGATCGCGGAAGTCTTTCGTCATGGGCGTGCGCGGATACGGTGTCGGATGTTGAATATAGGGCCAGTCCACATAGCGGCGGGCAAATTCGAGGTTGGCTTCGATCGACTCGCGCGTATCGCCAGGACTGCCAACGATCAATCCGCCGACTACATACATCTGGTTGCGATGCAGGTAATCGATGGCTTTGAGGGTGGCGTTTCCGGTGTTTTGGCCGTTCGTGCGTTCAGTGTTCTTAGCAGAGGCTTTCAGGAATACCAAGTCGCCCTCGAGAATATTCTCGATGCCGAGAAAAACATAGCGGAATCCGGCTCGCCGCATCAGCGGGGCGAGGGTTTCACCGTGGTTCGCGATGGCGGAGGTCATGGCCTGCACGAAGTAATCAATCTCGTGTAGCCCGGCGGCGATGATGGCCTCGCACAACGCCTCGAAGCGCCGCACGTTCAGCGTAATGTTGTCGTCGACCAGGAAAACCGTTCGAGCGCCGTGGTCGCGGGCGTCGCGAATGTCCGCCAACACGCGGTCGAAAGAGTAAGTAAAGAAGTTGCGGCCCCGCATTTCGATGATGGAACAGAAACTGCAATCGAAGGTGCAGCCGCGAGAAGTCTCGATTACGTCCACCTGCCGCCCAAGCAACGTATATCCCTTGAGCACGCGCGCATCGCGGTTCGGCGGGCGGATTTCGCGGTCCTCCAGCCGGTGCGGCGCCCGGCCTGGGTTGTGCACCCAGCTCTCGCCGTCTCGGCCGCGGCATCGATAAGAAAGGCCGCTAATCCCTTCGACACCCGACCCCTGCTCGAGCGCGCGCAACAATTCGCGGAACGTCACTTCCCCCTCACTGCGCACCAGATAGTCGACATCCATTTCCTCGTAAGCTTCGGGAGCAAGGCTGGGGTCATACCCTCCCACCACGATCTTCACTCCCGGCCGCAGAGCGCGCACGAGTTCGATAATGCGACCAGCGGTACGGCGCTGAAACGTCATAATGGAAAGTCCGACCACTTCCGGATCGAGCTCGCGGACAAGTCGCGTGACCGTTTCGCGAACCTGGCGATGAACCAGGATCAAATCCGCAACGGCCACGTGGTGCTGCGGATCAACGTTTCCCGCCAGTGACGTGAGCGCACCGTTGGGCATGCGGATAGCAACCGGTGGCATGTGTTCGAAGGAATCCGGCATGGAAAGTAAGAGGACGTTCATTAGCACCTGTCCTTACTGCTCGCCGCGATCCCGTAGGAGCGGGTCGAACAGAACAAGGCGAAGCGAGTCTTCGTAATTGTATCGTAGCTGGCGGCTGAAAATACCGGCCAGATCACACAGAAGGGATCCAACCTGTTTGAAAGATGTGGCATCGGGAAACTCTCGCCCGAAGCGACATTGGTCTGCGCAGTGGAGCGTGCCGGCAGCGATATGGGATGATGCAAGGGCTCGCGCATGGGTGTGATTTCAGGTTATTATTTCAGCAAAATCAACACTGTACCGCTGGCGAGAGCCCGCGAACGGTGACCAATTATTGGGGGCAGCATGGCTATCAAGTTTGGGCAAACACCCGACGGAAACGACGATTCAACACGCTTTCAACTGATCGAGCGCTTGAAAGTGTATTTGTTCGGGGCGATCGTGTTGTTTGCCTCGTTTGGGATGGGGGAAACGGTCTACCGACTTTTGTTTTCAGAATTTGACGGCGCGAAAGATCGCATTCCGATCGAAGCTCTATTCGGCCTTGCTTTTGCCTGGCTGGCTACTAAGTTCGTCGGGGATGCTTACCGAAACCGTAAGGTGAGGCACGCAAGACTTAACTTCATTTGGGCTCGCAATCATCAAATCCGGGGCGCCCTGGAAGGAATTGCTCCGTTGGCGCACCCGGCGAAAAACCAGCAGTCGATCCGAGTCATCCGCGAAGAGGTGGATAGGATCGAGTGGGCGTTGAAGGAGATATTGCCGCTCTAAGCTTGGGAACTCTCTTTGCTAGAGACTCCGTGCGACGCTCACGAACAAATGAAAGCCAACCTAGCCCCCCAAAAGGCCTGCTGTTTGCCTGTCGTCCGAGCGGCCACGTGGCGAGTGGCCGACAAAGGAGGGAGTGGAAAGCTGGACGATTTCAGGGTCGCCTGTAACTCCGACGCCAGGGGCAGGCCATGTCCACTCTTACCTGGAAGGGGATGGATTGCCGTTCGCGGCGTTTACCAGGATGGTCAAGGGCGGAACATGCTCAGGCTTGACGTAGCGGTTCACCAGGAAGCGCTCGCCATCTTTAGCCACGTCGTAGGTAAAAATATCGGTGCTGGAAATGGGCGCTCGGCCGTGAATCTGGAACAGTGGCGCAGGCGTCCCGGTCGCAAAAATGCTTTCGCCGTTGACTGGCACCGCCATCAAGATACCGTTGGGAGCGATATAGAAAATTTCTTTGCCATCTGCGCGCCAGCGCGGTTCGGTGCCACCGCCGCGCGAGACTTGCCATTTACCGGCCGCGCCTGGGAACGAGGTCACATAAATTTCCCAGGCGCCGGATTCATCGGAGGCGTAGACCACCCATTTTCCGTCGGGAGAAATCTGTCCGTTCGACTCGCTGCCTTTGCTGGTCAGAAAGCGGGTGGGATCGCCTCCGGCCACGGGGATGAGCTCAAGATACTCGCCCGCCGTCACCTGGTGAGTGAACAGAATCTGCTGGTCGTCCAAGGTCCAGGAGTTAGGAATAATGTCGTCCATGGAGGTGGCGGGAATGGTGAATCTTCGGCGCTCACGCTCCAGGCCATTGGCTGGTTTTAAGACGAGAGTGGGGCCCGCGGCGTCTGCGATGCGATAGGCAACCGTTTTGCCATCTCGCGACCATACTCCGACAACTTCTTCCGCAGGGTCAAAAGTGAAGCGGGAATTGCCGGCCCCGGTTGTGCTCTGGATCCAGACATCGACGTTGTTCGCCTTCTCGTCGCTGATGTCGACGGCGACGCGGCTGCCGTCGGGCGAAAGCGTGGGGTTATCCATGACTGCCGGATCGCCGACGCGGCCCAGCTCTTTGCCAGAGCGGTCGACCCAGGTCAGGACAGACTGGGCTGCGCCGATGTCAGTGTTGTAGATCAATGTCCCGTTTTGCGCGACCGCGAAGGCTGACCAGTAGGGAGAGGGTTGAAATCCAACGGCATTTGCAACCACGGTCGGGCTCCCGGAAACCGTGGCGTTGGATGTGTCAAAGGCCAAGCCGACCAACTGCCTTTGATCGTCCGCATAGTACAAATTGTGGGCATCGACGCCAAAACTCGAATGGCAGAGAGCGACAAGTTTTCTCTCCTTGTTCTTGCCTTCGAGGGAGCTGGCGTAGATGCCACTCAGGCGGTCGTCCTTCTCGTTCGAAAAGTTGCCGGCCCAGAATAAGAAATGATCGCCGTCGGGGAGAAACAAAGGCCAGCGATGGGATTGATCTTCCTTGACCCTGATGCCGAGGGTAGCCTGCGCCATCCCGGTTCCGTCGGCGTTGACGCGCAGAAGCGGACTTTGGGAGTCGGCAGCGTAGATAATTACGCCCTTGCTTCCCCAACTGCCGCCGCGTCCAGCTAAGGCGGTGGCAAGAATTTGCGGAGTGCCTCCGGAGACGGCCATTTTCTGGAGCTTGCCGTTGGCGAAAAATCCAACGTAGGCGCCATCCGGCGACCAGAAGGGATAACTTGCTCCCTGCGTTCCCGGCAGCGGCGTGACGCTGGACGATCCCACACGTTGCACGAACAGCATGGGCAATGCGGAGTTTTCTTCCGGCGACACGAACACCAGCATGGAGCCATCGCGCGAGAGCGCCATGTGGCTGATGCTCATTTCATCTGGAACCGACAGGGCGAACTGCATGCGAGTCGTTGGCTGAGGACGCCGCGCCACGAACCACGTCGCTGCGACGACGGCCGCCAGCGTCAGCGCTGCCGAGAGCCAGAGCAGGAGCGGCACCTGGCGGGGCGCTGCGGCTGCGGCGCGCGCAACCGCACTCGCGGTTCCGGAGAGCGCGCTCAGAGCAAACGACAGATCCTGCGCCGACTGAAAACGCTGTTCCGGACTCTTCTCCAGGCAGCGCCGCACAATGCGCTCAAGCGCGGAAGAGACTGGATGCCCGGGATCGGATAACTCCGGCGGGTCGTCCTTCAAAACCGCAGTCATGGTTTCGGCCGCTGTATCGCGGCGGAAGGCGCGCACGCCGGAAAGCATCTCGTAAAGCACGGCGCCAAACGCGAAGATGTCGGAGCGAGGATCGGCAGTTTCACCGCGCACCTGTTCCGGCGCCATATAGCTCGCCGTGCCCATAACCACTCCCAGCGCGGTGTGCTGCGCGCTGGTGAGCGTCGCCTCGTCTATGTCCGTGCCTGCTTTTTGCGCCAGCTTCGCCAGACCAAAATCCAGGATCTTGATGCGGCCGTCTTTGGTGACGAAAATATTTTCTGGTTTCAGGTCGCGATGGACGATCCCTTTGTCGTGCGCCGCCGCCAGTCCGTGCGCGATCTGCACTCCATACTCGATCGTCTTACGCTGGAGAAGGGCGCCGCGATCGAGCGCTGCACGCAGGCTTTCGCCGTCCAAAAGCTCGGATACCAGGAACGGCGATCCCTCGTGCTGACCGATGTCATGAATGGCAAGAATGTTGGGGTGGTTGAGCGCGGCCACAGCCCGCGCCTCCTGCTCAAAACGGCGCAGGCGGTCGGTTTCGCAGGCGAAGGACTCAGGAAGGATTTTCAGAGCGACCTCGCGCCCGAGGCGCGTATCTTTCGCGCGATACACTTCACCCATGCCGCCTGCTCCCAGCGGACACTGGATTTCGTAGGGACCGAGCTTGGAGCCGGGGGTGAGGGCCATGGCTGCGCGTAATTATAACCTGCACGGGAAGCTGCGCGGATGTGGCGACTCTGGGCGGTCCCAATCCTGGAGATTTGCAGATTACTTCCGAATTGCCCGTCACTCGGGAGTCGACTGGTCACTTCCCGGAGGAGGACTTCCCAGGGAGAAGGCGAGGCTAACAAATGAGCCTTTCGCGAGCTCTTTGCCAAAAGCAGCATTCCGCAGTTCATCGCTTTCGCATTATAGATTCTTGAGCTGAGCGTTCGCTTCACTGAGGTTGACCGAATGAAGTACTATGCGATGACGATCATGCACGCATAGGGAGATTGCCTGCCGTGCCGAAAAGAACTCGAAGACAGGTTTTCAGAGTTGGACTAGCCGTTACCGCTGGCATACTGATGGTCGCGCTGCCGTGTTTGTCCCAACAAGTTTTGGCCCAGCAACTGACGAACGACGAGCTGTCTCTGACGGTCAACGCGCAGGAGGGATCGTACCAACTGTTTTTGAATGGAGGGCACGAGGGGCATAACGGTCAGCCCGTGCTCAGGTCCCGTGTGGCGGCACAGGTTGACCACCAGTGGCTTCGCTCGAGCGATTACCCGCGGCACCGGGCTTCGGAGTCCACCTTCGAAGATGATCTCGGCCCCGGCCAAGAGGTCACAGTCACTTGCAGCGGACTTGATGGCAAACCCGATCTTGTCTACGTGCTTCAACTCTACAAACGGCGCCCGTACGGCACCGTCCAGGTAAAGGTGCAAAACAGCGCGGGGAAAGAAGTAACTGTGCTGGCCATTCGGAGTGTGGAAGCCATGGGTGAGCCGATCGTTAATTTGAACGGCGGCAATCTGGGTGGCGGTCAATCGGCCGACCGGGTTCTCTCCGACAGTTTCAGCGAAGATTGGCCGGACCTGGCGCTTTACGACCTCGGGGGAGTGCCCGGCGGGCTGCACCGCGGCGCCGGGAGCCAACTCATCTACAACCGGGAGAGCAAGCAGAGTTTATTTCTTGGCGCTCTCACCTCAAACCGGTTTTTGACCGTGATGCATCTGCAAGCTGAGGGCATGGGCGCCAAGACCAAGATAGCGTCCTATACTGTTGAATCCACCGGAACCACGGAAATCCAGAGGGATTTCGATCTGAAGGATTCACCCGCGGACGACCAGGTCGAATTGAGCCTTCCCGTTAAACCCGGGGAAGACATGGTTTCAGAGCGATTGATGTTCGAGGCCGGACCGGATTACCACAATCAACTGCTGGCCTACGGTGATGCGGTTCGTCGACTGCACCATGCGCGCGTCTCTAGTGAGACTCCCATCGGTTGGTGGAGTTGGACCGTCTATTATGGCGCCATCAACGAAGGCGAGGTTTTAGCCAATGGTGACTGGCAAGCCGAACATCTGAAGTCATTAGGGTATAAGTATTTCCAAATTGATGAAGGTTATCAGTATGCTCGCGGAGAATATACAACTCCGAATGCGACACAATTTCCGGATGGCTTGCGGTTTGTAGGCCATCACCTGACCGGAGAGGGCCTGACATTCGGCGTATGGACGGCGCCGTTTGAGGTGACAGCCCGGGCCTGGATTTACGAGCACCACAAGGATTGGCTGGTGCACAATGCCAAGGGCGAGCCGATCCCGATTGGCGAGGTCTGGGACCAGAAGTCGGATGTGCTTTACGCGCTGGACACAACCCATCCCGGAGCCCAGGAGTATATGCGTCAGACCTATAGGACACTCGTCCGCGAATGGGGCGTCCGATTCATCAAACTCGACTTCATGGATACCACCGCGATCGAGGGTTACCGCTACCGCCCAAACACCACAGCTCTCGAAGCGCAACGCATTGGCCTCAAGGTAATCCGGGATGCCGTGGGCGGTGAGGTGATCCTCGATAAAGATGGAAGTCCCATGCTCAACCCGGTGGGGCTGGTTGATACGGGCCGGATCTCCGCGGACACAGGCCACAGTTTTGAGAGAACCAGGAACGCGGCCCCCGGCATCGCAGCCCGTTTCTATATGCAGCGCAATTTTTTCGTCAATGATCCGGACGCCTTCAACGTCACCGCAACGCATCTCATGGAGCGTGCGAACGAAAAGTCTTCGATTTCGCTGGGCGCGGCCGAGGCGTCGATCGCGCTCTCCGCGGTATCCGGCGGCATGTATGAGATTGGCGATGACATGCTGGTCCTCGGCTCAGAGAAGGATCGGCTGGCGCTGGCGGAAAACCGAGAGTTGCTGAATATGGCCAAAGTCGGCCAAGCATCCACGCCGTTAGACCTCATGACCTACGAGCCGGAGGATGGGCAGCCCAGTATTTTCTTTCTCCGTGAAGATCAACGACAGGCCATGCTGACGGTATTCAATTGGACGAACACGGTGCGCTCGCACACACTAAGATTGGCGGACCTCGGCCTGCCTGTCGGCGACACGTTTGCGGCGACTGATGTGCTGAAGACGAATGTGCTGGACCAGAACGAGACGGTTACGCTCGGGGGCGGCGCGGTGCGGCTGGAGAACCAGCCACCCCAGTCGGTGAGGGTGATCAAGCTGATCGACAAGAGCGTTGCCGCGGCTGCCCCAACCGTGACGGCGCAGGTGCCCACAACGGCAGACGCCGGTGAGACGATCACTTTTTCGGCGCTCTCGGCGTCGGCCGAAGCTGGCGCTGTGCCGGCAGTCGCATATCACTGGGACTTCGGCGACGGTACGAGCGCGGATAGCCCTAAGGTATCTCACGCCTACACCAGAGCTGGGGAATTCACGATCCGTCTCACCGTCGACGGAGTCGATGGAGTACCGGTCCAGAAGGATTTCTCCGTCAAGGTTACCGGCAATTTAAAGGCGCACTCTAACCTTACGGACAATCGACGCTTCGTGGAACCAACCGACCGCTGAGCATTTCTCGGGGGCAATGCGCTTCGCTCTTAACATCAAAGGATCGCCCGGAGGAGTTGTTACACATGTTGGTGCTGAGTTCGACGAGCCGGTGCGCTAAGCGGACCATCATCGCAATTGTGCTGTTTTTGCTTTCCTCCACCGCTCCGCTTCACGCGCAAGACAAATCCGCACTTGATTGCACCCCCAGCTTTCCCTTCAAGGATTCTTGGTGGGGTGCCGACGCAGCATACTCCATCCCGTTGCCGGATGGGCGTTCTATCTGGATCTTCGGCGACACCCTGTATGGCGACCAGAGAGCAGTGGAGGGGAGTGACCCTCGCATGGTGCGTAACAGTGTCGGGGTCTCGACATGCGGCGACCGCGGTTGGAAAATCGACTATGTGATTCGGCGTGGGGACAATGGGCAACCTCTTGACTTCTTTCAAGCACAGGACGAGCACACCTGGTACTGGGCGCTCGACGGATTCTTCTACAAGAATGACCTGTGGGTGACCCTGCTCTGCGTCCGCAACGCACCAAAAACAACGCCGGCTGCATTGGGCTTTAAAACTTGCGGAGCAGACCTGGCAAAGATTTCCGGACTCGATGGTGATCCGCAGCGATGGAGCGTAAAGTATTTCCCGCTCGTCCCCGAAAGTGCGCACGCCTATCCTTCCGCCACGACCGTTGTGGAGGGCGAGTACGCCTACATTTTTGCGCTGCTTGAAACCGATGCCCGCCCGATGCTGTTGACTCGCATTCCACTCGATGGCCTCGACGCACCGGCAGAGCATCTGCAGTACCTGTCAAAGAGCGGCGCCTGGAAACCGGGGCTGACGCCTGCCGACGCAAAGCATGTCATGAAGCACGGAAATTCTGAAATGACGGTGCGGTATCACGCAACTTTGAAAAAATGGGTTGCGATCCTGAATGATCCGAAACTATTTTCTGACAAGGTCGTGTTCCGCACAGCGCCTCAACTCGCGGGACCGTGGAGCGAAGGTAAGACCATCTATCGTATTCCAGAGATGCAGAAGGGTAACGCAGGATACGACAAAGATACCTTTTGCTATGCCGCCAAGGAACACCCGGAGTTTCGCCAACCTGGTTCTCTTCTCATTACCTACGCTTGCAATACGATGAATGTGCAGAAGCTCACGCGCGACCTGGATATCTACTTTCCGAAAGTTGTGCGAGTTCCCTTCCCGAAGTAGCCTCAGTCCCATTCCCACCAGCGTTCGGAGCGTTCTTTATGCGGATGTGGGATGGTGAGACGCAGCGTCATGGTTTCGTGCGGCAGAATCGAGACGCGCAGAGGATTTATCGATATAGGACCCACCACCTCGTTTTCGGTCAAGTTCGTCTCTTCCGCAGCTGTAATACTTAGCGGCGTTTGCAACTCAGCGACAGTTTTGTTGCCTGCGACTTCCTGTAGACGCACAGTGTAATGTTCGGAGTTGCCGTCGGCACTCGGCTTGAAGGCGAGCAGCACGACGTTTTCTGCACTCAGCGAAAAATACGAACCTTGCGCTTGCGCCGGAGCCATACCTCCCGTCAACTCCGCGGCAATCAGCGGTACATCAAACGAAGCGCCCTCGCGGTAGGACTCAACCGGGTTCAGCTCGCCCTCCGCTGAACTGAGAGCAAAGCGGTACCAGGACTGCGCTGGCAGACCAGGCTCAACCGTGGAAAAGTTGACCATGCCAAGATCGCGCGTATCGCCCTGGTCTTGTTTGTGCATTACCGTGATGCGAATGGCGTTGAGGAATGTATTCGGCCCTTTTACGCTCGGCAGTCCTGTCAGGTAGTTAAAGAAAGGCTCGCGTTCAGAGAGGGTGACGCGCAGCGTCCGTCCGTTGGATTGACCGACGATCACGAGGGAATGTTGGGGAACAGCAGCGTCGGTGCGCGCGCCGGGAAGGTAGTCCTCTGGAATACGGTGATAGCCGGTGCCGTCTTCTACCCAAACTTGGGCGGATCCCTGAAAACGAAACGGCAGGTTGAAGGAATAGTATTCGCCGGGCTGGTTGCTGGCCACGAAGGGCATGCGCTCGCGATCGAGAAGGTTGGCGAATTCGATGCGCTTGACAGCGCGGTAGAGCGTAATTTGCGTTTCCGGCCACAGAGTTCCCGGCCGCTGAATGAAGATGCGATCGAAGACGGGGCCGGTTTCTACGTGAACGGCGACTTCGGTCAACCCGACGGGCAGGTTCGACCCGAGTGTCCAGCGCAGTAACTGGTTCGCCGCTTTGTCGCCCGCGGAATCCACGAGTTCCCGCTGCAAGTGTTTGTCGTAGATGCTGGCGACGGCGCCGTCAGAAGAGCGAATGCGAATGCGATAGAAAGAATTTTCGACGCCGGTCGATACGGAGGAAGAAGCGTTCGTTTTCGCCGAAGAGTGGCTTCCGGCGTTCGCGGGCTCGATCGTGTAGCTCTTGTGGCCGAGCGCAGGGATGTCGGTCGCGGCAAACTCAATGTCGTCCGCCGACACCCGCTGGACCGCAACCGGGTGACCCGTGACCGCATCGCGCAGCGCAACATCTTCCTTCGACTGGAGTCGCACCACGTCCGTCCGTTGCCAACTTACCGGATTGAAGACAACTAGCGTTCTCTTTCCCGCTGGCACTTGAGAAAACAATGTCTGCAGACCGGAATCAATCAGGTTGTGTATGTCCTCCTCGCCACTGCTCGTATAGCTGACATATTCGCGATTTTGCTGGTCGATTTCTGACCGGGACATGAGTTTCGGCCAACCTACCTGGGCAGCGCCTGAGTGTTCGTCGTATTTCAACAGCTTTATGCGTGTGTCCTCCAAATTGCCGATCGGCAAGCTGGTGAAATTGCGGAAGGTCAGCAAACTCCAGAGCAATTCCGCTACTGGCATGTGATCCTGCAGCCAACGCGCCTGAGCGCTGATTACCGGCGAGTTCAGTTTCACTTCCGACCAGAGTCCGCTCCAGTCGCCCGCGTAGGACGGAAACTTGTCGCTGCCGTATTGCGCTTCCATGTGTCGGAAGAACTCGGCGGGAGTGCAGACGACGATCCTAGGTTGCTTGCCGGCGGCATTCCATTCACGGATGGCGGGGAGGAGTTGCGTCGCCTCTTCATTGCTGGAAATGAAATCGTGAAGATAGAGCAACAGAACAGCGTCGTAGGGATACCCAGCTTTTGCGTACTTGTCGAGTAACTTGTCTACGCCGCGCTGCATGATCTCAAGCTTCGGCAGTCCCTCCCATTCTTTCGGATAAAAATGTTCTTTGGTGTAGGGCTCGCGCGCCGCGGGATCAAGGTAATAATCAGCGAGGGCCTCGGTATAGCCGCCGAAGCGGCTCTGCGTCTGCCAGGTTAGAACGCGGCTGCCGTCCGGCGATTGCCAGTAGAAAGGGACTTGCCCGGGACTTAGCAAAGTTCCTCCCGCAAGAAACAAGTTGGAGCCATTCACAAAATAATGCACGCCACTGCGGGCCAGAATCTGCGGCATACGGAGAGTAAAGCCGGGGACGTCATCCATCATGGCGAAGTCGGTCTTGATGCCCAGGCGCTTCTCCAGATCCTTCATGTCATAGGTGATCCGGTTGAGTTGTTCGGCTCCCATGAACTCGGTGTGCATGCTGCCGAAGACGGCGGAGACCTGAATCTGTCCTTTATTCACGAGGTCGACGAAGTCTTTGATCTGCTGCGTGTTTTTATTGTTGCTGTCGGTGGTGCGCGCCAGCCATTCCCGAATCTGCCAGACGCTTTCGATGGTCCAGCGGAACTCGGGATCGCGCTTGGCGTTCGCAATCACCTCATCGATGTGCGGTTTTAACTTCGGCAGAACCTCTTCGGGAGGGGCGGTGAATCCCAAGTCCCAATGGCTAGAGGGCATGACGTAGATGGTCTGGATGGTGGAGTGGGTTGCGGGCGGCGCTTGGGCAGCCAGGCTTGAGACGAGCGCGATGAAGAGGCAGCCGAAGGTGAACGGGAATCGGGAGAACCGCAGAGTTTGGGGCATCATCGGCCTCGGAACGCTAAGAGCAAATCAGTGACGGCGAAAAACGGGGCTTCCGTAGCCGGAAGCCCCAGGTGGTCCGTGGCACTTTAGAAATTCATTCTCAAGAAAAGCTGAATCTGGCGCGATGTTCCAGGTCCAACCTTATTGCCGACCGTCGAGGTGCTCTGCCCGAAGGTCAGATCATTCTCCAAGGTGCCAGCGGGGTTGGAGAAGTTCGGATGATTCAGGATGTTGAAAGCCGTGGCGCCAAGCTGAAGACCGTAATGCTCAGAGACCATGGTTTCCTTGGAAAGGCCGAAATCGAGCTGGGTGAATCCTGGGCCGCGCCCAGCGTTACGCGGCACATCGCCATAACACGGGGCCGGGTTGGTAGCGCACGCTGGCCCATTTGGTGGAACAGAAAAGGCATTGATGTTGACTTGATTGAAAGGCACGCTGTAATTCGACGGTCGAATTGATTGTCCCGGAACAAAGTTGGGACGAATCTGGTCGATGCCGAGGAACGGCGCCGCCACTTCGATGGGGAAGGGCAGTCCGGACCGCGCCTGGAGGATGCTGGTCGCCTGCCATCCTTTGCCCAGCACTTTCGGCAGGAGTTGTGCGGTGGGAACGTCATAGACGGCGCCGAGCGTGAAGTTATTGCGCACGTCGATGTCGCCGTTGCCGTAATCGCCCATGGGATTGTGTGAATCCTGATAGGCAGAGGTCAGAATGTTGACGGCATCATCGAGTTCATGCGCCCAGGTATAGTTGGCGTCGACTACGAGTCCTTTAGCAACATGCCTCCGGAGGCTCGCCTGCAAAGAGTGGTAGTCCGACTGCAAGAAATCACCCAGGAAACGAACGTTTCCAAAATTCGGGCTGATCTGATTGGGCGCACCCGTGAATGGCGACAGGTTGAGTTCTTCTCCGGCATAAGCAGCGCCGCCAGGTAGCTTTACACCGCGGTTGGCGACGTACTGGAGTTCGAAAATAGTGTTGCGAGCGATCTCCTGCTGAACGCCAAAGCTCCAGTGCATGGAATAGCTGTCCCGGAGATTTGGGTCGAGGGTATTCACGTTGGCTGGTGGCGGCGGAGTGCAGACCGGAAGGGGATTAGGCAACGGATAACTGATGTAGTAATACGGAGCTGGAGGCTGATTGAAGCCCGGCGTGCACGTGGTTACGAGAAACGCCAAGTCGATGAAGTTAACGTTGTAGCCCTGCTGATAGTTCCCGGCCAGGGACAGCGCTGCGCCGGTGAGCTGCGGATTGTAGAAGATTCCGAAACCACCGCGAATGACCGTCTTTCCCGCTCCGTAAGGATCCCATGAGAAGCCGATGCGCGGCCCGAAGTTATTGCGGTCCGGCTTATAGAGAGCCGCTCCCAAAGGATCGAAGAATTTTGCCGTGTCTGTGTCGTTGGGATCGGCCATAAGAGCCGCAAGGTTGAAATTCTGCATCAAGTGGCCGGTCAGAACCGTGTTGTATTCGTACCGAAGGCCCAGGTTCAAAGTGAAGCGTCGGCTGACGCGAATGTCATCCTGGATGAAGAAGTCGTAGTTTGTGTTCTCAAGGTCGACCATGTTGTGGCCGAGAGTGCTGAATTGGTCGCCCTGATTAGCCAGGAAGTCGGCTTCGCTGTCGTAGGCAATGAAGTCTTGCGGATACAGGGCATTCTGGGTAACAGCGTGGCGAACATCAAATCCCACGGCGATCGAATGGCGTCCCTTGATCCAGGTCAGCGTATCCAGGAACTGGAGCGAATGTTCGGGCTGGCTTTCAGAGAAGAGAGCCGGTCCCGGCGCATCGCCAAATGTATTGGCGTTCCCGCATCCCCAGAATGACGAGCACTGGAACGTCGGGAACGGGCCACCGCCGCCGAGTGAATCCGTCTTGGGACGGTTGTAGGCGATGCCAAACTCGTTGAGGAGGTTCGGGCGGAAGGTGTGATCCCAGGTCGCTTTGAGGAGGTGGTTCAGGCCAGGGGATGGCGACACTTGATCGGCGGCAATGCCATATTGCGTGTTGGTGAAAGAGGAATCAATGTTGTAGCGAAGGGCCAGAGAGTCTTTTTGAGTGATGTGATAATCGATCTTGAGAGATCCGGTATCTTCGCGATCAGTCTCAAACGTAGAACCGTCGAATAGCCCGAGATCATTACGAACGATAGGTGGTCCCCCGGGAACTGGATTTGGAAAGATCGCGGGTCCCAAGGCAGGATTGGGCAGCGGTAACGAGTTCACGACCGGAACCATGTCTGGCGCAGCCAGAGCGCGAGTGGCGGCAGTCATAACCGGCACGTCAAACACCGGCGAGTGGGTGACTTGGCGGACGCCCTCATAGTTGAAGAAGAAAAACAGTTTGTCTTTGATGATGGGGCCAGCGATGTTGCCGCCGAACTGGTTCAAATGGATCGGGGAGGGGCCGGTCTGGAAATAGTTGTCGGCATCGAAGACGTCGTTGCGCAGGTATTCAAATACTCCGCCATGAAGGGCATTGGTACCCGACTTGGTGATGACGTTAACGATGTCGCCATAGGAGCGGCCGTACTCCGCGCTGTAGTCGCCCGACATGACTTTAAACTCGTCAATGCTGTCGACGCTGACACGATTGATGCGCGAGTCCTGGCGACCTAGCTGCGTGCTGGTGGCCTGCGAGTCAATGCGGGTCGCATCCGCGCCATCAAGCAGGATGTTGACGCCGGCCAGCGAAGTTTCATATCCGCCGAGGCTGGTCTGTCCGAAACCGCCTGTGATCACGGAACCAGGCACCAGCGTCATCAAGTTGGTGAAATCGCGGCCGTTCAAGGGCAGGTTCTGCACTTCAGTGCTATCAATGGTGGCGCCGCTATCGCTGGTTTGCGTGTTGACCGAAATTGTGTCGGCGGTCACCGTGACGTTTTCACTGACCTGGCCGACGTCCAAAGTAGCATCGATGGCCCGGTGGTCGGTGGCGTAGAGAACAATGTTATCGACTACGCGGGTCTTAAATCCTGCATGCTCGGCGACCACTTTGTATAAACCAGCAGGCAGGCCGGGAACCTCATATTGACCTGCGTCGTTGGACTGCACTTCATAAAGGCGGCCGGTCTTCAGGTTCGTAACCGTGACTTTCGAGTCGGGGAGCAGGGCTCCGGACTTGTCCTGGACCACGCCGACTATGCTGCCGGTATCCAACTGTGCCCATGCCGGAAGAGACATCGCGAAGAGCAGAATTGCCAGCAATCCGATTTGCCACCTATTCCGATTCAACATAGTGTTCCCCCTCTACGTGGATTCGCGCACAGAGCATCAAGGCTCGGTGACGCGAGCCGGTCTTTTTTTCCCGGTGGCTATGCCAGCGGGCAACACAGGCTCCGGCTTGTGAAGTTTGGTGCGCAGGTTGTCTCGAATTTCCAAATCCTGGCGCAGTAGAGCCTCGGCGTACTCCAGATCTTCAAGAACTGCCTTGCGCGCGCCTTTGGCATCGCGTTTGGCGACCAGACGAAAGATGCGTTCGTGACGGCGAAAATTGCTTTCAAAGTTTTCGATCAGATACAGGGTGCGGCGCCGGCCTTCGGCGAGCGCGCCATACATCATGCGCAGCATGGCTTCCACCGCGACGTTCTTCGAAGCTTGCGCGAGTTCTTCGTGGAGAGTCATTTCATAAGCCATGTACTGTTCCGGGCGATCGAAGCTCGCTTTCATGCCGCGGATCGCAGCTTCCATTCGGGCAACGTCTTCCTTGGTTGCGCGGCGTGCGGCGAGCGCGGCTACATTGGGTTCGAGGATTTTGCGCAACTCGTAAAGCTCCAGGTATTTCACCTCCTGGAGCAGCAGCATCCATTGAAAATGTTTGCCGACGGCGCGCCCCAGCGAGGACTGGATATAGGTTCCGTAACCGGGACGGGCCTTGATCAGGCCGAGGAACATTAATCCCTTGAGCGCTTCGCGAAGAGAGCTGCGACTGACACCCAACATAGCGGCCAGTTTGGGTTCGGAGGGAAGGCGGCTGCCGACGCGAAGCTCGCCACTGCGAATCAGCCCCTCAATGCGGCGGGAGACAGTCTCCATGACGGTTTCGCGCCGTACGGTTTCGCCGGGCACAGGATGGGTAGCAGCCACTGGGGTTTAATTTCGTACCGCAGAAGTTTGTCCGACAAACTTAAGCTTTGTCAAGAGAAAAATGTGGAGACCTGGAGCCGCCTCGGAGTTTCCGGGACAAGCGAAGCGCCGAACTTCTTCGGTATCCATCGTACGGTTGGCACAATCGACCTCTGTGAGCCGGTCTCTATTTTTCAATTGACACCTGCCAGCGGTCGAGTAATATGTTCGCTTGTCGGACAAAATCAATGTCGGAGAAGTCAAGACCGGACAACTCCATGCCCCCTCTCATCCCCTTGGAACGCTTCCGGACGTTCGCCGAAGGCCTCGACCATCCCGAGGGCTTGGCCTTCGATGCTGACGGGACGCTTTGGGCAGGCGGCGAACTGGGACAGATCTATCGCATTGGGCCGAAGGGAAGCATCCGGGAGATCAGTTGTATTGGCGGCTTCTGTTTGGGACTGACTTTTTCCCGCGCGCAGGAACTTTACGTTTGCAATTTCAAGTTGCCCGCGCTGGTCCGGCTCAATCGAAAGGGACGCGTCCTCGATTCCTGGGAGCGCTATGGCAATCGCAAATTTAAGACCCCGAATTTCTCTGTCTTCGACGCGGAAGGCAATCTCTATTTTTCCGACTCGGGCGATTGGGAGCAGGCCAACGGTTGCGTCTACCGTCTCCGGAAGAACGGTCGAGTCGAGATGTTTGCCGGCCCTTTTGCCTTTGCCAACGGTTTGGCGCTCAGCGCGGACGAGCGATTTCTGTACGTGGTGCAGAGCACGCGAGACAATGTGCTGGAAATTGAGATTCGGGCGGATGGCGGCGCAGAAAAGCCCAAGATTTATGCCTCGGGGCTGGCACGTATACCCGACGGTATGGCTTTCGATGCGGCGGGAAGTCTGTACGTTACTTGTTACGCTTCCGACAACGTGTACAAGGTTTCTCCCCGAGGCAAGGTGCAGCTACTGGCGTACGACCCCGCTGGCACGATGCTCGCGCGACCGACGAATGTCGCGTTTGGCGGACCGAATTTCGATCAGATGTTTTTTGCCAACCTGGGCCGGTGGCACGTGTGCCAGGCGCCAGCAGGCGTGAAGGGACAACCGCTGGCCAACCTACGATAGAAGATCGACGATAAATGCTGGCGTAGAGTTCTCAATGAAAATTACCGATGTTCGCTGGACTCCGGCCTTCATTCCCATCGAAAGCCCGCTGCGCTATGCCTTCGGCGCTCACCCGGGTTTTTCTCGCATCATCATCGAGGTCGAAACCGATGAAGGGCTGGTGGGCTTGGGTGAATGTTATGGCGGCGCCAGCCGCGAAGGTCAACTGGCGGAAATGCGTCCTCTGCTCGTCGGTGAGGACCCCATGCAACTGGAAAGAATCCGATGGAAGCTGGCGGCGCCGAGTTCACTGAAGCTTTTTGGCCATGTTCTGGGCTTTGCCGGACTGGAATTTGCGGTGCTGGATCTGCAGGGCCAGATATTAGGCAAACCGGTTTGCGAAATCATCGGCGGAAAATTCCGCGACGAGATTGCATTTTCCGCCTATCTTTTTTATCGCTATCCCAACGACAAGGGCGAGGGGGAAATTTCCAACCAGGATCAGATGGTCGCCTTTGCGAAAGAGGTCGTCAGGAAGTATGGCTTCCAGACGCTGAAGTACAAGAATGGCGTGATGCCGCCCGATGAAGAAATCGAAACCTTCATTGCCCTGCGCGCGGCTTTTCCCCGGCTGCGAATCCGGCTCGACCCCAACGCGGCTTGGTCGGTGACGACGGCGGTCCGCGTCGCGCGACGATTGCACGACCACGACGTCGAGTACCTGGAGGACCCCGTGTGGGGCATGAGAGCCATGGCGCGCGTCAATGCGAAGGCTCCCTGGATCACCTTGGCGTCGAATATGTCGGTGTTTGCCTTCGAGGATCTCGTGCCCAATGCGGTCATGAATATTCTTGACGTCGTGTTGCTGGACCCGCACTGGTACGGAGGGATCGCGCGGGCACGATTAGCCGGTCAGCTTTGTGAAGCCATGGGAGTGGATGTGGGCATGCACAGTGGCGCGGAGTTTGGCATTTCACAAGCCGCTATGTTGCATTTGGCGGCATCGCTGCCCAACCTCATTGCGGCTCCCGATTCGCATTACCACCATCTTACCGATGACGTGATTGCAGGAGGAAAGCTCAAATTCGTCGGCGGCAAGATGCAGGTGCCGAAAGGAGCCGGCCTCGGCGTCAAGCTCGACCGAGAAAAACTCTCCACCTATCACGAGCTTTCAAAAAAGCGTGCCATGGGGTCGTGGATCGAAGATCCACATCGCCCTGGGAATATCACGTACCAACCGAAGTGGTGAATGTTTGGAGAGATGAAGTTTGAAGAGACTCCTGCATCTACGCAAGCCGTGGTTGTTGCTCGTGCTCGGGATGGCGGGCATCTCTATTCATGGCTTTGCGCAGGAGCGCGTGATATGGAGAATCGGCACTTTCGATCATGCTTCCGGAGAGTTTCGAGCAGCATCCGACGACTACAGCGACCCGAAATTCGATCCTGTTTATCGCGTCGGCGCTAGCCCGATCGACGCGAAGAAGGACAAAGAGGATTGGCAGAGATTTCAGCCCGGCCCGGCGAATGGGATGGCGGGTGGAAGAGAACATCCATTCACGATTCTGTTCGACTTGCACGATCCGGCAACTGGCGCGTTTCGCCTGAAAATCGCCATCTTGTATGAGACCCCCCGGCTGTCGCACTTGAGAGTAAATCTCAACGGCCATTCGGGCGTTTTCTATTTCCACCCGCGACTTGATTATGGTGCGGGCGACTGGGAGGGTACGTTTGTTCCGCAGACCTCAACTGACAGCAAGGTTATCGACCTGCCCGCGGAATGGTTTCGCAAGAGCGACAACTGCCTGGTGCTCACTGCGATCGATGACCCTTCCACGGTGGAAAATTCTCTGGGGTCGATCGCTCTTGGACACAGCGGGCTGGTATACGACGCGCTTGAACTGACGCAAGACGCTGCAGCCACCTATGCAAATGACCACGACATTATCACTGCCCAGGTGCGCCCCACAATTTTTTATCGGAGTTCTCCCGTTGGACTTTTCGAAGTAGTCGAAGTGGATGCCTCATTTGCCGCGATGCCGGCGGAGTGGGTGGCGACACTTAAGATCGGTGACAAGGAATATCCGAAGCGAATCAAAACGTCCGAGGCATTTGGAGAAAGTCAGATCGAATTCGACGTCCCCGAATGGCAGGGAACAAAATCGGGCGTGCTGGTTGTCAAGGCTCCGAGTGCGACGCGCGCATTCCCGGTGGAACTGACCGCGTCGAAGAAGTGGACCATCTTGATCGTTCCGCACGAACATCTCGACATCGGTTTCACCGACTACGCCGCCAAGGTGGCGGAACTGCAGTCACAGGCGCTGGATGGCGTGATTGATTTGATGCATGAGGCGCCCGACTTCCGCTGGACGCTCGACGGCTACTGGGTTCTGGATCAATATCTGAACGGCCGCTCGCCCGAGCGAGGCAACGAACTGCTGCGCTTGATCAAAGAAGGCAAGATCACGGTACCGCCGCAGTTTGCTAACCAGCACACTGGAGTCGCGTCGCTCGAAGGGCTGGCTCGCTCGCTTTACGACTCGCACTTCTTTGCCAGGCAGCACGATCTTCGGTTGGGAGCCGCTCACGCTACAGATGTGCCCTCTTATTCATGGTCGTATGCTTCTATTCTCCACGATGCTGGGGAAAAGTATTTCGCAGCCGGCAGCAATTCGTGGCGCGCTCCGGGAGTGCTGCAAGCTCGGTGGAATGAGAAATCTCCTTTTTATTGGGAGGGCCCCGACGGCGGCCGAGTGTTGATGTGGTATTCACGCGCATACCTGCAAATGGCGACGCTGTTTGGTACGCCGCCTCGGTTGGCGGCGGTGCACGACTCGTTGCCAGTTTTTTTGCAGGCGTATTCCGGGCCAAACTACAAGGCGAATGCGACGATTGTTTTCGGCACCCAACTCGAAAACACGGCTCTGAGCAAGGAACAAGCCTATCTTCGAGGAGAGTGGCAGAAGCTATACGCGTGGCCACGGCTGGAGTATTCAAATTTTGCCGAGGCTATGCGGGAAATCGAAAAGCAGTTCGGATCGGACATTCCCGTTTATCGCGGCGATCTCGGACCCTACTGGGAAGACGGCTTTGGCTCGGACAGCAGGCATACGGCTCTGCACCGCGAGAACCAGCAAAGAATTCTGTCGGCGGAAAAGCTGGCGACTATCCCGGCGCTCTTGAATCCCGAGCTTCGACCGGATCGCCGCTTCCTGGTGCAAGCATGGAACAACATGCTGCTTTTCGACGAGCACACGTGGACCTACGTAGGAGCAACCACGCAGCCGGAGAACAAACAGACTGAGACTCAGCTTGCCCTTAAGGGTGCGCGCACGACCGAAGCCGCTCGCGACATTACCGAATCTGTGCAACGCAGTTGGGCGCAAGTGGAATCTTTTCTTGAACCGAAAGACGCGTCGCTCGTGGTATTCAACCCGCTGAACTGGCGCCGCAGCGGGCTGGTGAGTTTCGACTTGCAGGACGACCTGGTTTTGTTCGACGCGACCACCGGCAAGCTTGTGCATTATGAAACTGTCAGCATCGGCAAGGGCACGCCGCTGCCGGGATTTGGCGGAGGATACCGGCACGTCCGCTTCGCCGCCGAAAATGTTCCCGGACTTGGATACAAATTGTTCGCTCTGCGATCCGTCAGGGATGGCCCGTCCGCCGTTTCCTCGATTTCTCCGGGAAAAGCGCTCGACGGGACGACCTTTGAAAGCCCGTACTACCGGATTACCGTCGATCCCGCGTCGGGAGCGATCAGCAAGATTTGGGACAAAGAACTTAACCGGGAATTGGTGGATGCGGCGAGCGCATTTCGTTTCGGGGCGTACCTATACGTATCGGGCGGCGATGACATGCCCAACAACAGTCTGTATCGCTACGGCGCCACGCTGAAGCCGCCAGCATTATCGATTGCGACCGCCAGCCACGGACGCCTGTTGGGGGCGAAGCAGGTGCCGTTCGGGACAATCGTTGCGATGGAGGCTTCCGCTCCGAACACGCCAACGATTCGACTGGAAATTACACTTTACGACGCTAAGAAACAGATCGATTTTGCCTATCGCCTTTCCAAGGAGCCGACGCTCAAGAAAGAAGCTGTTTACATCGCTTTTCCCTTCGCTGCCAGTAATCCCGAATTTGGTTACGACACTCAGAACGGCTGGGTGAATCCTGCTACGGACGAACTGCCGGGTGGAAGTCGCGAGTGGTACGCAGTGCAGCACTGGGCCGCGGTCCATGACGCTGGATTCATAGCGGCCATGATTCCGCACGATGCTCCGCTGGTGAATTTCGGGGATATCGTTAGAGGCAGATGGCCTACGGAATTTCGACCTCAGTCGGCCACTATTTTTTCGTGGGTAATGAATAACTATTGGGGCACGAATTTCGCGCCGCAGCAGGGCGGAGAATTTACCTTCCGCTACAGTCTTGTTAGCGGACGGACGCTTGATCCCGCTGAGCTTACTCGCCTGGGAAACGAGGCGATGACTCCACTTGAAGTTGATCAGGTGGGTGCTGCGAACTTGCCCAGTAAAGCGCCCCGCAAGTTACCGAATGATGAAGCAAGTATGCTGGAAGTCAACAACGAGTCGGTTGCCGTCGCCACCTGGAAAGTGGCGGAGGACGGCCAAGGCAGCATCCTGCGCTTAGAGGAAACGGCGGGAAAGCTTCAGACGGTGGAGATTCGCAGCGCCTATCTCAAGATGGACCAGGCTTGGCGATGTTCACTGCTTGAGGATAACTTGCAGGAACTGAAGGTCGACGGTCACGGTTTTAAAATTGAATTGAAGCCGTTCGAGATCGTGACCCTGCGATTGCGAACCATCCCGGATTTCCCTCAGGGATCATCCAACTCAAAATGAGGCGCCTGCTATGAGCATCAACTTCAGGGACAAAGTCATTGTCGTAACCGGCGGAGCGATGGGAATCGGCGAGGCCGCGGCGCGCAAGTTCGTGGAACTGGGTGGTGCGGTGGCGATCCTGGACGTCGACGCAGATGCGGGCTGGAAAACGGCACAAGTGCTCGGCCAGAAAACGCGGGTTGAATTCTACCCTTGCAATGTAGGCTCGCCCGCGGAAGTCGAACAGGCTGTCGCCGCCATCAATCGTGACTTCGGCGGAATCGATGTGTTCGTCAGCAATGCCGGCATCCAGCGCTACGGAGACGTGGTCGGCACCACGGAGGAGTTATGGGATGAAGTGATGGCGGTGAATCTCAAGGGCTGTTTTCATAGCGCCAAGCATGTGGTGCCGATCATGAAGAGGCGCGGCGGCGGCGCCATCGTGGTTGTGGGCTCCGTTCAGTGCTTCACCGCCGTCGGGAATTCAGCCGCCTACGTTACCGCCAAGCATGCGCTGCTCGGGCTGGTTCGGGCCATGTCTCTCGATTACGCGCAGCAGAGAATTCGCGTGAACTGCGTTTGCCCGGGCGCCATCGATACTCCCATGCTGCGTTGGGCCGCCAACTTGGACGCCAATCCCGAGAAGGTTCTCGCGACATGCGATCGCATGCACGCTCTGGGGCGGATGGGAAAGCCGGAAGAGGTTGCCACCGCGATCGCCTTTCTCGCCAGCGATTGGGCTTCGTTCATTACCGGAGCGGCTCTGGTGGTAGATGGTGGAATGCTGGTTCCGACCGGCGGCATGGGTTTTCACGAAGGCGGAACGGGTGCCGCCAGCAAAAGTTAGGAGAGTGCCAGTGCAACTGCGGGACAAAGTCGCAATCATCACGGGCGCGGGTGCGGGCATTGGCCGCGCTTGCTGTCTGCTGTTCGCGGCTGAGGGGGCGAAAGTCGTCGCCGTCGATCTGGATCGCGCAGCGCTCGACTCGGTTGCTAAAGACGGGCACAGCACCGGGGCCACAATCCTGCCTGTTCAGGCCGACGTCTCGCGCGCAGAGGATGTTGATCGCGTTGTCTCCTCAGCCACCGAGAGTTTTCGCGTGATCCACATTCTGTTCAACAACGCGGGCATCGTGCCTCACGGCAAGATTCATGAGACAACGGAAGCGGATTGGGACCGCACCATGGCCGTGAATATCAAAAGCATGTATCTCATGTCTCATGCGGTCGTCCCGATATTTCTCAAGCACGGCGGCGGAGTGATTCTGAATACTTCGTCGGCAACCGCGCTGCGCAGCGTGGTCGACCGAGTTGCTTACAGTGCTTCGAAGGGGGCGGTCCTCGCTCTTACGAAGAGCATGGCGATTGACTATGTTCGTGACGGAATTCGTGTGAACTGTCTTTGTCCCGGGACCATCGATACGCCGTCGCTGCAGGAGCGACTGGCGGCCTTTTCGGACCCCGAAGAGGCAAGAAAGCAGTTTGTCGCCCGGCAGCCGATGGGGCGCCTTGGTGCCGCCGAAGAAGTCGCGAAGGCTGCACTATTTCTTGTTTCGGAGGATGCAGGGTTTGTGACCGGGACCGCCTTTTCCATCGACGGAGGCTTCACGGTTTAGCCGATGAGAGCACTCCGTCCAGCCTCTACGAAAACGAAATGGCGCAATCGGCCGGCGTTTTGCCTGACCAACGGTGTCATTCAATTGACTACGCTGACTGGCGGCGGACACATCGCTGATTTTCGTCTTCTTGATCCGGCCGACGGCAGCCCGAATGTGCTGTGGGAAGCTCCTTGGCCTACGATGGACCCGGATAAATTCCGGGGCAGTGACGTTCGCCAGTATGGCCCGACATCAGTGGGCAGGTTTCTTGTCGGCTTCACGGGACATGCGGTGTGTGTGGACTATTTTGGAGGACCATCCGAGGCAGAGGCGTCACAGGGATTAGCTCTGCATGGAGAAGCGGCGAACTCTCGCTGGAAACTGCTGGAGCTGAAGCAGACCAGCGCAGAAGCCCGGCTATCACTGGCGGTGCGCTTGCCCGCCGCCGGTCTGCGATTGCGCCGTGAACTTCGTCTGCGCCGCAATGAATCGGTCGTGTACGTCGAGGAAATCTTGACCAACGAACGTGGGCAGGATCATTTCTTTCACTGGACTCAGCACGTGACGCTCGGTTTGCCCTTGTTGCATCCGCAGGAAAGCGTCATTGCTTTGCCCGGAACTCGCGCCGTAACTTGGCCGCACGGTTACGAGGGAGCCAGTCTCGTCCGAGACAATCAGGAGTTCACATGGCCGGAGGCACCTGCTATCGAGGGCGGTACGGTAAATCTCGCGCGCCCGTTTGGACAAGACGGCAAAGGCTTTGTCGCGGCTGTGCTGCTTGATCCACAGCGCGAACTCGGATTTGTGGCAGCACTGAACTGGCGACTTGGACTGTTGTTTGGTTACTGCTTTCGCCGCGCAGACTTTCCATGGGTCGCCATCTGGGAGGAGAACGTTGCTCGTACGGGTTCGCCTTGGAATGGAAGAACGCGCACCCGCGGTCTGGAGTTTGGTTCGACCCCTATGCCAGTTGGAAAAGAAGAGACATTCGCGCGCGGGTGGTTATTCGACACGCCTACGTTCCGGCGAATTCCCGCCAAGTCTGTACTGCCCGCTGTGTACGTGGCATTTGTCTCTAAAGTTAGTTCCGCATGGCGCTCGATCCGTGACATTCAGATCAGGCGAGACTGGATCGTTGTGACGGAAGAACGAGGAGAGCAGTTAGAGTTACAGGCGGCTGGCCTCAAGAAATTGGGTTTGGCCGGGCGATGATTTCGCTAGAGACGATTTGACTTAAGAACTGGAGAAAGCATGGACCAAGCCGCTGCGGGCTTCTTGATTTTACTGGTCGCAGGCGTGATGAATGCGAGCTTCACCTTGCCCATGAAGTTCACCCGCAACTGGAATTGGGAAAACACATGGCTGATTTGGACATTGTTCGCGCTGGTGATTTTTCCACCGCTGGCGGCCTTTGCGACGATTCCCCATCTCGCGCAACTCTATGCGGAAGTCGCTACCGGGCTGGTTGTCACCGTCGCGATTTTCGGGTTGGGATGGGGAATTGCGCAAGTTCTGTTCGGGTTGGCGGTTGATTCCATCGGAATCGCGCTGACATTCTCGATCGTGCTGGGGATCTCGGCCGCGGTGGGCAGTGTCATACCCCTGATTCGTCTGCATCCGGAAAAGCTCTTTACCACCGGAGGCCTCTTTACTCTTGCTGGCGTCGTGCTCGTGATTGTGGGAGTGGCGATTTGCGCGATCGCCGGGGGTCGGCGGGAAGCGGCCATGGCGGCGCTGGACGGACGTCCGAAAGCCAATATGAGCCGGGGATTGGTTTGCGCGATCCTCTGCGGTTTCGGAGCGGCGCTGGTGAATTTCGGATTGGCCTTTGGTGGTCCGCTTCTAGACGCAGCCAAGAGGCACGGCGCTGCTGAACTTTGGGCCGGTAATGCGGTCTGGCTTCCGCTCATGCTCGCCGGCTCGATTCCGAATTTTGTCTACTGCATTTATCTTCTTCGTAAGAATAAGACATCGCATCGTTATGGAGGCTCGGGTACAGCGTCGCACTGGTTTCTGGCCGCCATCATGGCCTTCTTCTGGTTCGCAAGCACGGCGCTCTACGGGATCGCGACCGGCAAGCTTGGTAGTTGGGGGACCATTCTGGGCTGGCCGTTGTTCATGTCGCTGATCGTCATCACTGCTAGCATTCTGGGATTTATCACCGGGGAGTGGAAGGACAGTGGCAAGCAGCCTCTGCGCATCCAGGTGGGTGGGGTGGCTGTGCTGGTGCTCGCGGTATTTATTCTGGCGACCGCCAGCCGCTGGGTTTAGGCGAGAGTTTAGGAGGAAAAATGAAAGCGCTGGCCATCGATCTCGGCGGCACACACGCCACCTGTGCGGTCGTGGACGATCGCGCCATTCTTGCCGAGCAAGTGGTCAGTACCGACGGTACACAAGGACTGAATCCGGTCCTTCCTCTATTTGCGCGCACTTTCCGTCAGCTTCTGCAGAACATCGGCGCCGCCGCAGCTGACTGCGCCGGACTAGCGTTCAGTTTTTGTGGATTGGCCGATACTCGTATCGGCCGCGTCATCTCCACCAATCAGAAATACGATGACGCCGTCGGCATCGATTTCATGGCATGGTCGCAGCAGGAATTTGGCGTTCCACTGCGAATTGAGAATGACGCACGTATGGCACTCCTCGGCGAACGCTATGCCGGCGCGGCTCGCGGCTTTGACGACGTGGTCATGACCACGCTCGGAACCGGCATCGGTGGAGCGGCCATGATTGGGGGGACGCTGATCCGTGGCAAACACGCGCAGGCTGGCTGCCTGGGCGGCCACCTTCCCGTGCTTTTCAACGGCCGAACTTGCACCTGTGGAAACATCGGATGTCCCGAGGCCGAGGCGGCGGGCTGGTCCATCCCGCTGGTGGCGCGCGACTGGCCCGGGTACGCCAACAGCGCCCTCGGCAAGGATGAGCCGGTAAACTTTGAAAAACTCTTTCGCTACGCCGAGCAAGGAGACCAGGTAGCGACTGCGCTGCGCGATCGCTGTCTGCATATCTGGGCCGCCAGCACGACGGGGCTGATTCATGCCTACGATCCGGAAATTGTTGTCTACGGTGGCGGCGTGATGAAAAGTGCCGATATGATCATTCCGTTTGTACAAGCCTATGTCGAAAAACATGCCTGGACTTCCTGGGGCAAAGTAAAAGTGAGAGCGGCAGAACTAGGAAACAACGCGGGGTTGCTGGGAGCGGTCCCGTTACTCTCGGAAGCGATTGGATGACTTTGCGCTCGAACTACGACAAATTTCCTGTTGTTCCGGTCTCGGCAAAGACGAGTGACTGCCTGGTCGGATGGAGTTCAATTGTCGAAGCAATCAAGGGCCAGTTGCGCGGAGTCGGTCAGAGCGCGCGTACCGTCTTGTGCGTCGAATGCTATCCGGGAGTTTTCGAAGATCAAGTCGAGCACGCCCTGGCCGCAGGTCTTGGTCCTGGGCTGGTGATGAGAACCAGCGCCCTTTTCAAGCGCTCCCGAGAAATCGACGCGATGGTCGGACAATACCTGGGCGACGATCCGGTGTTTGGCAGGATGAATGGCATTGTCGTCGATGACTTCTTCGATCCTCATAAACTGGCGGCGGCCCGCGAAACGATCGCAAAGCAGGAAGGGCTGGCGCTCGTCGTCGGCACCGGCGCCACGCTCTTCGCCGCCGAGTATGACGTGCTGATCTTCGGCGACATGGCACGCTGGGAAATTCAAATGCGGTATCGCCGAAACCAGATCGGCAACCTCGGCGCCGAGAACGCTTCCGCAACCGTAGCCGAGAAGTACAAGCGCGCATACTTCGTCGACTGGCGGGCGGCAGACCGACTCAAGCAGAAGGTTTTCCCCGAGATCGATTTTCTGCTGGATACGAACGACCCGAACACGCCGAAGATGATTTCGGGAGATGCGTTGTGCAAAGGCTTGCGCATCACGGCCCACCGACCTTTTCGGGTGGTTCCGTACTTTGATCCCGGACCCTGGGGTGGCCACTGGATGGAAAAGGTCTGCGGGCTTTCGCCCGAGGGCGTTCCCAACCACGCCTGGTGCTTCGACTGCGTGCCCGAAGAGAACAGTTTGCTGCTGGGTTTCGGCAACGTGAACGTCGAGATCCCTTCTATCAATCTCGTGTTCCAGCATCCTCACGAATTATTGGGTGAGGCGGTTCACGCACGCTTTGGCAAAGAGTTTCCCATACGCTTCGATTTTCTCGACACCATGGGCGGCGGTAACCTTTCGCTTCAGGTTCATCCTCTGACCGAATACATCCAGGACAAGTTCGGCATGAATTACACGCAGGATGAAAGCTACTACCTGCTGGATGCCGGTGACGACGGATGCGTCTATCTCGGATTGAAAGAAGACATCAACCGCGACGCCATGCTGCGGGATTTGAGGGTCGCACAAAGCGGCGGGCCTGCCTTCCCCGCGGAGAGTTACGTTAACGTGTTTCCCGCGAAGAAGCACGACCATTTTCTGATCCCGGCGGGCACCATCCATTGCTCCGGGAAAAACAGCATGGTGCTCGAGATCAGCGCCACCCCATACATTTTCACGTTCAAGCTGTGGGATTGGGGACGACTCGGCTTGAACGGTTTACCCCGGCCGATTCATCTCGATCATGGTGAGGCCAATATTCAGTGGGATCGCACGACGAACTGGGTGCGTCGCAATCTGGTGAGTCAGATCGCGACTGTCGGTGTCGGCGACCGATGGCGAGAAGAGCGCACCGGACTCCACGAACGCGAGTTCATCGAGACTCGCCGGCATTGGTTTACGGGCGCGGTGTACCATCGTGGAACGGGCGGCGTCAATGTTCTCAATCTGGTCGAAGGACGCGAAGCCGTGGTCGAAAGTCCAGCGGGCGCGTTCGAGCCTTTTGTGGTGCACTATGCCGAGACTTTTATCGTTCCGGCCGCGGTTGGGGACTACACGGTTCGTCCGTTCTGCGAATCCGAAGGGATGGAGTGCGGGACGATTAAAGCCTACGTCAGAACCAACCCCTAACAGTTTGCGTGCCCACGAGGAGATTTAGCGCGTGAAGAGAGTTCTCATCCGATGTCTGTTCGCGGTCCTAGTCGCAACGTGTGCTGCGCAGGTACATCCCAAGACTGCTTCTCGCGCCGACCAGGCGCCGGGGATTTGCGACCGGGTGCAGGATGGCGCGTTTCACAGTGCCGCCCTCGATCGGGAAATGAAGTACCGCATTCTGCTTCCTTGTCGCTACCAGACCGGCAGCGGGCGTTTCCCGGTGTTGTATCTTCTCCACGGACTTTACGGTGACTATTTGAACTGGGATACGCGCACGAACCTGGAACGCTATGCTCAAGAGTATGAATTGATCGTGGTCATGCCGGATGCAGGAGACTCCTGGTACACAAATTCAGCCACCGACTCCGGAGATAAGTTCGAAGACTATATTGCGAAAGACATGGTGGCGGAAATTGATGGCAAGTTTCGTACCCTGCGCTCGCGCCATGCGAGAGCAATTGCTGGACTTTCGATGGGAGGATACGGAGCTCTGAAAATCGCGCTTCGGTATCCCGACGACTTTGCCTTCGCCGGCAGTTTAAGCGGCGCGCTGAACGCGCCGCAGGATCTGGGTGACCGGCAACCAGCAGTTCGCAAGCAACTTCTCAAGGTGTTCGGAGCTCCGGGTAGCGTGGTGCGGGCCGACAACAACGTGTTTTCCATGTTCCAGAACGCCGGCGCGAAGGATCTTCCTTACTTCTATGTGGCGTGCGGAAGCGCGGACGACTTCCTGCCGGTCAATCGCGACTTCGTGGCCCAGCTTGCGTCTCGGGGCGCTGTCTACGAGTATCACGAGACAGCGGGCGGGCACTCGTGGGATTACTGGGATCAGTCTCTTCCGGACCTACTGCGTGCAGTCGCAGATGTGGTGTCGAGTCAGCATCGACACATTTCGGAATAGAGGACTTGAGGAGTGTGCCTTCGGTCCCCCCAAAGCGGACTTCCGGCCAGCATCGTTGAGAGTCCATCCTGGCATAACTTCCCGGTTGCCCGTCATCCGACCGGAATACATTTCTGATTCGGAATTTTCGGGAACCTAGCGGGCCGAGACCGCGTATTATCGACTGGGACAAGTATGGAACTGAAAATCGATGGCCTTTCCAAGACCTATGCCAACGGCGTAATAGCTCTTAACGACGTTTCACTCACTATTCCGCACGGAATGTACGGCCTGCTTGGTCCGAACGGAGCGGGCAAGAGCACGCTGATGCGAACCATCGCAACGCTGCAGGAGGCCGATTCGGGGAGCATGAGATTGGGAGAGATCGATGTTCTCAAGCAGAAGGATGAGGTGCGCAAGCGCTTGGGCTACTTGCCACAGGAATTCGGCGTATATCCGCGAATTTCGGCGCAGGACATGCTCGATCACCTGGCGCTCCTGAAGGGTATCGGTGGCTCCAGGGCGCGAAAAGAACTGGTCGAATCGATGTTGAAGCGTTGCAACCTTTACGATTTCCGCAAGAAAGCTCTTACCAGTTTTTCCGGCGGCATGCGGCAGCGCTTTGGAATCGCCCAGGCGCTGATCGGCAACCCACAGCTGCTTATCGTGGACGAGCCCACGGCGGGTCTCGATCCCGGAGAGCGCAACCGCTTCTACAACCTGCTGGCCGAAGTTGGAGAGCAGGTGATCGTCATACTTTCCACACACATTGTTGAAGACGTAACCGACCTCTGCACCAAGATGGCCATCATTCACGAGGGACGGGTGCTGTATGAGGGCAAGCCCGACGACGCTGTCGCGCAGTTGAAGGACCGGGTCTGGCAACGCTCGATCGCTAAAGCCGACCTGACCAGCTACGAGCAGCGTTATCGCGTGATCTCAAACCGTCTGGTGGGTGGCCGTCCTCATCTTCACGTTTTGGGCCCACAACCGCCGGAAGACGGGTTCACCCCCAGTATCCCCGACCTTGAGGATGTCTTCTTCACTCGTATCCGCGGGTGGAGCTGAGAGCCATGTTCCCGCACATCGCGTGGTTTGAAATCCGCTACTGGCTGCGTTCGTGGATGCTCTGGATCTTCACCCTGATCGTTGCGACCATGATTTTTGGCGCGGCCAGTTCTGACCATATCCAGGTGGGCGGAGCGCTCAGTAACACCTACCGCAACGCGCCATACGTGATCGAGAACTATTATGCGATCATCGGGCTGCTTACGCTGCTGATGGTGACGGCCTTTGTGAACTCGGCGGCGGCGCGGGACTTCAGCCACAACACTTATCAGATTATCTTCACCACACCGCTCCGACGCCGCGACTTTCTTCTCGGACGATTCTTCGGAGCGACCCTGGTTTCCGTGATTCCCATGCTCGGGGTTTCCATCGGAATCCTACTCGCGAGATACATGCCCTGGGTGGAACCAGAGCGCTGGGAACGCATCATCTGGAGTGCTCACCTGAAAGGGATTCTTGTCTTTGCGTTGCCCAATGCCTTCTTTATGGCCGCGATTCTTTTCACCATCGCGGTGCTGGCGCGAAACGAGATCGTTTCGTTCATAGGAGCATTGCTGCTTCTCACCGGCTACGGCGTTTCGGCTGCTCTGCTGAGCGACATTGAGCGCGAGCACATCGCCGCCCTGCTTGATCCGTTCGCCATTCGTACATTTGCCCTCGCTACCAAGTACTGGACCGTGGCTGAGAAGAACTCCAACTCGATGGGTTTGAGCGGATTGATGCTCTGGAACCGGCTGCTGTGGATTGGGGTTGGAGTGCTCTTCCTGATCTTCGCCTATTACCGGTTCAGCTTCGCCGAGCGGCGTCAAAAGGCCCGCAAGACGCAAGAACTTAGCCAACCCGCTGCGGCGTCGGTTGTTCTTCCCACGGTCACGGCCAGCGCCAGTTCCTTGGAGATGTATCTCTCGTCCGTCAAGATTCACCTCGTGGGCATCTTCAAAGGCACCGTCTTTATTGTCGTCCTGCTGGCGGGCCTGCTGAATTGCGTACCGGGCATGGCGATCAGCGCGCGAGAGGGATACGGAAACAGTACGCTCCCGGTCACCTACTGGTTGCTGCAGACGATCGCGGGGTCGTTGTACCTGTTCCTGATTGGGCTCATCACATATTACGCGGGGGTGCTGATCTGGAAAGATCGCGATGCTCACATGGACGAGATTACGGATTCTCTCCCCGCGCCGGAGTGGATTTCGTACGCGGCCCGCTTCACGGCGCTGGGAGTTATGGTGATGCTGGTGCAGTTCCTGGCCCTGGCAAGCGCGCTTATTATACAGACCAGTTACGGGTACCATCGCTATCAACTTGGACTCTATCTCAACCAGCTCTTTGTGCTCGATCTTTCGCTCTTTTTCTTTCTGGGAGTGCTGGCGTTCTTTATCCACGCTCTGTCGCCCAACAAGTATGTTGGCTATTTCGTGTACGTCGCCTTTCTGATCGTCAATCTCTTTATCTGGAAGCCGCTCAACGTAGCCTCGGATCTGGTTCAATTCGGATCCACTCCAGACGTTACCTACTCGGATATGTTCGGAAACGCGCCGTATATCACGGCATGGTACTGGTTCACGTTGTACTGGACGTTGTTCTGCGGACTCCTTGCCATTGCCACCGTCATGTTCTGGCCGCGTGGCAGGCAAGGCCGTTGGGCCGAGCGCTGGCGGATTGCCCGTCTCCGCTTTTCCACCCCTTGGCCGGCGCTGGCGCTCCTTTGCCTGGTGTCATTCGCCGCGACTGGAGGTTGGATTTTCTACAACACCGAAGTCCTGAATCGTCTGATCGGGCCCAAGGATCAGTTGGCCCTCCGGGCGGATTACGAGAAAAACTACAAGCAGTTCGACAGACTGCCGCAGCCGCACGTCCGCAGTGACAAGTACTGGGTCGATATCTTCCCCCGGACGCGCAATATGACGATGCGCGTGCAGGAAGAACTTTACAACCCGTATCCGCAGCCGCTGACGGAAATCCATTACACCACTGACCTGCTATATGACACCGACATCCAGATTCCTGGCGCGACGCTTGTCAAGAACGATACGCGGCTGTTTTATCGCATCTACCACTTCACGCCCCCGCTCCAACCCGGCGAATCGCGTACGGCAATCTTTACCGTCAAGAGCAAGAATCGCGGATTCGAAGACTCGGTCAGCAATGTGGAAATCACGCAGGACGGCACTTTCTTCAACAATACAGTTGCTCCGATGATCGGTTATGACACGGGGCGCGAACTGGACGATCCAAACGACCGGCGCAAATACGGCGTGGGCGAACAGGAACTGATGCGGCCGCTGGAACGCAATTGCACCGACGATTGCCGAGACAACTACCTCCGAGCGCATTCGGACTGGGTGGACCTGGAGACCGTCATCAGCACCTCGCCCGACCAGATTGCCATTGCGCCGGGATCGTTAGTGCGCGAGTGGCAGGAGAATGGACGGCGCTATTTTGATTACAAGCTCGACCATCCGGCGCTTCGTTTCTTTTCGTTCATGTCGGCCGGCTACGAGGTGCAACGCGAGGAGTGGAACGGCGTCAAGCTCGAGGTGTACTACGACAAGGATCATCCGTGGAACGTACAGCGGATGATGAACTCGCTGAAGAAGTCTCTCGAATATTACACGCAGAATTATGGTCCGTACTACCATAAGGAAGCGCGAATCATCGAATTTCCGCGGGTCGCGACATTCGCGCAGGCCTTTGCCGGAACCATGCCATATTCGGAGTCCATCGGGTTCATCGCCAACCTGAACCATCCCGACGACATCGACATGGTCTATTACGTTGTGGCGCATGAGATGGGACACCAGTGGTGGGCCCACCAAGTGGTAGGCGCCGACATGCAGGGAGCCACGCTGTTGTCGGAATCCCTGGCGCAATATTCGGCGCTGATGGTGATGGAAAAAGAGTACGGCCGCGACACGATGCGGAAGTTTCTGAAATATGAAATGGACAACTATCTGCGCTCACGAGGCCGGGAGCGGCACAAGGAAGAACCACTCCTGACCGTCGAATCCCAGCAGGGATACGTTCACTACCGCAAGGCCAGTGTTGTTCTCTACTACCTGAAAGAAATGATCGGAGAAGAGGCGGTGAACCGTGCGCTGCGCAAGGTGATTAAGCAATATGCTTACAATGCGCCGCCGTATCCCACGTCGCATGCGCTGGTCGATGCGCTGCGCGAGGAGACGCCGCCACAGTTGCAATACTTGATCAAGGATTTGTTCGAAGACATCACTTTGTTTTCCAATCGCACCCTGGATGCCACGGCGGTGAAACGGCCGGACGGCAAGTACGACGTTACCATCAACGTGGAAACGCACAAATACAAAGCGGACGCCAAAGGCAACGAGACTGAAGTGCCGATGGATGATTGGATCGACATAGGCGCTTTCGCCAAGCCGGAAAAAGGCCGGAAGTACGGCAAGACACTCTACCGCGATCGAGTGCACATCGCAAATAGCAAGTCCACATACACTTTCACGACGGCGGAACTGCCGGACGAAGCTGGGGTCGATCCCTTCCTGCTGCTGATCGACCGCGTTCCCGACGATAACACTAAGAAAGTTACGCTGACGAGTGCGTCCGCTGCGTCAACAAATCAAGTTCGCGGGAAATGAGGAATTCCAGGGCATAACTCCAAAGGCGGGGCCTATCAACCTGCAAGGCGGGCTTCCGGCGAATAACTTTTCCAGCCACCAGCCTATTCGGCTCTTAATGCTTGCATCGGATCGACGCGCGATGCCCGCCACGCGGGAACGATACATGCGACTGCGGCCACCGCGAGCAAGGTTGCGGCAACTGCGACATAAACCGCCGGATCGAGCGGCTTGATCTCATAGAGCAAGTCGCGCATCAGTTGGCCGGCTTCCAGGCTTGCTGCGAGTCCTGCGACTAGACCAAAGACCGCGGGCCGCATTCCATCCAGCAACATCTTCCGCATCACCTGTTCGCGCTTTGCGCCCAGCGCGACGCGGATGCCGATTTCGGTTGTCCGCTGCGCTGCGATGTACGACGTCACGCCGAACAGGCCCACCGCGGCAAGCACCAGCGACAGCGTGGCAAAAGCGACGAGCAGCGCCGTGTTGAAGCTCTGGTCCAAGGTCGATTTGCCGAGCAACTGGTTCATGGTGAGCACATCGGAGACGGGCAGATCGCGGTCCATCTCCGAGACGATGCGCTGTACGGGAAGAACGAACTGCTCAAGGTCATGGTTGGGGTCGTGGCTGGAGCGAATCACAAGCGTGCCGACGCCCTCGACGCCGGCATCCAGGGGGTAATACTGCACCGGCTGCGGTGTTTCGCCGATTGCGTACCGGGTATCGCCCACAATCCCCACAATGACGGCATTTCGCCCGCGTACGTGGAGGTGCCGGCCCAGCGGATCTTCGCCGGGAAAGTACTGGCTGGCGAAAGATTGGCTGACGATGGCTTCGTTGGCAGCGTCCAATCGCTTCCCGCCGTCAAATGTACGTCCGCGCACAATCGGAATGCCCATCGCGCCGAAGTACTTCGGATCAGCCCAGCGGCTTAAGGCAGACAGACCACGGCCTTGCGGCAAGGGCGGATGCTCCACGATGCTGAACGTCCAATCCATCCCATAGCCTTGCCCAGGGACAGAAGTCACAAACCCTGCCGCATCCACTCCGGGCAGAGCGCGAACACGATCGAGCAGCGTGTCGTAGAAATTGGTTCGCAGGGCGCGTGTTGCATAGCGGGCATCAGGGAGGCCCAGATGCATGGTGATCACGCCTTGCGTGATGCAGCCCATGTCGGCGGAGCGCAAACGCTCATAGCTCTTGAGCAGCAGTCCGGCGCCAATGAGCAGGATCACAGTCAGTCCGACTTCGAGCGCAAGCAGCACCTTGCGCAGTGAGGCCCGAGCGCTGGCCCCGCCCACCGAACGCGACGCCTCATGGAGCGCGCCGAGAATGCGCCTGTCGCTGATGCTGAATGCAGCGATGAGTCCCGAAAACAGCGCGCACAGGGCGATAACGCCGACCGTAAACGCTGCCACCACGCTGTCGATGTGGATGGATTCGACGCGGGTCATGTCGTGGCGGGTTCGCGTCAGCCACTGAAGAGCGGCGAAGGAGAGCAAAAGCCCCAGCGCTCCGCCGGAGGCCGAAAGCAGCAGGCACTCCATGAGCCGCTCGCCTATCAGGCGCAGCCAGCCCCCGCCCAGCGCGGTGCGGATAGCCAGCTCTTTGCGCCGTGCCGCCGCGCGCGCCACCAGCAGATTGGCGACATTGAGGCAGGCGATCAGCAGCAGGCAGCAGGTCGCCTCCAGCAGCACATAGAGCGGCTTCCTGATTTCGCCTACGATGTGATCCAGCAGAGGACGGCTCTCGGCGCTTTGAAATACGAATTGGTCGTTGAGGTGCTCGTTGTGGATGCGCTGAGAGATGATGCCCAGATCGGCCACGCCCTGCGACGCGCTGATTCCCGGCTTCAGCCGCCCCACAACGCGAAACATGTGATCGCTGAACGAAGTCATCGTGTCTCGAGGCTTGTCGTGGTAAACCGGCGTCCATAGCTGAGTAGACGGGTCGGGAAAATCGAACCAGGCAGGCATAACGCCGATAACGGTGTACGGCTGGGCATCCAGATCGATGGTCTGGTTCAGGATGGCAGGGTCACCGCCGAAGCGACGCTTCCACAGGCCCCAGCTCAGCAACACCGTGCCATTGGCTCCGGGGCTGTCATCCGCCTGCGTAAAATCGCGGCCCAGCGGGGGCTGCACGCCGAGCGTGCGGAGCATATCCCAAGAAAACAACGCACTGCTTAACTTCTCCGGCAATTGACCGCCCGAGCCGGAAAGCCCGACACGGATATTCTGCGCGAGCGCGAGACTGCTATAGCTGCGGTTCTGGTTCTTCCACTCGGCGTAGATGCCGCCGGAGACTACGTTGGAATTGGAACCGACCGCGTCGTCTTCATGAAGACCTGCCTCATAGAGCATTACGAGGCGATCCGGTTCATGGAACGGCAAGGGCTTGAGCAAGACGCCACGCACCACCGTGAACAGGGCGACGTTGGCGCCAATGCCCAGCGCCATCACCAGGATGGCGATGACGGTAAAACCGGGGGTGCGACGAAGCGTGCGCAGACTAAAGCGCAGATCGCGGGCGAGGGATTCAAACCAGTTCCAGGACCAGATGGCGCGAGTCTGTTCACGAATAAGAGTAGGATTGCCAAAGGCGCACAAGGCCGCGTAGCGAGCCTCTTCCTCCGAAATGCCACCTTCCCGTTGCTCCTCTTCCTCTAATTCCAGGTCAGAACGCAGCTCCCGCTCCAGGTCTGCATCTCTCTTCTTGCTCTGTCTCCAGTTGATTTGCCACCGGCTCATGTCAGCTCTCCTCGGCGGCGGGCCACATCACGCGCGCTACAGCTTCGGACATCTGCTTCCACTGCGATTCTTCGGCCACGAGCTGCTTTCTGCCTTTATCAGTTAACCGGTAGTATTTGAATTCCCGATTTCGGTCGGGCGCAGTCTCCCATCGCGACACGACCCATCCTTTTCGCTCCAGGCGATGCAGCGCCGGGTAGAGCGAGCCGTGTTGCATCTGCAAGAATTCATTCGTAGTCCTCTGAATGTGCTTCCCGATCTGGTGACCGTGAGCAGGTCCATAGAGAAGCGTCCTCAAGATGAGCATGTCCAGCGTTCCCTGGAGGACCCCGACGCGTGGCTGCGCTTGCTTCGCCATAGAAGACATTCTACCCTCAATCTGGCAACGATGGTAGACACTCGACTATCGATTGTCAACAGACAAAGCTGAGTGTGGATTCTCGAATGACGACTTCATGCCAACGCTCTCATTGAGGCACAGCGGGAGGAGAGCTTTCGTGACTTCCGATGAAAGGAACACCAGAATCCTAATTGACGGTATCGCAATCGAACGCATCGCCGGCAGCTGTAAGGATGTCCACAGCGTTCAAGAAATCTGATATTCGCATGCCGGAGTCCAGCATTTGAATAAAATCAGCGGCGCTGATGCCTTGGCGCTGGGCGATCTCCAACACTTTAACGATGGCGCATTCCACGAGCTCCGGATCGGGCTCTGCGGGTAGTTGGCGCTGTCCAATATTATTCATTTCGACCTTCGCCCGCCCCTTTTCACGACACGCGCGAAAACGAGCATCGAACGTATGCTACCGTACGTTCGCCTGAGATCACATCGGGGAGTACTGTATGACAAATCTGGCGCCCTGAACCACCGTCTGATTCCAAAGGCCACCAAGAGACCTCCACGCTAGCCCTCTGGTGGAAACGAGCGCCGGCGGGCGTCCCGCGTCGCACAGGTTGCACTTCCGTTCGGTGGACTTGTGGCTGAGCCGGCGAAGTACAGTCTGAGACGGTTTGTGAACCTCCGGCGTCAGCCGAGGAAATTCTCTCCACTGCTTAAATGCTGTTCCTACACGACTTTGGATCCCGTGATACAGGTTAGAAGGGATTCATTCAAACACATTTTGTACTTACTATCCCATTAGTAAATCGACGGGAGGATTCATCATGCTCAACTGGGCCGTAACGTTCTTTGTGATCGCGCTGATCGCAGCGCTGCTGGGCTTCACCGGCATAGCAGTCGCAGCCGCAGGGATTGCGAAGCTACTGTTCGTCGTTTTTCTGATTCTGTTCTTGGTTTCACTTGCCGCCCATCTCGGCCGACACAGGAGCAGTGTTTAGGCCGGCTGGGTGTTATCTAACTCTTGCGTCATGAAGGAGACAAAACTCATGAGACTCACCAGGCTGCTAAGCGCATCAGTTCTTTCGCTGTTACTCGGCACCACGGCTCTGCTTTACGCACAGGACCAGCACGAGGACAGCAAACCTCAAGATGAACCTCGTCCGGAGGCATCCAAGTCGGCTCAGGATGAGGCCAAACCGCAGAAACAGGATCAAGATAAAGACAAATCTGGGCAAGCCGAAGACAAGGCGGCGAAAAAGGATGACGCCAAAGCCGCTAAGCAAACGCAACATGCGTCCAACCAGGGTGGCGGCCGGATTCCCGATGACAAATTCCGCGCCAATTTCGGACGCCAACACACGTTTGTCGTCAATCACGTAACCAACGTTGGAGGCCGACCACAGTTTCAGTACGGTGGCTACTCGTTCACCATCGTCGATGTGTGGCCGGCGGGCTGGGCCTATACCGACCAATGCTACATTGATTACATCGATGGTCAGTATTTCCTCTTCGACCTGCTTCACCCCGGCGTGCAAGTCGCGCTTGTGGTTGTGTTGTAGTGGTTGTGCTGTAGTTGCCCATATCGCGAGCAGGCGGCCTTCATGCGGAGCGAAATTTACAGCGCGCGGAGGCCGCTCTTGTACCATCTGTCGGTTGTCACGTTGACACCGTATTTGTCTGATCGCAAATCAGCCAAACAAACTTTCACCCCAACCGTGGAGGCTCTTTCAGCAACTAAACCGATGTCGATAAATTCACCAGGCGCGGTATCGCCCGGGCTTTAGGAGGAGTAATTCATGACAGACGACATGGAAAAAAAAGGTCAACAGGGTGGTCAATCCGGGCAAGGCCAGCAGGGTGGTCAGTCCGGTCAAGGTCAGCGAGGCGATCAGTCCAGACAAGGCCAGCAGAGCGGTCAATCCGGGCAGCAACAGCCCAAGAAGGGCGGTCAGAGTCAGACCGACGATGAAGAAGAAAACCAGAATCGCGACCGTCAACGCCGCGCTTCCTAGTTTTCTTTCGTGACAAGGTTTACTTGGAGGTCCCGGCCTTTTCGGCGGGACTTCCTTTTTCAGCGACTAGGATTCTCATGCTGGATGCCTAAGCCTGCGTGCTTTGAGTCGAGATACTAAGTTGAGGTGACATCTCGATCTGAATAATGTTGTTCTTGATCGCATAGACAACCAGATCGCGGATGGAGTGCAGGCTAAGTTTCCTCATAATGTTACTGCGATGTGTTTCCACGGTCTTAGTGCTCAAGTTCAGGACTGAAGCCACTTCCTTTGAACTCCTCCCTTCAGCAAGAAGCTGAGTAACTTCACGTTCTCGGGGAGTCAGTACCGGCAAATTGGGAGGCTCGTTCCGCGATACAGCCTGCCCCTTGTCCAGAAAACCAGCTAACACCAGATCATTCACCCGCGGCGTGAAGAACATACGCTTGCTCTGCAAGGCTTCGACCGCGGACACCAAATCGCGAGCCGCGTCCGATTTGAGAACAAATCCTCGCGCGCCAGCACTCAGGGCTTCCCGGATAACCTGATCGGAATCTGTGATCGTCAGGACGATGATCTTAAAGTGGGGATCCAATTGAAGGAGTTGGCGTGTAGTGTCCAAGCCATTGAGGTGTGGCATGCCAATATCGACGATCACAACGTCTGGTTTTAGCTGCTGGGCCATCGCGATCGCTTCGCGGCCATCGGATGCTTCCCCGCACACCTCCCATCCCTCATGCTTCTGCAGAAGTGAACATAAGCCCCGACGCACAATCTCGTGATCATCGGCTAACAGGATGCGCAGTTTCATGGTAGATCCTCCACAAGAGAGATTCGGATGTCTTCATATCCTGCGACTCAGTTCGGAGTGCGCGCCAGCGCAGTAAATTCTCGATGCTGGCTTACCGCCTCAACCGCCTCCACCAGATCGCGGGCCAGATTGGATTTCACGACATACCCACGAGCCCCCGCAGCTAAGGCCTCGCGCATCATCTGCGGCGAATCGTGCTGCGTAACAAACAAAACCTCTAGTCCGGGATTCTCCCGTTTGATTATTCGGCATGCTTCAATGCCGTTCATTCTTGGCATGGTTACATCTAGCACTACCACATCAGGTCGCGAACTGCTGACCTTTTCCAGGGCTTCTACCCCATCCGATGCTTCATCCACTACTTCCAATTCGGATCGCTCCTGCAATAAAGTTCTTAGCCCTTGCCTCACGACGGGATGATCATCCACCAGCAGAATGCGGACTGCCATACCTTTTCCCAGTTCCATGTAGCGGCCTTCAAAGACCATCACCCAGTGTTCCAAAGTTCGAGGGCGGTTCGAAAAGTTTACTCGGGATTGCTGCCAACCTACCCACACACCGATTCTTACGTGAATCACACAAAAAGCTAACATGGTTGTGTCCTGTCTCGAATACAGGGAATCCTGTAGGCCGCACGCCATCGGATATAGGGAATCTAGACTTAGTGGCCGGCCGAACTCATCTGCGGGAAGTAGGTTCCCTGGTGCAGGAGTGCGTTCACCGCTTCCACTAGGGAGCCAACATCCCATTTCGCGCACACTCCGCGGATGCCCGTCTTTCGGGCCGCCTCGGCCAACTGTTTGGATGGGTGAATCGTGACCATCAGGATGGGAATTTCAGGGAAGAGTTGCGCAATCCGCCGGGCAACTTCAATCCCGTTGAGATCTGGCATTTGGAAGTCCAGCAAGATGATATCGGGCGGATTTTCCTTAACCCTTTGCAGGGCTTCCGTTCCCGTTGGAGCCTGGGCGCAAACTCGCCAGGCGTTTTGCTGTTCGAGTAGGGACCGAAGAAAATTCCGCGCCGCCGGGTTGTCATCTGCCACCAAGATTCGCACCAAGCGGAATCTCCTTCCGTCCTAATTTCTCCTTGTACCAAGAGCTTCTCACAGGGGCTACAGGGGCTATTGTTCCGACTCCTTACGACCGTAAGATTTGCACGGGAGTGTTCGCAATACCGTAAATCCCTGAGGATCGAGCATGGTAGTCCGCCTGTCGGGCGCAAACGACTATCCATCACCCTACTACCAAATACTCTTAAGTCTTTGCCGGCAATGACAATTCTTGCTAAAACGTGCTGCACAACCGTGAAAACTCAGATTGCCGAACTGGGGCTTTCGCCATGTTTTCTGGGCCGCTTACTCTGGAAGTGTTCGGGATTCTTTTCTTGGGAAACAGAACATCTCTCATCTTCAGTTTCGCCTTGTGAAGCTGTGATTTCGAGTTACCGATGGAGCATCGGAGCATCTCTGCAATTTCATGATGCTCGTATCCTTCAACCTCGTGAAGGTCGAAAATCTGCCGGCATCCCGCAGGCAATTCCTCGACAGCCCGGCGCAAAGCAATACGATCAACCGCCCCACTGAGACTCGGATCCGGTTTCCCAACCTCGCGCTTGAGCGATGCCGACTCGGCTGATACCGGCTCATCAAGCGATAACAATGGCGGCGACTTGCGACGACGTAATTTCATCAACACGGTGTTCACCGCGATCCTGTACAGCCAGGTAGAGAACGCCGAATCGCCTCGAAACGAGTGGACGCTGCGAAATACCTGTAAGAATGCTTCCTGAGTTAGATCCTCGGCGTCCGCCACATCTTTTGTCATCTGAATACAGACCGCATACACGCGCTTCTTGTGCAACTCGTAGAGAGTTGCAAAGGCATTCTCGTCGCCGCGCTGTGCGCGCTGAACGAGTGTACCCTCGGAATCGTCTCGCCGTCTTTGGTTTGTTCGCGGAACGACATTTAGCGGAAGCGCATTTGTTGCCGTCGCGGATAGCAGACAAGTGGTCACGGTAGTCTCCTTGATCAACTAACGATGTTTTGCTCTCCACAGGTTCGGGAGCATTTCGTCTTTCGAAAAGAGACTATCGAAGCGACGGCAGCTGTTACATACGGGTGCTCCTGTACTTGATTTCGAAACTTGCTGTACCGTCTGAAGTGATCAAAGAGGAGACAAAGTATCGGGCGGCAGGACTATTGGTGGTTCGGCTTGACGCTCCTATATCGGTGTCGCGGCCCTCCTTGTGAGCATTGCGACTTAAGAAGCGGTCGCCTTGGTCAAACTGCCTTGGTCAAGCACACCACAGGCCAGGTGTGACCCGAGGAGTGATTGGGTAGGCAAATCCCGCTAATTTTATACTCGGTTCATCTGATTGTTTGAAACGCATTAAACACTACACACAGGCATCCAAAACCGCGCTTGATTCTCGCAGTGCCAAGCTGGAGGGAATCGTGACTTCAAGGAGTGTTCCCGGATCTGCATTAGTGAGTCGCAATTCTCCGCCAAATTCCTTTGCACGCTGTTTCATGCCGCCAATTCCGACTCCGACACTTTCTGGGCGCAGCTCTGCAACTCTCTGGTCGATTCCTTTTCCGTCGTCCAGTACAGCAACTACTATCTGGCCATCCCTCTGCGTCAAAGTAATACACACTTTGCGAGCTCCAGAATGCCGGAACACATTAGTGAGTGCTTCTTGAACAATTCGGAAAATCGCCGTCTCGACCGCCGGTGCCAGTCGCGGGAAGTCCGGTGGCTGAACGTCCAGAAATGTTTCGATGCCACTTCTTTTTGTGAGTCCCTCCACATACCAACCCAGAGCTGACTGCAGCCCGACTTCATCCAGTAGCGGAGGATGCAGAAGGTGAGACATGGTTCGCACTTCCTGAATCGCGCGATCGATAATAGAACTAGCCTGAACCCATGTCTGTTCCTGCGATTGAGCGGGCTTTTCCAGAAACATCTTGTCCAATACCATCTTAGCCACAGCCAGTTCTTGCCCTAGCCCATCGTGCAAGTCGCGCGCGATACGGCGCCGCTCTTGGTCCTGCATGGTCATAAGGCGCACGGAGAGGCGCCGCAATTCGTCTGTTCTTCTGTCGACCATCTTTTCGAGTTCAATTGCACTATCGCGCATCGATTGTTCGAGTAATTTGCTGTCGTGAATATCGGAGCAGGTGCCATACCATTTAACAATCTTTCCAATATGATCCTGGATGGGCACCGCGCGAGCGCGAAACCAGCGATAGTTTCCATCTTTGCCGCGCAAGCGATATTCTGCTTCATAATTCTCCCCCGATTGAACACACTCCAGCCAATGCTGCCGGCTTCGCTCCTGGTCGTCAGGATGCAGGTAATCCCACCAGCCGAAACCAACCGCCGAGCCCGCCGCAGCACCGGTATATTCATAAAATCGATCGCTGATGTAATCTCTGGAGCCGTCCGGCTGTCTGCTGAAAATGAAATCGGGAGCCGTGTGCACAATGGCGTCGAGTTCCTGGTTCTTGCCTACCAGTTCGACATTCAGCTTGAAGAGTAGCTCGGCCTTGGTCGCTAACTCCTCAGTGCGATCTAATACACGGCGCTCAAGGTCGCGATTCAGCGCTTCGAGCTGCCTTGTTTTACGGTGTAACTCGGCAAATACTCTGACCTTCGCGCGCAAGAGTTCCTGAACCACAGGTACGGAAATGTAATCCACTGCTCCGTGCTCGTATCCCTTGAGTCTGTCCAAATCCGTGAGATGCACGGCCGAGATGAAGATGATCGCGATCCGCTGAAAACGTGGATGCTGGCGAATCATGGTCGCCAATTCAAAACCATCCAGCTCTGGCATGCTCACATCCATAAGCACCAAGGCAACGTCTGTCTTTAGCAGAATTTCGAGCGCTTCTTTCGCCGACGTCGCTTTGATCAGGTTCTGCCCAAGTTCGGCCAGCATGACCTCATAGCTGAGAAGCTTGGCGGGTTGATCATCCACCATCAGGATATTGACTTTTTCGTCGGTGCCCATCGTTCTCTCCGCGCCAGTGTAATGCCAATCCTGCTGCCACCACTTCTATCTGTGAAGCCACATACGCAGCGACGACAGTAGTTGCTCGGTATTGACCGGTTTGGCCAGGTACTCGGACGCACCGGCTTCCAGACACTTCTCGCGATCTCCCTTCATGGCCTTTGCGGTGAGAGCAACGATGGGCAGTCGCTGGAGCGAAACGTTCTGCCGGATCACCCGCATCGTTTCGTAGCCATCCATCTCTGGCATCATGATGTCCATTAGGACGATCGCGACATCCGGTGTCGAGTCGAGCTTGGCAATCGCTTCCCGGCCGGTCCCAGCGGTAATAACATCCATGCCGCGACGTTCGAGCACGCTGCTTAGAGCGAAAATGTTGCGTACGTCATCGTCGACTACCAATACTCTCTTTCCGACCAGGGCATCGTCGGAGTGATGCAACCGGTCGAGCATCCTCTGTTTTTCCACGGGGAGATCCGCCACGACGCGATGCAGGAACAAGGCAGTCTCATCCAGTAAGCGTTCGGGGGATTCAACTCCCTTCACCACCACGCTGCGCGCCAGGGCGTGTAGGCGGGCATCCTCTTCGTGGGAAAGTTCCTTGCCGGTGAATACGACGACCGGCAGGTCGCACAGTGAGGGCGTGTCGCGGAATCGCTCCAGTACGTCGAAGCCGGAAATGTCGGGCAGACGTAGGTCAAGAACGACGCAGTCGAACGGCCGCTCGTTGACGGCTTGGACGGCGTCCTCGCCCGTGGACACGACCGTAACGTCGATGTCGTCATAGCCAAGCAGTTCCCTGATGCTGAGTTGCTCGGCTGGATTGTCTTCGACCACCAGCAACCGCTTGCGCCGGGGAGCGGCATAGTCCTTGATACGCGTCAGCGCTGTCTTCAAACCTTCCGGAGTAGTTGGTTTAGTAACAAATGCAAAAGCACCGCGAGCGAGGCCGTGGTGACGATCTTCGTCGAGCGTCAACATCTGAACTGGAATGTGCCGAGTCGACGGGTCTTGTTTTAAGTGGTTCAGAACCGTCCATCCCAACATGTCGGGCAGGAAAACATCCAGCGACACTGCGGTCGGCCGATACTCGCGCGCGAGCGCGAGCGCTTCAGCACCACGCAGAGCCACCAGTACTTTGAATCCCTTATCCCGAGAGAGATCGCGCAGTACACGCGCATAGTGGGGATCATCTTCCACGATCAGCAAGATTGCATCGTCGGGTTGCAGATCGTCGCGGTCGTCGGGGATTTTCTCTATCGGATGTTCCGAAACGCCCGCGACAGACAATTGCACAGACGACACCGACGTTGGAGATCTTCGCTCCAGAGTCGCCGCGCTGGAAGGACCCACATAGGTCTGCGGCAAGTAGAGAGTAAAGGTGCTTCCCCGGCCCGGAGCGCTGCGTAACTGGATTTCGCCTCCCAGCAAGCTGGCTAACTCTCGGCTGATCGCCAGGCCGAGACCCGTGCCTCCGTACTTACGGCTAGTACCAGCATCTGCCTGTTGGAAAGCCTCGAAGATGATGCGCTGCTTGTCCAGCGGAATGCCAATGCCGGTATCCGAGACCTCAAAGGCCACGACCGAGGCGGCCTTTCCCAGGATCGGGTGCTCCTCGCTCCAACCGCTCTTAGCCGCGAATACCGACAAGCGAACGCCTCCCAGTTCGGTGAACTTGAATGCATTGGACAGCAGATTCTTCAATACTTGCTGCAGTCGTTTTGAGTCGGTGACGACACTGCGGGCAAGGTGCGGGTCAGTCTCCACCTCAAAGCTAAGACGCCGGTTGTCGGCCTCGTGCCGGAAGGGACGTTCCACCATATCCAACAGACTGGCGAAGAATACTTCCTCGGCCTCCACTGAAACCGTCCCAGATTCGATCTTCGACAGGTCAAGAATATCGGTGATCAGATTAAGTAAATCTGTTCCTGCGCCGTGAATTGTGCGAGAGAACTCAACTTGTTTGGGTGTCAGGTTACCATCCGGATTCTCAGTGAGTTGCTGACCCAGAACCAGAATACTGTTGAGCGGCGTGCGCAATTCGTGCGACATGTTAGCCAGAAATTCGGACTTGTACTTCGAAGTCAACGCCAACTCCTTGGCCTTTTCTTCCAACGCGCGGCGAGCTTGTTCGATTTCCTGATTCTTGCGTTCGACTTCAACGTTTTGTTCGGCGAGTTGCTGCGCCTTTTGCGCAAGTTGCTCGTTAGTTTGCTGTAACTCTTTTTGCTGCATCTGGAGTTCGGTGGCCAATTGTTGTGACTGCTTCAACAGTCCCTCCGTCTGCATGGTTGCCTCGATACTGTTGAGCACGATACCGATGCTCGCTGTTAGCTGTTCGAGAAACGCCAGATGGGAGGTTGTAAAGTTACTCAGCGACGCCAATTCAATAACAGCCTTCACACGATCCTCGAAGAGAACAGGCAACACGATAACGTTTCGAGGAACAGCCTCGAATAACCCGGAGCGAATGGAAATCGTGTTTGGCGGTAACTCCGAGATCAGCATCCGACGTTTTTCCGCCGCACACTGCCCCACTAGGCCCTCACCTATCTTCAAGCGACGCAGATGACCATCGTCTTCATCGCCGGCAAATGCTGAGAGCAGGACCATCTCCGCCGATTCTTCCGTTCCCATCTGGTAAATCACACCTTGTTGTGCATTGACCAGAGGCGACAGCTCCGAGAGGAGCATGCGTCCAACCGTCGTCAGATCGCGCTGCCCCTGCAACATCCCCGTGAAGCGCGCGAGATTCGTCTTGAGCCAGTCCTGCTCCGTATTGCGATCGGTGGTCAGGCGGAGATTGTCGATCATGGTATTGATGTTGTCTTTCAACTCCGCCACTTCACCGCTGGCTTCCACCTGAATCGAGCGGGTGAGGTCTCCCTTGGTAACCGCGGTCGCAACCTCGGCAATCGCGCGCACCTGGTTAGTCAAATTGTCAGCCAAGAGATTGACGTTGCCGGTGAGATCTTTCCACGTCCCTGCGGCGCCAGGCACATTGGCCTGTCCGCCGAGACGGCCTTCGACGCCGACCTCGCGCGCGACGGTTGTAACTTGATCGGCAAAGGTGGCCAGCGTGTCCGTCATGTTATTAATGGTCTCGGCCAAAGCGGCAACTTCACCCTTTGCGTTGACCGTCAGCTTCTGAGTTAGCTCTCCGTTGGCAACCGCAGTCACGACCTTCACAATGCCGCGCACCTGTTCCGTCAGATTGGCGGCCATCACGTTCACGTTGTCTGTAAGATCCTTCCATGTACCGGCCACGCCAGGTACTTGCGCTTGGCCGCCCAACTTACCTTCCGTACCGACTTCGCGGGCCACCCGAGTTACTTCGGCGGCGAAGGCGTTGAGCTGATCGACCATCGTGTTGATGGTGTTCTTCAGTTCGAGAATTTCTCCTTTCACGTCAACTGTAATTTTGCGTGACAAGTCGCCGCGGGCGACAGCAGTGGTCACCTCGGCGATGTTACGCACCTGCCCGGTGAGGTTACCGGCCATTGAGTTGACTGAGTCGGTGAGATCTTTCCAAGTGCCGGCGACACCAGGCACGTTGGCTTGTCCTCCCAGTCGACCTTCAGTGCCGACTTCGCGTGCCACGCGAGTTACTTCGCCGGCGAACGCATTGAGCTGGTCCACCATCGTGTTGATGGTTTCCTTAAGCAGCAGGATTTCGCCGCTGACGTTTACCGTGATTTTCTTCGAGAGATCGCCGCTGGCGATCGCCGTGGAGACTTCCGCGATATTGCGGACTTGACCGGTCAAGTTGCTGGCCATCGAGTTCACGGAGTCCGTGAGATCCTTCCACGTGCCGCCAACGCCGGGTACCTGCGCCTGGCCTCCCAGTTTGCCGTCGGTACCTACCTCGCGGGCCACGCGCGTCACTTCCGACGCAAATGATCGCAGCTGATCCACCATGGTATTGATGGTGTCTTTAAGCTCAAGAATTTCGCCGCGCACGTCGACCGTGATCTTGCGCGACAAATCGCCACGGGCTACAGCCATCGAGACCTCGGCGATGTTTCGTACTTGTCCGGTCAGGTTACTGGCCATGAAGTTCACGTTGTCGGTGAGATCCTTCCAAGTACCAGCCACGCCCGGGACTTGGGCTTGCCCTCCCAGTTTGCCCTCGGTACCCACTTCGCGAGCCACGCGCGTCACTTCGCCCGCGAAGGCGTTAAGCTGATCCAACATTGTGTTAATCGTGTTTTTCAATTCGAGGATCTCGCCCTTTACATCGACGGTGATTTTGCGCGACAAATCGCCGCGGGCCACGGCGGTCGTTACTTCCGCAATGTTGCGTACTTGACCTGTGAGGTTACCGGCCATCGAGTTCACGGAGTCGGTGAGATCCTTCCAGGTGCCGGCGACGCCGGGCACGTTAGCCTGTCCACCAAGTCGGCCTTCGCTGCCGACCTCACGCGCCACACGCGTCACTTCACCAGCGAAGCGGTTGAGTTGATCCACCATCGTGTTCAGCGTTTCTTTAAGCTGCAAAATCTCGCCGCGCACATCCACCGTGATCTTGCGCGAGAGATCGCCATTCGCGATGGCGGTCGCGACCTCAGCGATGTTACGGACCTGGCCGGTCAGGTTACTGGCCATGAAGTTGACGTTGTCGGTCAAATCTTTCCACGTGCCCCCAACGCCGGGCACCTGTGCCTGTCCGCCGAGCTTACCTTCGGTGCCAACTTCGCGGGCCACGCGCGTCACTTCGCCCGCGAACGCGTTGAGTTGGTCCACCATGGTGTTAATGGTGTCTTTGAGTTCGAGAATTTCGCCTTTAACATCCACTGTTATCTTGCGCGACAAATCGCCCCGAGCAACAGCGGTGGTAACCTCAGCGATGTTGCGCACCTGAGCCGTCAAGTTGCCGGCCATGGCGTTAACCGAGTCAGTGAGATCTTTCCATGTGCCGGCCACACCCACAACGACCGCCTGGCCACCAAGTTTTCCGTCTGTACCAACTTCGCGAGCGACGCGTGTTACCTCGGACGCAAACGAGCGCAGTTGGTCCACCATGGTGTTGATAGCTTCTTTAAGTTGGAGAATTTCTCCGCGCACATCGACCGTAATTTTGCGGGAGAGATCGCCGCTGGCAACTGCGGTGGCAACCTCAGCAATGTTGCGCACTTGACCAGTAAGATTGCTGGCCATCGAGTTGACGGAGTCCGTCAGATCCTTCCACGTGCCCGCCACGCCGGGTACGAGTGCCTGGCCACCGAGTTTGCCATCCGTGCCGACCTCGCGCGCCACGCGCGTCACCTCGGCCGTGAAAACACCGAGTTGCTGAATCATGGTGTTGACGATAGTGGCTGAGCGGAGGAACTCGCCTTCCAGCGGGCGACCGTCAACGTCCAAACGAACAGTTTGTGTCAGATTTCCCTGGGCTACCGCGGCGATAGCGCGAGTAACCTCGGCTGTTGGTCGAAGTAAGTCCTCGACCAGAGTATTTACCGAGACTTCAATGTCTCCCCACGCTCCTCTCGCTTCATGGAAGCGCGTGCGCTCGCGTGTTCTGCCTTCTTTGCCGACGACTTGTCCAACACGCTTCAATTCCTGGGCCATCTGTTGATTGGCAGCAACAATGGAATTGAAAGTGTCGGCAATCTTTCCTCCCAGCCCGGTCCAGGAGCCAGGCAGCCTGACTGAAAAGTCTCCGTCCCGCATAGTTTGCAGGCTGGCCAGAATCGCGCTCAGGTCAGCCGAGTCACGCTCAGCAACCAGAACGGAGTTCCCATTACTCTTTTGATTTTCGCGCGCATCGGGTTCGCCGTTGGCAACCGCCATCGACGCGTCTCTGCTGTTTCTCTTCATCGTCTTCTCCAACACGCAGGGAGGTTCGGTCTTGTGCCGGGACAGCCCGTCTCGCTATGCGGTCTGACGGCGCGACAGTAGCACCGCATACAAACGGCGCCCACTTTGGAAGGGGACATGAATGGGCAGGGTTTCCCGCGCGGCGTCCTACGAGCGGCCGCACTGCCGAAATCAGGGTCAACCTGAAACATCTCTTTGAATGCGACCTCAGGGGACTTACCGACTGAAACATGATTTGTTTATCATGAAAAACTGTAGGCTGACTCTAGGGTCTTTACTGTAGGAGGGAGGAAGAAGTTTCAATGGTGCGGCAGACCGGCTGCGGCGCTCATCGACGACTTTGGTGCCGGATCGTCTCCTCAGGCTGCCGCCGCCTGGCAAACCGCCTCTTCTCTTTCCAAGGCGGCACTTTCGTGGGCTCCCGTCCGGCGCAATACTTCGACTGCCTGGGTCGTCCTGACCTCTTCCGGGCAAGCGACGTATACCAGGACTCCCATTTCCAGGAGCTCGTTCTCAAATCGTTCCGCGTCACCCTCCGAAAGGCCCAATCCGACAAGAGCTCTCGAATTGTCACACAGGGCTGGAGAATCCGTTCTCATGATCAGGGCGTGAAGGTAAGTTCGCGAACGGATGAAGAAGCCGACTGTCGGGATCACCACCGCGCCGAGTTTCATAAGCCACCCCAGCAAATCCAGAGTGATCGCACTCGCCTCTCGCTCGTCGTTGAGAATATTCGCTTCGCGAATGACGGTGGCGAGATGATGCCGGGGCCGAACCATCAGGCAGATCTGTTCATTGTCGAATCCTGAACGGTTCAGCGTCTGCACTACTTGCTGAAGCGATACATCGTCGCGGTACATTCCGTAAGCGGCTGGTGAATTCACTGCCATGATCAAATCTCCAGTTCTGCGCGGCAGAACACTGCTATCGCGGAGCCGGCATGCAAGCAACCGTGACGAGGGCTGCGGTCGATCGTTGAAGATCGACGAAAACCGTTGCAGGCGCTCGCGGAGTTGATGCAGAATCTCTGAGTTGCAACCTTACAAAATCAACGGCGGAATGAAACTAGGGTAGATCCTGTAGTAGGAGCTAATACTCATTGCTGTGTCGTGCGTTGGCGCGCGCCGCCGGAGAAACAATTCTTGGCAGAGGGTGATATTCGCGAACACTTTTCTGCAACGCTCTATCTATTGGATGGAGGATTAGTGGATGGAGGATTAGCGCCGGTCAGTCTTTCTTGTCATTCTTCGGGGTCGTCGCCTCAGGCGGAGCTTCGACCGTCACTTCCAGTTCGGCGCCCTGCTTCAGGCGCACCTTCTTACCATTCTCATCCGTCAGAGTGTTTTCGATCCGAATCTCTCGATAGAGATGATCGGCACCTTCGATAGCGATCTGCGCCTTCTCAGGATCGCCCGGGACGATAGGCTTGATGATTTTTTCGACTGTTGCAGGGAGGGTTGTACTGGGATTTTCGCTCATAGGGACCTTCGGCAACATATCAGCACACGGACTCTGCAGACCTTAGCCGCGTTGCGCTGCATTATACCGCCTTCCACACTAAGTCCAACACGCCGATGCGCTGTCGTTCCGCCATTGCGCGATTTCCGAGCTAGCATTGCCGACGTCGTCATCCCTGGGTGCCGGTGAATTGCATGCTGCTGACGGACTGACGAATCCTCTCCGTCGCGGCCGCGGCTGATTCAAACGCTCTGTTTTTCATATCAACCGCCTTGTTGCGAACAGCGTCGCGCGTCTCGGCGCCGGACGCGGGCGCGAAGAAGATTCCCAGTCCCGCTCCAATCCCGACGCCCAGCAAAAAACCGGCCACTCGCGAGGGCGAATTGCGTCTCCCCTGAAAGGCAGCCGCAGCCGCCTCGACGTGATGGGCCGCATCGTCGTACTTGCCAGCGATAGTGTCCGTCAGATTGTCCACGCGGTCCTTAAGTCGGTCGCCAATCGCGTTCCGGACTCTTGGGTCGGTGAATAGAAGGCTCAATTTCGCACCCAAGCGCACCCAATCCTTTGCTCTGTTCTTCGTTCCACCGTTCCTCATGATGATTCCCCTTTGCTGTGCATCTGTAGAGTTCAATGCACGAATGTTGAACTGTAATTGCGGGTTGGGGGCAGCACTATCCGTTGATTCGTGTAGAGCGGCAAGCTGACAGGTGTATGCGGGACTTTCGAAATGTTGGCGTTCGGTTTTAGTTGGAAGAATCCCGTCGTCATCGGACGTAGGTCTTAGGGACGCACCGCCGGTTCCCCAACGGTGCGCCTTCCAAGGTTCGAGGATCGAAGGACAATCTTAAAAAGAACGGCCTAGTGAGGACGGCCCTCGGCTCTCGCTGGCGGCGCCTGCATTCTCTGCTGCATCGCCTGCGTCTGCTGCTGGTGCCGCTGCTGCAATTTCTGTGTCTGCTGCTGGTGCTGCTGTTCGACCTGTTGTTTTTTCGTGTCGTTATTTTGTTTCGCTATCTTCTGGTCTTCCTTTTCCTGCTGCTGTTGGAGCTTTTGCCGCTCTTTCTGCTGCTGCGCGTATTGCTTGTCCAGTTGTTGCTGGTTCTTCTTGTCCTGATCCGCGTTACCCGTACTGGGAGCGCTCGGCCGTTCCGCCGGCGGAAGGTCGCGAACATGGCCTGGCGTGCTGGATGCGGCAGCGTTGCCCTCAGGGCGCGCAAGTGATCCATTTTCGTGCGCCTCATTTTCGCCACGATTTGCTGGAGGCGTATAGCGCCCACCAGCTTCGCTAGCTTTTACAACGCCGTTCCCCTTGAATTCTCCGGGCCTCGCTGTGGCTGCAACCGCTGGCTTCCCCTGGTTCACCGAAGCGCGTTGCTGCGGGTTCGAATGGGCCTCCTGCATATGTTGGGTCTGAGCGGCAACGGGGCCAATATGCTTCTCGTGCGCCGCCGCCTCTTCTTGCGCGGTCGCCCGCGCGGTGATTCCACCATTGCCGCCGTTGTAGCTGACCCGGTTCACGGTTGTATTGTTGACCGTCGTGTTGTAGACGTCGTGAATGTCAGTGACGTTCACATTCATTACAGCGCGATTGTAGAAAAAGTGGCCATTGTCCCAGCGCCCGCCCTCAAAGCCGACCCCGAAGTAGCCAAAGCCGTAGTTGATCCCGCCATAGAAACCAATCGTTGGTCCCCAATAACCGTCATAGAAGGCAAAGCTGTCGCCGGCCCAACCCCAATATCCGGGCGTCCAAAGAAAGCCCACCTCCGGTGCCATAATCCAGGTACCCGGCACCCAGTAATAGTCGTTGAAGTCGTCGCCCCAGGCCCAATATCCCGGTGTCCAAAGATAGCCGTCGCCTGGACAAAGGGGCTGCTCATAGACGGGCAGCGGGGGCGGACCGACTGTGATTACTACTCCGATTGCCGCAAACGCTGCGGCCGACATGCACAGCATGACAACTGCGAACAACAGCGTGCGAATAAAACGAATATGCATTGTGTTTCCTTGTGCTCAACATCCCTCGTTTGCCCGGTGTTGCTCTCCTGCTGCGGGTTGCGTGGAGTGAGCTCCGAGTTCCAGCTAAAACGGCCGCGGTCTCCAAACCGCGTCCCCTTATTCACGATTCCGTCAGACCGATAATGCCTCAGACTGCGGTACGGCGGCCAGTCAACAGCTCAACAATCAACATAATAATTGCGATCACCAGCAAGAAATGAATCAAACTGCCCGCCATGTGGAGACCCAAACCCATGAGCCAAAGGACCCATAAGAACAGTCACGATCGCCCAAGCGAGTCGCATTTTCATAACCTCCGACGAGGTAGACACACAACTTGACTCATCCACGTTACTTGTGACGGGTACCACCACCAATCGTGTTTGATTTGTAGTTAGCCGCAGAAAACCCTGTACGGCAGCGGAGATGATCGTGATATAGCGCCACGGAAATCTACCTGCTGTACTGGATCGCGCGGCTTTGGAGTTTCGGCGATCTGGCTTTCGATATCTTCCAGAGCGCCGCCAAAGCATCGGCCGCATCGCTCAAAGCACGCTTCTGGAGATTGGCAGCGTCAATGTGCAGAGGCAGACAACTGCGGCGTATTCGCACGGAACCGGCACCCTCACAAAGGACGGCAAGCGACTGATCAAAGATAGCTTTCAGATGAGTCGTGGATCCGGACTTTTCGTTCAGCGTTACTGCATTCGTCATGATTACGCCTGCCTTTCACCTTCAATCGGAGACTAGAGAAACGCGGCATCTGTCGCAATACAGTCAATGATTGATCGGAGAAGCTGTTCGATCGGTAGCGGCCGTGATTCAACCTGTTATGTGGTCATTAAGTAAGTCAAAGAGTCTTGCGCAAAAGACGAGGAGCAGGAGCCAGCCTCTGGACCGACGACCGACTCCTGCTCGAAAGGTGGGAACACTTGAGGAGTACGTTTCATCATCGAAATAATAGCCACTTCAGAGGCGACGGAGAATCCCGGTCACTTTGTACTTTTCTTGACGATTCCCTGTAGGGCTTCAAACACGTGATGGGTTTGGTCATCCCCTAGCGGGATCTACGGCATCGGCTCGAGCGACCTAGGGTTTCGAGGGGATGGATCGTCTGGCCCGTCCGAAACTACTGTGGAATCATAAACAATAATCCTGGTGCTCAGATGGGCACAGAAGAAGAGGTTTGACATGAATATAAGAATCGCGTCCGCAACCAAATGCTACGTGGCGCTGACTGCCATGGCTCTGCTCTTCGCCAGCTTTACCTGGGCCGCCGACGACAAGAACGAATCCGATATCGGCAAGCGTCTCGATACGTCCGCTCACGTGCTGAATGAAATCATGGCAACTCCCGACAAAGCGATTCCCGATGGCATTATGCATGAGGCGAAGTGCATCGCCGTGATACCGTCGATGGTCAAGATCGCGTTCGTGTTTGGCGGGAATCACGGCAAGGGAGTGGCAACGTGCCGGACGCCAGAGGGATGGAGCGCCCCGGCTCCGATTACCATCACCGGTGGCAGCTGGGGATTGCAGCTCGGAGGCCAGGCGGTAGATCTGGTGCTGGTGGTTATGACTGACCAGGGAATGGAGCACCTGCTCTCCAGCCACTTCAAACTTGGAGCCGATATCTCAGCCGCGGCCGGTCCGGTTGGACGGGATGCTACCGCCGGTACCGATATAAAGATGAGAGCGGAAGTCTTGACCTACTCGCGCACTCGCGGCCTTTTCGCCGGCATTGATTTGTCCGGAGCGGCAATATCGCAGGACAAAGACGAGACACAGATCCTCTTCGGCCAGATGGTTCCGTTTCAGGATATTCTCCACGGAAAGGTTCCGCCGCCGTCGGGAAGCGAGCCCTTCCTAGCGGCCGTGACGAGGTATTCGATTCAGTCCCGGGATCAGGCTGCGAACACCAACTAAGTAAATTGATTCGGAGGTGATAGCACCAAATAACGGTCAAGCCGCGACGGCTTGGCCGTTGTTCTTTATTCGAGGGTCCACAAATCGGTTTCCACGGTCGCCGGACCGGTCAGCACCCGGCCGAAGCCGAGACAGTACATAACCAAATGGTCAGAGCTACAGGCTGGAACCGATTTTGCAGGCTCAGATACCGCTGTAAATTGACATCGTGATCCAGGTCGGGAGTCTCGGCTGGCACATGATTGGGGTTCGGGACGCATGATCCTTTAACCGACCCCGGATGAAACTCAATTGGCACCGGCTATGCGCATCCGGCGACCTCGGCTGAAAAGGGAGCGAACAACATGTACACCATTCTGCTGATCATCCTGATTCTGATGCTTATTGGCGCGTTGCCCACGTGGCCGTACAGCACCGGTTGGGGATATTACCCGAGCGGCGGGTTGGGCTTGGTGCTTGTCATTGTGCTGGTGCTGGTTTTGATGGGCCGGGTATAGAGAGCCTGCACGCCGGCGTCTCCGCAGCGTCAGTTTGGAGTACCGGCTTGACGCTGTGGGGACGTGAGTTTTTGGTCGCACTCATCAAACGCCTGGAGAATCTGATTGACGAGAGAGACTACTTTTTCGGAATCGGGTTCGTCAGCTGCCTCGGCGCACAGTTCGCGCCAGTCTTTTCCACTGCTTGCATCCATTCTTTTCTCTCCGCAGTCGGGTTAGAAGGCTCTTTGTGCTGAAAGCAAGTGCCGTGCCACATCGCTAAGTTATTGATGGCCGTGGATGAATTGAGAGTGGTGTGTAATTTGGCCATTCTTATCCCGAACAAAAGGTATGTAAATCGTACTCGGTTCCTTGCGCGCCAGTCGGGCAGTCGGGGTAGTCGTTGGAAGGTCAGGCATTCGATGTATTGCGTTGCTTTCAACTCGCGCGTATTTTCCTTTCTTATGGGGCGTCCGTCGAGTGCGGTTAGCGCGGTTAGTGCGGCTGAAGAAGATGGAGTGACTCGTATTCTAGTGGTGGACGACAACCCCACTGTACGACGCTATCTTCGCGGCGTGCTGGAGCAGCAACGCGGGTGGCGAGTGTGTGATGAAGCCCGCAACGGCCAAGACGCGGTAGACAGGTTCCAGCAAATTCGGCCGGACGTGATTGTGCTTGATTTTCAGATGCCTTATATGAACGGTCTCGATGCCGCTCGCATCATCGCTCAACTATCTCCCGAAACGCCGATCCTGATGGTCACGCTCTACCTCACCAAGCAACTGTCTGAAGAGGCCCAGAAAGTTGGAGTACGCGGCGCTTGCGCGAAAACTGATCTCCACTGCGTGGTGGATGGGGTAGAAGCTCTGTTGCGGGAAGAGACCTACTTCCCGGCAGCATGAGCGTCAGTCAGCAGCCGAGGCGATCGGCTTCTCCAATCTCTCCGAGAGTGGCAGCGTGGCAGAAATCAAAACCCCAGGCTCGCACGGCTGGATGCCAAGCTGGCCGCCCAGATCGCGCATTCGTTCCCGCATTCCCGCCAGCCCCACACCAGAATGTGTTCCCTTCGTCAGAAAGGTTGTCAGCACTTCTGGCGGGATCCCTTTTCCGTAGTCCCTTACCTTCAGAATCACCCTTTCAGTCGAAAGCTCGAGTGCGACCTCGGCTTTTGCACTGCCAGAGTGGCGGTGGATATTTGTCAAACTCTCCTGCAGAACCCGGAAAAGCCCGAGTGCCACGGGCTTGGGCAGTCTACCCACATCCCCGGGCAGGTCGACTTTGACTTCAATTCCGCTGCGATGCGCGAATCCTTCCACATACCATTTCGCCGCGGAGGAAAGCCCGGCTTCATCCAGAAGAGGCGGGTGCAGCAAATGCGAAATCGTTCGCGTTTCGGCTATCGCTTGATCCAGGAGTTGAATCGCTTCCGGAAGAGAATCGTCGCGACGCTGCGCAGCAAATATCTCCAGATTCATCTTTGCGCCCGCCAGGTACTGTCCCAGACTGTCGTGGAGTTCGCGGGAAAATCTCCGTCGCTCCGCATCTTGCAGCTGCAACAGCCGGCCAGTGAGGGAGCGGAGTGATTCCTCACTATCGCGGGCGACCTGTTCCGCCAGCTCCCGCGCCGTGAGTTCCACGGCCAACAAGCGGTAATTCAAAGCGAAGAGCTCAAGAGCCAGGATGAAGGCGACCACGAGGATAACGACTGTCACAATGAAGAGACGATGCGAAGCTCTTTCCCGGGTCTCGAGAAGGCGTTGTTCTTCTTCGCGCATCTGCTCCATGATCGATGTGATGTCGGAAGAAATGGGGACGGCCTCGTGGGACAAATCCGCTTGTCCCTCGTCCTTCCCCGGCGCCGCCTTTTGTAATTGAATCGACTCTCTGAGAAGGGCAACTCTGCGGGCCGTCGCGTCTTCCAGGCGCGAACAGAACTCCTGTTGCTTGGGATTATCCTGAGTCAGCTCTCGTAGATGTTGGAGGCTCGGCGGAATTTCTGAGGCTGCGGCTTCGAACTGATTCAGGAAATCGTCGGTCCCCGAGTTAACGTAGCCGCTTCGCGCGCGTCCCACACGCGACAGCGCCGAATCAACGTCTCCTATGGCAGCCCGGACTTCATGAGTGTGAATCACCCATTTTTCACTTCCCAGGAGACGCGTGGTTGCGAAGTAGGTCGCCAATCCGCTCAGGAACAGCAGCACCAAAGCTGACGCGAATGCCGCTTGAGCTTTCTTCCGTGGGGACATCGCCTTGGGATTAAATACCTAAATTGCCGGTGCGCTTGCCTATAGGCTCCGCGTTTGCACTAATCGACCTTGGCCGTGAGCCGCAACATCTTCTCCGCGTCCCTTTCAATCGTCGCATGCAGCAGGATTTCGCGCCACTGCTTTTGCAGTCTCTCCGCCAGTTCCTCTCTTCTAGCCCGCGCCGGCGTCAGCAGATTGCGGCAATTGCCGGTCCTAGAAGTGCCGACTCTCAAAGAGTTCGCCCTCAAAGAAAAGGAGCGCCTCACGATATCACCTCAGATTGGGCCGAACCAGAAAGCGTTGACCGCGGAGATTTGCATTCCGTGCTGGCCAGGACGTGCAATCCCCGCAACGCATCCTCAAGTGCCCGTGATTCCTCTGTGGAACTGGAATCATCATGTCTCAGCTCGACGATTCGCTGCCGGATCGCCCTTTCCGCGTCGTCGATTTTCGTCCGCAATTCTTCAGGGCGAAGTTCAAGCAAAGCGGATCGATAGAGCTCTCGCCATCCAACGTGAGTGGTCATCGTGCGACCTAGCCTTTCCTCAATGTTCCCAGAGTACGTACCCCACTAAAAAAGGGTGGGAATATTTCGGAATATTGCGTGTGCACGACTTAAAGAAGCAGGAGGAAACGGAAAACTCCGATGTAACACGACGAACGATATAAAGTATAATAAAAATATCCGACAAGCAACAGACAAAAATACTTGACAACAATTCATTGGAATAATATAAAGACGAATAAAGCAGCAAGAGAATGAGGTGCGTATGGCTAAAGAATTCGGTGGTAGGGTTCAGAAGTCTCCTCCGAAGTATGACCGCGTCATTCTGGCCGATATTCGAAGGACTCGGCGCGGAAAGCACCATGATTTGCTCGGCGGAATTTTCCAGGATCTGGACTCCTTGCCCGAAGGATCGGCAATTAAAATACCGCTGACTGACGTGGATGGGACCACGCTGGCCAACCTGCGATCCGCCGTTCATCGCGCGTCGACTTCGAGAGGCCTGGGTATCGAAACTTTGTCCGACGAAGAGAACTTCTACATTTGGAAGACCCCCAAGAAATAGGTCAGGGTCTGTTTGTTATGGCCCGTTCAGGGACTACAGGATTACCTGTATTCCCCGCGAGCGATTGGAGACCTAGACTAACGCGGGTTGTGGACCGCTCGGCAACTATAGAGTTCGATAAAAGTTGGTCCCGGAGACAATCGAGATGAGTATCGCCGCGGTTCCACGTCGTGCCGGCACATCGCGGGAGCCGGTCGCACACTGGGTGCACACAGTACAGTTTTATGGCGACGATTCGTCTTTAGTTGACGAAGTGAGCGGCTTCATTGGTGCCGAGTTGGTGGCTGGTGACGCCGCCGTTGTCATCGCGACCAAGGCGCACCGGGACGGGATCGCACAACGACTGCAGTCGTGCGGTTTTGACACGGCAACGGCGATTGAACAGGGCCGTTACATCGCATTGGATGCAGCGGAGACCCTGGCAAGGTTCATGCGGGACGGCTGGCCCGACGCTGAACTCTTCACCGATGTGATAGGCAGCGTTTTGGGACAGGCCGCGGCCGCCGGAGGAAAGACTCGACCCATTGCCGCATTCGGGGAAATGGTCGCTCTGTTGTGGGCTGATGGAAGTGGCGAGGCCGCGGTCCGCCTCGAACAACTCTGGAATGACATCGCCCGAACATATCAACTGTCTCTTCGATGTGCCTATCCAATGAGCACCTTTAACCGCGAAGATCACGGCAACCCGTTTCTTCAGATCTGCGCCGAACATTCCCATGTCATTCCGGTCGAGAGCTACACGGCGCTGCCCAGCGAGGAAGAACGCTTTCGCAGCATCGCTCATCTGCAACAAAAGGCGCAGGCGCTTGAGACCGAGGTGGCGGAACGCAAGCAAGTTGAGGAGGTCTTGCGCCGCACCAAGGCCGATCTTGAATCTCAGGTGGAGCAGCGCACTGCCGCGCTAAGACGGCTTTCGGCCCGGTTGCTTAGTTTGCAGGACTCGGAGCGTCGCCGGATTGCACGCGAACTGCATGACAGCCTGGGGCAGTATTTGGTTGGGTTGAAGCTCAACGCGCACATGCTCCGGCAATCGCCCGAACGCGAAGAATTGTGGTCGGAGGCAGACAAGTTGATGGAGCAGTGCATGTCTGAAGTCCGGACGCTTTCTTATCTGCTTCATCCGCCTACGATGGATGCCGCGGGCTTTGCCTCAGCCGCTCGTTGGTACGTCGAGGGCTACGGCCAGCGCAGCGGAGTTAACGTGACCTTGGATGCATCGGCGGATCTGGACCGCCTGCCTGACGCCATCGAACTCGCGCTCTTTCGCGTGCTCCAGGAAGCTTTAACGAACGTACATCGGCACTCCGGCGCATCGGCGGCCGAGGTTCTGGTTCGGCAAGATGCTGAACAAGTGGTCTTGGAAGTCAAGGACAACGGACGTGGGATACCGGAAGAACTCCTGAGTAATTTTCACGCGACGGGCGCTGGGACGGGCGTGGGGATCGCGGGCATCCGCGAGCGAGTGCGAGAGCTAGGGGGAAAGCTGACGCTTGAATCGAATAGCAGTGGCACACTGGTGCGGGTCGCCGTGCCCCTTGAGCCGATGGTTCAGAGTGAACGCCAGGTTTAATCCGATGGATTTTTTCGCATTAGGCAGAAAACGTGGCGCTTATAGTGTCCCTCACGGAGGTGAGCAATGAAGCTGCGGATCCTGATAGCTGACGACCACGAAGTTGTACGTCGCGGACTGTGCGCTCTTCTGCAATCGCATGAAGGTTGGGAGATCTGTGGGGACGCCAAAGACGGTCGCGAAGCGGTCCAAATGGCGCAGCAATTGAAACCCGATGTCGTGATTTTGGATGTCGGCATGCCCAATCTCAACGGCTTGGCAGCAACCCGGCAACTGCTGCAACAGAATCCTCAGCAGAAGGTCATCGTCCTGACGATCACGGATTCAGACCAGGTAATCCGGGAGGCGCTGGATGCCGGTGCTCGCGGTTTTGTGCTGAAATCGGACGCCGCTCGGGACTTGGTGTCAGCGGTGGAGGCGCTGCAGCGCAACCGCATGTTCTTTACTCCCCGCGTGAACGACATGGTGCTGGCGGGGTTTCTTGACAAGGGCCACAAACCTTCCGATCGAGAGGCGCCGAGGTTACCGACATTGACCCCGCGTGAGCGCGAAGTGATTCAGCTCCTGGCGGAGGGAAAAAGCTCAAAGGAAGTCGCTTCTCTTTTGAACCTAAGCACCAAGACCGCGGAGACTCATCGCAGCAACATCATGCGCAAGCTCGACATTCACTCCATTCGCGATCTGGTTGTGTATGCCGTCAAGAACGATATTATCCAGGTTCAGGTGTCCTCGACGGCTACGACGGAAGGTTCCGCCGCATAGCGCGAGCCAACAAGAAAAAAGGGAAGCCGGCAAACGGCTTCCCCAGTGACAGGCACCGCCGGAGCAAGTCTCAGCTGGCCTTGGGTCTCTCGTCATAGCGCTTTTGCTCAAGTTCGGATTCGCGCGCGTTCTGAACGTTCCACTCGTCGACTTGCTTCTGAGCTGCTTCGCGTGCAATTCCGTATCTTTCTTGGATCGTCCCGATCAACTGCTCAGATTGTCCGTCGATGACATCGAGGTCATCGTCCGTCAATTTCCCCCAGCGCTCTTTCACCGATCCTTTCAACTGTTTCCATTTGCCCTTCAATTGGTCTGAGTTCATTTTGTCTTCTCCTTATCTGCTTATTATTGAGTTCCACCTACCTTCACAGAAACACTAGAACAGCATCCGCGATGTCGGCGGCTCTCGCCGCCGCAGGCGACCGCTCGCGGACTAACCTGCTCGTTGGAGGTCAACTTTGGCATGATCGGACTTCGCTTCGCCAGTCGACGAAATATCCTGGGCACCTGTCGCCTCCAGGATTAGCTTGGCTCGTTTCGTTTCATCGGAGCTGTTGGAATGCACCGAGAGCAGAATGCCGCCATCTTTCACCCGGCCCTCGATGCGCTTGGCCTCATACTCTGGGGTTCCCATTCCCACCAGAGCCCCGGCTATGCCACCGACAACGCCCGCCGCTCCTGCTCCGGCAAGAGCAGCCATGATCGGGCCGGCAGCGATGAATGGACCCAGTCCAGGGATCGCGAGAGCGCCGACACCCAGCAGCCATCCCATCACGCCGTCCAGGACCACGCCTGTGCTGGCGCCGGCGGAAGCGCCTTCGGGCGCTTTAGTACCTTTTTCGTGCGCGAAGTCTCTCGATCCATCGCCCCCGGGAAAGAGCACAGAAATGTCTCTGTTGCTGATGCCCGCCGCCTTTAAGCCATCGACGCCGCTTTCGACGTTCGCATAGCTCGGATAAATTCCGAAAACCGCAGTGTTTTTTCCGGACATTCGAATCCTCACTTTTATCCTAAAAAGTTGGTTGGTGTGGCGTTGAATAGCTCCTCGTCTCCAACATAAGCGCTCGTGATGCGCCGGAAAATCCAGTTGCACCGCAGTTCAACCGGAAGATGCCTGCATGACCATGACGACCGTACTGTTATGGCGGAGAGTAGGAGGCTTATTGCATCGCCACAGCACTTGTAACGGCCACGACCACGACTATCAGAAAGGCTACTGTAACCGCGACGCCGCTACCCAGCAGTACAATTTCGCTCAGCAGATCAGCTTTCATCAATTCGTCTCTTTTTATTGTTTCGTCTCTCTGCACACCCTCCTCTTTGCTGTTTTGCTGTCGTTAGACGCACAGAACCGGGCCGTGAGACGCGACTACCAACAATATGACTCACATGTACAGCATTCACCGTACGCACTAGAGACATGTCATGCGATACGCTTCTGGCGATCGTGGTTACCTGTACCGAGTCATACGCGGAGGTTTGCTGGGATTCTAAGCGGGAGGAGGGTTCAAATGCTTTGGACGATATTTATTATGCTGTTGATTTTGTGGTTCCTGGGACTGGTAAGCTCTTACACGCTGGGTGGTTATATCCACATCCTGATTGTGGTGGCCCTGATCGTCCTGGTCGTCAACTTAGTAACTGGCCGGAGAGGCGCGGCCTAAAGTTGTTGCCTGCTGTCGTGGTCATCCGTTCACCGCCGCGGCCGTGCCCCTGTGAAGAGTATCGTGTTCGAGACAGGCTTTCAGCCATAGCGCGAGAAAGTCGAGAAGTTCTTCGGGAGGCTTCAGCCAAAATTGTGCCGCCGTCTGCCGCCATTCGGGACGCACCAGCACACTGATGCCACGGCCGTTCATGGCCCGGAGAGCGGATTCGTCGGTGGAATCGTCACCCAGATATGCCACCGGTGTGTCGGGATTTATTTCATTGAGAAAGGTTCGAACCGCATCACCCTTGTCGGCCTCGGTCGCACGGATTTCCACTCCGCCGTCGAACTGCAGCAGGTCGAGTCCACTGTGCTCCGCGATGGGCCGCCAGCCGAGAAGGACGCGAGCCCGGAGATCCTCCACCGCGATTTCGCTCAGGCCGCGCCAATGCACGGCAATGCTTCCGGCCTTGAATTCCGCGACGTAACGCAGTTGCATGTAGCCAAGCCAGCGGTCGGCGTCCGACAAACCATCCAACGTTCGCTCATCTAGTTGAAGCATCTCCATGCCTCCGCCTGCTCTCAGGTGCTGCAACCCATGGATTCCCCAAACTTCTGGATTCGGGTGAATATTGAGCAGCGGGAGAACATCTCTGGCATCTCGCCCGGAGAAAACAGCGACTCGCGTGCGGCCGTTGCGCACGATTTCTTGCAACAGGAGCGCAACTCCGGGATACGGGTACGCCTGATCGCGCCGGGCGTGGAAGGGCGCCAGCGTTCCGTCGTAATCGAGCAGCAGCGCCGCCTGCGATGCATGGGTGACGGCTTGCAGAAACGGCGCGAACAGCGATTGCACCTCTGGACTCAACGCGTTGCCCCCTTCTTTCGCCCGACTGCTCGTTCTCCACTACCCGCTAAGCGCAGATTCACCCCACGGACACAACAGCCCGGGATTTCTCTTGCACATCCTCGGGCGCATCCAGGCGCACCTCGCAAAGTTCGGTGATCAGATTCCCCGCCCAACGGTAAATGTTGTGCTCCTTGATCACCTTTCGCATTCGGTGCATACGCAACTGCTTTTCCTCCGGCTCCATCTCTAGAGCGGCGCGGATGGCGTCGGCTGTCTGATCGATGTCGTAAGGATTGACCAGCAGGGCGTCGCGCAGTTCGCGGGCCGCGCCCGTGAACTGGCTTAGAATGAGCACGCCCCGCTCATCCCGGCGCGCTGCGAGGAATTCCTTCGCGACCAGGTTCATCCCATCGTGCAGCGAAGTTACCAGGCAGAGATCGGCGGCGCGGTAATAGGGCTCGATCTCCTGATGGCTGTGCTGGCGTTTGAGAAACACAATGGGCTTCCACTTGCCGCTCTGGAAGCGCCAATTGATGCGGTCCGCCTCGGCTTCTGCTTCGGCGAGCAAATCGTGATAGCGCTTGATGTGGGTGCGGCTGGGCGCTCCAATCTGCACGAACGTGAATTTTCCCCGATAGCTCGGATGCTTATCGAGAAAGCGCTCGATCGCCAGGAACCGCTCAAGAATTCCCTTGGTGTAGTCGACGCGATCGACGCCGATCCCCATGAAGGTTGTCTCCACGCCCAGACTTCGCATCAGAACTGAACGTTCGAGGTAATCGAAGCCATTGTTGTCATTTTCGGCGGCATCATCGCCGGTGAAAGCAACGCTGATAGGGAAAGGACGCACCATGGTGCGGTGGTCCTGGCGGAGCACGGAAAAGTGTTCCCTGTCCACGCGCGACTCGACCACGCGATCCACGGTTTCCAGAAAGTTGTTGCAGTGCGATTGAATGTGAAACCCGATCAGGTCGGCGCCGAGCAAACCATCCACCAACTGGCGCTGCCACGGGCAAATGCCAAAGGCTTCCGGATTCGGCCACGGAATATGCCAGAAGATCGCCACCCGCGCATCGGGCCGCATCTCCTTGATCAGCCGCGGCAGCAACGCGAAATGATAGTCTTGGACCAGCACCACCGGCTTCGCGACACTTTCGATTTCCTCGAGCACGGCGGCCATGAACTTGCGGTTAACGTCCTGGTAGTACCGCCAATCGTCAGCCCGAAAAAGCGGGCGAGTGTGCGCGATATGGCAAAGCGGCCAGAGCCCTTCGTTGGCAAAGCCGTAGTAGTACCCCTCCTCCTCTTGCTTGGTCAACCACACACGGCGCAAGCTGTAGCGGGGATCCTCGGGAGGCACGCGCAGCCGGTCGTGAGCGTCCACGACTTCGGTGTCGGCATTGCCGCTGCCGTGCGCGATCCAGGTTCCATCGCAGGCGTTGAGCACGGGTTCGAGCGCAGTGACCAGGCCGCTGGGCGGAACGGCCACGTCGAGCGCCTTCCCGTTTCGCTGATGCATGTAGGGCTCGCGATTCGAGACCAGGAAAAGGTGGCTGTCGTCCAGACGGGTGCGGAGCTGTACCGAGAGACGATCCGCCGTCCACATGGATTCTCCCGCTTCGCGCAGGCGGGCCTCGTTCTCGGCTGAATTGCGCGCGTGGCTAAGGCTCTCGGCCATGGTGGCAACTTCGCGCGCCAACGGCCGGAACACATCGAGATCCGGCACTTCCTGGCGGAAGGAAATTTTTCCTGTGCGGAGCGCGCGCATCCACAGCGCGGCCCGCGCGATCGGACTGGTGATGCTCCACCGAACAATCAGGAGCGTAATCCCCACGATGAGGAAGACCTGAGCCAGCACGCGGAAAAATGTCCGGCGCCACACCAGAAGGATTTGAGCACGAATGTAGCTCACATCGTGAACCACAGCCAAGCCACCTACAATATCATTTGGGCTGCTGGTGGAGAGCCGGCCGTCCCTGCCCGGCTGGACGGGCGAGACGCCCGTCGCTCCATTACGCAGTCGACGAATGGGCAACGCGAGAATATGTACTGGCATACTTCCCAGGCGAGCGAACGAACTTTCTTCATGATGCTGCGTGATGGCCTGCAGCATCTGCGGCGGAGTCGCGTTGAGTGTCTTCGCAAGTTCCGGAGTCATGGCGACGAGCGCGCCTTGCCGCTCGTAGATGACGACACCCAGCAGGTGCTCCCGGTTTCCGAAGCGCTGCACCAGTTGCTGCAGTTCATTGTTCGGGACATTGTTAGGAACTTTGCCATTAGGAACTACATCCGAACCTGTATTCCACGACCGTTCGACGTTGCCGACGAGACTTTCACCAAGCATTTCGGCACGACGCTCGAGGTCGCTGCGCAGAGCGCGCTTCTCGACCAGCACTTCGTAATACGAAAAACCGAACGAAACCAGCGTGATGCCGAGAATAAGAGAAACAATCAGGCGAACACTCAACAATCGCATGCGCAGCCCTTTGCCCGGTGTTTTGACGCAATGGCGCTCTGATGGGTTGGTGGTTCAGTTCAAATATTCAGGCTCAACAATTCAAGAGGGAACCATAAGGCGGCTAACCGCGACCGCTATGGCCACCGACCTGTTCCTGTTCTTCCTTGTGGAGTCCTGCTTGCCATTGACGGGGACGAGGTCCCGCCTTTCACCCGGCCATTGGCAGAGAGCACAACGCGGCAATACCGCCATGCAGTGTTTGGACTCTTTTGGGGAGATTGACTTCGCAATTCATCCGGTGACTCCTTCGCTGATCCTGGTATCAGTGTAGGTTTCACCGGCTCGCAAGCGCTAGATAACCAAAGAACTGGCGGAGAGGGAGGGATTCGAACCCCCGATACCCTTTCGGGTATGCCGGTTTTCAAGACCGGTGCCATCAACCACTCGGCCACCTCTCCGGCTACTACAGTTTTACTACAGTCTCAAAGCTATGGCCGGAGCGGTACAAGATCGGGCGCGACCGCTTCCAGGTTCCGAAAGCTGCGAGAGAACTAAGACTCGCTCATCGCAAAAACGCGATGAGTGGGCCACTCGGCTCTCGATACCCGGAACGTTATTTCGTTCCGTTCGGATACACCAGTATCTTGCTGGCTTCGCCGGTCTTCAGGCGGGCCATGGCTTTCGAAAAATCTTTCATCGGGATGCGGTCCGTGATCACGGGATGAAGATCGAGGCGTCCGCTCTTCAGCAAGGCGGTCATCTGATACCAGGTCTGGTACATGCGGCGCCCGTTGATGCCTTGAATCGTCAGGCCCTTGAAAATGATGTCTTCGGAGAAGTTGACTGGAATCGGCTTCGAGGTCAGGCCGAGAAGCGATATGCGTCCACCGCGGCGCACGATGTCGAACGCGGTTCGTATGGCGTCGGGATGGCCGGCCATTTCAAGAACCACATCCACGCCGAGTCCTCCAGTCTTTTCGGCGACTATGGCGCGCACGTCCTCTTTCGATGGATCGAGTGCATAGTCGGCCTTCATCTTTGTTGCGAGCTTGCGGCGATGCTCGTTGACTTCGATCGCGAAGATGGTGGTTGCGCCTACGGCCCGCGCCACCGCAATCGAGAATAGTCCGATGGGACCGCAACCGGTGACGGCTACAGTTTTGGCGGCGATTTCCCCGGCGAGCACGGTGTGCACGGCATTGCCCAGCGGATCGAGGATGGAGGCGTACTCCTGCGGAATGGCCGGATCGAGTTTCCAGATATTCGATTCGGGGATGACGACGTACTCGGCGAAAGCGCCGTCGGTGTCGACGCCGATGATTTTCACGTTCTGGCAGATGTGGGCTTCTCCGGTGCGGCATTGCAGGCACTTGCCGCAAGCCACGTGCATTTCGGCGGATACGAAATCGCCTTCCTTGACGCTGGTGACTTCATCGCCGTATGCGACCACCTCGCCGCAGAATTCGTGTCCGGGGATCAACGGTGGATGAATGCGTCCCTGGGCCCAGCGGTCCCATTCATAAATGTGGAGATCGGTGCCGCAGATGGAGGCGACTTTGACTTTGACGAGGACGTCGGTGCGGCCATAGCCGGGAATTTTGACTTCACGGATTTCCGCGCCCGGCGCGGCTTCCGGCTTGACCACCGCGAACATAGTGGTCATGGACGCGCTGGGCATGGAAGCCTCCTCATGAGTACGGAATTAGAACGGCAAACGGTTTATTCTACACCGCGCTTCGATGTGCTGCCGACTGCGTGGAAGGATCCCTTGCGGTGAACGTGCAGGTTCCAGATCACGGCTGTGCTTTGTAGGTTCCGCGAGCGTGTGTTTTCGGGCTCGCAGTTTTGTAGTCTTCCGATTTTCCACGCGCAATGCTCAGCGTCTGCCATTCGGAAGAGCGCAGGTGCTTGGCCAGGAAGACGATTTGTCCGATGTGTTGCGCGTAGTGGGCGAGTGCGCGGTTTAACGCCTGCATGACCGTGTGGGGCTCCTGGCGGATGGTCACGATGCGCTGCACATCTTCGGGCTGGAGCGCGTCCAGCGCGGAAAAGACATGCGACCAACCCTGCTCCCACCAACGCAGGGCTTCCTCGCGAGTGGTTTCCGCTGACACTTCAAATTCCCGATCGCGGAAACGATCCGGCTTTTCGCCATCGCTGGTGAGGAAATCGGTAAACCGAGAGCGGGCGTTGCCGGCAATGTGTTTGACCAGGGCAGCGATGGAATTCGATTCCGCATCGAGCGCGACAAAAAACTCCTTGTCTTTAAGTTGAGCCATGGCGTTTTCACCCATGCGCTTGTGGCCGCGGAACTGGCGTTTCATTTCTTCTAGGTAATGGGAAGCGAGGTCGGTCATGTGAATACTAATCTCTGCTCTGCAATTGTACGTCGCAGGCGACGCGAAACCCATAGTCTGCGTACTTGAACTCCGGAGGAATGCTGGAACGGGCCGCACAGCGTGACATCTTGATGTGGTGACGCCAGGATCCTCCGCGGGAAGCGCGCCGCTCGCCGGTTTCAGGGCCGCGTGGATTGCGCTCGGGCGACACCGCATAGTAATCGGGCGCGTACCAATCGCTGCACCACTCGTGCACGTTATCGCACATGTTGTAGAGGCCGTATGGGTTCGATGCGGCGCGGGCTACGGGTTCGGGGCCCGTCCTCCAATAACCGGCGCAGCGATCGGCGTAGCCGGGCAGCGACTGCGGAGGCGCGTCGCCCCACGGAAACAGTGCACCTGCACATCCTCCGCGGGCCGTACGCTCCCACTCAGCCTCCGTCGGCAAACGGAATGTTCCGCCGGTGCGTACGCTAAGCCACTCGCAGTAGCGGACCGCCTCGTGCCACGACACGCCAACAACCGGTTGCTCGGGATGTTTGAACGCGGGGTCGCTCCAGAACGGCGGCAGCAGGGATAGCGATGCGGTGTCGCGCAGAAATCGTCCATAGTCGGCATTCGTGACCTGGCAGTTGGCGAGCAGAAACTCGTCAACCCAGACGCGATGCACCGGCTTTTCGCTGTCCTGTCCAGTGTCGCAGCCCATGAGGAACCATCCTGCGGGAATGCGGACCAGCGCCGGAGAGAATACTTCGGCGCGGAATGGGGAAAGCAGTTTCGCCGGTTGCGTCGGATCCATTGGCCCCATGGTGTCAGAGCGCCCGCAGCGCGCGGACGACGTCTTCAATTTTATTCTCCTGGAACAAGCGAATACCCGCGATGCCGGCTGCTCCAGCTGTCAGGCACGACGCGGCGTTTTCAATGCTGATGCCGCCAAGAGCAAGGACGGGGATCTTTGCCCGGCAGGCTTCATGCAAGGCAGTCAGGCCCGCGGGTGCCTTTCCGGCCGTCCCTCTTTTTCCGAATACCGGAGCGAAGACGGAGAAGTCGGCTTGCTCGGATTCGGCGTGAATTACATCCTCGTTCGAGTGGCAGGAGGCGACCACGAGGAAGCGGTCAGTGGTCGGTAGTCGGTGGGCATAGACTTCCAACACCCGGCGCACTTCATGAGGCGCGACATCGTTTGCGCGCAGATGGACGCCATCGGCTCCGGCCGCGAGCGCGACGTCGGTGCGGGAGTTAATGAGCAGGCGAGTTCTCACTTCTCGACCAGTTCTCAGTTCTCGGTTCTCAGTTCTCAGTGGAGTGTTGTTGCGCATGGCGGCCAGCGCATCTTTTGCCAGCATTTCCAGTTCTCTCGCGCTCAGATCTTTCTCGCGGACCTGGATGTAGTCGACGCCGGCGCACGCGGCTTCGGCGACTTTGGCGAGCAAGTCGCAGCGCCGAGTTGGTTCGTCGCCCCGAAACTGGCTTCGGTCGGTGATGTAGTAGAGCAGACAGCTGTGAGCCATCAGCTCTCAGCGTACTACGAGAACTGGCTCCGGGTGTGTGGCGCGGACACTCTTGTCCGCGGACCGCTGGCACCGGACAAATGCAACGACAGCGGTCAAGAGTGTCCGCTCCACCCAGGGCTCAGATACTATTATTGAGCCGTGAACAATTTCAGATTCTCAGCTTTCCAGCGCATCGCGGCGTAAATGCGATTGCGTCCGCTGGGATGATCGAAGAAGATCCACTCCTCGATGGGGCCGGGATTCATCTTGCGGTATTCGCCGAGATGGATCGCGGCCTGGGCAAAGCCGTCCGGCTGCCGGCTCGTGTTCAGGCCGTACATGTCGGCTTCGTGCTCCTGCGTGCGGGTCCAGGTGTTCATGACGGGAGTCATAACGAAGCCAAAGATCGAGAACAGCAGCACCACCAGCGGAAGAACAGCGGTGTCGCCGATCCCTCGGATCTGCCATTTTTCACCCCAGCGCTTGAGCGTCCAGTCGAGCGCCCAGCGCAAGTAGGCGAAGGCCAGCACCGTAACGATCGACAAAAACAAGATGTCCTTGTAGATGTGGTTCATTACGTAATGGCCCATCTCGTGTCCCATGACCGCCTGAATTTCTTCCGGCGAGCCGCGGCGCAAGAGGTTGTCGTTGAGGGTGATGCGCATTGTATTGGCGAAGCCGCTGACGTTGGCGCTCATCCGCGTCGTCTGCCGTGACGCGTCGACTTCGTATACATCTTTGGCGGGGATTCCGTTGGCCCGCGCCATGCTCAGGATGGGGTCGACAATCTTCGGATCGTCTAGGCGCGTGACCTTATTGAAAATCGGAACGATGTAGACGGGCGAAATGAGTATGGTAAAGATCAGGAATAAGATGGTCACGACCGAACCCCAGATCCACCAGGTGCGCGGCAGGCGGCGGACAATGCCGAACAGCGGTATAACAAGCAGGCCGCCTAGCACCAGGCCCACCGCAAGACCTTTCACCTGATCTCCCATCCAGGGGCCAAAGGTTTGTGTGGCGAGCCCGTACTTGTGTTCACGGAGATAGTCTTCGTAAACCGTGAGCGGGAAAACCAGGATGGTGGTGAGCACGAGGTATTGCAACCAGTAGACGAACGTTTGTACCGGCTTGAAGCGAGTGACCCGCTCCGCCAGATCCCGCATGTGTGCCGACCAGCGCAGATTCAGCAACAGCAGCGCCACCACGACTCCATAGAGAAAGTCCCAAAGAATCAGCCAGTAGCCACCCTCGAAGTAAGCGTCGGAACGGGCCGTCTTGTCGGCAGGAATCTGCGCCAGGTAAGCGTTGGTGGCCGCAATGGCATCGAAGTGCGGCGAAGGCTGCGCTTCCGCGGGTACCTGGATTACGGATGGCATCTGGTTCGCGGTTGGAGGTTGAGCGAGCGCGGAAGTCGAAAAGAAAGTTGCGCAGAAAAAAACAAGGTAACAGAGTGCGGTCGCCAACCCTATTCGTGAGAACATTCCTATTGTCTCCTGAAGCACTGCACCGTAGCAGTGTATACGGAGGCGGGTCGTTGGAGGTTCCGCCGGAGCAGGCGCTGGAAGCCCGCTGCTCCAGCGGTACGGTTAAGAGCACGCCGACAAAGCCTGCCCCGAGCGAAGTCGAAGGGAGTGTCCGCGCCACGCAAGTCAGGGGCGCGTCTTGGCGATTTCGGGGACCGCCGGCTCGCCGATACGCTTAGTTTGTTGCGGGGCGAGATGATACGTGGTCAGTCCCTCTTTCAGAAACTCGAAGCTTTCTTCCGGCGAGTCGGACATCTTGAACAGGTCCAAGTCCGGCGCTGAGATCGTGCCGGCGTCTATCAAGGCTTCGAAATTGACGACCTTCTTCCAATAGTCGCTGCCATAAATGACGACGACAATTTTCTTGGCCAGTTTCTCCGTCTGGGCAAGCGTGAGGATTTCGAACAGTTCGTCGAGCGTGCCAAAGCCGCCGGGAAAAATCACCAGCGCTTTGGCGAGATACGCAAACCAGAACTTACGCATGAAAAAATAATGAAACTCGAAGTTCAGCGAAGGCGTGATGTACGGGTTCGGATTCTGCTCGAAGGGCAGGTTGATGTTGAGGCCGATGGTTTTTCCTCCCGCTTCGTGGGCGCCAAGATTAGCCGCTTCCATGATGCCCGGGCCGCCGCCCGTGGTGACGACGAAGCGGTGGCGCTTGGCAGGGATCTGGGTGGACCATTCCGTCAGCAGGCGAGCCAACCGGCGCGCGTCTTCGTAGTAGCGAGACATGTCGACGGCAGCCTCGGCGCGCTTCATATTCGAGGCCTGCTGCGCGGCAGAGAGCTGAGCGCCATTCCCGCGCACTTCGGTCAGACGGTTTACGGCGTTGTCGTGGCTGTGGATGCGGGCGGAGCCGAAGAAGACGACCGTATCCTGAATTTGCTCGCGGCGAAAGCGCGAGAGCGGCTCGCTGTACTCGGACAGCAGGCGCAGAATTCTGCCGTCAGGACTGTTGAGAAATGGCTCGTTCTGATACGCGAGGGGAGCGGGCTTGAGTCTTTGATCAGTCATAAAATCATTTAGGCATTAGATCATTGAGGTATTGAGTCATTAGGTATTGGGGTTAATGATTCAATACCTCAATCATTCAATGACTCAATGGTCTTCATTCCTCTTCCTGATATCGAATCGCCTCCCAAAATCCGATCCACACATTGAGCACGCCTAGGCCGGTAGCGGCGCCGCGCGCGAAGCCGCTGGCGATCACGGCCCGAAGCGTTGGAAACGGAAGCAGCAGCGGGTTGTCAGACCATTCCGGGCGCCAGGGCAAGATCATGAGCATCACGCCCAGCGTCGCGCACAAAAATACGAACAAAAGCACTCCGATGCGGCGGAGCCACAACCGCGCGACCGAAGGCGACCGCCCCGCAATGGAAACTGGGACCGGAACTGGACCTACTGCAACAGATGTTTCCGCCGGGGATTTGAGTTCCCCGACACTAGTGGGTTCGCTGGCAAAAGGTAGCTTGGGGTCGGAGATCATTGCACGCGTCGTTGTGGGAAGGACACTAGGGTGGGCGCGGAATTATGTCTCATCCCAGATCCAATTCCACCAGCCCGAATTCCGAACCCACTTGGTGCATTCTACGACTTCAGGGCCTGAATGCGCTCGGCCACGTCGCGATAATCGATATTGGTGCCGTACACGTCGGTGAAATGACGCAGTGCCGAGGGCTTGTCCCTGGCCGTTTCGCACGCCGACCCCAGTTCATAGTTGATGGCCAGACGCGCTTCGTCGTCGAGTCCGGGAATGTTAAGCGCCTTTTCATACCAGCGGATCGCGGCTTCAGGAACTCCCTTATCAAGGAAGCACTGGGCCAGCCAGGTGTAGGTCTGGACAGGCTGCGCAAAGGCATGGCCGCGATCAATGGCGGTACAGACTTTCTGCAATTCGGCGATGGCTTCATCGAGCAGACCCATTTCGCGGAAGGCAACGCCCAGGTTGTAATGCGTTTCCGGGTCGTTATCGCCGGCAACAATCTCTTCTTCAAGGTCGTGTTTCAACTCGCCGAACATCTCCGAAAGGTCAACGCTGTCGGAGGCATGCATGGCCTGGGCTCCAGCTCCTAGGGACCGCACGGGAGTCGCGCTGTAGCTCATGGCCATAGCAGGAGCAGCGGCGGCGCCTCCCGCCGATGTAGCGATTGTGGGCATGACCGCCGGGGCAGGCGGAATGTCGATCGCCGGGTGCGGCACTTCCAGGTGAGAATCTTCAAGGTGTGCCACGGGCTCAGGTGCGACAGCTCCGTGGTCCACCGGCTCCGTTCCCGACTTGTGCGCCCGGGCCGCCGCTGGCGTCACCGGCCAGCCTGGCAATGGCTGAGTGTGGGACGGCTGCGCTTCCGGGAAGGAATCGCCAAGCGAAGCTTCGAGATCTGCGACAAACTCGGTCAGCTCGTTTGCCTTGGCATGCACGGGTTCTGCCGCAGCGGGTCGGGCGTGTGCCGGCTCCGCTTTAGGCGCTGGTTTCACCGGAGCTTCACGGTGGATTTCGCGGAGAGTCTTGTGCTGGTAGCCGGTCGTCAGATCGGGCGAGGTTGCGATCTCGGACTCGTGTTTGGTCTCCGTTTCAACTCGGAAATCCGCTGGCTCGTCGGCACTGATTTCGTCGGCATTGATCTCCGCGATTTCCGGTCCTGACTCGGCCGTCGGCTGACCGGCGGATTCGACCGCAGCCCGCAATGGATCGAGAATGCGGGCATCGCTGGTCATGGATTCGAGCTTCTCTATTCCAGCGCGGGCCTGGTCCGTCATGAAGTGCTCGAGATAGAAGCGGATCTCCTCGACCGTCTCGGAGATCTCAGGATTGCTGGAGACATCTGCTTCGGCACCCGACAGGTCTCCGGCCGGAGCGTGCTCGTCGACAGAGAGCGAATTCTCCCACTCAGAGGCAAGGTCGGAGGCAGCGTCGGCGCCAAGCTCGTGCGCGTCTGCGGGCGAGTGCCCAGCCAAATCGTGCCCGGCCACATCATGCCCGAACGAATCGTGCCCGGCCGCATCATGCTCGTCCAAATCATGGACGGCGAATTCCGGATGTGCGAAAGCGGCAGTCTCGTGAGCTTCAGCCGCAGGCTTAGTCATGGGCCAGGGCGGAGTCGCAGCAGCCGAGGAAACGACGGAGGGCGAAGCGATCTTCGATGAAGCAGCAGTCGATGAAGCAGCCGTCGATGGTCCGGCAGACGACATTGCGGCGGGTGCACTCTGCTCATAGCGCTCGGCCAATTCTCCATAGCGCACGGCTTCATCCGGATAGCCGGCATCGTGGTACACGCTTTCCAGGGTGCGACAGCAGACGGCGGCTTCGGTAAAGCGGTGGAAGCGGGTATGGAGTGCGGCCAGGCGCTGGTTCAGGCGGGCGTCGCGCGGCGCCTGGGGCAGAACTCCCAGCAGAGGCACAACCGCTTTGTCGGGCAGGTTGTAAGAAAGGAATAGATCCGCGTCGGTGACTGCGGAACGCACTGCGATCGCGATGTCGTCGGGATATGCCTGATCGATACCCGGTGCGATCGCTTCCAACTCCTCCACGATGACCGCCCCTTCTTCGGCGGTGATCCCGGTCGAGGGCGAGGCCTCCTCCATGCGCCCCACCACCTGCTGGTAGTTTTGCATGTGCAACTGGTTCTGGGGCTCGGTAGTGGCCAGCATCTGGTAGAGGTCGCGCGCGCGCGCCAGATTTCCGTCCTTGACGGAGGCGTGCGCCAGGAGCTCCGTGATTTCGTTGACGTGCGTGCTTTCGCCGGCTTTATTCAGCAGGAGTAACAGCGCGTCCAGTGCGCCCGCATCGTCGCGCACATGGCTGATCATGCTATGCAGGCTGCTTAGCAGTTTGGTCGAGTCCGTTGCCAGCAGACGGTCGGCATGCCGGGTGTAAACGTCGAGCGCTTCGTGATAATGGCCGAGGCGGGTACAACCCTCCGCCAGCAGAAACAGCCCCTCGGGATCGTTGTGTACCACCAGCAACTTCTCGGCTATGGGTGCAGCCTTCGTCGGGTTTCCGGCCTGCAGGTATGCCTTCAGCAGGTCGCGCAAAGCTTCGGGATGAGAATCGAGGTCAGACGCCTTCTCCAGGTACTCGATGGCGCTCTTCGGATCGCCGCCTTCGAGGGCGGACTTTCCGCGCAGCAGCAGCACGTAACTGCTGCCCGGATCGAGCACCAGCATGCGCTTCAGGAGATCTTCCGCGGCAGGGAGCGAACCACGCGAACGCAGTGTTTCCGCCGCCGCGCTGAAAATTTCCCACGCTTCTGTCTTTTTTCCAAGGCGCACATAAACTTCGGCGAGTTTGACCCGCATGGGCACATTTTCCGGGTCCATTTCGAGGACCTTCTGGAAAAGCCGCACCGCCTGATCAAGGTCGCCAGCCTTCATGAAGTCTTCGGCCACTTGCAGGTATTGGGAGCGGGCATCGTTGAACAGCCCCTGCTGGGTGTAGAGTTCCGCCAGCTTCAGAGACGAATCCACGCTGGGCTGGAGCTTGGTGATCTTCTTGTACATGGCGATGCCCTTGACCGTGAAGCCCTGCGCGGCATAGGCATCGCCAACCTTCTTGAAGCACTCGATGGCTTTTTCGGTGTCGCCCAGACGCGCGTAGAGATCGCCGATTGTGTTGTTAACGGTAAGATCCTTTTCATCGTTCTTCAGGACCTTTTCATACTCAGCAATGGCGTTCTGCAGCTTGCCCTGCTGGACAAACTTTTCCGCGGCGCTGAGAACCTTCTGTTTGTTGAAGCCAAAACCAAACGCCATAGGGAGCGGACTCCAGCCTTTTTCCTGTGCAACGCCCGCGATTTCCGCCGGCGCCGAAC